>LXNI01001724.1_pt1 | contig 17562 bp, 18 predicted proteins | sample 809091 | NCBI WGS metagenome assembly LXNI01 (sample SAMN04870527, study PRJNA318959) | sponge metagenome | biome: 01000161; feature: marine sponge reef; material: water | host: Sarcotragus foetidus | place: Greece: Milos, Mediterranean Sea | collected 2013-05-29 | depth 5-7 m | reverse complement strand
GGAGGCGGTGGTGGAGGAGGGGGAGGCGTCGGCCGGTCGATTTACTGGGTTCCAGAGGGTCCCTGATCGAGAGATAAGACGCTGATATAAAAAAGGAATATAGATTCCTTTATTTCCGTCGGCGGGTTGTTGTATCATGCGATTTTGTAAATCTTGTAATAGCTCAAGTGATACCGGATCAAGTATCCGAAGTGGCTTTCTGCATCGTTCATTCGCATGTTCAACCGTAAATTTTGTAATAGCCAAAGTGATATTCGATGAAGCGTCCGAAGCGGCTTTCTGCATCGTTCGTACGTTCTGTCAAACTGCCCGGACGATATGGAGACGGTCGAGGCGGTTTCGGGTTGAGCCTGCTTGTAAAACCGAGGCGTGCAGGAGGGTTTTCCAAGACATGGTCGCAAAGAGTGATCCTGGAAGGCCGGCCGGCGAATATCGGACTGGGCGCCTATCCTGTCGTGAGTCTGGCCGAAGCCCGGGAACGGGCGCTGCACAATCGCCGCATGATCGCGCATGGCCAGGATCCGCGGGTAAAGCGGCGCGCAAGGTCACGCCTTGTTCCCACCTTCGCGGAAGCGGTCGAAGAGACCATTGGAATTCAGGCCCAGGCATGGAAAAAGGGAGGCAAGAGCGAGGGTCAGTGGCGTTCGAGCCTGCGTACCTACGTCCTGTCCCAATTGGGAGAGCGGCCGGTGGATGCGATTCAGCCGCGGCACGTGATGAACGTATTACTGCCCATCTGGAGCACGATGCCCGAGTCGGCGCGCCGGATTCGCCAACGCATCAGCATCATAATGAAGTGGGTGGTTGCGCAGGGCTACCGGACCGATAATCCCGCCGGCAGCGCCCTGGGTGGAGCGCTGCCCAGGATTACGAACGCCCAGACACACTACCGCGCCCTGCCGTATGACCAGGTTTCTGCCGCCCTGCGCAGGGTCAGGGCCTCGGGCGCATACCTGGCGAGGGTGCTGTGCTTTGAGTTTCTTACCCTTTGTGCGGTGCGCAACTCCGAAGCCCGCCTGGCGCGCTGGGCGGAAATCAGCGAAAAGAACGCAACCTGGACAATTCCCGCCGACCGGATGAAGGCCAATCGAACGCATCGCGTGCCTCTTTCCGGGCGGGCCTTGCAGGTGTTGTCGGAAGCGTGGCAGTTGAAAGAGGAAAGCGGACTTGTGTTTCCATCCGCGAGTGGCGGGCCCATGGGCGAGAACTCGCTGTCCAGACTGTGCCGGGAACTGAACCTCGGTTGCGTTCCCCACGGCATGCGAAGCAGTTTTCGGGACTGGTCCGCCGAGTGCTCCGACGCGCCGCGCGAGGTCTGCGAACTTGCTCTCGCGCACGTAAGCTCGAATCGCGTCGAACGGGCCTACCGTCGAACCGATCTGTTTGAACGCCGGCGAATATTGATGGAGGAGTGGGCGGAATTCCTCACTCCCCGGGAGTAGAAGGCGTCCCGCCTTCACGGAGGTCGGGGCGATCTCCCTCCCAGGGCGCTTTCTTGAATCAAACTGCCGCGGCCCCATATCTCCGCTAGAATCCTTACCGTCGGTTCTGCGCGACAGCCCGGCGCCGCCTGTTTCAAGTCTCTAAGGGAGAAACGCCAGATGAGCGATACCAAGATTTTTGTTGACGGCCTGATGGCCGCCGTGCTGCGCGATGGCGTCGTACGGCTGGAGTTCGGGGAATTCGAGGCCGAGGCCGACGGTGGAGGGGACGACGCGCCGCCCAGGATGATCCCCAAGACCCGGATCGCCATGCCCTGGCCCGGTTTTCTCCGCACCCTGCGCATGATGCAGGAAGTCAACGAGCGCCTGAAACAGGAAGTCGAGAAGCAGCGCGCCGCTCAGGCCAACGGCGGCACCGCCACCTGACTGCGGTATTGATGACCCTTGAAGCTCTTCCGTTCCAGCCTTTGCGGGGAGCGTGTGAGCCAGGGATGGCGGAACCGAGTTCCATGGATGGATGGACGCGTCTCCCCGAAAAGGCTGGAACGGAAGAGCGACGGAAGCACGCATCCATCCGTGACCTGAAGTGAACGAGCAAGCCAAAACCAACGACGGCGAGCGGCCCGTAACGCCGCTTCGCGCCGCGTTGAGCAAGTACCGCGGCGGCTTCATCGCCATCGCCGTGTTCAGTTCGCTGGTGAACATTCTGATGCTGGTTTCGCCGGTTTACATGCTGCAGATGTACGACCGGGTGCTCACCAGCGCCAGCGCCGAGACGCTGCTGATGCTCACGCTCATCGCCGTGTTTCTGCTGGCCTGCTTCGGTATGCTCGAATGGGTGCGCCAGCGCCTGATGCAGCGCATCGGCCTGGCGCTCGGTCTGAACATGGCCAACGACGTGCTGTCCAGCGCCTTCCGCAGCAACCTGGCCAGCCAGGGGCAGGCCGCCAGCCAGCCGGTGCGGGACATCGACAACATCCGGCAGTTCATGGGCAGCCCAACGATATTCGCGTTCTTCGATATTCCCTGGACGCCCATATTCACCGCCGTCATCTTCATGTTCCACCCGCTGATGGGCGCGGTGGCCGTGTTCGGCGCGGTCGTGATCTTCATTCTGGGCATCCTCGCGGAGTTTCGCTCCCGCCTGCCCATGCGGGCGGCGGCCATGGAAGGGCTTCAGTCGCATCAGCTCCTCGAGTCCTCGATGCGCAACTCCGACGCGCTCAAGGCCATGGGCATGTTCGACGGGCTGCTGGGCCGCTGGCGCGGGCGGCACCGGCGTTCGGCATCGTTCCAGTCGGCCGCCTCCGGACGCCTGAGCGTCCTGTTGTCCGCCACCAAGGCGTTCCGCTTTTCGGTGCAGGTGGGCATGCTGGGCACCGGCGCCTACCTGGTGCTGGCCGGCGACCTTACCCCCGGCATGATGATCGCCGGCTCCATCATCATGGGCCGGGCGCTGGCGCCGATCGAGCAGGGCATAGGCGCCTGGCGCGGCTTCGTGGGCGCCCGGCAGGCCTGGCGGCGCGTCAACGCGCTGCTGGAGCAATTCGGCGACGACGACAAGGGTCCGGGAACGGAGCTGCCGCGTCCGGCCGGCAAGGTCGAGGCCGAAAACGTCACCGCCGTGCCGCCGGGGGCCGAAGCGCCGGTGGTGCGCGGCGTCAGTTTCACGCTTCAGCCGGGCAGCATTACCGGGCTGATCGGCCCCAGCGGCAGCGGCAAGTCGTCGCTGGCCAGCGTAATGATGGGCGTGTGGCAGCCGGTGGAGGGCGCGGTGCGGCTCGACGGCGCGGAGATCGACGGCTGGCCTGACCATTTGCGCCTTAAGCACTTCGGCTACCTCCCGCAGACCGTGGAACTGTTCGACGGCACCGTGGCCGAGAACATCGCGCGCCTGGAGGAACCGGATGACGAAGGCGTGATCGGCGCGGCCCAGCGCGCCGGCTGCCACGAGGTGATCATGCGCCTGGCGCAGAACTACACCACGCCGATCGGCGCCGGCGGTCGCGGGCTTTCCGCCGGCCAGCGCCAGCGCGTCGCACTGGCCCGGGCGCTGTACGGCGACCCGGCCTACGTGGTGCTGGACGAGCCCGACTCCAACCTCGACAGCGAGGGCCAGGAGGTGCTGGGGAAAGTGATCGACGCCCTGCGGGAGCAGCGCATCACCACCGTTCTGATCACGCACAACGTGCGGCTTCTAAGGCGCGTGGACCAGATCGGCGTGATGAACGAGGGCCAGATCGTGAACTTCGGTCCGCGTGACGAGGTGCTGGGGCAGTTCGGGGCCGCCAAACCGCAGGCCGCTCGTCCCGCGCAGGCTGCCGCCGCCCCGCCGCGGCCGATACAGGTGAAGTACACGCAATGAATATTCAGGTGCAGGCGGCGCCCGACAACTGGCGAAGCAAGGTGCTGGCGTTTCTGACGCGCATCCTGGAGACGCAGCCGAAGATCGAGGACAACGAGTCGATCGACCCGCTCAAGGACCGCGCCATGTGGATTGGCGGGACCGTGGTGAGCGTGGCCCTGGGCATCTTTATCCTTTGGGGTTCGCTGGCCCCTCTGGCCCAGGGCGTGGTGGCCATGGGCCTGGTGGAGGTGGACGGCGAGAACAAGACCGTCCAGCACCTTGAAGGGGGCATCGTCAAGACCCTGCATGTGCGCGAAGGCGACAACGTTGCCGCCGGCGACCCGCTGCTGGAACTCGACGACACCAAGCCGCGAGCCGAGCAGGAATTGCTCGAGGCCCGCTACTACGGAGCGCTGGCCGAAATCGACCGCCTCAACGCCGAACTGTACGGCCGCGAGGAAGTGGCTTTTTCCCGGGAGTTCGATTCGCTGCGCGGCAATCTCAGGGTCGAGGAAATCCTGCAGTCCCAGGTGGACCTGTTCAAGGAGCGCCGCGGCCAGCACGCCGGCGAAATCGAGATCCTGAAGGGCCGGGTGGAGCAGCTCGGAGAACAGGTCAACGGGCTGACGGCCCGCCGTGACGCCTCCCGCCAGGAGCAGGAGTTGCTGGAGAAGGACGTCGACGCGCTGGCGAGCCTGGCCGAACGCCAGCTCGTGTCCGAGGACCAGCTCACCCAGCGGCGCCTGAACCTGGCGCAGACGCGCGGCCAGGTGGGCCAGATCAGCGCCGAAATCGCCGAGGCGCAACTGTCCATCGGCGAGACCCGGCAGCGGATCATCCAGTTGCAGAACGATTACCGCACGGAGCTTTCCACCGCCCTGACCGAAGCGCAGAACCTCTACTTCGAGACCGGCGACCGCCTGTTCGCGGTGCGCGACGAGGTGGTGCGCACGCGCATCATCGCGCCGCTCGGAGGCAAGGTCATCAACCTGCAGGTGCACACCGTGGGCGGCGTGGTGCCGTCCGGGCAGCCCATCATGAACATCGTTCCGGCGGACGACAGGCTGATCGTGGAGGCCAAGGTCATGCCCACCGACCGGGACAACGTCAACGTCGGGCAGGAGGCGCGCCTGCGCATCACGCCGCTGAACCAGCGTGCGACGCCCGAACTGCTCGGCGAAGTCGTGCTGGTTTCCGCCGATATTCTGACCAATGACGAAGCTCAGGAGCAGTACTACCTCGCACGCATCAGCATCCCGGACTCGGAATACGCCAAGCTGGGCGACAAGGACATCCGGCCCGGGTTCCCGGTGGAAGTGACCTTCAGCGGCGGCAAGCGCACCATGCTGCAATACCTGGCCGAGCCGCTTACCGGTACGCTCCGCCGAGCCATGAAAGAAGAATGAACTCTCTTGCACATCCTGGGGGGGAGGGCGTCCCGCCCTCCCCGAAGGCGAGACGCCTTCGCTCCCACGCTGCCCTTCTGACGCTCACTGCATGCATCCTGCTCTCCGCGCCCGCCGCATTTGCACAGCAGGGCGCCGCGGGGGACGCCCCCTACACGCTCAGCGAAGCGCTGCGCGACGCGCTGGCGCGCGATCCGCGCATTCGCGCGGCGGGCAGCCGGGTGCAGGAGGCCGGCGAGGAATTCGCCGAAGCCCGCAGCCTGCGTTTTCCCAATGTCAGCCTCACCGGCGGCAGGGGCTACGGCTACAACCGCAACGAGGCACGCAACATCGGCATCTACGAGGGCGATTCGCGAACTTCCGGTTTGCAGGTCACCCAGACGATCTATTCCTTCGGCCGCATCGGCGCGCGCGAGCGGGAGGCCAGCGCTCTCATCGCCGCCGCCGGGTTCGACGCGGCGGATGTCCGTCAGTCGGTCCAGGCGGACGTGGCTGTGGCCTACGCCGAACAGATCTACACCCGCAGAATCCTCAACCGCCGTATCGAATTCGAAAGACTGGTTTCGGAACAGGAAGACTCGGTGCGCGAGCAGCTGGAGCTGGGCAAGTCCGACCAGACCCAGGTGCACGAAGTGCTGCGCTACCTCCACCAGGCGCGCGCGGAGCGTATCGAGGCCGATACGGCCTACCGGCGCGCACAATACGAACTGGCGCGGCTGACCGGCGCGATCCGCGAGAATCTTGATGCCGGGGGCCTGGTCGAACTCGCGGACGTGCAGCCCGAGACGCTGGACGCGGCCAGGAACCGCGGCCTGGAGACTGCGCCGATTGCCGGCAAGGCCCGCCAGAACCTGGTCGTGGCGCGCAGCCGAATGGAATTTCAGCGCTCCGAACTGTGGCCCCAGCTTGAATTGAAGCTCGGTGGCTCCGACGGTTACGTGGGTGAAATCCAGACCCGCGACGCCGACGCGCAACTGACGCTGCGCATGCCGATCTTCGAGGGCGGCAGGAAATTCGCCCGGCTGCGCAAGTCCCGCTACGCCATGGAGGCCGCCGAATACGACCTCGACGCCGACCTGGAGCAGCTCGAGCTGAACATCATGGTGTCATGGAACCTGGTCAACGGCCTGGCGCAGGCCTGCGAGGAACTGGAGCTGTCGCTCGAAGACGCCGCGGAAATCGTGTCCATCGTCGAGGAGAAACTGCTGGTAGGGCGGGGCACCGTGCTGGATCAGCTTGAGGCCGAGGAGATCGTGGCCCAGACGGACGTCACCCTGCTGGAGAAACGCATGGAACTGGCGCAGGCCCGCGTCGGCCTGCTGCGCACCCTCGGCGCGCTCTCGCCGGGCCTCTAGCCCCGGGGCACAGGAAGGAGGATGTCCCGTCCTCCGGGAAGGCGAGACGCCTTCCCTTCTACTCGTAAGTCTCCAGCAACTCCGCGCCGTGGCCCGTGGTCCAGCACGGGCTGTAGTAATACCCGCGAATGATCTCGACGGGTTTAAGCGGCGTCAGCTCCTCGTTGTCCGACTCCCCGAATTCCACGCTGCCCTCGCCGGAATAGACGTTGATCGCGCGCGTGTTGCCGATCCGGTTGCGGATCAGTTGCTTGACCGCCGGCACCGTCGGCCCCATTTCGGGGTAGTAGCGCACCGAGTAGAGCCAGCCGAAGGTGGGCGCCGCCGAGTCTTCTTCCTTCGTGTCCAGCCGCACCGACACGTCCAGGATGCGGTAGCCCTCGCGCGCCACCACGCCGCGCACGTTCGAGCCCACGCCGATGGGCTTTAGCGTGGGATGGTTCGCCGGCACGTGGGTCAGGTGGATGTGCGCGATCTTCTTCGGCCAGCCCATGAAATTGCCGAAGGTCATCGTCCAGTCCTTCGAGACCCACATGGCGTTCATGAACGTTCCCGGCTCGCCCTTGTAGGAGCAGCGCAGGCCCACCACGCCTTCGGTGTAGCGGGTCCGCTCGGGGTTGCTGTACACCAGTTCCGGGTCGTCGCCCGGCACGCACACCAGCTCATCCACGATTGCGAACGCGCGGCCGGTGGGGTCCGGCTCCAGCGGCGCCGGGAGGTAGCGCGCCACCTGCTCGGCATCGGCGCGGTAGTCCACGAAGATGAACTGCCCGCCGTAATGGTGCGGCGTGGGCGTAACCAGCGCCGCCTTGCCCTCGGGCGAGAGTGGGTTGCTGTAGCCCTTGAGGTTGAGTTTTCGCATTTCTTTCTCCTGGGAGAGATGCTTCCCGGGAGCGAAGGCGTCTCGCCTTCGTCGAGGACGGGACGCCCTCCTTCCCGGGTCAGTTTTCCGCCAACTCGGCGAGGACTTCTTCAGTGTGCTGGCCGGCGGTGGGCACATCGCGCAGCAGCGCGGGGCGGCTGCCGCCTATCGCCACCGGCAGCGCCGGCAGCGACGCCTTCTCGCCGGCGAAGTCGCCGTCGGGCACCGTCACCTCCACCAGGCCGTTCGAAGCCGTGAGGTGGGCGTCACTGAAAAGGTCCTCGGGCCGGGTGATCGGCGCGAACGGCAGGCCCGCCTCGGCGCAAAGCTCCATCAGCTGTGCCGGCGTCATCCCCGAGAACAGTTCCTTGATTTGGGGAATGAACTCGTCGCGTCGGGCGACCCGTCCCGAGTTCGTCTTGAGGTTCTCGTCGGCGCCCAGCTCATGCAGGCCGAAGACCTTGCAGAAGCGCACCCACTGCACGTCGCTGACCACGCCGACGAATATCTGCTCGCCGGTCCTGGTGGCGAACACCTCGTAGATCGCCCAGGCCGACACCCGCGCCGGCATCGGCGTGGCGGGGGCGCCGGTCACGGCCTTCTGGGCCATGTGCTGGCCCACCAGGAACACCGCGCTTTCGTACAGCGTCGCGACCACCTCGCAGCCGCGCCCGGTGCGCTCGCGCTCGTGCAGCGCCGCCAGCACGCCCAGCGCGCCGAACATACCGCCCTGCACGTCGATTACCGACGCCCCGGCGCGAAGCGGCTGGCCCGGCGGCCCGGTCATATAGGCCAGCCCGCCCATCATCTGCGCCACCTCGTCCAGCGCCGCGCGGTTCTCGTACGGTCCGGCCTGGAAGCCCTTCTCGGTGCAGTAGATCAGGCGCGGATTGCGCTTCGACAGCGTCTCGTAATCGAGTCCCAGGCGAGCCATCGCCCCGGGCCGGAAGTTCTGCACCAGCACGTCGGAGCGGTCGGCGAGCTTGAGCGCCGTGTCCATGCCCTCCGGCGACTTGAGGTTGAGGCAGATGCTCCGCTTGTTGCGGTTGTACATGGGGAAATAACCCGCGCCGGAGCCCGGCAGCCGCCGTGTCGGATCGCCGCCCGGCGGCTCCACCTTGATCACGTCCGCGCCCAGGTCCGCCAGCATCAGCCCGCAGGCCGGCCCCATCACCATGTGGGTCAGCTCCAGGACCTTCAGCCCCTCCAGCGGCCGGCAAGCGTTCTCGTTCACAGCGCCTCTCTTTCTTATGGAAACAGTATGCGATAAAGGCTAACAGCACCCACACTTGCGACAACGAGTTGCACCGCGCCAAACAAAAATGGTGTGGTGCGCTCGGTTTGGGTAAAAGGTGTGTATCTCTTCGAATCTTTGCCCTCGCCTAAGGCTGTCCATTCCGCTTCGAAAACTCAAGCCGGCAGTCGGCGCTCCAGAGCATGGATGACATCGAATTTTCCTTGGCTTAGCTGACGGTACGATTCAATCAATTTATACCAAGCGAAACACAGGATTGAGCCAGCGTAGCCTAATGTGAATAACGCCAAAGATTCCAGATCTCCATTTTGACCATTGCTCCACAGAAGACCGGCCGCGGCCAGGATGATGGAGTTTGCCGACAGAAAAAAGGCATTTACACCTTGCCTGCGAGCGGAGAGTGATTCAGAGGTTCCAACAAAGATTTCGTATTGCTTCAAGAGAGCAGGAGTTTCAGCAACTCCCGGTTCGGCACCTGTGAAAAGTTGTGAATCAAGTTGCTCTCTGTTCTGTGCCATTTAGTTCACCTACTATCGTATTGATGTTCCAAGGCATCGGTCTGACACCGATTTCGGAAAGCGCAGCCGGCACTTTTTTTATTTCCGATTGTAGGTATACGGCCAGGACGCGTTTGTGAAGTTCTGCGCTCTTGCGCACCTCCCAATTCACGGGTTCACTCCGCCAGGTACAGTCTCCAACCAAACAAATGGTTGCCGCTGAAGCCCGTATTCGTTGCTCAGCATGTGCCTTCCAAGCGCCCTCAACCGGTTCCTTGATGGAATAGTCGCGCAAGTTCAGCGCCGAACAACTTTCCTTGACCTGACGTCGGAACCGGTCCACCAGACTCTTATGCTCCATGGCGAAGCTGAGGAAGATATTGGAAGGCATGGTTTTGGCTGCCTGATTCACGTAGTCCATTCTAGCCCGGCTCGCTTCTTTCGTTAAGACAATCAAGCCACTACCGCGGCGAGGATTGCTCCCAGGAGAATGTGTATCGCAATAAACGCCAGGGGCGGTGCGGTCGCTACTCGCTTCGGTGGCGTTTCGTCCTCCAGCGGAATCCTGTCCAGTAACCAGTACCAACGTATTCGCATCGCCTGACGCTGTAAACATCTTCTGGCATGTGTTTCGGGCCCTTCTCTACCATTCCACAAGGTGTATGACCCGTTCACAACGACCCACCAGAGAAAACAGACAGTGACTCCCAAGAATGAAAGGTAGGGAAGCCTTGTCGTCACCGGATTCTCGCCGGTGTGCTGGATTGCCATCAGTGCATACGTGAGGAACAGGACCCCATTGACGACCAGAAATAGGGCTGTCGTGCCTGCTCTGAACGCCCTGTCGATTCTTCGGTCTCTGACAAACTGTTCGTACTGGCCCAGTACTTTTTCGATATCAGCCCAGTCGGGGTGGTCCGCGCCGAAGGGCTGATGATCGTGCTGCAATTGCTGATTCGTCATTGAATTTACCTACGGTTGCCAGGAAATACCTCGGAATCGGGGATGCCCAATTTCTGAGAGCGCGGCCGGAACTTTTGTTGTTTCCGGGTTTGTAGGTAAACGGCCGTAAGGCGCTTTTGCAATTGCTTGTGGCGGCTGACCTCCTGTGCCGAGGGATTGGCGAATTGTAACGCGATGGACGGCCCAGGGTCAGGCCCAGGGGCGGGCGGTGCGGTCGGAATTCTCGAAGGCTTCGATGGCTTCGTGGTGTTCGCTCAGCGTGAGGGCGATGGGGTCGAGGCCCTTGAGGATCATCTCGCGCTCGCGCGGCTTCATGGAGAAGGGCAGTGGTTCTTCGTCCAGGCGCTGGACTTCGCAGGTTGTGAGATCGACTGTCAGCCGCAGTTCCCGTTCCTGCGCCTCGGCCCCCAGCGCGGCCACATCATCGGCGGGAAGGACCACCGCCACGATGCCGTTTTGCGCGCAGTTGGCCTGAAAGATCTCGCCGAAGCTTGGTGCGATGACGGCGCCTATGCCCCAGTCGGCCAGCGCCCACACGGCGTGTTCGCGCGATGAACCGCAGCCGAAGTTCTCCGCGGAGATCAGGATCTTCGCATTCCGATAGCGCTTCTGATTGAGCACGAAGTCCGGCTTTTCCTCGCGCGTGGCCAGGTCGGCGTAGCGCCAGTTCGCGAACAGCCCCTCGCCCAGGCCTTCGCGCGACACCCGCTTCATCTCGCGGCTCGGAATGATTGCGTCCGTGTCGACGTTGGGCCGCATCAGCGGCGCAGCCACGCCGATAACGACGCCCCTCATCCCCAAATGCGCAATGCGGTCAGTAGTCCGGCAAATCCGCTGAACAATACAGTCAAGACCCAGATCATGTTGCGGTAAACGCTTTTCATGCATTTCTGCAATTCCGTACTGAGTGCTCCGAAGCCCTCGGCCATCTCCGTGCGCAATTCAGCCAAATCTACCTTCGTCGCGAAGTTCTTGAGGTCGTCCTTGGTCGCGAAGTTTTTGATGTCGTCCTTCGTCGCGAAGTTCTCAAGGTCCGCCCTGGTGACCATTTCATTGTAGATCCGTTCCTTGATTGCATCGATCCGGACCGTAATTGCGTCGGTCCGGGACCTGATTGCTTTCAAATCACCCGCTATTTGCTCGTTGATTGCCGTGGCGCGGCTTACCGTTCCCACTATCGCTTCCGCCTGCCTGCCGCTGAATCCGGATGCTTCAAGTTCCTTTGCCTCCGACAGTGTGTCGTATGCCAGTTCTTCCATTCTCACACTCCTTGCGAAATCCCTGAACCAACAGGGATGCATACCTGTCTGCACCCCTCACTTAGGACATCCTTATAGCTTTTTCCGGCTAATACTGTCAATCCCCATTCTTGTGGAGATTAGCTCAGTTTGCGCGGGTCGGTTAGGCGGCCGGCCACGGCGGAGGCAGCGACGGTGGCGGGGCTGGCCAGGTGGGTGCGGGCGCCGGGGCCCTGGCGGTTCTCGAAGTTGCGGTTGGTGCTGGACACGGCGCGCATGCCGCCGAACCCGTCGCCTCCCGCGTAGAAGCACATGGCGCAGCCGGACTCCTGCCACTCGAAACCGGCGCGTTCGAACACGCGGTGCAGACCCTCGGCCTCGGCGGCGGCTCGCACGGCGGTGGAGCCGGGCACGCAGATCGCCTTGACGCCATCGGCCACGCGCCGCCCGTCCAGGATCCCGGCTGCCGCCCGCAGGTCCGACAGGCGCGCGTTGGTGCACGAACCGATGAAGGCGGCGCCGATTTCCAGCCCCTCCAGGGGCCGTCCGGGCGCCAGGCCCATGTAGTCCAGCGCCCGGCGCATCCCCTCGCGGCGTCCCGAGGCGCCGCCGGGCTCCGGAACGACGCCGTCGATCCCGACCGTGTGCTCGGGGCTGGTGCCCCAGCTCACCTGCGGGGCGAGGCCTTCGCAATCGAGGTCCAGCTCGCGGTCGAAGCGCGCGTCCTCGTCGGTCTTCAGTTCCCGCCAGGCTGCTAGCGCCTGGTCCCGGAGCGCGCCGCGCGGGGAAAACTCGCGCCCGCTCACGTATTCGAACACCTCTTCGTTGGGCGCCACCATACCGGTCCAGGCGCCGAACTCGATGGCCATGTTGCAAAGCGTCATGCGGCCTTCCACACCCAGCGCGTCGATCGCATCGCCGGCGAACTCCACCGCGCAGCCCAGGCCGCCCGTGGCGGAGTGCTGCGCGATCACCGCAAGGATCAGGTCCTTGGCGGTAACCGCCGGGTCGGGCCGGCCGCTAAAGCGCATCCGCATGGCCGCCGGCTTCTCCACCCTGAGCGTGCCCGTGGCCAGCGCATGCTCGGCCTGGGTGGTGCCGATGCCCCAGGCCAGCGCGCCCAGGCCGCCCACCGAGCAGGTGTGGCTGTCGGGGCAAACCAGCGTCAGGCCGGGCAGGGCGATGCCGAGTTCCGGCGAGATGACGTGCACGATGCCCTGGCTGGGGTCGTCGATGTCGAACAGCCGGATGCCGGCCTTGAGCGCTGCCTCGCGCGTGGCCGTGATGAACTCGGCGCCGCCGGGCATGCGCGTCAGTCCCGGGCGTCCCGGCTTCGTATCGACGATGTGGTCCATCACGCAGAACGCGCGCTCGGGGCGGCGTATCGTCCGCCCGGCCTTCTCCAGCGCCTGCAGCGCAAGCGTGCCGGTGCGCTCGTGCAGGAATACCCGGTCGATGGCGATCAGCGACTGGCCGTCGTCGGCCCGCGCGACCTCGTGGGCCGCCCAGAGCTTTTCGAACAGCGTGCGCGGCATCGCGTTCAGGCGGGCGCCCGGCGGGTGCGGAACAGCCCCTCCTGGGCCATGGTTGCAACCCGCGTTCCGTTGCGCGCGTAAACGGAGGCCCGGGCAAAGCCCCGCGCGCCGCCGGCCCGCGGGCTGTGCAGGTCGAACAGCAGCCACTCGTCCACCCGCACCGGGCAGTGGAACCACATGGCGTGATCGAGGCTGGCGAGCTGAAAACCGGCGGCCGGGCGAACGTGCGGGAAGGTCACCATGCCGATCAGCCCCATGTCGGAGAGAAAGGCCAGAAACGCCTGATGGGCCTCGATATCGTCCGGCAAGCGCGTTGAAGTGCGCGTCCACAGCATCTGGCGGGGCTCGCGGGCGCCCGTCCCCAAGGTGTGCGCCGGGTCGACCGGGCGGAAGTCGAGCGCCTGCGTGAGCCTGAGCAGGTTGAAATAACGGCGCGGCATCCAGTCCGCTTCGCCGGAGGTCAAGGCCCGCAGGTCCTTGAGTTCCTCGGGCGGCGGCGCCTCCGGCATCGGGTCCTGGTGCCCGGGGCCCTCCTGGGCGGCCTGGAACGATGCGGTCATGTTGAAGATCTGCCGTCCGTGCTGAACGGCCACAATCCGGCGGTTGGAGAAGCTGCCGCCGTCGCGGGCGCGGTCCACCTCGTACACGATCGGCGCGCGCATGTCGCCCTCGCGCAGAAAGTAAGCATGCAGCGAGTGAGCCACGCGTCCTTCCACGGTGCGCAGGGCCGCGTACAGCGCCTGGCCCAGCACCTGGCCGCCGAAAACCCGGCCGGTGCCGAAGTCGCGGCTCTGGCCCCGAAAAAGATTCTGTTCAAGCTGCTCCAACTCGAGCTGATTGATGAGATCCTTCAGGCCGTCCGCGCCCATCGTGTCGGATCGCGTGTCCATGCCGTAAAGCGTACAGCATCGCCGCCGGAGAATGCCGTAAGATAGACCGCTCGCTTTGGGAGAGGCTGGACTATGGCCAGACATGGCAGGATGTCCGTAACGCTCGCCAGGATCGGCGTGTGGGTCTGGGCGGTGGGGGCCGTTGTCGTGGCGGCCAGCATCGGCGGATACCGGCTGGACCTGCTGACCCTGATACCGGCCTTCATAGGCTACGTCGGCAGCGTTGCAATCATGGCGCTGGCGATGCTGTTTCTGCTGATCGCAATGATCGGCGGGCGAGGCCGGATGGGTAGCTGGCGGTTCAACGCCACCTGCTGGATCGCGCTGGTCTTGAGCGTGGGAATGACCCTCAACAACCTGCTGTGGCTTCGCCAGGGGCAGGTTTCTCCGCCGATCCACGACATCACCACCGACACCGCCAACCCGCCCGAATTCGTGGACATACTGCCGCTGCGCGCCGGGGCGCCCAATCCGCCGGAATACCCCGGCGAAAAAGTGGCCGAACAGCAGCTTGCGGCGTATCCCGAGATTCAGCCGCTCGAGCTGGACCTGCCGCCGGCGGAGGCGATGGCGGTTGCGGAGAGCGCCGCGCGCGAAATGGAATGGGAGGTGATCACGGTGGCGCCTGAGGAAGGGCGCCTGGAGGCCGTCGCCACTACCGCCTGGTTCGGTTTCAGGGACGACATCGTGGTGCGGATCGCGCCCGCCGGCGACGGTTCGCTGGTGGACATTCGCTCCAAGTCGAGGCTGGGCCTGTCCGACGTCGGCACCAACGCCCGGCGCATCCGCGGGTTCCTCGCGCTCATGCAGCCCTAGGAGTGGGGGCATGCCCCCCACAGCACTGCCCTCACAGCCTCCCGCCCTCGTCAAGGATAGCAATGAAAGACCGCTCCGCATATATTGATTTCATCGAGCGCCGCTACTTCGGCAACGTTTCCGCCGATGACCTTCAAGCGGTGCGGGATTGCTTCGCCGACGACGCCGAGGTGCTGATACGCCACGGCGACAACCCCGAACGCCGCTATTCGCCGTCACCCGGCCCCGGGCAGGAGCCGCTGGGGAGCTTCTTCGAGCATCTTTGCGGGAACTACGACTGCTGGTTCGGCCATTTCCGCCACACGATCGACGTGGACGGGCAGCGCGCGGCCAGCCGTTTTGTCGTGCGCCTGACGCCCAAGCCCGGCGGACTCTACGCGGACCATCCGACGCAGCAGTTGCTGAACTCCAACTTCTTCGAGTTCGCCGAAGGCCGCATCAGCTTCATGCTGATCAACTACGCCAACGCGGCGGGCCCCGACACGCCGACCGGATATCCCCGCTAGATCATGTAGAGGCCGAGGGTCTCGGCGGTGCAGGCGGGCTTGTTCTGCCCGTCGATTTCGATCCGGTGCCGGCAGGTCATCTGTATGCCGCCGAGGCGGGCCCGCGCCTTGAGCACCGTGGTGCGCACGCGCACGCGGTTGCCGCACACCACCATCCTGGAAAAGCGCACCTTGTTCAGGCCCCAGTTGATCGCCCGCTTGAGCGTGGGGAAGTGGACGAACTCCTCGGTGGCGCCGGGGATCAGCGACAGCGTCAGGTAGCCATGGGCAATGGTGGCGCCGGTTTCGAGCTCCCTGGCCGCCCGCTCGGGATCGACGTGTATCCACTGGAAATCCTCGGTGGCCCTGGCGAAGCGGTCGATCCGTTCCTGGTCCACCAGGATCCAGTCGGACACGCCCACCTCGACGCCTTCCAGCGCCCGTGCGTCTTCTATCGATCGAACCTCGTGAGCCAAGTGATTTTCCGCGGCACTCCCCGGTGCCGCGTATTATCACCGCCCGCGGTCGATCATTGCCAGGAATTCGGCCCTTGCGCGGGCGTCGTCGCGGAAAATTCCGAGCATCTGGCTGGTCACCATGCTCACGTTGCGCTTGCCGATGCCGCGCGTGGTCATGCATTCGTGCGCGCCTTCGACCACGACCGCCACGCCGCGCGGTTCCAGGACGGTGGAAATGCATTCGGCGATCTGCGCGGTGAGCTTTTCCTGCACCTGCAGTCGCCGCGCGTAGGCGTCCACGACCCGCGCCAGCTTGCTGATGCCCACCACCTTTTCGCGCGGCAGGTAGGCTACGTGCGCCTTGCCGATGATCGGCGCGATGTGGTGCTCGCAGTGCGAATTGAAGTCGATGTGCGTCAGCGCCACGATCTCGTCGTAGCCGTTGACTTCCCTGAACGTGCGTGACAGAAACTCGTACGGGTCCACCGAGTAACCGCTGAACCATTCCTCGAAGGCCCGCGCGACGCGCTTGGGCGTGTCCACCAGGCCCTCGCGCCCGACGTCGTCGCCGGTCCAGCCCAGCAGCACGCGCACCGCCTCCTCCGCCTCGCGGCGTGTCGGCCTGTTACCGTCGTTCTTGCTCATAGGACCGCTCCCGGCTGCGAGGCTTCGCCGCGCAGAAATCCGCGTAGATCGTCATGACTATTGATGTTCGTAATGTCCATGGGGATCAGTTTCAACGCCCGGGTTTCCAGGTAGGCGCGTGGCGAGGGGCCTTTCCCGGAGGCCGTCTCTTTCGCCAGACCCGCAAGGGTAGCGGGTTCGTAGATTGCGCACAATGGCTGCGGGGCGCCGGTGGCGGTGTCGCAGTAAGCCGTTGCGGCGGCGCTGGGGTCGCGTTCGGCGAGCAGGCGCTTGAGGTCGGAGGCGCTCAGTCCCGGCTGGTCGCAGGCCAGCGCCAGCCAGGCCCGCTCCGGCGCCGAAGCATGCGCCGCTTCCAGGCCCGCCGCGGGCCCCTTGCCCGGATGGCGGTCCGGCAGGCAGCGGTAGCGCGAGCGCAACTCGTCGGAGACCTGGTCCGGGCGAACCGACACCCGGACATCGTCCAGCACCTCTTCGAGCAGGCGGACCGCGCGTTCCAGCAGGCTCACCCCGCCGATTTCGGCAGCCGCCTTGTCGCTGCCGAAGCGCGTGCTCAGGCCCCCCGCCAGCACCACGCCGGAAATCGGCGCGTCAGCCGTCGCCGTCATCGCGGTAGTCGCTCTTGCCGCCGGTCTTGCCGACCAGCCGGGTGGCGATGATCTCGATGCCGTGCGAGACCGATTTCAGCATGTCGTAAACCGTCAGCGCGGCGACCGTGGCTCCGGTCAGCGCTTCCATTTCGGCGCCTGTCTTGCCGGTGACCTTCACGGAGCACTCGATCTCGACCTCGTTGCCCTTCAGATCGAGCGCGATGCGGCAGCCTTCGAGCTTGAGCGGATGGCAGAAGGGGATCAGTTCGTGGGTGCGCTTGGCGGCCTGGGTGCCGGCGATGATGGCGGTCTGGAACACCGGCCCCTTGTGGGTGTTGATTTCACCGTCTTCGGCCTGTGCGGCAGCCTCGGGAGGCAGCACGACGACCGCGCGGGCGGTGGCCGTGCGCTCGGTCACGGCCTTGCCGGCCACGTCCACCATGCCGGGGCGGCGCTTCGAATCAAAGTGCGTAAGCATCACCCTGGAATTATAGTTTCGGCCACGCCGGGAGCGAGGGCGTCCCCGCCCTCGCCGAGGGCCGGATGCCTTCGCTCCGCCTAGTGTGCTGTCCCATAAGTTCGTTGCCTTTCAGCGTGTCCCCTGTGGCGTGTGGCGAGGCGCGTTCCGCCGGAAATGGCGCCTCCCATTGCCAAGGAGCGCAACGCGGCCACAGGCCACAGGGGCCGCGCCCTTCGGGAGCGGGCCTGAAGCGCCACTGCGGCGTTGCCGCCCTGGGCAATACGGACAGTATTCCCTGCGGACGGCGCCTTGCATTGACGC
>LXNI01001723.1_pt1 | contig 17569 bp, 14 predicted proteins | sample 809091 | NCBI WGS metagenome assembly LXNI01 (sample SAMN04870527, study PRJNA318959) | sponge metagenome | biome: 01000161; feature: marine sponge reef; material: water | host: Sarcotragus foetidus | place: Greece: Milos, Mediterranean Sea | collected 2013-05-29 | depth 5-7 m | reverse complement strand
CTCTGTGGGTTGGACTGCATTCGCTACGCTCATTGCGTCCAACCCACAGAGGCATTCCTATAAAGTAAAAGGGGACATAATAGAATTGCAGGAAAGGGGACATTTTAGAATTGCGTTGACATTAGCAGTAGTGAGTGCGCCTTGATTATGCCAATGCAACATTGTCATACCCTTTTTTACCCAACAGGAAGCCACCGCGGGTTGGACAAAGTGATCTCCGCAAAATCAGTTCCGTCCGCAATAGTTCAGGAAACGGGAGTGGATAGCATCATCCCGGACTGCACCGCGGCCGACGGATAACGCCACCGCGGATACTTCGTCTTACCGGACTTTCCTTTGATGGAGAAAAACCGTATACAATCGCCGGGTCGAAGTGGCACGGCGCTCTTCAACAGCAGGTTCAACGGCATGGCGCGTTGTGCACTGAGTGTAGCCTGATTCACCAGGTAGCTCATGGAGAACTCAGTTCTTGGCAGTCTATTTGCCCTGTCAGCCCCGTTTCCTTGCTTCGCGGTATCGTTTACCTTAGCCATAATCAGAAGATACGCTTGTCACACTTCACGCCATGATAAAGATTGATAATCTTGCCATTCGTCGTGGCGGCCAATTGCTGTTTGAAAACGTTTTCCAAAATATTTACCACGGTGACAAGATAGGCCTAGTCGGAGACAACGGCAGTGGCAAGTCCAGCCTGTTTGCCGCCTTCTTGGGAGAGATTCATATTGACCGGGGTACGCTTCATATGTCCGCAGCAATGCGGATTTCCCATGTTGCCCAGGAGACACCCGACAATGACCGCAGCGCGTTGGATCATGTGATTGACGGGGACCGGGTGTTCAGGGACGTACAGGCCAAGCTGGCCGCGATGGATGAACCGCATGACGAAAACAGCGCGTGGCTCTACTCGAAAATGGAAGACATTGATGGATATCGTGTGCCAGCAAAAGCAGCCAAGTTGCTATCCGGACTGGGTTTCAAGACAAACGAACATCATCACCCGACTTCCTCCTTTTCGGGGGGGTGGCGCGTCAGATTGAATCTGGCCCAGGCATTAATGACCCCCTCCGATTTGTTGCTGCTGGATGAACCGACCAATCATCTCGATTTGGACGCTATCGTCTGGCTCGAAGAGTGGTTGAAGAAATATCAAGGCACACTAATGCTGATTTCCCATGATCGGACCTTGGTTGATGAATGCTGCCAGCAGATATTCCATATCAACCGCAATCGGATTGACCGCTACTCGGGCAACTACACCGAATTTGAACATCAGCGCACCAAGAAACTGGCCACCGAACACGACTTGCATCAAAAACAAAAGAAAAAAGTGGCGCACATGGAGAACTACATACGCCGTTTCCGATACAAGGCAAGCAAGGCTCGACAGGCACAAAGTCGAATCAAGGCGCTTGAGAAGCTCCAGGAGATTGTACCGGCCCATGCAGGATCCCCCTTCAGTTTCAAGTTCGGGCCCTGTGACCGTCTGTCAGACCCCATTATCACACTGGACGATGTAAACGCCGGATACGGTGAACAGACCGTCCTATCCAATATCAACCTTTCGGTTTCTGGCGGGGACCGCATCGGACTGTTGGGTGCCAATGGCGGTGGAAAGTCCACCCTGATCAAAATCATCGCAGGTGCACTGACACCGTCAAGCGGCACCCGACAGACCGCCAAGCACTTGAAAATAGGTTATTTCGCACAGCACCAGCTTGAACAAATGGATGCCGGCCTGACCCCACTACAGCAGTTTCAACATCGCTATCCCACGGTCACGACCCAGGAAACCAGGCGATTCCTTGGTGGATTTGACTTTCGTGGAGAACGGTCCAATCAGATGATCGCTTCATTGTCCGGCGGAGAAAAAGCCCGGTTGGCACTGGCATTACTCATCTATGCCTGCCCCAATTTCTTGTTGCTGGATGAACCGACCAACCACCTTGATATGGAAATGAGACATGCGCTGAATATGGCGATACAGGACTATGAAGGTGCCATCATGCTGGTTTCCCATGACCGGAGTCTGATCGACAGCGTTACGGATCAACTGGTATCGGTTCAAGCGGGCAAGGTCACGGAATTTAATGATGATATGGATGCCTGGTTACAGCTATTGAGAAATAAAAACAAAAGTGAACCGTCTGATGCACAGAAAACCGGATCTTCCGCAAGCAGTGCTGACCGGTCATCCAAAAAAAAACATCGACAATTAACCGCACAGTATCGGCAACAACTCAGGCCGCTGCGCGAAAAAATCAACCGTCTTGAACGCAAAATGCTGGCGGTCCGCCAGGAAATTGAATCCCTTGACACGATTCTAAACGATCCGAACACCTATCAGACAAAAAGCACGGCCACACTGATCCGCCTGTCACAGGATAAGGCGGGCCTTGAACATGAACTGCAGTCCGTCGAGATGGACTGGATCGAGACTCTGGAAGTGCTGGAAACGCAGGTGGAAAAAATTGGATTTCAAAAAGAAAAGTGACTGATAAAAGTCCACATCGTCACCAAATATCAGTTTGAAACACATTACCCGACTCATGAAGCCGGGTATCAACCGACATCCGATCTTTGGAATCAACAATGAAATACCCGTCAGTCATGACGGGGCCTCGGCACCCAAGTCAGGCGTCACAATACAGCCCTTTTAACGGCTTTTTCCTCACGGGGGCATGGAACCGGTCGAACAGCCCGAAAAGAAGTCGTTGATCATAACGACATGAAAACATCCTTCTTCAACAGGCAGTCCTTCAAGTGATCCATCACGCCGCTTCCGGGTCAGAAAATGGGCCCGGCATATCGGGGGAAACGGATGCATATTCGCGGCAGGGCATTTTGGCGTTTGGTCTTTTTGAGGCCGGATCAACCAAGAACAAGAGAGCTGCTCCACGATCCGACAAGTGGCGTCGTTATTCGTGCTGTACGCAATCCGTTTTTTTGAAATTGACCCGATTCCAATCGTCAAGTTGAGTATAATCTAGCGACCTTATTCGATATGGTGTTGATGTGATGACAAGGCCCAGTAACCGGCGGCATGACGAAATGCGGCCAGTAACGATTACTCGCCACTACACCAGGCACCCCGAAGGTTCGGTGCTGATATGTATCGGTGACACGAAGGTTCTTTGTACGGCCAGTGTTGAGGAAAGGGTCCCCCCATTCCTCAAGAACAGGAAACAGGGCTGGATCACTGCAGAATACAGCATGCTGCCACGGTCAACCAATCTGAGAACGGCCCGGGAGGCGGCCCGGGGGAAACAAACCGGTCGCACCCAGGAAATCCAGCGTCTGATCGGTCGTTCTTTGCGGGCAGCCATCGACATGTCGAAACTCGGAGAGCGGACTGTCACCATAGACTGTGACGTCATCCAGGCCGATGGCGGTACCCGTACCGCATCGATTACCGGGGCCTACGTGGCCCTGGTTGATGCTGTCAACTGGTTACTTCACCAGGAGATCCTGACACATAACCCGATTCATCGATCGGTGGCATCCGTCTCCGTCGGTCTTTACAAAAACATGGTGGTACTTGATCTTGACTACCCGGAAGACAGCCGCGCGCAAACAGACATGAATATCGTGATGGATAACCATGGCGGCATTATTGAAATCCAGGGGACCGCTGAGCAAACCCCGTTTTCCCGGGAAAGCATGAATCAGATGGTCGATCGAGCGGAAATCGGCATTCGGCTGCTGCTTGAAAAACAAAGGGAAGCGCTCGCTTGACCCGCCGGATCGTTTTGGCCAGTGGCAATCCTGGCAAGTTAAGGGAATTTCAGATTCTGTTTGCAACGAGTCCGTGGCAGATACTGCCCCAATCCGCATTCGGGGTCAATGATGTGGAAGAGACCGGTCTCACCTTTGTTGAAAATGCGCTGCTCAAGGCGCGGCAGGCCACCTCCCTGACCGGCCTGCCCGCCATTGCTGATGATTCCGGTTTGGAAGTACGGGCATTGAACAACCAGCCGGGCATCTATTCGGCCCGCTATGCAGGTGTCGGTGCATCGGACAAGGACAATATTGACAAACTGCTCCAACAACTCGAAGATGTGCCGATGGACCAAAGAAAAGCACGTTTTCGATGCGTCATTGTCTATCTTTCCAGTGAAACCGACCCCGCTCCGGTCATTTGCGAAGGCCGTTGGGAGGGAAGCATTGCGAAGTCCGCTACTGGGCAAAACGGCTTCGGTTATGATCCGGTATTTTATATTCCTGCGTTGAATCAAAACGCGGCAGAACTGTCTGTGAAACAAAAAAACCGATGGAGCCACCGTGCCCGGGCGTTGCGTAAATTACGTGCCCGGCTGTTATCATCCACCTGATCCAATGACTTGTTTCTCCTGACCCGATGCATCTCGACAAGCTGACTAGTTTTGACCGACGGAAGGGTCCCGTGCTGCTGGTGATCGCCGACGGAGTAGGATTGGCTGAAGCCGGTCCTGCCAATGCGGTTTCTCAAGCGCATACCCCGACACTCGACAAATTATTGCATTCTCAACATGCGACGCAACTGCATGCCCACGGTACCTGGGTGGGACTACCGACTGATACCGATATGGGTAACAGCGAAGTGGGTCACAACACGCTTGGTGGTGGCCGGATTTTCGCACAGGGGGCGAAACTGGTAAACCAGGCCTTTGACAGTGGCACGTTATACCGCAGTCAGGCCTGGCAAACCGTAGAGTCCCGTGCCCTGAAAGGACAGACCGTGCATTTCCTGGGGCTATTGTCGGATGGCAATGTCCATTCCCACATGCAACATCTGTTTTACCTGCTTGACCGCTGCGTGAAACAAAAAATACGGTCGGTTTGCATCCATGTACTGTTGGATGGCAGGGATGTCGAACCGAGATCAGCCGTGGGCTATCTGAAACAGCTTGAACTCCAACTGAGCCGAATCAATACCGATCCATCCTTTCGCTACCGTATTGCATCAGGCGGTGGCCGAATGCGCATCACCATGGATCGATATGAAGCCGATTGGGAGATGGTCAGGCGTGGATTCAATGCGCATGTCCATGGCATCGGTCCGAAAGCCGCTGATGCCATTGAAGAGGTCAAACGGCAATATCAACTGGACCCCGGTCTCACTGACCAGACCCTTTCCCCTTTCGTTATTGTCGACACGGCCGGTGATGCCGTCGGGAAAATCACCGATGGCGATGCCGTCGTTTTGTTTAATTTCCGCGGTGATCGGGCAATCGAAATCTCCCAGGCCATGGAAAATCCGTCATTTGATCGCTTTGATCGCGGTGCCATGCCGGACATTTTCTATTGCGGCATGCTGCAGTATGACGGCGACTTGCAGGTCCCCAACCACTATCTGGTCAACCCCCCTCTCATCAAGCGAACCATGGGAGAGTTCCTGTGTGCCGAAAAAATGAAGACTTTCGCGATCAGCGAAACCCAGAAGTTCGGACATGTCACCTATTTCTGGAATGGTAACCGCTCGGGGTTTCTTGATGAAGCACTGGAGACCTATATTGAAATCCCCTCGGACAATATCGAATTCAACCATGCCCCTCAAATGAAAGCGGCGGAAATTACCGATGCCACGATCGATCTCCTGTCATCAGGCGAATACCGGTTCGGGAGAATCAATCTTGCCAACGGGGACATGGTCGGTCACACCGGTGACATTCCGGCCACGATTCGGGCAATGGAAGTGGTTGACCATTGCGTCGGTCGATTGCTTGATGCGGTGAAGGACATGAATGGAATTCTGATCCTGACAGCAGACCACGGCAATGCGGATGAGATGTTTGTCATCAAAGACGGTCGGCGGATTGCAAGAACTTCGCATACCCTGAATCCTGTTCCCTTTGTTATTTGCGACAGCAATACTGACCTGGCCTGGCAATTCAATGCCATTGCTCAACGTCGGCAGGCTGGGCTGGCCAATGTCGCTGCAACCGTATTCAATCTCTTGGGCTATCGTGCACCGGATGACTATGCTCCCTCATTACTCTCAATAAATACAGTGAACCCGAACATTGGCAGCTGATTTATCGGGGATACACCGTCAATCTCGGGATCAAAACCGTCGCGCACCCGGGCGATGCCGTGATTCTTGCGGTCGACAACCGACAACATATTTGCCTGCTTCATCCATTCAGGCCGGTCGGAAACGGTGGATAGGGGAACTGCCAGCGGGCATCGTTCACACTGATGAAGAGGCCCGTCCGCCGCCATCCGGGAACGGAAGAAAGAAACCGGATGTGTCGCCAGTCACTGGAGAAGTCTCGGGTCCATCCTGGGCACACCGGGATTTTGCACCGAAAGGCTCCATCTGTTCATCGTAACAGGGGTTACCAAGGAAATGCCCCACCATGAGCCACACGTAATGCATCACAGTACATTGGCTGCCTGCTCAAACAGTACTGAACATGACCTTAAACGGTGAAACAGAAGAAACCAAAATCATCGTCACTGTATTTCGGGCGTTGCAGTCCAGATCGCCCAGCCCGTGGGTGCGCGCTTGAATGCAAATAATGTTGTATAACGTGATTTAGTAATGTTATAATATAACATTACTGATAACCCTCAACTGTGACGGAGACCGTTTCATGTTCTACTCAAGACTCATATCCCGAAAAAAAATCGGATTGCATTTCATCGCCGCCGTGCTCGGTGCCGCTGTCTGCCCTGCGGGTGCCGCCGAGCTTCAGGTTGTCACATCCATCAAGCCCGTACATTCAATGGCGAGCGCCGTGATGGAGGGTATCAATACGCCCCATCTGCTCATACGGGGTTCCGCTTCGCCGCACACATTCTCCTTACGTCCATCCGATGTCGATAGACTGGAAAATGCGGACGTGGTTTTCCTGATCGACGAAAGTCTTGAGACAACAGTGGCCAAGGCAATTGAATCGGTCGCTGGAAAGGCCCGCGTGATTGAACTGGCCCAATCCCGGGGACTGACCAGAAAACCCTTTCGTGAATCAGGACTCTTCGAGGATGAATCAGACGCAGATCATGGGCATGACGAGGAATCCGAGTCGCACGAAGACCAACAATCCAATGAACATGCTGAAGACGATCATGCCGACCACGACCACGGGGCATTCGACCCGCATGTCTGGCTCGACCCGGCCAATACTCGTGCCATGGTACATGCTATCGCCGACACGCTGGCGCAGGCTGATCCTCTGAACGCCGACCGGTATGTGTCCAACGCCAATGAATTCAACAACCGACTGGCACGGTTGACAGCACAAATCACTGCGGAGGTGTCATCGGTACGAGACAAGCCATTCATCGTATTTCACGACGCTTATCGGTATTTCGAAGAGCATTACGGACTGACGTTCACCGGTTCTGTCGTTGTCAGCCCGGAACATCCTCCCAGCGCCAAGCGTCTCAGGCAACTTCGCGACAAAATTCACGAAGCCAGTGTGGTCTGCGTGTTCGATGAATCCCAATTCGACAATCGCATCGTGAATGTGATCGTCGAGGATACTCCGGCACGGACCGGCACTATTGATCCACTCGGTGCGGCCATCGAAGCGGGACCTGAGCTCTACTTTACGCTTCTTCACAACATGGCGACCTCGTTCAAGGACTGCTTGTCGGGAGAAGATTAGGTACGGACAAAACTTGCTCACGGAAAAATGGTGGCGAAACGCGTATCGATCATCGACGCACCGCACCCTCATCAAATCAGCGCCGATAAAACATGCAATCGTCCCCAGTGAGACGGTGAACAACCGGCAGGCTACTCAACCGGATAAATCATTCGGTCCAGTTGCCCCGTTCTGGTCACCCGGACAGCAGGGATTTTACCCGGAGACTGACTTGTGCCATATCTGTTCTGCCTTGTACGGTAGATTTCAAAATCGTCATCACTTTTCCCATATCCTTGATTGAACAGGCATCGGCCGATTGAATGGCCTGTTCGATCAGTGTTTCGACCGTTGCCGCGGGCAGTTTTTCAGGAAGATAATTTTCCAAAACGGCTACATGCGATCGTTCCTTGTCGACCAGGTCATCCCGCTCGCCTTTGGTAAACTGTGCCATGGCTTCGGTCGACTGCTTCACCATTTTTTGAATGACCTGAGTGACTTCCTGCTCGGTCAGTTCCCGCTTCCAGTCGACCTGCTTTCTTTGTATCTCCGCGCGAAGCAACCTGATCGCTTCCAATGAGACCGAATCGCGCTGCTTCATCGCGGTTTTCATATCCGCCAGAATGCGGTTCTTGAGCGTCATCATCTCGACGGAACCGACGGTGCCTAGTAAAGTCGTTTCCGTCTGGCCTGTTGACGTGAGACTCGCTTCATTTCCCTGCGAACGGCAGCATCGCTGTCACGCTTTCGAATGGTGGTGGGTTTTTCATAACACTGACGGCGGCGTGATTCTGTGAACACTCCGGCCCTCTCACAGGCACGACGGAATCGCCGCAAAATAATATCAAACGGTTCGTTTTGTCGAACTTGAACAAATGGCATACAAATCAACTCCCAATGGACTTCATCAAACGGGGGCGTGATTGTACTGCGAATTGCCAAGCAAGTACATAAAAAAACCCTGTAAAAACCCTGTGAGACATCGGACAAGCCGCAAGCCCCCGGAACAGGATGACTCCGCTGCGACACACCTCCGGATCAGCATATATGTCGGAAATGGGTGCCTTGATCCTTGATTCGCTACATCAGCCAATACGCTGACCGCTGCTGTTGGAAACTGGAATCAATTGCAAATTTCTTTCAGTGGAACTGGTAGAATCCGGCTTTTCTACCGATCTTATCGCGACAGGATGACTCCGGACACAACCCCAATACCACTGCAACGACAACGATGCCTCGAGGCATACCAGCACCTGTTGTCGCTGTCATTGTCTTTGGACATGACACGGGGGAAACCTTCTGCTTCACAGTTGGATCTTTCCAATCCCCTGCTCACCCTGCCCGGTCATCATTATCGGGATCAAAACGGCACGGATACACGTAATTACGGGGGACTCGATGGACTTCCCGGCATCAAAACACTGTTCGCCGACATACTCGCAGTCCATCCGGACAATGTGCTGGTGGGAGGCAATTCCAGCCTGACGATGATGTACGAGACCCTGCAGCGAGCCTGCCAGTTCGGCGTACCCGGTGGCTCCGGACCATGGAATCAGGACACGCAGCGAAAATTCTTGTGTCCGACGCCGGGCTATGATCGCCATTTCCTGATCACCGAACATTTGGGGTTCCGGCTCTTGAACATCGACATGACCGACAGTGGACCCGACATGAATCAGGTGGAAAGCCTGGTCAGTGAAGATGCCTCCATCAAGGGGATATGGTGCGTCCCCCTGCACAGCAACCCAACGGGTTGCTGCTATTCATCGGATGTCGTGCGGCGCCTGGCGACAATGAAAACCGCTGCAACCGATTTTCGCATTTTATGGGATAACGCCTACGCAGAACATCATTTTGAAGGCGCGAAACCGGCCTTGGAGAATATTGCCGAGATAGCGATGACTGCCGACAACAGTGACCGGGTCATCCAGTTTGCCTCCACGTCAAAAATGACGCTGCCCGGTGCCGGCGTGGCTGCCATGGCCGGCAGCACCGCCAATATTGCCGATGCCAAAAGACACTTGAGCGTACAGAGTATCGGCCCCGACAAGGTCAATCAACTGAGACATCTTGCCTTTTTTGGCAATGTTGAAGGATTGCGGACCCATATGACGAGGCATGCCCAATTGGTCAAGCCAAAATTTGATCTGGTTGCGGAAATTCTTCAGCATCAATTGTCGGGGCTTGGCATTGCCAAGTGGTCCCGACCCAAGGGCGGCTACTTCATCGACCTGACGGTGCAGACCGGCCACGCCAGACGCGTGATTGATCTGGCCGGACGTGCCGGTGTCAGGCTGACGGCTGCCGGTGCCCCTTTTCCCTATGGCCACGATCCGCTCGACCGGCATATTCGTATCGCTCCCACCTTCCCCGAGTTGGAAGCCGTGCGTCAGGCAACCGAAGCACTGACAACCTGTATCCGGCTGGCTGCAGCCGATGACTGAACTTTTCTGTCGGCCGCCACGCATCTGTTTTCGGGTCGTCACGCTGTGCCTCGTGCTGCTTGTCGCAGGATGTACCACGGTTCTGAAAGCCCCTCCTCCGAAACCCGGTATCGGTGAACCGGTCAAGTGGGCGGATGTGCCCGGCTGGGAGACAGACCGCCATGCCGAAATCTGGCCCGCGCTGCTTCATAACTGCCAGGCCTTGTCCGGGAAGACTCCCTGGGACCATATCTGCCAAACAGCCCGCACGATGTCCCGCCCCACTGACCTGCAAGCCCGGCAATTTTTTGAAACCCTGTTTTCTCCCCATGCGTTCAACGGAAGTACCGACAAGGCGACCGGATTGGCCACGGGCTATTATGAACCGCTACTTTTCGGAAGCAAAACGCCCTCGGAGAGATACCGATATCCGCTGTACAAAGAACCCGAGTCCCTGCTGACCGTGGATCTCGGTGCACTGTACCCGGCATTGAAAGGCAAGCGAATACGGGGTCGTCTTCTGGGAAAGAAAATCGTTCCGTTTTATTCCCGTCGTGAAATCGAGTCAGATCGCTCATTGTTGTCCGGGGAAGAGTTGATCTGGGTGGACAACCGGGATGATGCGTTCTTCCTTCAAATTCAAGGATCGGGACGGGTTGTCCTGCCTGATGGGCAGTTGGTCGGCGTGGGATATCAAAACCAAAATGGCCACCCCTATGTCCCGATTGGGCGAGTCCTGTTACAGCAAAACGAGATTAAGCGGGAGGATATTTCGCTTTTCTCGATACGACAGTGGCTCGACAACCATCCCGACAAAGCGGAGACTCTGCTCAACCGCAATCCGAGCTATGTCTTCTTTGTGCTTCGAGAACAGCCACAAGACGGGCCGATCGGTTCACTGAATATCCCACTGACACCACAACGCAGCATCGCCATTGATCCCGGGGCCATTGATCTGGGTACCCCGGTCTGGTTAATGACCAACCAGCCCGGTCAGCCCGACATTCCCTATCACCGCCTGGTATTGGCACAGGATACGGGGGGCGCTATCAAGGGAACGCTTCGGGTTGACCTGTTCTGGGGCCATGGGAAAGCCGCCGAACGATCAGCCGGCATCATGAAAGAACCCGTTCGCCTGATCGTTCTGTTGCCCCGTCCGCGCGAAAAAAACTGACCTCTTCGTCATCCACTTGGGTCGGAGTGCTGTTGACGGGGGACTGACGCAGGCACACCGGGCGGTGCATGCCATGACACACCCTTCAAGCATATCGGGCCAGTATTTCTCCACCAATCAACGCTCGCCGCCATCCCCTGAACAGCGGCAGGTCCCGCTCGCCAGCAATAAACATTTCCACGTCCAGACGGTTGGCCAATAACGATTGACACAGGTTCATTGTCTCCGCCGTCGATTTCAGTAGTTTCATGATTTCGCTCGCCTGCTTTCTCTTGTCACGGCTCAACCTGTGATTTGGCCAGACAGGCATATTCTCTGCGGCATCGGCATGCCTGCGCACAAGCTCAATAATTTCACTGCCCATGCGTTGTGCCCTGGTATCCCCCATGCCATCAATTCGGGCAAGCTGCCTTTCCGTTCGAGGACACCGCTTGCAAATCTCCAACAAAGTCCGAGACGGTAATATCCATTCCCGCGGCCTGTTTTTTTGCTGTGCCCGTCGTTCTCTCCATATTGCAAGTGCTTTTGCACAGGACTGATATCGCGTTTCCAGACTGGCACCGCCTTTCAATCTCATCCAGGCATCCGATGGATTGATTCGATACGTTTGGGGTGCCGAAGCCAGCTCACATTCCTGGCGATGCCATTCCAAACGCCCGACTTCCCGGAGCTTTTGATCGAAATAATGTTTCAACTGGCCCAGGTAGCGCACATCATCAATCGCGTAGTGCAATTGGGCGACAGACAACGGTCTGACATGCCAGTCGGTCCGGGTATGCGCCTTGTCCAGTATCACGTTACAGACTTTGTCCACCAGAAAAGCATAACTGACCTGACTCTCGACACTGCAAAAAGCAGCTGCTATCTGGGTATCATATAAATTGCACAACGGGTCAGACAACCGCAAATCCAGTGCTTCAAGATCTTGCCGGCTGGAATGAATGATTTTGACGATATCCGGATTTTGCAATAACGCATTCAGCGGACCCAGGTCCTCGATCGCCAATGGGTCAATACAAAATTGCCCCTCCGAGGTGCTCAGCTGAATCAGGCACAATCTGGGAAAATAGGTTTGAGTTCTCAAGAACTCGGTATCAAGGCCCACCCAGTCACTTTGACGAATCGCATCGCAAACCTGGACCAGTTCGCTTGCGGTGGTGATCATTGACTTGGTATCCATCGAACACATGATATCATCTCTCGCCGGTCAATCCCCGACTTGGATGTTCGCGGTTTTGGATGTATTGCATCAACACGGAACTGTGACCCAAGGCGCGGTGACCGTTGAAGTGGGGAAACAGGCCACCGTCTGCCAATTCCAGTCGACTAGGGGAACCCGCCAGCGGAAAACAATATGACCGTCCCGGATGAATCCGTTGAAATGGATGCCTTGAACGTCATCTTGATAACCCTTTCGATATATAATCTGATCAATAGAGCGCGTTTTGTGTGAATACAGGTTTCTGATTACTTCCGAACAGCTTCTTAAGACCGCCTGAGATGAAAATATTGATTGCGGGAATCTGCGGCACTTTCATGGCGGGGATTGCCCAACTTGCCCGGGCAAGCGGTCATGATGTTTACGGTTGTGACGCGAAAACCTATCCCCCGATGAGCACGTTGCTCGATAGACTCGGTATTCGTGTGAAACAGGACTATTGCACCCACCACATCGAACCCGACACAGACCACATCATTATTGGCAATGCCTTATCGAGAGGGAATCCGCTGGTCGAATCTGTCCTTGACCGAAAGCTGAGTTTTCAATCAGGTCCCCAGTGGCTCCATGATCATGTGCTGAAACAAAGGCAGGTAATCGCGGTGGCAGGGACCCATGGCAAAACGTCGACCGCATCCATGCTCTCATGGATTCTGGACATCAACGGATTCTCTCCGGGCTTCCTGATCGGCGGTCAACCGGGCAATTTCGCGCAGTCTGCGCGCCTTGGCACCGGTATGCCCTTTGTCATTGAGGCCGATGAATACGATACCGCCTTTTTTGACAAGCGTTCAAAGTTCATCCACTATGCGCCCGAGATCGCGGTGCTCAACAATCTCGAATTTGACCATGCCGACATCTTTTCTGATCTGGCACAGATCAAGACACAGTTTCATCACCTCATCCGGATCGTTCCTTCCCGGGGCCACGTTCTGGTCAACGCGGATGATCAAAACCTGCGGGCTGTATTGCGTTCCGGCTGCTGGAGCCAACAGAGCTTTTTTTCAATCTCATCGCCGCAGTGTGAATGGTATGCCCAGGCAGTCACCGCAGATTGTTCCGAGTTCGAAATCTTCCGCCATCAACAGCCAACGGGGAGTGTCCAATGGAACTGTATCGGCCGGCATAATATGCAAAATGCGCTGGCGGCAGTTGTTGCTGCCGACCGACTGGGCCTTAGCCCACCCCGGTCCCTGATCGCACTGGCAACCTATCAGCCTGCTGCGCGAAGATTGCAACAGCTTTATAGTGATCACACCCTGAGTGTGTACGAAGACTTTGCCCATCATCCCACCGCAATCAGACTGACGATCGAAGCCGTCAAGGCCAAATACCCAGACCGGCATGTCACGGCGATTGTCGAACCGAGATCCAATACCATGCGGATGGGGCACCATGGACAAACGCTGAAAGCCGCGATGGATACCGCGGATACCGCGATCATCTACAGTACGCAGCCGCTTGACTGGATTTCACAGGAAATCACGACAGACACGACATTACTCGTCTATCACGAGAAGGCGGAACTGCTCGCTGCACTCGGTTTGCGGATGCGGAAAAACAGCGTTATCCTCTGCATGAGCAATGGCAGTTTCGAGGATATTCCGATAAGGATAAAAGAACTTTGCAACTCTTTTGCCCGTTCAGTGTCATACAATGAGTCCGATCATTCAACACTAAAAACCAAATCATGAAAATACGGCTACATCATCACTTAATCGTTTCGGTTACCGCTTTCCTTGGCTTTTTGTTTGCCGCCTCGGCTATCGCCCAGGAAGAACCCTTTATCGAGGGAGGCCACTATGAATTGCTGTCCGAGGTCCAACCCGTACAGACCGGCGAAAAAATCGAGGTCGCCGAATTGTTCTGGTACCGGTGCCCGCACTGCTACCGGCTCGAACCGTACATGCTGGCCTGGGCAAAAACCAAACCGGAGAATGCGGAATTTGTGCTGATTCCCGCCGTATTGAACAAGCAGTGGGCGTTCCATGCCAGGGTTTACTACACGTTCGAGACCCTGGGGCTAGTCGAACAACTGCATGCCGCGCTGTTCACGGCACTGCATGCCGAAGGCAAGAAACTCAACAGCATTGAGAAGATAGCGGACTGGGCAGCTGAAAAAGGCGCCGACCGCCAGTCCATCATCGATGCATTTTCATCCTTTGCAATAGAAAACAAGCTTAATTTTGCCCAAGTCATGTCCCGGAAATACGGTATTTCGGGCGTTCCCTCGATCATCGTTGATGGCCGTTACCGAACCTCCGTATCGCTGGCCGGCAGCCACGAGAAACTCATTGAGGTAATCAACTTTCTGGTCGCAAAAGCAGCCGAGGTCAGGGGAAACAGCTGAAGGTCAGCGGACCGCCTCAAGGCTGGCGCGTTCACTGCCGCCCCGTCCGCCCAGAATCAACCGGGAAAACGCCGGTTGTATTCCAGCATCGCCCTCAAGTCAGTCCAAAATACGGCTGTCAAAGAGACTGTGGCGCCGTTACCACGCCCTCCAATTTCGCTTCCTTGCACTTCCACCGCATTGCTGTCATCCCTTGACCTGCCCGGTCAGGTTTATCCCGACAGGGCGAACAGCGATTGATCCGTCCTTGCAACAATGTCGCCACTGTCACGTATCAGACGAACATAATAGTCCACTTTCGGCATTTCGACGGCAAAGTAGAATTTCGCGACCTCGATCTTGTGTTGATAGAACGGGTCATCCGAACCCGACTGTCGTTTCCTGATCGCGATATCGGCCGCCTTGACTGCTTGCCAACCACAGGCAATGACGCCCCAAAGTCGCAGATACGGGTCACTGACTGCAGCAGAAATCTTCGGGTCTTGTTTCGCCATCCTGAGAATGCATTGGATACTGAACTGAAGCTGCTCAATCGACGCTTCGAGGGAGACCACCATACTTGATATCGGCGCCTCATTTGAAAACAGGCGGCTGTCCTGATGGATCATTTCAATGACCTGTGCTGCCATCACCCCGCCATCGCGCACCAGTTTTCTTCCGACAAGGTCGATCGCCTGAATGCCGGTCGTCCCTTCATAAATGGGCGTGATTCGCTGGTCCCGATAATGCTGGGCCGCACCGGTCTCCTCAATAAACCCCATCCCACCGTGCACCTGGAGGGCAAGCGACACATTCTCCAGGCCAAGCTCGGTGGCATAGCCTTTCACAATCGGAGTCATGATTTCCACCAATGCCCGATAGCGTTGTCTTTGGATCGGATCGGGGTGTCGCTCACTTTTATCCATCGACGAGGCCGTGACCAGGGACAGCGCTCTTAGCGTTTCAATGCGGCATTTTTGCAACAGCAGCAGTCGTTTGACATCAGGGTGCTCAATGATCTTCACCCGGCTGCCCGTCGGATCATCAACCGCTCTGCCCTGCACCCGTTCCGACGCGAAGGCGACGGCCTGCTGATAGGCTCTTTCCGATAGGGCATATCCCTGAATGCCGACCGTATGGCGTGCAACATTCATCATGGTGAACATGCATCTGAGTCCTTCGTTGATTTCACCGACCAAATAGCCGACGGCGCCCCCTTTTTGGGTGCCGTAGCCCAGCATCGCAGTCGGGCTGCCATGAATCCCCAGTTTATGTTCCAATGAGATCGTCTCGATGTCATTTCTGACCACATAATGCCCCTTCTCGTCAGGCAAGAATTTGGGCACCAGAAACAGCGAGATACCCTTGATCCCCTGAGGCGCATCCGGTGTGCGCGCAAGAACCAAGTGAATAATATTATCGGTCAGGTCATGATCACCATACGTGATAAATATTTTCTGACCGGTAATCAGATAATGATCCTCATGCGCAACCGCCTTGGTTTTGACGCCACTCAGATCGGAACCGGCCTGGGGTTCGGTCAGATTCATCGTTCCGGTCCATTCACCCGAAACCAACTTTTCCAGATATTGGTCTTTTTGTTCTACCGTCGCATGCGACATCAATGCATCGATAGCCCCTTGGGTCAACAAAGGGCAAAGGCCAAATGCCATGTTCGCGGCATACCAGATTTCCTGAACAGCGACTGAAATAACCCGAGGCAACCCCTGGCCGCCGTATTCGGGATCAAACGGCAATCCATTCCATCCATCTTCAATAAATTGATGATACGCCTCCTTCCATCCGTCAGGGGTCATCACCCGTCCCTGCTCCAGTTTGGCACCCTGCACATCTCCATTGCGATTGATCGGGGCAAGCACTTCACCGGCAAACCTCCCGGCGGCTTCCAAAACAGTGGAAAACAAATCGTCGGTCGCCTCTTCATGGCCCGGCAGAGCTCTCACTCCCTCCAGATCAGCCAATTCGGTTACGGCAAAATACAAGTCTCTTGTCGGCGCGTAATAGGTCATATTGCATGAAATCGACGAAACAGGCGTCATAGTTTATCAGAAAATTCGCATTTTGCTGTCGCCCACATTGGCCATGGCAAACGGGCCGGGCACACCCTGTCGTTCACACTCCGTTGCGTTGGATAATTCTCCCGCAACAGCAACAGCAGTGTTTTCCAATCCAGAGATGAGCCTGAAGGCGGGTGTTTTTCCATGGATTTATTCACCGCTTTTCCAGGAGTCACTCAGAAGCGCTGAGACGGTGTTCAAGGGCTTCGGAGTCTGGTTCATGGGGCGGTGTGATGAATCGCTCAGGCGGCGTGGTTTCGGGTTGAGTTAAAAGACTGAAACAACTTGTCCCGCGCGTCATTGACCCGTCGGGCGGCTTCATTATCGCTGATCTGTATTGCGATGTCATCGAGCTGCGCCAGGGTGATCCCGGGCTTGAGATGCTGTGATGCATCGGGCAGTGCGCGAAACTTCTCATACGGGGTCATGATCAGGTGATCCGGGTAGTACTTTTTGATCTTTCCTTTGGCATCGATCCGCTCCTCGGCAAACAGGCAGGGACGGTGATAGTTCAGGTAGGGTGTGAGCACACCGAGCAGGAACGCGTTGACCGGCGCTGCAAAGTGCTGTGAGATATGGGCATGGCCCAGATGTTTGCGTACCACGGCGCCATTCTTGCCCTCGATCAGCGCATTGTCATTGCTTTGCCGGGGCCGACTCTTGGTCTGTTCGATGTGCAGTTTCTCGAGCAGTCGGGCCACCCGCTGGTTGATGTACTCCGAGCCGTTGTCACTGTGGAATCCCCGGATGACGAAGGGGAAGGCCTCGAGCAGCTGTT
>LXNI01001722.1_pt1 | contig 17572 bp, 13 predicted proteins | sample 809091 | NCBI WGS metagenome assembly LXNI01 (sample SAMN04870527, study PRJNA318959) | sponge metagenome | biome: 01000161; feature: marine sponge reef; material: water | host: Sarcotragus foetidus | place: Greece: Milos, Mediterranean Sea | collected 2013-05-29 | depth 5-7 m | reverse complement strand
AGGCCCGCTTCCGGGTCCTCAAGGACTTCCTGCACCTGCGGCCCATCCGCCACCGCACCGAGAAACGAGTCCGCGGCCACGTCGCCGTCTGCGTCCACGCCGCCGTCATCGAGACCCTCATCAGCCAAGCCCTCGCCGCAGCCGACGTCCGCGACCCCGACCTCACAGACCAGCACCTAACCGCTGACCGGGCCCTGCGCGAGCTCAACCGCATCCGCCGACACCAACTCAGCGCCAACGGCCGCCGAATCACCCTCACCACCCGCCGCACCCCGCTGCAGGCCCGAGCCCTCGCCGCCATCGGAGCCGACACCGCCACCTGGGACAAAACCAACATCACCTGACCCCAACCAGCGGCGACCCAACCACAAATGTAGTGGAAACACCCCACCGGCGCGCCCCCTCTGACCTCACCAAACGCGAAACACCCGCCAAATTCCGGTCAGGCCGGCCCGACGTGTACGAGATGTCGTGGGCTCCAGACGGACGTGCGACCTTCGCTATGGGCGCCCCCATCGTCGCCGGCAAGCTCCACATACCCTGGCTGGGTGGCGAGTCGGCAGCCACGGCATCCTCCGGTGATCTGCCCGCAGCCGGTCTGGTCCAGCGATGCGGTTAGAACCAGTCACTACCACTGGCGAGCGGGCCGAGGCGGTGCCGACGCCGGGCACACGCCACGGCGCATGGTGTCGGCGACGGCGGGCCACGGCGCAGCGGCCCGATACCATGGCAGGTGCCGTACCGGTCTTGGGACGGCGCTGAAGACTCATCCGGGGGCCACTGGTGGCGTAGTAGTGATCGGCGTGTCTAGGAGTTGAGGGGAGTAACGCCGATGAACCCACCCGGTGCGATTAGGGATGGGCAGATCTTGAGAGGACGGGCGTTCAACGAGCCGATGCGGGTCGTCACTGTTCGCGCGGGCAGCGACGGAGACATGGAGGCAGGCCTGGTCGGCCAGCGCACACAGCAGTTCCGCCAAGTGACGCTGAGCGCGGCCGACATCGAGGCCTTGGAGATCATCGATCCCACCCCGACTTTCGACGGAGATGGGCGGCACCTGCGTCTGGCCCGAGTTTGGCGGGTTGATGGGGTGTTGGTGATGGGGGATGGCCGCTGACGTGGGGTTTTGTGTCTGGGAGCGGTGTTCCGGCCTGGTCTTCAGTAGGCCAAGTGCCGCCGTCTGAGCGAGGGCTGGGGGGCAGGGCGCCGGGATGTCTCGGCAGGCTGAGCAGGGGCGCGGGCTGGACTTCCTGCGCCTCGCCAACGCCCTGTCCGCGCTGTACCCGCGCGGCAGTGACGAAAAGCGGCTCCTCGACGCGATGCTGCTGGCCGCGAGGTAGCGTTCCTGTCATGGGTGCCACCGACGACAGGCCGTTTCCCGACGACTACGAACTGTTGAAGCGCATCACAGTGCGCTCCGACATCTTCGGCGGCAAGCCGATCATCCGCGACATGCGGTTCGCGGTCGAGCACGTCCTGGGGATGCTGGCCGCAGGCGACAGCGTCGAGACCATCCTCGACGAGTACGAGATTCTGGAGCCCGAGGACATTCAGGCCTGCCTGGTCTACGCCTATCGCTCCATCGTCGGCGAGACTGTCCATGACCACATTCTGATTCATTAGAACCATTGAAGTTCCTGCTCGACGAGTGTGCGGGTTCTGTCCGGCTGCGCCGCATGCTCGCTGGTCTGGGCCACGATGTAAGCGCGGCCTCGGAGATTGCGCCTGGGGCCAGCGATGAGGACCTGCTTGCGCTCGCCTACAACGAGCAGCGGGTGCTGGTCACCCACGACAAGGACTTCGGCGAGTTGGTGTACCGGCGCGGGTTGCCGCATTTCTGCGTCATCCGCTTCTTCAAGACGACACAGGCGGACAGCATCGCGGCGATGCACACGCTTCTCGAGCGTCATCCGAGCGTGGTGGAGCAAGCAGCGATCGTGGTTGTCCGGGGGCATCTGATCCGGATCCGCCTCGTGGAGTCCGAAGGCGGCACCGGCGATTAGAGTGTCGAGGCCCTGGTGGGACCGATGAGCATCAGGCCCTGGTACAAGATCGTCGAGCTTCGCAAGGAGGTTCGCGAGGGGCGGTCGTTCAGCCCCGACGAGTTCGCCATCGCGCTTGAGCAGGTCGTGGCCCGGGACGGTGCCGCGGGACTACCGCGACCCGGAGCAGTTCTTCTCGCGCACCTGCTTCACCCGCGCCCTTGACGGAGCATTCCGGCATGGTGCTGAGGCGCCCGCCGGCCGCGGGGGGGGCGTAAAGGGGTCCCGGGCGCTGAACTGCTAGCGCGAGAGCACGAACAGACCGAGATCTCGCAGACCTTCGACCAGCTCGGCAAGCTGATGTGCTTGGTGCTCGGAGAGGCCGACTCCTACCTCGAAGTGTTCACCAAGCCCCAAGGATGTGAGGTTCGCGCTGCCGAAGTATCCCCTCACGCCGTCTGATACGACGAACTTGGCGTGCATCAGGCTGCCTTTCGCGCCGTTGTAGACCCAGACCCGTGTCAGGTCACGTTGAGGGAGCGAGGCTACGAACTCGACTAGCGCTTGACCGTGACCCTCTGGCGAGTGGGTGAAGAAGTCGCAGGTAACCTGGCGCACCTTCAGGGCAGCCTCGATCGCAGGCCTCAAGGCTTCTAGCCCTTCGGCGTTCCAGTACGGACTGCTCACCACTAGATGCTGTGTGGCGTCTCTAATCACCTCGCCGATTAGCAGGTCGATGCGGTGCGCGGGCCGGATGAGGTCCGATGCTTGGGCTGGGACTGTGAAGGCCAAGGGTTGGATCTGCTGCAGTTCTCTCTGGATTGTCGGGGTGGCGCTGAGGATGTCGGCCACGACAACGAGCCACGATGCCCGGACAGCGTTGGGGACGCCCGTGGAACTGAGGACGCCGGCGCCTTGGAGCCGGCGTTCGGCGACGGTTCGAAGATCCGAACGACCGGACGGACCGAGCGCCTCCGAACCCTTCGTCCGGATGTTGTCGATGAACCTGACCAAGTCCTCTGGACGGTAGGCGTCCCTCAGGAACAGAACGATGTCCGCGAGTTCACGCATGCCGCCAGAAGGAACGGAGGATCCGCCGGTCGAGGTTCGCGTTGAACTCTCGGCATCCGAAGGTGATGTACAAGCAGCGCTCACAGGCCTGCTCCGTGCGCTGATGACAGAGGGGGTCGTTGTCGCACCGCCTCGCGGCGTTCACGGACCGGTCCAGCCATTGCAAGGACCGGTTGTTGATCAATGTCCATAGCGAGCCCATGGTTACGCTCTTGAAGTTGTTGGCGTAGAGCGCGAAGGTCAAGGTCTCGGGCACGATCCATTCGGCTAGAGAGGACTCGGAGAATCCGACCTGCCCATCGTCTAGGGCTCGCAGCATCGTGTGGGCCATGGTGTGGACCAGAGTGCGGACCAGCCTGGCCGGTTGCGGGTCCGACTCTTCGGCTGCAAAGACACGGAGGAGTTGGAGCCTCGGATCATCATGTGTCGTGTCGAGGGGCGCGTTGTCAGCGAGCCACCCGAGCACGCGAGACGGATCCAGTGTGATGAGCACGGCTTCGGTGTCGGTTGCCACAGCAAAGACCGGGTACTTGTTGTCGTATTGGTCTGGTCTGTTGGAGAACCCGCGCAGGATCCCGGCGCCGAGCGTGGGGGTCGTGCGTGTGTATCCGAAGGCCGCGAGCGCGATTGGGAAGGACCAGGTCACGCTGATGTCGTTGATGCCGAGTCCGTTGGCTCGCTCCATGGCTGTAGCGACTGCGGTGGCTGCCGCTGACTCCCCACGCTGTTGCAACGATTCGTGGGCCGCCTGGAGAGGTAGCCGGCTGAACTCATCCTTGTCGAAGAGGGCGGCTCGCTCAACGACAGGTCGGCGCTCTCCTACTGCGATCACTTCTGTCTCAATCCCTGCAAGCGATGCGAGTCCTGTCGTCGAAGGTGCTTGCCTGCTTCGGATCGCGTCGATTTCGTCCTCGGTCAGTCCCATCTCTTGAAGCTCCGACTCCCGCGCTGCCCACTCCTCGGGGGACAGGCGCGTCGTCTGCCCGAGCTGATTCGCCTCGTGAAGACCTTGCTTCAGGTCGTGGGAAGCCCCCAACTGCCCGAGGAAGGACGCCACGGCGATCTCGCCGCGTCTCGGGTGGGCTTGTAGCTGCCTGAAGGTAGAGGACTGGAGATTGATCAGCGTGATGTAGTGCGGGAAATAGGTCCGAGTGTCCCGCACGGTGTATGCGCGCATCATCGGCCTCTCGCCATCCGGTGTCGGGAGGTTGCACGAACAGGGGCTCTGCAGAGTGCGGCGCACGATCCCGCCGTTGCATGCTCGACAGCGAAAGACCGCGGTGCGGAAGGTTCCCGTGTCATCGAAGTAGACGTGGTCATATCCGTGTGTCGTGCATTGGGGTATGTACATCTCTCGGATGGCGCCGCACTCGTGGGCACTGAGATAGCGGAGGTTTCTCAGCCTCCCTCCACAGGTGCCGCAGCGCGGGCGTCGCTCCAAATGGTCGAGCCGCCTAAACGACGCGATTCGGCGACAGCTCTCGCGAGCGCACTCGAAGCGCAGCGGCCATAGCTCCCAGCGCACCGCCTCGGGAGTCAAGATCAAGAAGTCGGTGTCGTCGACGCGTCCGGGGCGACCGAAACCCTGGATCCGGTCGTCATCCCAGGCCGACACGTATTGGCCGATCTCCTGTAGCAGCACCTCACGATCGACGTGGGCGCGTTCACCGCGAATCTCCACACTTCTAGCGAGGTAGCCGCTCTCATGCTCGAAGACCGAGTCGGGAAGGTACGAGAACAGCACTTGGGTGCGGCTTCGCTGCATCAGGCGGTCCCCTGTTCGCGTGGCGGTCGGGTCAACTGCTCGAAGGCGTCCGCCGACATCGGAAGCGCGGTGAAGCCGACCTTCTCGTCGACATCTCGGAAGCTGGACAGGACCCTCAACGTGAACAACTGGGCCGTGCTGTCGTGGTTGAACCGCACCATCGCGGGAAGTTCATAGTCTTCCCATCGACGCTGAACCCGTGCTGCTAGTTCGTCTTCGAGCGCTCGGTCGTTCACCCCCTTGACCCACGTCCGATAGCAGCGCTCGAGCCGCTGGGCGAGGAGCGGTTTGAGCTGGTTCGCGTGGCCGTTCCACCACGGCTGCAGCCAGCGGGTTTGCTTGATTCCCTGACGAGGCCCGTCAAGTGAGGGGTCGAGGGCGAGGTCCCACAGCAGCGCCATCACGATGCCAGGCAGGGTCCGGTCCGCTCCGAAGTACGCGTACTTGTTGACCGGCACCGGGGCGACCATCCGATCGAGGAACTGGTGGAAGCTGGTGAAGTTCACGAACGCCGATCTCTCTCGTTTGGAGAACGCGTCGAACACGGTGACCACGAGTCCGACATGGGTGCGGCCTGACCTGCTCGAAGCCTGGATGTAGTCGGCCACCGTCGGGGGCAGGCCAGCCATGACGAGCATGTTGAGCCTCTCCAGGTCGACTCCGTGTGAGACCACCGACGTGCCGACTAGGGCACGGATTCGCTGTGAGCGCGGTATGGCGAGGGTGTCCTTCTCGATACGGCTGATGGGCTCGGCCAGGTCAGCCACCTTGACGTCCCCTGTCAGACTCCGCATCTCAAGGTGGTCTTGGCACCGATCGTCGAAACGCTGCACGAGTTCTCGCAGATCGTCGAGAATCTGGTCGCCATGGATTTTGGAGTTGACGTAAGCAAGCGACAGCTCATAGTTGAAGAGCATCTCCAAAGTGTCGAAGAGCGTCTCTAGCGCAGGCGACGGCTGCCCATCGCTGTTGCTGCTGACTGCGTCTTGGAGTGCGGCGACGTGGGATACCAGGTGTTGCTGGATCATGCCGGCGACGTCGGCTTTGCGACGGTAGTGCGGCATCACTCCGAGGTAGACGCGCCGCGTGTCGGTTGTTTCTTGGGAGTAGAAGCTAATCGTCCTCTTGAAGCCGGGCGTGGGGAAGCTCCGCGGCTTGCGACCGTACGCTTGTCGCAACTGGTCCTCATACTGCTCGATGGTCGCGGAGGCGGCGAGGATCTTCGATGGGAGACCTATCCCTGCTCCTGACTGGATTTCAGCGAGCGCTCCCTCGAAGTGCGCGTCGAAGGCACCCAGTTCCTCCTTGAGCAGGTGCATCTCGTCTTGAATGATGAGAGCTGGCACGGGGTCATACCATCCCTGTTCCTTGGTGTGCTCGTTTCCGTGTCGGCTGCAGTCATTTCCGGCGAGACAGCGCCCGGCTGTGCCGAAGGTGAAGTAGCCGTGGTCGGGGCACCGCCGCTTGGCGCCATGGGAGAACTGCGTGAACTCACCGAACCACGACAGTCCGGTGAGCTTGTCAACGGTGCCAACGAGTATCGACGGCATAGACCGGTAGATCTCTTCGTCGCTCATGTGAAGGGGCAGAACTTCTTGACAGGATCGGCAGCGGTGCAGCAGGCGCCGGGCGTTCTTGTCGACCTCGATTCCCACCGTTTCCTGGTTGCAGTACGGGCACTCGGCCATGAGGCGGCGGTCGTCGTATGCGCCGCTGTCAGCGGCGGTCGCGGCCTCGAAGCCGGGCCACCATTCGCTAGGCCAGGTGAGGCTGTTTGGTGTGTTGTTGCCCCCTACCAGGTAGCCGAGTTCGAACGGCTCGCCGCTGGCGTGGAGTTCTTCGCGTCTGATCTTCTCAGCCTCGATGAGGATGTGCAGCACTCTTGATAGCTGTTGAACTGACAGCATCCGCAGCGGGAACTTCAACCAGGCGGTGACTCCCTTGGTCTTGCCCCGGAGACGGTCGTATAGCAGTGCTGTGACGATCAGCCCTAGGTAGGCCTCCGTTTTGCCGCCGCCGGTAGGCACCCAGAGCACGTCGGCGAAGTCGAGTTCTGCTCGGTAGTCGGGGTCGTCAGGGTGTTCGCGTGCTGCGAGGTCCGGAAGATGTGACACGAGATAGACGATTTGGAACAGGCGCCAGCTGTCGTAGTCCTTCTTGTTGGCGTTGGCTCTGCTGAAGGCCTTGTTGGCCAGGCGAAAGGCCAGTTCCAAGCGGTCGTCCTGTCTCATGGCGCGCCGGCCGAGCCCGAATCGTTCGAGTTCTTGGTCGAAGCGTTTGCGTTCCAGGGCGGACTCGGTGGCAACGTCTGGATCTGAGGCTCGTATGAAGGCGTCCCACTCGTGCAGGTAGTCGCGCATGGCGGATTCGATCGAGTTGAGCACGGGTGCCGGGTCGGTGGCGAGATCAGACCATTTCGCTGGCTTCACGTGGTCGGTGCGGTGGGACACCACGGGCTGCTGGAAGGTTGGAAGCGTCTCAGCGACTAGTTCGCCGGAGGCGTTGCGGATTACCACGCATGCGTTGCCCTGTCCCCAGACCTCTGCTACGTCGCTGTACCGGTAGTCGCGTGGCGCGAGTTCGAATCGTTGCTTCTGCACCTGAGCCGGAGGGGCGACGGTGGCGCTGAGCCGGCAGTCGTAGAGGCACAGGTCTTGGAAGGGGTATTCGGTGAGGATGCTTGCGTTGGTGACCGAGACGTTCACTAGCGACCGGTCGTCGCCTAGGGATTGAGCGAACCCGGTCAGCCGGACCCTCGGGTAGGCGGGGACGAAGTTGGGGTCTTCCTTTGACCGCAGCGCGCTCTCGTACGCGCTGGGGCTAGCCAAGTCCGCCATGGAGATCGTCCGAGTCCGAGACGAGAACGGACGGGCAGCAGTTGTCTTGTTGAAGTGGTCGTTGATTGCGTCCCTGACTGCCTCGGTCGGCTGGTGTTCTAGCACCGTCGGGTCTTCGTCGAGAGCGATTCGAAGTTCGAGTCCCTCGAGTGCGATCAGGACCCGCCGCCAGGCGCCGAGAACCGTGACTGGCCTTTGTCGTTGAGTCCGGCTAGTCGCGGTGTCGGCGTTCGCGGTGTCGTGTGTGTGGGTGGCGTCGTCTGCGGTTGAGGCTGTGTGCGCCACATGCGCCTGGGTTTCCTTGAGCGTCGCGTACTCCTGCAGGTAGATGGCGAACTCGAGGCGGACCGTCACAGTGATCGCGGATCGGCTCTCGACCGCAAAGGTCATCCCGATGCTCGGAAGAGTCTCGTCTGCTCCGCTCAGTAGGTCATCGACGCTTGCGGATGCGAGGTCTTCTTCCTCCGGTTGATAGTCGTCCTGTTCGTCGTTGCTGCCGACGGCCGGCGGAGGCGGCGCGACGGTGGCTCGCAGCACCCCCACCACGACGTTCTGTTTCGGTTCCCAGGGCGGGGCGTGACGGTCGCCGCCGCGGTCGGTGAGCAGCTGCTTGACTTCGTCCGCGAGCGCACTGACGAGTTCCAGTTCGGTGTGTTGTTGGCTGGTTTGTTCAGATCCGGCTGCGCTCATGCGGGCACGACCCGTCGCACGAGTTGGCCGGGGACTTCTTCGGGCGCACCCACCGAGCGCACGGAGCGCAGTTCGAACTCATCGAGCAGTTCTGACGGGTCCATGCCGCCTAGGAATGCGCGGAGCTGTTCGAGGTTTGCCCCGCCGCCGCCGAGAGCCTCCGACATGGCGGCGCTCAGAAGCGCTCCGAGTCTCATGTGCAGTGACCGTACCTGCCGAACCATCGCATCAATGCGCTTGTACTGCCCCTCAACGACAGGATCGCCGGCAATCGTGCCGATCCTGCGAATGTTCTCGCGGTCTTCGGGCCCCAGCACGTGGCCGAGCGCCCATGTCCGCGGGGACTGCCCGGTGACTTGACTGCCGAGTTCCCGCATACGGGCCTCCAGTCTCGTCCATGAGTGCCCAACAGCTGCGTAGGCGTTCCAGCAGGCTTGTCGCCATCGCGCGAACAGCACTTCGAACGTCTGTAGCTCCTGACTCTGGTGAGTCGCCGCCACCAGTCGGCTGAAGAGTTCCTGTCGTCCACCTCCCCTCGGCACTACGACGGTCATGCGTCGCTTCACGAGGCCGACGGGCAGGTACACCACCTTCGACGCAACAAGGGTCTCGACGTGCGCGTTCTCCGGGAGAAGCCAGCGATGTCCGTCCGGCTCAAGGACTATTGGCACAACGGTCACCGGGCCCCCTTGGGTAACGGATGCCTCCGAGGCCACTACCTCGGCGTCGATCACGTCGGTGAACATGACGTCGAGATCGACCGCGATGCTCACCAGGTCGGGCGCGGAGGGCGCGTTCCGGTCGAACTCGACGACCTCCTCAATGCTCGCCGACACAGCCAGGTTTGGCGGATCGCCTATCCCTAGGCGTGTGCAGGCGTCCGTGAGTCGCCGCGCCGAGAGTTCGTCGGTGCGCTCGATCCGGCGGGTCACGGCCGTCAACTCGAAGCCGTACAGAACGAGCAGCTGGCGAGAGGTCTCCGCTGACCACAGCAACCCAGCCAGTGACGGAGGCGGGGCTGCCGAGAGGATCTCGAATCGGTCATCCACCTTCCATGCGAGCCTCTTGCTCCAGGAGTGCCAACTGATTGATTCGCCGTCGATGGGCCATTCGTGCATCAGGTCGGCCATGTCATGGGCCAGTGCCATGCCGGCCGCCTCGCTCGGTACGCGAATACAGACGGGAGCCGTGCTGTCCTGCTCGCGGATCCATTCAAGGGCAAGCGCTAGTCCAAGGAACTTCGGGTTGCTCTGCTCAACCAGCTGGTAGAGATTCAGCAGATCCAGCCGCAGATCAGTCCAGCGAGCCATGTAGAAGCTGGCCCACTCGGGCCCCACATGTGGTTCTCGCTCGTTGTCTATCCGATGGCGCAGAGACGACAAAGCCGATGTCCTGTGGTCGAGGGCCGCATAGCGGTTGTGGGTTTCGAGGTCGCACGGAAGTTGCATGAGTCCGTTGAAGAGCCGGCGTGCGGTCTGAAGCGAGCGCGGGAAGGATGAACGCACTTTGGCTGCGCGGATGACTGTGTCCAAGACACGTTCGCTGAGGCTCTCGATCTCAGCCGTGCTCGGCCGGATGACTCCTCGGCGCCTGGATCCTCCCTGCAGCTCGTTTGCGGACAAAGAGGACGTGTCCACCCTCGGCCCGAGTTCGGCGAGGCAGTCTGAGACCATCGCGTCAGTCCATGGCCAAACGCAGGGTTCGTAGCCCCAGGCGTGCCGACTCTGCTCGATGGTGCCCTCGTCGCCGATCTCTCCGATCACGATGACATGCCGTGCGTTGTGTTGGGCCGCCCAGTTGAGCGCGTGATCCAGGATCTCGGCAGAAGAGAAGGTCGAGCGGTCGATGATCACCACGCCAGCCGGAATTCCCCGTGGCAGTGGAGGCCAGCCGACACGTGTATTGAGATAGAGCAGCTCGTCGCCGATTATCTCGCGAACCGCTCCTTCAGAGTCGACCATCTTGCCGTCGCTTCGAATCCGTCCTGCTGACAGGGCGTGGTGCGATGGTTGATTGGCAATCCGGATGCAAGCGAGACGTTCATGCACCAAAGTGTCCATGGCGACCACAACTACGGGACCGTTGAACGTGGTGCTTGCGGCATCATCGGTCGCGCGCGGGGCGAGCCTCACTAGTTGCACTACGCAGCCCAGCAGGATCGCCAACTCGTGGCGCCCTCGGGGGAAGAGAAGTACAAGTCCTGTCCCGGATCGACCGCCGAGGAGGTGGTAGGCGAGTCCTGCGCAGCTCTGGTCGATGGGGCCAAGCTGGACGGGGGTGCCTGCGTCTGTGATCGGGGCCTCACACACGCTGGTCAAGACCGGGTATCGATTCCCGGAAGGCGGCACTAGATCATCGACCCACGCCATGCCGCCATTGCTTTCTGATCCGCGTCACAGGCTCACATTAGGTGTGCGCTACGACAAGCCCGGGATCGTCCTGCGCAATGGCGGCTCGTTCGGCAAGCTGTGAGCAGTTGCGCAGCCGCCGCTCGGCTTGCGCTGCATGATCGTTGGCGGCGTCCATCAGGCTTGCGGCGTCTGTGTCGGCTTCGGGGTTGGTCAACAGGCTCAGCACCGAGGCGAGCATGATCGAGCGGACATCGCCGGGTAGTGGCTCGGCGCCGGCGCGAGTGAGTGCGCGTATGCGATCACGCGCGTGTTCGACTGCTGTCTTGATGTCACTCGCGAGCGGTTGGGCTGCTGGTTGTTTGCGGCAGACCACCACCACGTCCATCGAGTGGGGAGACCGTTGGTTCTTCTTGCTCAGGCTGGTGGTCATCTCGGCCCTTGCCATCTGTAAGAAGGTCACGCAGAGCCCCGCTGCACGCAGAGAGTTCATGCACGCCTTCCACCCGTGAGCTTCCCGATGGTGGAAGCTGAACGCCACGATGCCGTTCGCTTTGAGTGTGCGCGCGACGTCCTTCCAGGCCCGAGCCAGTCCTTGCTCGAACGCTGCCGCGTCCTCGTGCTGCACGTCCAAGCTGCTTCGTGTTGTGACTTCCTCTGGGTATCCGGCGAAGGGCCGTAGTTGGCTCAGCCACGCATGGAAGAAGTCGGCGAGTTGGGAGTAGTTCACTTTGTCGAAGTGGGGCGGGTCGGTCAACACGATGTCGACGACCGAGTCCGCGATCTCCGAGTCGCCCGAGTCTCCGCAGGTCACTGAGGCCAAGCCTGGCCCGAACTGTGGTGAGTCCGTGACGCGCAGGAGCACTTGGCTAGAGCGGCCGGCGGTGCGTTCGGCCTTGCCGTTGACGATCTGCAGGTCAGTTGGTGCCGTCTTGAACTCCAACGCCTTCGCGAGTCGGTTGCAGCTTGCGAGAAAGCCGCCGGAGGCAGCGGACCAGGGGTTCGCCTCAAAGGGCATCCGCTCGAACTGGAGTGTGTGGTTGTGGAAGGCGCTTCGCACGGCGCCGGTGCCTTCTCCCTTGTATGACGAGAGCATGTTGTTGAACTCAACCGCCTTGGAGAATGCCGCAGTGAGAGCCTCACGTTCAGGCGCGCCGACTTCCAGGTCACGGATCGCTGTAGCGATCAGGCCGAGAGCGAGGAGTTGGCGGTCGTTGTAGAAGTGCCGCCACTGAGTGAGACCCACCCGCAGCACTTGGTCCGTGTTCTTGCCGCTCTCCAAGGAGCCACACGGCTGGACAATCTCGGAGCCGAGTTGGTGCAGTCGGCCGCTCGCACACTCGTAGGCATGGTTGTCCGCGTCCGTGGTGCGTGCATACAGCCGCTTGCCCTCCTCCGTGTAGAGCTTCGCGAACATGCGGAAACTCATCGGAGCCCTCTTCACGCTCGACGCGACCCGGGTTGTGTGGCCTGCTGTGCATTGGAACTGTGCTCCGCTGGTGCCGGCGCCGCTACGAACCGGGCCGCGGAACGGCGTCACGGCCGAACAGGACGAGCACACGACGACTTCGTCCACAGACAAGTCAACCTTGTTGACCTCTCCGCACGCCCGACAGATTCCGTGGGCGATCGGGTGCCGCCTTGGGTAGGCGTGCTGCGCGAACACATGCCGGTGGAACAGGTCGACACGCTCATCGCAATCCCCACACACCGCAGAAGCGACCCAGAAGTAGCCGAGAATCGTTCGTCCCTTGGCATCGATGTAGAGCGTGGTGAGGTCTGCACCGCAGGCGGCCTCGACGAGTGCTAGGCCTCGCTGGAGTTCGTGCGCGTCCCACGCTTGGAGCGCTTGCCGGGTTGCGAGAGTCGCGACTGGGTTGATGTCGCGACCGATCACCTGCGCCCCGAGCTTTGCCGCTTCAACCAGAGCCCCTCCCGAGCCCGAGAACGGGTCATAGACCACCAGGCCAGCAAGGTCTGCGTCTCCTCGGCTGAACCGCTTGAGCTGGTCTCGAGAAGCCGAGGCTGCTGTCATCAGGAGATGGCGATTGACCACTCCAAGCCGCTGCGCCCACCACTTGTGCACATGGGTCGCAGGACTGTGCAGCTCCTTGCGCCAAGACTCCGCAATGGCGAGTCGGCTGAGGGCACCCGCTAGGAGCGGGCGTTCAAGCAGGCTTGGGCTCGGTAGCTCCACATGTACTTGTCTACCTCATCCCGCGCAACGATCGGGGGCGGTAGCAGCCCCGAGGGCCTCCTACCCCGTAACATGCGGCGGCGCATCACCCGGCGGGCGGTTCTGGCTGGAGCCAGCGTGAGGTCGTGACGTGGATTCTCTGCCACAAGTGGATCTGTAGGGCCTTCTCGAGGCGGTAGATGGTGGGGACTTCGCACCAGGTCGCCCCGTTGAGGATGTGGTGATCGTCTTCTTGTCCACATCGGCGTCGCGCGCCGACGGAACGCTCAGACCGGCCCTTGCAGGAGGCTTTGAGTCTTCGTGCGGAGCAGCCGTGAGTGCAACGGCTAGCTCAGGGCCTGGTCGAGGTCGGCGAGGAGGTCGTCGGTGGTCTCGATGCCGACCGACAGGCGGATCAGCCCGGGGTCCACCGCCAGGGGAGAGTCAGCGACCGACAGATGGGTCATGGTGGCCGGCTGCTCGATCAGGGACTCGACCGCGCCCAGCGACTCAGCCAGCAGGAACACCTTCGTCGAGCTGACCGCAGCCACCGCGGCGGCTTCACCGCCGCGCAGGACGAAGGAGACCATGCCGCCGAAATCCCGCATCTGGCGGGCGGCGACGTCGTGGCCCGGATGGTCCGGCAGCCCCGGATACAGCACCCGGTCCACCGCCGGGTGGCCGTCCAGGTGCTCGGCCACGGCCCGGGCGTTGGCGCAGTGGCGGTCCATGCGCACGCCCAGGGTCTTGATGCCCCGCAGCAGCAGGTAGCAGTCGAAGGGGCTGGGAACGGCTCCGGCCGCGTTCTGAACGTAGGCCAGCCGCTCGGCCAGCCCGCCGTCGTCGACCGCAACAAAGCCGCCGACCACGTCGGAGTGGCCGCCCAGGTACTTGGTGGAGGAGTGGACCACGACGTCGGCGCCCAACCCCAGCGGGTTCTGCAGGTATGGCGTGGCGAAGGTGTTGTCCACGACCAGGCGGGCCCCGACCGAGTGGGCTGCGTCGGCCGCGGCCGCGATGTCGACCACGGTCAGCATGGGGTTGGTGGGGGTCTCCATCCATACCTGGCGGGTCTCGGGGCGCAAGGCGGCGGCCAGGGCGCCCGCGTCGGTCAGGTCCACCGCCGACGACTCGATTCCCCGCTCGCCGTAGACCTGGTCGATCAGCCGGAAGGTCCCGCCGTAGGCGTCGCTGCCGAGCACCACGTGGTCGCCGGGGCGCAGCAGGCCCAGCAGGGCGTCCTCGGCGGCCATGCCGCTGGCGAACGCGAAGCCGTGGTCGGCGCCCTCGAGTCCGGCCACGGTGCGCTCCAGGGCGACGCGGGTGGGGTTCGACGTGCGCGAGTACTCGTAGCCCCGGTGCTGTCCCGGCGCCGGCTGCACGAAGGTGGTGGCCAGATGGATGGGCACGGTGATCGCGCCGGTGGCCTCGTCGGGCTCTTGGCCGACATGGATGGCCCGGGTCTCGAATCCCCAGGTGCTCTCGCTCACAGCAGCTGTCCCTGCGAGAGCCGGTCGTCGGCGTTGGACGACAGGTAGCCGAGAACGTCGGTGCTCGAGACCACCGCCCGGGGACGGCCCCCGTCCAGCACCAGCAGCGCCGGCGACCTCTCCAGCTTGGCCACGGCCAGGGCCACCGGCTCGCCGATGCCGATCTGCTCGAGGGGTCTGCTCATCACGCTCTCCACCGGCTGGCCCAGGAGGTTCCCGCTGAACGCCGAGGCCATGAGCTGCAGTTCATGAACCGATCCCATCACCTCGGCCGCGGCGAGCGGCATCTGGCCCTTGGCCACCGGAAGCTGGCTCAGCCCGTTGTCGCGCATGCGGGTCACGGCCAGGCTCACCGGGTCGCCGGGGTTGACGTACACGAGCGGCGGCAGCACGTCCTCCTTGGCGTCGAGCACGTCCTTGATGCAGGGATGCTCGCAGATGAGGAACCCGTGCGAGGCCATCCAGTCGTCGTCGAACACCTTCGACAGGTAGCCGCGCCCGGAGTCGGGCAGCAGCACCACCACCACGTCGTCGGGTCCGCAGTCTCGGGCCACCTCCGCAGCCGCGCACACCGCGGTGCCTCCCGAGCCGCCGATCAGGAGCCCCTCGCGGTGCGACACCAGCCGGGCCATGTCGAAGGAGGCTTGGTCGGACACGGGAATGACCCTGTCCACCACGTCGGGGTGATAGGTCTCGGGCCAGAAGTCCTCGCCGATGCCCTCCACCAGGTAGGGCCGTCCGGAGCCGCCGCTGAACACCGAGCCCTCGGGGTCGGCCGCGATCACCTGCACCGAGGGGTTCTGCGCCTTGAGGTAGCGGCCCACGCCGCTGAGAGTCCCGCCGGTGCCGGCGCCCGACACGAAGTGGGTGATGCGCCCGCCGGTCTGGCGCCAGAGTTCGGGCCCGGTGGTCTGCTCGTGGGCCAGCGGGTTGGCCTGGTTGAAGTACTGGTTGGGTTGGTAGGCGCCGGGCGTCTCGCCCATGAGTCGCTCGGCGGTGGAGTAGTAGGAGTCGGGGTCGTCGGGGGCCACCGCCACCGGGCACACCACCACCTCGGAGCCGTAGGCCCGGAGCAGTTGCACCTTCTCGCTGCTGACCTTGTCGGTCATCACGAAGATGCACCGGTAGCCCCGCTGGGCGGCCACCATCGCCAGGCCGACGCCGGTGTTGCCCGACGTGGGCTCGATGATGGTGCCTCCGGGCTCGAGCAGCCCGTCGCGCTCGGCCGCGTCGATCATCGCGATGGCGGGGCGGTCCTTGACGCTGCCGCCCGGGTTGAGCATCTCGAGCTTGGCCAGCACCTCGCAGCGAGCGTCGGGAACGGCGCGCCGCATCCTCACCAGCGGCGTCTTCCCCACGAGGTCGAGGACGGAGTCGGCGACCTCCACGCCCGCAGGCTACCGAGCGGTCGCTCCAACCCCCGCTTCTAGCGGCCGGCCAGGCGCTCCACGACGGGGGCCATCTCCTCGGCGGAGCTTCCCAGCAGGCAGATGTAGGAGATGCCCCAGCGCTCCCTCCAGCGTTGGATCGTGTCCACGCACTCGGCCACCGTTCCCACCAGGGCATGGGGTGAGCCCAGGGCCTGTTCGGCGGTGATCCCGAAGGCCGGAGCGGCCGCGGCGGCGAGGCCGCGAGCGTCGTCGGTGATCACGGACAGATGCACCCGGGTCTGGATTTCGATGGCGTCGAAGCGGTCGCCGGCGGCCTCGCGCACCACGGCCAGCTTGGCGTCGGTGGCGGCCGCGGTGGCGGTGGGCCCGGCGTGCTCGTCGATGGCCCCCGAGTGAAGGCTGGGGTTGATCCCCACGATGTCGGCCCGGCGTCCGGCCAGGGCCAGCATCCTGTGGCCGCCGCCGGCCATGAGCAGCGGCGGGCGGGGCTTCTGGACCGGCTTGGGAAGGATCTCGAGTCCAGAGATCTGGTAATGGTCCCCCTCGAAGTCGAAGGGACCCTCACTGAAGCATCCCTCCAGCACGGTCACTGCCTCGTCGAGCCGTTCGATGCGCACCCCGGGCCGGTCGAAGCCGATGCCGGCCTGCTCGTAGTCCGATGCCATCCATCCCGCGCCAATGCCGACCTCCAGCCGACCGCCCGAGATCACGTCGAGAGAGGCGAACTCCTTGGCCAGCACGGCCGGATGGCGGTAGTCGTTGGCCAGCACCATCGTGCCCACCCGCAGCGATGGGGTGGCCAGCGCGACGGCTGTCAACGACACCAGCGGGCCGTGCCGGTCATCGAAGTGGTCGGTAGCGACCACCGACGAGTACCCGGCGTCGGCGGCCCAGCGGGCCCGCCTGGCGATCTCGTCGGGATCGTCGAGCCCGTCGAGGCTGAAGCCGAACCTGAACGGCCTGCTCATGACGGCTGCGTTCCAGCGCGGGAGGACATCCGCCGAACGCTACCGGTAGGTGCCGATGAGCGCTCCGGCGCTGTCGGACGCCCGCAGTAGGGTGGCCGGCGATGGCGGAGTCTGCGATTCTGGAGGGCCTCAACCCGGCCCAGTACGAGGCGGTCACCCATGAGGGCGGGCCGCTTCTGGTGGTGGCCGGGGCCGGGTCGGGCAAGACCCGGGTGCTCACCCATCGCATGGCCCACCTGATGGAGCACCACGGCCTGTCGCCCTTCGAGATCCTGGCCATCACCTTCACCAACAAGGCCGCCGGCGAGATGCGCCACCGGGTCGGTGCGCTGGTGGGCCCGGTGGCCGAGAGCATGTGGGTGTCGACGTTCCATGCCGCCTGCGTGCGCATCCTGCGCCGCGACGCCGCCTACATCGACTACCCGAGCCGGTTCACCATCTACGACCAGGGCGACGCGGTGCGCCTGTGCGGGTACGTGCTGCGCGACCTCAACCTCGATCACAAGCGCTTCCCGCCCCGGTCGATTCACGCCACGATCTCCGCGGCCAAGAACGACAACATTGATGCGGCCGAGTACGCCGAGCGGGCGTCCAACATCTTCGAGCGGCGCATCGCCGAGGTGTTCAGCCACTACCAGCGCCGCCTGGCCGCGGCCGCCGCCATGGACTTCGACGACCTGCTGATGCGCACCGTCGAGCTGTTCCGGACGCATCCCGAGGTGCTCGAACGCTGGCGGCAGCGCTTCACCCATGTGCTGGTGGACGAGTACCAGGACACCAATCCCGTGCAGAACGAGCTGGTGATCAGCCTGGGCGCCGAGAGCCGCCAGGTGACCGCGGTGGGCGACGCCGAC
>LXNI01001721.1_pt1 | contig 17573 bp, 15 predicted proteins | sample 809091 | NCBI WGS metagenome assembly LXNI01 (sample SAMN04870527, study PRJNA318959) | sponge metagenome | biome: 01000161; feature: marine sponge reef; material: water | host: Sarcotragus foetidus | place: Greece: Milos, Mediterranean Sea | collected 2013-05-29 | depth 5-7 m | reverse complement strand
AAAGGAAGGAGAAAAAAACTTGTTCCTTAGCGCAAGATCCTAGAAGTAGGCCTGAACCTGCGCTCTTACCATCGACTCATCCGATTCTACGCCAGCGAGATCCTCTTCTCTCTGGAAAGTGTAGTCAAGCTGCAATTTCCACTTGTGATCGCCGCTTAGGTAGTAGTTAAGACCCTGTGTGAACGTCCATACGTTGTCAAGGTCATTCCCCCCGAGAACGTTGGGGTCATCGTCAAACATAACCATCGCGTATCTTGAGGCAAGCTCGACTTTCTTCGGAATCACGAAGAAACCGCCCTGAACTCTGAAACCGGAATCATAGGCAGTGCCTACGCCTGCGTCGTCGGGATTCACCCACCTTCCGATATACTCACCGGTAAGGTTGAATCTCGGGTCCCTGTAGTTCGCGTCAAAAGTCATGGAAGTGACTGTTCCGCTTACAAGCTCCCTCTCTCCAGATGGAATTCCGTTATTGCTGTCTTGGCTATCTTCAACATCTATGCCCGCAACAGCGGCTCCAATCATAAGCGTTGGCTTCTTGGCGAAATTCTCTTTTACCTTATTGGCTTTTCCGCCGATAATGGCCGCCTGAACTCTTCCTGCCCAGAGCATGCCTGTATCTTTGTCAACACTCTGATTCACACCGCCAGCTTGGAATACACCTGCATCGTAGCGGATCATACCACCGCCGAGAAGACCGTAAACACCGGCACCGATATCCCTGTCGTACTCAAAGTAGTCGGTTATGATCGAGCGGCCTACGACCTGAAGGGCGGATGAAGAGTTAAGAACCTCTCTGTTGAACGGAACCTTGTACTGACCTACCGTGGGAACAAAAGCCTTGTTCTTGGCAAATGAAAACTTCATGTCCTTGAGGGTGCCAGTTTTTGAGAAATCGTACTGAACCTTATACTTCATCCACGGGGCAAAAGCGTTGCCGTCCCACGTTACCCTGAGCCTTCTTACCCTGAAACCGAGACTTTCATTGTCCTCTCCATCAGGGTTCGTATACTGACCAAGGAACTGGCCGCGAAGCCTCATCCTGAGTTTGTAGTTTTTGTCCGCGGTCTGAAAAGTAAGACCCGTGCCCTTTTTGGTTTTGACCTTTATCTTGTTGTACCAGGCCTTGGTGTCGGTGGCCTCGTACATCTTCATGTTCATCTGCTGGCTCTGCTGCTCGAGCCTCTCTATCTTCTTCTTCAGTTCCTTAATCTGGGCCTGAATGCCGTCATCGCCGGCGTTTGCCTGCGGGGACGTAAAGGCAAGCAACGTCATAAAAGACACTGCTAGAAGTGCTGAAAATCTCATCTCTCATATCCTCCTGGGTGTGTTTATTGCTCTGCTTTGAACAACTCGGGGCTAATGATATGCGCAAATGATTAATCCAGAATAAACAAATTGTTAGTTCTATGTTAAGAAGCCCAGGTGCGCAATTGATGTACACTTCCATATTCTGTAAATTATCAGGGAACACAGATGAAAAAGCTCATAGCGGTCGTAGATGACGAAAAAGACATACTCAGTCTTATAACCCACCACCTTAAGCGCGAGGGATACCAGGTAAAGCCATTTCAGAGCGGAAAGGACTTTCTGCTCTACATAAATTCCGTCCCCCCGGATCTCATACTGCTTGATTTAATGCTGCCCGGCATGGACGGCCTTGAGCTCTGCAGGATCCTTAAAAGCAAGCCTTCAACGGAGTCCATACCCATAATCATGATCACCGCGAAATCCACCGAGGCTGACATAGTCTTGGGTCTTGAATTCGGCGCCGACGACTACATAGTCAAGCCTTTTCGAACCCGAGAGCTTGTGGCCAGGGTAAAAAGCATCATGAGAAGGTATGCGATGAAAAATACGGGGGACGGGTCGCTCCGGATCGGCCCTCTCAGAATAGATCCGGCAAGCTACGAAGTATCGGTTGACTCGCGAAAAATCGACCTCACCACCACCGAGTTCAGAATACTCGAGACCCTGGGAGAGGCAGGGGGAAGAGTGTTCACGCGCGATCAGCTGCTCAAAAGAAAAACCCTCTGGGGAGACGAAAGGGTGGTTTTTGACAGGACCATAGACGTCCACATAAAAAACCTTAGGGAAAAACTGGGTTCCGCCGGCAAGATGATAAAGACCGTGAGAGGAATCGGTTACAAACTAGAAGAGATCCAACCGGTTTGAAGATATTCAGAAAACATTTTCTTTACCTGCTCTGCCTAGCCGCCTCGGCAGCTCTGCTCGCCGTGCTGCTTTCCCCAGGGAGTGGGGCCCTCGGTTACATCGCGTACGTGGCCGCGTTTGTGGCGTTCGGATTCATCCTCTCGTGGATAATCGAAAGAGACATACTGAAGGACTTCTCGAGGATATCAAAGGCACTTGAACTTCTGCCTGAGAAACAGAAAAAAGCCCGAAAGACAGGTCGCAAGGTAACCGACTTCGACACCGGGGTATCAATCTCCATAAGCGAGCTCTCCGAGAGAATTTCCCTTCAGATGCGCGAAACCGAGAGAGAGGGAAACCAGCTTAAAAGCATAATCGAATCAATGAGAGAAGGGGTCATAGTGATATCAAGAGAAGAGGACCTGATACTCGTAAACGACGCTGCAAAGGATATGTTCGGAATCGATGACGCAGCCTCCGGCCGGCCCTACATAGAAACCGTGAGAAACCCCGATCTCCAGAGGCTTATCTCCCGCATGCAGAAGCAGAAAGAATCGGCCACGCAGGAAATCTCCACACTTTATCCCCAAGAAAGATCATATCTCGTGAGCGTCAGGGTAAGCCCCCGTTACAGGGAAATCGTAGTGGTCATCTTCGACATTACGGAATTTAAGAAGCTTGAACGGATAAAAGCTGATTTCGTGGCGAACGTCTCCCATGAGCTCAGGACCCCGCTTACATCCATAAAAGGATATATCGAAACGCTTCTTGACAAAAGCTACGACACGGACGAGGAGAAAAAGAATTTCCTCGAGATAATAGAGGAAAACACCGACAGGCTTATAGCCATAGCTTCCGATCTGCTCGTGCTATCAGAACTTGAGAGCGGGGAGACTGATTCTCAGGATTCAAGGAAAGGGTACGAAGAGATTGACTTCAAGGAAACGATCCTCCGCTCCGTGGGTTCACTTGACTCCCTTTTCTCGAGAAACAAAGTCAATCTCTCTCTTGACATAGAAGACGGCATGCCCGCCTACAGGGCAAACAGGTTCCTTATGGAGCGCATGCTGATTAACCTCGTTGAAAACTCGGTCAAGTACACCCCCGAGGACGGTTCGGTGTCGGTCCGGGCCTCGGCCCGAAACGGCGCTTTCTGTATAGAGGTTGAGGATAACGGAATCGGAATTCCTCCCGAGCACCACGAGAGGATATTCGAGAGGTTCTACAGGGTAGATCAGAACCGCTCAAGAGAGATAGGCGGAACGGGGCTAGGGCTCAGCATAGTAAAACACATAGTCATACAGCACGGGGGAACCATAAGCGTCAGAAGCGCAGAAGGCCAAGGAAGCACATTCACGGTTGAGCTCCCGCGTCGCGATCAGTGAGCGCGGGAGACGTCAGTTTATCTCCGAAGTGTGCTGATGCTTGAGAACTTCTCCGGTGGCTATGTAGTAGGCGTTTTCGGCTATGTTCGTCGCGAGATCCGCCACCCTCTCAAGGTGCCTTGCGACGTAGATATAGCGAAGAGCCCGGTTAAGCATTGAGGGATCCGACATTATGAAGGTTATGAGCTCCCTAACTATCTGGGGCTCGTAGTTATCGACCTCGTCGTCTTTGCGGCAGACATCCACAGCGAGTTTCGCATCTCTTCTTATAAATGCGTCAAGACTTTCCCTCAGCATCTCCATCGCCTTCTCCGCCATCTTGGGAATATCCACGAAGGGCTTTAGAGGCGGGTAGTCGGCCATGAAAAGGGCTATTCTCGAGATGCTCGAGGCGTGATCCCCTATTCTCTCAAGATCGTTGTTAACCTTCATTATCATGGTGACGGTACGAAGATCCTTGGCCTCGGGCTGGTAAAGGGCGAGAATCTTAACGCAAAGGTTGTCTATCTCGATCTCCATCGCGTTTACCTGCTCGTCGGTGCGGATAACTTCCTGAGCCAGAATCATGTTCCCCTCGCGAAGGGCTTTTATGCTCTTGGCGATCATGGTTTCGACAAGGGCCGCCATCTCAAGCAGCTTCTTGTTAAGAAGCGTGAGTTCCTCTTCGTACTTTATCATCCGTGATCGCCTCATTGGAACACCCCCTAGCCGAACTTGCCCGAGACGTAGTCTTCGGTGTGTTTTTTGGCGGGATTAAGGAATATCTTCTCCGTGGTATCAAACTCCACTATGTCGCCTATGTACATAAAGGCCGTGTAATCCGAAACGCGGGCGGCCTGCTGCATGTTGTGGGTCACGATCACCATGGTGAACTTGTCTTTGAGTTCAGTTACAAGATCCTCTATCTTAGCGGTGGCTATGGGATCAAGCGCCGAGCACGGCTCGTCCATCAAAAGCACGTCCGGTTCCACGGCTATGGCTCTTGCAATGCAGAGTCTTTGCTGCTGACCTCCCGAGAGTTCCATGGCGCTGTCGTTAAGCCTGTCATTTACCTCGTCCCAGAGGGCGGCGCGTTTTAAGTTTTTCTCCACAAGATCGTCAAGAACCGATTTTCTGTTTATCCCCGCTATTCTCGCCCCGTAGGCGACGTTCTCGTAGATCGATTTGGGAAACGGGTTTGACTTCTGAAACACCATGCCGACCCTTTTTCTAAGATCGGTAATGTCGACGTCGGGGTCGAATATGCTCTTGCCGTTAATCGATACGTTTCCCTCGACCCTGCAGCCGTCAATAAGGTCGTTTAGGCGGTTAAAGCAGCGAAGCAGCGTTGATTTGCCGCAGCCCGAAGGACCGATAAACGCCGTGACCTTTTTTCTCGGGATGTTCATGTTGATATCCCGAAGCGCCTGCTTCGCGCCGTAAAAAAGGCTTAAGTTCTCAACTTCGACCAGTGGATCCAGAACAGTCTTTGCCTTCTCCGGTGCTTTGGTCTTGGGAACAGGGGAAGCACCGCTTGCCTCGTGGGCTTTAAATTCTTGTTTTTCCATCCGTTCTCCAGACAGCATCAAATCTTCCTCCACTACTTATACCCTATTAAATTATACCGCGGAAGTCGCGTATTTTTTCCTTAACCTGTTTCTTATTATTATCGCCGTTATATTAAGCATGATCACTATAAGTATGAGCAGAAACGCGGTCATGAACACCATGGGTTTCGCGGCCTCGGCGTTTGGAGACTGAAAGCCAAGATCGTATATGTGGAATCCCAGATGCATGAATTTTCTCTCAAGGTGAAGGAAGGGGAAGTGCCCGTCTATGGGAAGATCCGGAGCAAGCTTAACGACTCCCGTTATCATAAGCGGTGCCACTTCTCCGGTGGCCCGGGCGACCGCGAGAATAAGGCCCGTGAGTATGGCCGGAAGTGCACTCGGGATAACTACCTTCCAGGTGGTTTCGAACTTGGTGGCCCCAAGCGCCAGAGAGCCTTCCCTTATGTTTCTCGGAACAGACGCAAGCCCCTCCTCAGTCGCAACTATCACGACGGGAACCGTAAGAAGTGCCAGGGTAAGCGACGCCCACAGTATGCCCCCCGTGCCGAAAGTCGGGTTTGGAAGCGCTTCTTTGAAGAACACCGAGTCGATTATGCCCCCTATGCCGTAGAGAAAGAACCCTACTCCGAACACTCCGAACACTATCGACGGAACACCGGCTAGGTTGTTAACGCATATCCTGACGATTCTGACCATTAGCCCCTGCTTTGCGTACTCCCGCAGATAAAGGGCCGCTATGACTCCGAAGGGCATGACCACTATGCTCATTAGGAGCACCATGAGCACCGTGCCGAAAATGGCGGGAAAGATCCCGCCCTCAGTGTTCGCCTCCCTCGGGTCATCGGATATGAATCCCCAGAACCTCTCGACATAAAATCCCGCTTTCTGGGCAAATCCCATGTCGTTTGGGCGAAAGGCAAGGACGATCTTCCCAAGCGGCATTACCTTCTCGTCTCCCGCCGCGGAGAGCATCACCACCTCGTTTCTGATAAGCTCCGTGTAGAGCTTCCCAAGCTCGGCCTCGCTTATCTTGTAGCGCACTTCGTACTCCTCTATTTTCAGGCGGATCTCGGACTCCTTGGCTGGATTCGACTCGCCGCGCATGGAAAGGCCCCGGAGCTTTAGGCGCTGCTTTTCTATCCCATAGTTTATGTCCCCTATCTCTCCCTTTTCTATCTTGAGTATCTCGTCGTATATCTTGTTGGCGTCGTGTATGAGGTCCTCAAGCACCCCGAAAGCCCCGGGGGCGGTACCCGGGATTACCGTCCCGTTCTTTCTTATTTCCTTGAGGTAGCCATGGTAGTTACCCCACTCGCGCCGCTCAAGGATCACGGCCTCCGGGGGGTAGTCGATCGAAGCTATGTCCGTCTCGTCTATCCACCTGAAATCAAGGCCGTAGAGGTCCCTGTTTCCTATCTTGAGCTTGACGCGAAAATCCGAGTCGTTTTTTACTCCGCTGGTTCCGTGCACCAACTCCCTGCTTTGAAGCTGTCCCAAGTAGGTCGAACCGTCTTTGAGCGTGTAGTGCCCGATATCAACCGGCCACATGGAACCCAGTCCCTTTGTCGCTATCAGAAACAGGAGCCCCCCTATCATCACCAGCGTGACCATGAGGGCAAGGCCCGATATCCAAATATAGGCGTCGCCTGGTTTCCAGAGTCTAGGCATCGGACTGAGCGTACTTCCTTCTTAGTCTCTGGCGGAGAATTTCCGCCAGGGTGTTAAGCAAAAACGTGGCCAGAAACAGCAGGATCGCCGCGAGGAAAAGCACCCTGTAAAGTGTTCCCCCGTGCGGAGCCTCGGGAAGCTCGACCGCGATGTTGGCCGAAAGCGCCCGGAAGCCGTTAAAGAAGCTCCAGTCCATAACCGGCGTGTTGCCCGTGGCCATAAGCACGATCATCGTCTCTCCCACCGCTCTTCCGAAACCTATCATGACGGCCGAGAATATACCGGCGCTCGCAGAAGGCAGAATTATCCTCACCGCAGTCTGCCACCTGTTGGCCCCGAGGGCCAAAGATCCCGAGGTCAGTGTTCTTGGGACGCTTGACAACGCATCCTCGGAGATGGTGAATATGATCGGTATCACCGTAAAGCCCATGGCGAATCCCACGACAAGCATGTTTCTCTGGTCGTAGCGAAGATCAAATATCCTGAAGAACCAGTCCTTAAAGTCCCCGGCGAAAGCAAGGCTCTCAAGGGGAGCGTTTAACCAGAGAGAAAGCGCGACCGCGCCCCCTATCACGCCCACTATGGTGAAAAGCTCGGCTCCCACCCGGAACCTTCCAGAAAAAGAAACCGGAAGGCGCTGCCAGAGGAAAAGCGCGAGCAGAGTAAGCCCGACCACTATAAACGGCATCACCAGAATCGCAACAAAAATCTTCTCAAGCAGCGGCGCGAGCCAGAGGCCCGCAAGGAATCCGAGCACAACGCTAGGAAGCCCCGCCATTATCTCTATAACGGGTTTCACCACATTGCGTATCGAGGGATGGAGAAACTGCGAGACGCAGATGGCCGCCAAGATAGCAAGCGGAATCGAGAGTATCATCGCGTATATGGCGCCTTTGAGCGTACCGTAGGCAAGTGGAGTAAGGCTGAACTTGGGCTCGAACTCGTCCGTCCCCCCGGTCGACTGCCACACGTACTGGGGCCTGTCGTAGCCCTCGTACCAGATCTTTCCGAAAAGGGAGCGGAAGTTCGTCTCGGGATGCGGGTTGTCAAGATAGTAGTTTGAAAGCACCATGTCGGAATCCACGGCCACGACACCGTTTGCCTTGGGAGAAAAGGAAAGACCCATATAAGGCTTTCCCTCGCCCGGAAAGTCAAGCTGCTTTATCGCGGAAGTCGCCTGATAAAGGAAGATGTTCCCCGAGGTGTCGGAAGCAAGAAATCCCCTCCCCCTCTGGGATGCGGAGAACTTATCGACCGGCCCAGGAAGCGGGGGTAGGACGTGTACTTTAGTGAGCCTGCTTGCTCCGTTGTCGCCTCTGGTCTCAAACCACACGCTTACGTTCCCTGCGGCGTCACCGACGACAAGCGAGCGCTGCCCGAGAAGAAACCCTATCTCGGTAACTGCCACCCCGGGACCCGCAGTAGCCACAAGCGTGGATTTGAGTTCCGGAGAAGAGGGGTCTGAAAGCGACCAGTGATAAAGCTTCCCGTTCTTCGTTGAGACGTAGAGGTTTTCAGTTTCAGAATCGATCTGCACTCCCGTTACCGCGGCTCCTTCGAGTTCTCCGGTAAGATCGGCCGTGAATATCTGCGTTTCACTCTCTCCCAAAAACCCTTCCTCCTCGACCTCAGCGTAGGTAAGAAGACGCCCGGACGCCGTGTAGGCCGCGACTATAGGGGTCCCGGTTTCGGGAGAGCGCTGGTAGGCGAAGGTTTCTATCGGCTCCTCGGTTATTCGGATAGCATCCTCCTCGGTAACCTTAGACACTATGGTTCTTTCGGTACCTTCGCGGAACTCGACCCTGAAGCTGACTTCGAAGGGAACTACGTGGCCTTCGCGGTCGGCAATGGCGTAGGAAGTGTTGGTTTTAGAGTTGTAGAGGGACGTGTAACCGGATGTTTTGTGTGAAATCGTGTGGGTCTTTAGATGTTTCGGTTCTTCTTCGAGCGTGAAGAAGCGGACGGACCCAAGCGAGTCTATAGTGAAGATCTGCTTCCTGTACTCATCAACCCCAAGAGCGAAAATGCGTACCTGCCCAGCCGACGTCCCGGAAACGAGACTGTCTCCCATTTCCGAGACGCTATCAAGCTTTTTCTCCGGGCTTTTCCAGAGAGGAACGGTTTCGATGCCTATGAAAAAAAGTATTCCTATTATGCAGAAAATGATTCCGACGCCGCCGACAAACACAACATGCCTTGCCAGCTTGTCGTAGAACTTTCTTCTTTTTATCTGTTTTTGCTTTGAACTTTCGGTTGTTTCTAGCAGGTCGGGGTTATCGTTTGGCAATGGAAGCTACCTTCAGAGTGAAATATAGCTGAGTTAAAGGGCAATTTTCAATTAATTTTGCCTGTGGAAAACGGCAGGCGCTCACGAATCCCGGTCACGGGGTCCGTGAGCGCGCATAAGCCATATAACCAGTTTATCAGTTAGCACCTATCAGGCCTCTAAGCTCAGAGACCTTGGCGGCGGGAAGCGGGAGATAGCCGTCTTTTATGACTATTTCCTGTCCCTGCTTACTCAGAACGTATTTCAGGAACTCGAGGCGAAGCGGATCGAGAGCTTCGTTCGGCTTCTTGTTAACGTAGAGGAAGAGGTACCTTCCAAGCGGATAGTTCCCGCTTACGACGTTTGCAAGATCGGGTCCGAAGCAACCCTTCTCAACAGTTTTGGCAAGCTCGATCGCCTTCACTCCAGAGGTCTTGTACCCGATACCACTGTAGCCAACGCCCGGGAGGTCCTCGGTGATTCCCTGCACAACGGCGGAGGATCCTGGCTGCTCCTTAACGGTGTCCTTGTAGTCGCCCTTGCAAAGAGCCTTCTTCTTGAAGTACCCGTAGGTTCCCGACGCGGAGTTTCTTCCGTAGATGCTTATCGGCTTACCGGACCAGTCGCCGCCGAGACCCGCGGCTCCCCAGGTATTGATGTCGCTTCCGCCGCCGCACTTTCTGTTCTTAGAGAAAATCGCGTCGACCTGCTTTATCGACAGACACTTGATCGGGTTGTCCTTGTTAACGTAAACCGCAAGCGCGTCAATTGACGTCGGAACTGCGGTCGGCTTGTAGCCGGCTACCTTTTCGAAGGCGTCAATTTCTTTTGATTTCATCATTCTGGACATGGGTCCGAACTGCGAGGTCCCCTCTATGAGAGCCGGAGGAGCAGTGCTTGAACCCTTGCCCTCTATCTGGCATTTAACGTTTGGATAGAACTTGGCGAATCCCTCGCACCAGAACGTCATAAGGTTGTTCATGGTGTCGGAACCTATGCTGTTTATGTTTCCTGAAACACCCGTAACCTTCGTGTAGGAAGGTATGCCCGGGTCAACCTTAACCGTCTGAGCTCCGGCAACCTGGCCGAAGGTAAGGGCGCAGACGATCGCAAAAAGCGCAAAACTCGACATAACACTCAAATACTTCATTACAAGAATCCTCCTTAAGATAGTGGAAAACAAACCAAGTAAGTTGGATTAATTTAAACTCAGAAAGGTTAAGCGGGTGTTAAGAAGCAATTAAAGAGAGGTAAACAAAAAAGACATGGGGAGCGGAAGGAGGGAAAGGGCCGCCGTGGCGTACTAGCGTTTAGACCCCTCGGCGATCATGATTCGATTGTTGGGAACCTTCTCACTGTTTTCGTAGTATTCCATGGCCTCGGGCATCCACCTGCGGAGGTTTTTTATCCTGGTTCTGTACCCCGGGTGGGTAGATAAAAACTCGGGCGGGGCTCCTCTGCCCGCGGCCCCCATCCTCTCCCAGAAGGGAATCGCCTCGCGCGGGTCATAGCCGGCCTTCGCCATGTATATGAGGCCTATCCTGTCGGCTTCTGCCTCCTGCTTTCTTGAAAACGGCAATGCGACCACAAGGGCCGTCCCAATCCCGTAGGCCGCAAGAACTCTGCCCGTGGTTTTTTTGTCCTTTTTTTTCATGGCAGACGCAAGGGCCGCAGAACCCATCTCGAGCAAAATCCCCAGACTCATCCTCTCCCCGCCGTGGCGCGCCGTGGCATGGGCGACCTCGTGGGCCATCACGGTAGCTAGTCCCGCGTCGGTCTTCGCAACGGGCATCATCCCGGTGTAGACTCCGATTTTCCCCCCGGGAAGCGCAAAGGCGTTTACCTGCTTGTCGTTATCAAAGACGGTGTACTGCCACCGCAGGTTAGGGGTGTGCGAGACCGCGGCTATGCGCTGCCCGACCCTCTTCACGGTGCGGGCGTAGTGCTTGTTCGGCGAGACCTTCTCGGTCTCAAGCATGTTAAGGTAAGCGCTTGCGCCGAGTTGCATCTCAAAGGCTTGGGGGAGAATTATAAACTGTGTTCTGTTGGTAATGGGCGCCTTGGCACACGCAACCAGAACAAACACAAAGAGCAGGAAGCCTGCGGGAAAAAGCTTTCTCTTTGAAATAATCTTTTTTCTCATAACAAGACCGGCGGAGCCGCAATACCAAAAACCACGCCCGTGAAACTGTCAGAGATCAAGCTTAACTCACTCCAAACTTCTTTGCCATCCCCGCAGATTCGATCCTTTTTCACTGGTAACATCTTGAAAAAGCCATGAAGCAGTAACTGGCGTTCAGCGCACACTGGTGGTAAGCCTGGAAATTGGCGGCCATGATCGAATCTCCCGCACCCGCTCCATGGCCGTAACCCTGCGGGTTAAGTACAAGAGCAACGCACCTTGACGAAAAAGTGTAGGCGAGCCTGCAGTTAAGCCCGCCACGGAGCATGCAGTCAGTCGCTGAGAAAACAACGGACAGGCTGCTGCTAGGGCTTGTGCCTACTCCCCACGCGGAACTTCCCCCCTTCCTTTCGTCAAGCGAGATGGAGATGTAGGTCTTCGGTTTTTCGTCAAAGGCGTAAACGGATCCAGCGAGAAAAAACACAACTGAAATGAAAACAATTCTCCTCATCGCCGAAATCCTCCCCGGACTAAAAAAACTCTCCCCGTCCCCGCGAAAAAACACTCAATCAGAAAGCGACGGCCCCTCTAGGAAAGATCCGCCTCCCTCATTCTCTTCATGCCCTCGTCTATATCATCATCTGCACAGGCGTAGGTAACCCTGACGTACCCCTCTCCCTGGCTTCCGAAGGCAGTGCCCGCAACGACGGCAACCGCCGCGCGCTCAACCAGCCTGTCGGTGAACTCCTGAGAGGTAAGTCCCGTGCCGGATATATCGGCAAAGGCGTAAAAAGCTCCGTCGGGAGTGTCACATGTTATGCCATCAACACTGTTCAGTCCGGCGACCATACGGTCCCTTTTCTGCTCAAGCAAAACGAGCTTGTTATCGACCCAGTCCTGCGGTCCCGTAAGAGCGGCGTGCGCGGCTTTCTGTATGAATGCCGCAACGTTCGTGATCGAGTCCTGAAGGAATATCGAGAGCTTGTCGATAACGGGTTTCGGAGCCACTGTCCATCCTATTCTCCATCCCGTCATAGCCCACGTCTTTGAGAACGTGTCTATGCAGATCACCCTGTCGCGTATGCTCTCTATCGAGGATATGGAGAGATGGGGTTTTCCGAAGGTGACCTGGGAGAATATCTCGTCCGATATGATCATAACCTGCGGGTGGCGCTCAAGCATGTCGGCTATCTCCTGGGGGTTTTCCACCAGGTGACCGTTCGGCCTCTGCGGGGTGTTTATGATCACAAGCTTGGTCTTGGGGGTGATAAGTTCTTCGAGCTTCTCAACGTCGAACTGCCAGTCGGGCTTTGTAAGCGGGGTGTGCTTTATCACCGCGTTTGCGTACTTGGCCCATACCTCATCGGGGGGATATCCCGGGTTCGGAAATATCACCTCGTCCCCGTCCTCAAGAAAGGTAAGAAGGTTCATCGTAAGGGAGTGCTTGGCTCCCGCCGTCACTATGACCTCGTCGGGCTCGGTGGGTCTTCCCCGCTTTCCCATCTTCTCCGCTATGGCCTCCCGAAGCTCGGGAAGTCCCGGCCCTGGATCATACCTTACGTAACCGTCTCTAAGCGCCTTCTCCGTAGCGTCAAGAACATGCTCCGGCGTATCGAAATCGGGTCCCTGATAATCACCCTTTTCAAAGTGGATGATCTTCTGTCCCGTTTTTCTCTCAATCTCCCTGGCGACCCTCATGCTGTCCCACTGTTTCGGCGGAACAAAGTGCTTGGTCCGCGAACTGTATCCATATGATGACATAACTCCTCTCCTCCTTAATTTTTTTTCAAAAAGCTTAAGAGTCTGTGTTTACAAGCAGTCCCGAAGCAAGCTGCGAGAAGACGGCATCAGCCACCTCTCCCGCGTCCATTGAGAAATCGTGGTGAACCATTACTGCGCCCACAGCCCCGTAGAGCATAAGGGCGCGGAGTCTTGGGTTCTGTCTCACGAAGCTTCCTTCGTCTATGCCTTTTTCTATTATTTTTTCGTAGAGCCTTACGCGCCGCATTCTCCATTTCTCGGTAAGCTCGAAGTGCTCCTTAAGAAGATGGGTCTCGTCACGGCTGAGTATCCGAAGAACCTTCAAGTTCTGTCTGTAGAAAGTGAATATGGTTGAAAGTAGCTTTCGAAGCTTGAGGGGAGCGGGGTCTGAGTTTTCTATTTCCCTGTGCAAAAGCGTCTCTATTGCCTCGAAGCTTTCCTTGAGGATTTCGAGGTAGAGGTTCTCTTTCGAGGAGAAGTAGTTGTAGATGGTTCCCTTCGATACGCCCATCTCTTCGGCTATCTCTTCCATGGTAAGTTCGTGATAGCCTTTTTCAGAGAAAAGATCGGTCGCGGTTCTCAGTATCTCATCGCGGCGGCGGAATCTTCTAGATGTTTTCGCGCTTGACGTGCTTCTCTCGGGAACGCTGTTTGCCTGAACCATATTCCTCACCCACTGACTGACTCGTCAGTCAGATTAACAATTTTCGAAAAAGTTGTCAAGCAGTTTTAAATCTATTGTAAAAAAGTTATAATTTCCCTGATGGTTGAAGTCTCCTTTTGCCCGTACCGTGCCTAGGATCGGACGTCACATGGCGGGAGAGGAAACCGTTGTTGCCGATCAGACGGCAGGCCGGATTGAGAAGATAAAACGCGATAATCAGAACCTGAAACAGACGAAAAGATGGTTAAGCCGACCAAAGTAGAGCCGCGCAACGGATACCGTATCTGGCTTCGTTATTCTGACGGTGCCGCCGGAGAAATCGACCTGTCCAACCTGGCAGGACACGGCGTATTCAAAATCTGGAATGACCGTGGCTGCTTTGAAACGGTACGCATAACTCCATACGGAGCGATAGCCTGGGGAGAAGACGTTGAGCTTTGCCCAGACGCCCTCTATATGCGTTTAACCGGGAAGTCTTTCCCTAAAACAACGCCGGACGCAGACGCCTCTTCTCATGTAAATGCCTGAACTCTGCCGTTTCTACGGAATCATCATACGCATGTATTTTAATGACCATGCTCCCCCTCACTTCCACGCATTTTATGGCGAATATCAAGTGCTTGTGGATATTGAAAACTTGGCTGTACTGAGCGGACATTTTCCCCCGCGCGCTCAGGGCCTAGTCGTGGAATGGGCGTCTCTTCGACAAGAGGAGCTGCGAGAAGCGTGGAATCGGGCAAAGAGACTGGAACCACCCGGCACTATAGCTTCTTTGGAATAGCCGCCCTGTGTCATGCATCCCGGGATAGACGGCACCTCGTCCCAGTATCCGCTCTCTTCCGCCTTGTGAATCTTAATCTGCAATTCTACGACTTCCTCCAGACAACCATCTTGCCCTGTTCAATTATTCGTCAAGGCGAAGTTTGTCGAAATCAGGGTCCGCTGATTCCGGTTCGGATTCCCCTTCGTCACTCAAATAAAATCCGCGCGCGGTGGGAATCTTTAAATTCACGAAAATTCCCTTACCATATATCTTCAAATGAAAAGGATATTTGCCATTCTCGCATTCGGGGCGATTCTCGCTGTGGGACTTTGCATGTCGGAGAATGTATCAAGATTTGACGCCGAAAAACCCACTCCCAAGACCCCGGTGCTTGAGCCGCTCGCGGAGCGACTTTCAAGAGCAACTATCCCGGTCTCCGTTCCCATAGCCGCCGTAAGAGAAGCGCTTGAGCGCAGGACACCGAAAGAAGAGTCAGGTTCAGTCAAAAACGCTCTCGGAGGACGTTTCGCCCAAAGCGAACTTAACTGGGACCTTAAGCGCTCCCGTCTTCGGGTATCGGGCCGCGACGGGGCGCTGAGCGTAGCGGCCGAGCTTAGCGGAGAAGCACGCGCAACGGGAACTCTTCGACTGATAAGAAAGGTTGACGTAAGCACGCGCGGGGACGTGCTTGGAAGCGTCTCTCTCACCGCAAGTCCAACCCTCAAAACCAACTGGCGTGTCTCCCCAAATCTCTCTGAAACAAAAATAGACATACAAAGGGCCGATATCCCCATAAAGCGCGTCGGACCCCTCGACGTAAGTAAGCATATACTCCCCGGAGTCGGAACCACGGCCGAGGGGCTCCGCGCGCAACTTAACCGAAGCGTGGCCCGAAGCGATTTCTTCAGGCAGGCGGCCAAAAAAGGCTGGGGGAGGCTTTGCGGCTCAACGCCACTTGGAGAGGACTCGGGGCTCTGGCTTGAGACAAAGCCCGTAGTCGCGCGCGCGGCGCAGATCCGCATCGACCGCAAGGACATCCGCTCAACGATCGGAGTTGAAGTAAAAACGCGCATCCTGACCAAGCAGACCCAGCCCCGATGTCCCTTCCCGAAAACCCTGCTTATAGAAAAGCCAAAGCCGGGAGGCTTCGAAATCGTCATGCCCGCCATAATCGATTACGAGACGCTTGAGCGTACGCTTGCCGAAGAAACAGTCGGCAAGTCTCTTGGCAAAAACGTCTCCGTTGTGATAAAGGCAATCAGGGTTCGCCCGTATGGAGAAGGGCTTCTGCTTGAAACCACAGTGGCCGTAGAGGCGGATTACCTCTCAGGCACTGCGGCGAAGGGAACCCTGTACGTGCTTGCCGAACCGAAACTAAACGCCAAGGCGCAGACCATAACGCTTGAGAACCTAGAGCTTGAAACCGATTCGCAAAACGCGCTTTTCTCAATGGCGGGAAAGGCCGCAGAACCTCTGCTGCTGGAAGCCGTCTCAAGACACATCCCTCTTGACCTGGGTCCAAAGCTCAAGGAGCTTCAGGAGGAGGCCGAGAACACGCTTTCGGCGCTTTCATCAGAAAATGTCTCGGTTACAGGTAAGGTGAGCCGAGTGCGTCTGACGCGCCTTGACGTGGGGCCCGAGCACCTGCGTTTGGTCCTCACGGCAGAAGGCAGGGTGAGGGCAAGGGTGCAGGCAATTCCCTAGCCGCATTTTTTGGGTCCGGGAGTTTCGCAGACGATTTCTAAGGGCGATTTTTCGGTTAGACTTTTTCGAGGAGAAAATCATATGAGCGTATGGGGAAAAATAATCGGCGGCGCTGCAGGCTTCGCGCTAGGCGGCCCGATCGGGGCGCTGCTAGGCGCCATGGCGGGCCACGCGTTTGTTGATACCGGTGAGCGCCCGACCGACACGCGCTCGAGAAAACAGGTCGCCTTCACGGCAGGGGTGATAGTGCTTGCCGCCAAGATGGCGAAAGCCGACGGAGTCGTTAGTGAGGAGGAGATTCAGGCTTTCCGCAAGGCGTTTCATCCAATCCTAAGCGACGAGGTGAAAGAAGCCGAGGTCGCCCGCGTCTTCAATATCGCCAAGGAAGACCCAGAGGGCTTTGAACCCTACGCACAGCAGCTCGCGGAAATGTTCAAGGGCAACCCCGCGGTGCTCGAGGAGCTTTTAAACTGCCTGTTTCTAATCGCCAAGGCCGATAATGTCTACCATCCCAAGGAAAACGAGTATCTTCGGAGCGTGGCTGAGATATTCGGGTTGAGCGAAGCGGCGTTTCGCCGTATCCGCGCCGCACACGGCGTCGACAAGCCGGATCCGTACGAAATCCTGGGAGTGGAGAGAGACATCTCCGATCAGGAACTAAAAAGCAAGTACCGCGAACTTGTCCTAGCACATCACCCAGACTCCCTGATTGCCCAGGGAGTTCCCCAGGAGTTTGTCGATGCGGCAAACGAGAAGCTCGCAGTCATAAACGATGCCTACGACCGGATCGAGAGGGAGCGAAAGGCAGTCTGATGCCGCCTCCGCAACCGATCCCCCTATAACACACCCCGAAAGGAGTACTGTCCCATTGAGCGAACCCATTGCCCTTTGCTTCAGCGGCGGCAAGGACAGCGCAATAGCGCTTCACGAAATCCAAAGGCGCGGGGAATACAGCGTGGTGGAACTCATAACAACGGTGACTGACGCCTACGACCGGGTGAGCATGCACGGAGTGCGCCGTTCACTGCTTCGCAGGCAGGCGGAGTCCTTGGGCCTGCCGCTTGTGGAAATCGTGGTGCCACCGGAATCGTCAAACGCCGTCTACGAACGGGAAATGGGAAAGGCGTTCTCCAAGATCCGAGACAAGGGTATTTGCCGGATCGCCTTCGGCGATATATTTTTGGAAGACCTCCGAGATTACAGAGAGCGGCAGCTTGCGGCTTCGGGGTTAACCTGCCTCTTCCCTATATGGAAGAAACCGACGCAATCACTTGCCCGAACCTTTATGGACGAGGGATTCCGTGCGGTAACGGTATGCGTGGACTCAAAGGTGCTGGATAGATCATTCGCGGGACGCCGTTTCGACACGGAGTTTCTTGACGACTTGCCAGACAAGGTCGACCCCTGCGGCGAAAACGGGGAATTTCATACGTTTGTTTTTGACGGGCCGATATTCTCCCGCTCAATTGAGTTCACGGGAGGCGCTGTGGTAGAGCGGGACGGTTTCTTTTTTTATGATCTCGTGCCGGAGACTAG
>LXNI01001720.1_pt1 | contig 17579 bp, 19 predicted proteins | sample 809091 | NCBI WGS metagenome assembly LXNI01 (sample SAMN04870527, study PRJNA318959) | sponge metagenome | biome: 01000161; feature: marine sponge reef; material: water | host: Sarcotragus foetidus | place: Greece: Milos, Mediterranean Sea | collected 2013-05-29 | depth 5-7 m | reverse complement strand
GTGATCCACTCGGTGTTGGTGGTCACGTCGCGAAAAACCACCTCTCTGTAGTTGTCGGGATGGATGCCTGGTTTCATGGGAGTATCACCTATTGGCAGCTGTCGGCTGGGGCCTAGGCGCTGTTGGGAAAGGGCGACGGGACCGGCGCCTGTCTGATTCCACTATAGCGGAACACAAGACTGTCAGGCCAGTCCGCTGGCACTGGCAGGCGCGGAGTCGATTCGAATTCCGTGGACCGCGCTTTGAGAGCCATCTTGGGAGCGTTACGGTGAGGCGCGGAACCCGAGCGAACGGTGAACTCTTGCAAGGATCGCGCCCGCTGAGGCGCTTCGTCCCCGGGGACTGGCGCGTCCAAGCGATCAACGGAGGGGCGATTGGAACCCAACGGTGCGGTTGGCGAGTAGGACCTTGCCGCCGCCAGCGGCCACTGTATGCACCCGAGTCGCCCCGAGCAGTCGCCCGAAGCGCTCGCGATCCTCTTCGTACGTCGCGAGATATACGGGCCGCTGCTGATCCCACAGGTCGACCAGGTCCGAGTCGGCGAGGAATACGTCTGGCGCCCCGGGTGCGTTGGATCCGTACTCGATGTTGTTCTTGCGACCGTTGAGCAGCAAGGCTGGACGATTGGTGTAAAAGACCAGAGAGGAGAAGGCATAGAACTCGTGATCCAGCACCAGCTGGCCCGGCGGGGAGCGCAGGTAGGCATCGGCCAGCGGTCGGGAAGACAGGTATGGGTCGAATGCTCCCATGGCCCAATGAGCAGCTTGCAAGAAAAGCAGAGCAGCGCATGCCTGGGCGGCCAGCGCGCGGTTCCGCGGCAACAGCCAGCCCCCCAGGGCACCGATCGCGCACGCGACCGCTGCGAGGGCCAGCGGTCCGCGCAAGTAGGCGAACGCGGCGAGCGTCAGGTCTTGAAAGTGTCCCAGCGCCAGCGTGTACGCTTCCGGGTTGCTGGTCAAAGCGGAGGCGATGTCGCCCTCGCTCGGCAGTCCAGCGACCGCAAACAGCACAGCCAGCGCCGCCGCCAGGGCGCACCCGTAGACTGTTGCCGCAGCGCGAGCACACAATCGCGAGAGCGGGGCAGACGAAATGGCCGCGCTTGCGAACAGCAGCACGGCAGGCGCGTAGGCGGGCAGCGTGTAATACTCTTGGGTCGTTGATGCCGAGAAGAACACTAGCGTGAAGCCGCAGGCGCACAGCATCAGTGATTGCGTGCGGCGCTTGCGGTCAGCCGTGCCTAGGCCGAGCTTGTACAGTCCACCGAGCAGGGCGCTCCAAGGGAACAGCCAGACGATGTGTCCGAACCAGAACCATACGATGTTCACCCGGCCGTAGTCGACCGGGTGGCGAAGCCCCAGATAGCGCAATAGGTGCTCGTTGATGAGGTAGCGCCAGAAAAATCCCCGGTACACTCCGGGCCCGCTTTCAAGCGCGAACTCGAAGAGCGGGGGATGGCGCAGCATCGCGAGTACGTGCCAAGGCGCGGCAACCAGCACCATGAATGTCAGGGCGCCGGGCAGGCCGAGTCGCCTCCACGGTTCGCGGGAGCGCCACTTGCCGGCGGCGAGCATGTAGACCGCAATCGCGCCGAGCGGGAGCACTGCGGCCACGAGACCCTTGAACAGCAATCCGACACCCAGTGCCGCCCCGGCCCAGCGCATGTGGGCGCGTGCCTGACGCGCCGAGCCCTCTTGAGAGCGCAGGAAACACTCCAGCACGAACAGCGTCGTACAAGCTACGTACACGTCGGGGACCCGCACTCGTGTGAAAAGGAACAGTCCGCAACAGGTGGCTAGGCCGATGCCCGCGTACAGCCCGCCCAGATCGCCGAACGACCAGCGCCCGATGCGCCAGGCGAGCCAGCACAGCAACATGGCCGCCAGGGACGCGGGCAGGCGCGCCGCCCAGTCGTGGGCTCCGAACGCCGCGAAGGACAGTGCGATCGCCCAGACTTGGCCAGGGGGCTTGTCGAAGTACGGCACGCCGTTGAGACGCGCCGTGACCCAGTCCCCGGATTGCAGCATGTCGCGCGCGATCTGGGCGTAGGCGGAGTCTACATCGTCGAGCAGGGATGGCGGACTCGAGATTGAACCGAGGAACGCGATCCCGGCAATGGCGAAGACAATCCAGCCGTGGAGCCGAGCGTTAGACAGCCGGCCGGCGAATGCGCCATGCTTGGAATCCGTCGCCGGGGTCTGTGCCTGGGATGGTCGAGAGGGCCTTGGCGGCCTCCCAGCCCGGTCGTTCCGCGATGGCCTTAGCGACGACATGTTGGTTCTCCTCGGGTTCCAACGAGCAAGTGGCGTAGACCAGTTGCCCGCCCGGAGCCAGCGCGTCCATAGCATTCTCTAGGATGCGCCCTTGGCGGGCGCTGAGGGCATCGATGTCGTCCGGCGCGAGGCGCCACTTGATTTCCGGATTGCGGGCCAGCGTGCCGGTGCCCGAACACGGGGCGTCGACCAGGATCCGGTCGAACTGCCGCCGGAACGGCAGCGGACTCTCGGCGTCCAGCGCCAGCAGTTGGATTCCCCGACTGCCCAACCGTCGCATGGCCTGCAATCGTTTCACGCGCCGGTCTCCCGCCACTACCGGCGCTGTTTCGGCAAGCATGCGAGACTTGCCGCCAGGTGCGGCGCACACATCGAGGACGGGCGAGCCCGACGAATCTGTCAGCAGCGCCCCCGTGCGCTGCGAGTTGATGTCTTGAAAGGTGATCGCGTCGCCCGCCACCTTGCGCGCGGCGGGGACGCTTCCCCTCGCGAGACGATAGGCGCGCGCCAGATCGGTGGGCTCTGCCGAAACCCCGGCGCTCTCTAGGCTTGCCCGCACCTCGGCCGCGTCTGCCCAGGAGCGCAAGCGGAAGTACGTCGCGGGCTGCCGCAGGTTGGCTTGCAATAGCGCCCGGTACTGGCCATCGCCGAACGTCTTCCGCCAACGCCGCAGCAACCAGTCGGGATGGCACAGGCGCCCGGATTCCTCCTCCGGCAACGCCGGCGGCAGGTGGCGCAGGATCGCATTGACCATGCCCGCTGCGGAGCCCTTGCGGGCGCGCTTCACCAGTTCGACGGATTCCGAGACCGCGGCATGGTCCGGGATGCCGTCCATGTGGCGCAACTGATACGCCCCAAGCCGCAAGGCGATCAGCACTTCGGTGTCCATGGATCCGAGCGAGCGGGTTGTCCTGCCGGAAATCAAATGGTCGAGTTCGCCTTGGCGCCTGAGGCACCCAAGGACAGTTGCGGTGACAAGGGCCTTTGCGCGCGCGCCGATTCCGGCCAGGCGCTTCGAGTGCAGCAACTCGTCCGAGTAAGCCCCCTCCCGCTCGACACGCAACAGCAGGTCAAAGGCCAGTCTCCGTGCCTCCAGAGCCGCCACGCCCTGCCAACATAGCAAAGCTCGGGCAGCGGCTTCGCAGAATCAATCGCCCGTGCTAAAATCCGCCACGTCGGGTCGGGGACTCCTGTGATTCCCGGACATTGAGCGACGGCACGGTTATGTTTGGGGAGGTTGCTGTGCGGATTGTGAGCGATCCGAAATGGCTCGGCTTGGTCCGAACGGTGGTCGAGCAGTGCTGCCTCGGCTTTGGCGCTCGCGAAGAATCGGCAACGGCCGTAGTGCTGGCCGTCAACGAAGCCGTGGCGAATGTGATGCGCCACAGCTACGGTGGCGATGCCACGCGTCCCATCCGGATAGCCTGCCGGGTGGATGGCGAGATGATCGAAGTGCGCATCTGCGACCATGGGAAGGAAGCTGAGTTTCTCTCGCGGGAGATTTTCCCGCCGGACGAGTTGCGTGTCGGAGGCCGAGGATTGTTCATGATCCGTGCCCTTATGGACGAAATCGAGTACCGGCGCGAGGACGGTCGCAATCGCATGTACTTGAGAAAGCACTTGCTGCGGCGTGTGGACGGGCGGTGAAGGGAGTTGCAACCAAGATGCTAAGGACCGACATCGAGCAACTGCCAGAAGCCGCCATCGTGCGCGTCTCGGGCGACGCCGACATGGCGTCTTCGGTGCAACTTCGCGACACAATCCTCGACGTGCTCAAGACCTGCGCTCAGGGCCGGGTGATCGTCAGCATGGCGGGAGCGAACTACATTGACAGCTCCGCCGTGGCGAGCCTGGTCGAGGGGTTGCAACTCGCTACGCGGCGGCGGGTCAGGTTCGGGCTCGCTGGCTTGAACGAAGGGCCGCTCCAAGTGCTGCGCGTCACGCGCCTGATCGATGTTTTCGAAGTGCACGCCTCGGAGGAAGATGCCTTGAAGGCCTGATTGGGCCGGAGCGCTCGTACGGCATGATGTTCCTCGAATCCGTCGGTCGTTTCTCGATCCGGCAGGCCGAATACGTCGGCCGCCTTGCGATTCAGTTCTGGTATTGCATGCGCTTTTCGGTACGGGCCAGCCCGTTCAAGGGGCGTGGCCTGCGTTGGAAGCGCACGGTCCAGCAGATGGCCGAGATCGGGGTGCGATCCTTGCCCGTGCTGTGTTTAGTGTCGGGTGCCACCGGGATGATCATGGCGTTGCAGGCGGGCGCGGAATTGCGCCGCTTCGGGGCCATGGAAGCCATCATCAATATGGTCGGCACCACCATGACGCGCGAACTCGGACCGCTGATGGCCGCGATCGTCGTGATCGGGAGGTCCGGGTCTGCGATTTCGGCCGAAGTCGCGACGATGGCCGTCACCGAGGAACTTGACGCGCTGCGCGCAATGGCCCTCGATCCGATCGATTTCGTGCTGGTTCCCAAGTATCTGGCGATGCTGGTGATGCTGCCCTGCCTCACCGTGATGAGCATCTTTTCCGGGATCGTGGCTGGCGGGGTGTTCGCGTATTTTACGCTGGACCTGACGCTGATAACCTACCTCGAGCGCACGTCCGAGATTCTGCTCGTGCGTGACATCGTTAGCGGTTTGGTCAAGGCGGTGATTTTCGGCTCGATCATCGTCCATGTGAGCTGCTTGGAAGGCTTCACGGTCAGCGGCGGCCCGGTGGGCGTGGGCCATTCCACGACCAGCGCTGTGGTGAAGTCCATCTTTTTGGTCGTGCTGGCAGACCTGCTCTGCACCACGTTCTTCTACTTTTTCTGGCGATGACCGACACGGGCGGAGCGACCATCGGCCAGCATCTGCTGCCCAGCCAAGCGGGCGTGGAGCCGGTAATCTCCGTGCGGGGATTGAAGGTTTGCTATGGCCAGCGAACCGTGCTGGATGGAATCAGCCTCGACATCTGTCGCGGAGAGACCATGGTGATCTTGGGCGGTTCCGGTTCCGGCAAGACCACCTTGCTGAGGCACATGGAAGGCTTGGAGCACCCCGCCGAGGGCAGCGTCACCGTCAAGGGAGTCGATCTTGCCACGGCCTCGCGACAGACACTGACCGAACTGCGCCGATCGATGGGCGTGTCCTTCCAGAGTGCCGCTATGTTCAATTCGATGACGGTCGGCGACAACATTGCGCTGCCCCTACTCGAGCACAGCACTCTGGCGGAATCCACGATCCGGGTGATGATCCGCATCAAGCTGCAACAGGTCGGACTCAGGGACGTCGAAAATCTCTACCCGACGCAGCTATCAGGAGGCATGCGCAAGCGGGCCTCCTTAGCGCGGGCACTGGCATTGGAGCCGGAAATCCTGTTCTTCGACGAGCCATCCGCCGGCTTGGACCCTATCATCGCAGCCGGACTCGACGATCTCATTCTGCGCTTGCAGGAGGTCTATCGGATGACGATCATCGTCGTGACGCACGAGTTGGCAAGCGCTTTCCTGATCGCTGACCGCATGTGTATGATCGACGAAGGCAAGATCCTAGCTGTCGGCACGGTTGATGAGATTCGCCGCAATCCAGATCCGCGTGTCCAGCAGTTCATAGGGCGCGTGGCGGACGAGCCGAGCCCGACATCCGGCGCTTACATCATGGGAGCCTGAGTGACGAACGAGGTCAGAGTCGGACTGTTGGTGATCGCCGCCCTGGCTATCTCGGTCACCGCGTTCCTGATCGCCGCAAACTTCCATTTTGCCGGGCAGACCCACACCTACCGCACATACTTCAGCTACATCGGTGGCTTGGACGAGGGAAACGTGGTGCGCTTCGGCGGGCGCAAGGGTGGCACGATTCAATCCGTGGAGCCTTGGCCGGAGGACATGACCAAGACCGAGGTTGTCTTTGAACTGCTGACCGAGATCCCCGTCAACGAGCAGTCAGTGGCCACAATCGACAGCTTGAGCGCGTTGGCGCAAAACTATTTGGAGATCACGCCCGGGTCGGGCTCCGCGCCGCGCATAGCGCCCGGAGGCGTGGTTCCCTCCGTCGAGGCCCTGTCGTTCTCGGATCTAACGCGCAAGGTGGCGAGAGTCGCCGATGAGGCAGTGGGGCTAATGGCGCGCATGGACGCCAAAGTCACAACGGTGGCTGACAGCCTGCACGCCGTGCTGGAGAACCTGGGAGAGTTGACCGGCGAGCAGAACCAGCGCAACGTTGCCCGCATGCTCGAGAACACCAACGAGTTCTTGGAGACACAGACTCCGAAAATCGACAGCTTGACAACCCAGCTGGGCGAAACCTTGGTGCGGGTCGAGGCACTAGCGGACGACTTCCAACGACTAGCGCGCGATGCCGACGACACGGTGCTCAACATCAACCGCACCGTGGACGAGACGCGCGAGCCGCTTCAAAGCAGCTTGGACGAGCTCGAGGGGGCCCTGCGCGACGCGCAACTGCTCTTGAACGACGCCCGGGCGCTACTGCTGGTCAACGAAGGCAGCGTCAGCGAGATCATTGAGAACTTTCGTGACGCCTCCGAAAATATCGAAGAGCTCAGCTCGGATTTGCGCCAGCGGCCGTGGTCGATCCTGCGGGGCAAGCCGAAGCCGGACCGCCCGGTGCCCCCTGTCGCTGCCCCGCCCAGCAATTGATGGCGGAGCCGAGAGAACTCAGCGCCGACAGCGCCCTCGGGTTTCTCGACGGGCGCTTGGAAGTGATGCCAGCGGCAAGCGCGCGCTTGCTGGCTGGCGGCGTCTCCAACACGGTCGTGTTGGTCGAAGACGGCGATCAGCGGATCGTGCTCAAGCAGGCTCTGCCCCGCCTGCGCGTGCGTGATGAGTGGCTGGCGGACCGCTCCCGCGTTTTGCGGGAATGGGAGGTCATTAATGCGCTAGGCGCTGTCCTGCCTCGGGGTCGGCTGCCCGAACTGCTGTTTTGCGACGAAGCCAACTTCTTGTACGCCATGCGCGCCGCGCCGACGGACAGCGCGGACTGGAAGGCCATGCTCTTGGCGGGCCAGTGCGATCGCGCGACGGCCCGGCGGGCCGGGGCGGTGCTAGGTTTGATGGCGCGGGCGACTTGGGCCGAACCTGCCTTCGCGCGGTGCTTTTCGGACCGGACTGCGTTCAACCAGTTGCGCACCGATCCATACTACGGCACTATCGCTGAGCGCCACCCCGATTTGGCGCACCGCCTCGAACAGTGGACCGCCGACAGCGCCGGGCGCAAGGTGGCCATGGTGCACGGCGACTGGAGCCCGAAAAACCTGCTCGTGAGTGGGGCGGGGATCGTGTGCATCGACTTTGAGTGCGCCCATTTCGGCGACCCCAGCTACGATGCGGGGTTCCTGCTGAACCACCTCATTCTGAAGGCATTCCACCGGCCCGCAATCGCGGGAAGCTATCTCGGCTTGGCACGCACCGCGTTCTGCTGGACACTCGCGATCCTGCCGCCATCTGCGCTCACTTGGTTCGAGGCGGCCAGCGTCCGGCATCTCGCCTTTCTGATGCTGGCCCGCATTGACGGGAAGTCTCCGGTCGAATACTTGGACGAGGGCCAACGCGCGGCCGTGCGCCGCTTGTCTCGCAGCCTGATCGATGCAGAGCCGCGCAGCCTGCGTGCGACACTCGAACACGTCGAGCGAGCGCTGGAAAGATTGGTGCCGTGAGCGCTATTGCGCCGCCTTGATGGCTTCGAGGGTTTGCGCGGCCTGCGCCTGCATGGGATTTGGAACGCGCGCCGCTTCGCCCATCCAACGCGAGGCCTGGGCGATGTTGTCACCGGCAATATCCAGCTTTACGTAGCAGAATCCGAGCATATAGGAGAGGATTCCATAGCGTTCTCCGCCCTCCGCCTTGATCGCGTCGACGGTCTGCAGCAGGTGGCGGCGGGCGGTGCGCCAGGCGCCCTTTTGGAACTGGCCGGTGCCGGCTACGTAGTGGCCTAGAGCGGTGAACTTCTTCTTGGTCGCATCCCAATCCTCGCCCGAGACGCCCTCCGGCGCTGGCTTTTCCTCCATCAGCTCGATGAGCTGCGCGGAGCGGGCGTCGACCTCGTCGTAATTCTTCTGGCTGAGAGCGATCTCGGCCAGGGTGAAGAGGTACTGCTCGTTGCCCGGGTTGTTTGCCAAGGCGCGTTCGATGGCGCCGACCATGCCTGCCATGTCGCCCGCCTGCTGGTAAGCGAGCACCTTCTTGTCGTCAATGCCGACCGCGTACTGGCTCTCGGGGTACAACTCCACGAGCTTGTCCATGAACTGAATCTGCTGCATGGGGGCACTCTGGGTGATCCCCACATTGAGCGCCCATTCGGAGTACTGCACCACGCCGTTGGCGTAGTCCACCGAACTCTGGTGGAGCATTTCCTCGTCTTCGGTCGGATCGTCCGGCGGCGGCGCGGCCGCTTCCTTGTCGGCCAGCGGCTTCGTCACAGCCAGGCCTTCCAACAGCTCGGGCCACTGCATGGCGTTGAGCAGCGCTTGGTTCTGGTTGTGGCGCACCTCCAGATCCTCTGGCACGTATTCCAGCAGACGCGCACCGACAGTGGCAGCGTCCGACCAGCGCTGCGCCTGTGTGTAGAGGCCTTGCAGTTGGAGCAGCACGTACCCCAGATAAGTGCTCTCTGGATAGTCGTTGAGGAACCCTTCGAGGATGGCGATCCTTTCGTCGGCCTCTTCAGCGATGCCGGCTTGGGTCAGGACAGCGCCTTCGGGTGATTGCGAGTCGATCTCGACATCGCGGATCTCTAGCGACGCTTGCGCGAAGAGCGTCGATGCGGACAGCAAGAGTGCTAACAGGAGCGTGGAACGGGATTTCATCATGGATCTCCGTGAACACAACATCATATTGTGAATCGCGCTCTCAAATCAACCCGCCCTCGTCGAAATCATGGGTTGGCGGGGGGCTCGCCTCACCTCCAAGGCAGGCGGGTGACGTTCCGGCTTGCGGTCCCCCGCAGGCGCAGTTCGATGTCGGCGCTGCCTAGCAGCGCTTCAATCCAACCGGTAGGGGTGTCGTCCGAGAAAGGGAACCCCACTGCTGGCAGGCAGATGTGATGCACTTCGCCGACTCGGCCTAGGCGGTACTCGTGATCGTGCGCTGTGACAATCGCTTGGATGCAGCGCTGGCGTTGGGCCAGCCGTATCAGGTCATCGAAATCACTGCAGCCCTCGCTGCTGGATTCGCCCGGGTGATGGACGAAGATCACGGTTTGGGCGCACGGCTCCGAGACCAGCAGCTCTTCGAGCCAAGCGAGCTGTTCGCAGCCGATCTTCCCGCCCACGGCGTGGGTGCCGATGCTCGAATCCAAGGCGACTAGGCGGAACGGCGGTTGCTCCACGACTGCAGCCAGCCACCGCGGCGTCAGGCGGTTACGGCTCGCGAGACAGTCCAGCAGGGTGCCGCGCTCGTCATGGTTGCCCAACGCGAGCACCAAGGCTGCTTGATCGGTCAGCGGATGCAGGATGTCGAGGAAGCGCTCGTAGTCCTCGCTGCGGCCGGCCGACCATGCTAGGTCTCCGTTCACCAGTACGCCGCAAGGCCGACACTCCCGCATTGCCGCAACGGCTCGCTCGAGCTGGCGGGCCGGTTGGAATCCGTGTCGAGCGGCACCGGCGTCGCCGCAGACATGGGTGTCGGAGGCCCACGCCCAGCGCGCGGGCGCACGGGGCGGGAGGGCGCAGCGATAGCAGAGCCCGGAGCCATGCTCGCTGGAGAGCGATGGCTCGCCCGCAAGCAAGATCACAAGGCGGCTGCCAGCCGGCTAGCGTCCGATGATGTCAAACGTTGTTGTCCCGGCAACGCGCACCTTCGCGTAGACCTTGACCCATTCCGAGTGGGCGGGGTGCTTGGCATATACCTCGAGGGCGGCCTCGTCGGCCATCTCCATGCAAACGCCGGACTGGCGCTCCGCAGGCTCGGCTTGGTTGCGACCGTACTGGCGCAACGGCCGCCGCAGCTTGCCAACCCAGACTTTCTCGAGCCCCTCGATCTTGTCGGGCAGTTCGTTGGTGGCCTTCATGAACGCGGCCCAGTCGGCGTCGGTGGCAGTCGCGATCTCGGTGAATGCGAAGCAGTGCATCAACTTTTTCTCACCTGCCGCGGCATCGGCTGGCAAGAAGGCTAGCCCGGCTAGCAGGGCAGTGAAGAGCAAGGTAAAGCGTCTCATAAGTTGCATCATAGCCCAATGCCTGTCCCAATTCCGTGCCACGCTCCGGCTAAACTAGCATGCGTGCTTCGATTGCTGCTTACCTTGACCTTGGCTGTGCATTGCTACGCCGCAGACCGGCCTAACATCGTCTTCGTCTACACCGATGACCAAGCTAGCTGGGCGCTCGGTTTGTCCGGGCATCCCCATGCGTCGACGCCCAACATGGACAAGCTTTTCCGGCGCGGGGCCTACCTGCCGAACTCGTTCACGGTGACGCCGGTTTGCTCGCCCTCGCGGGCGAGCCTGATCTCCAGCCGCTACGGAAGCGAGGTCGGCCTCACGGACTGGCTGAATCCAAGACGCGAGCCGTACAAGGGCTTGGGGGATGACATCCTCACCTGGCCGCGCCTGCTGAAGGATGCGGGGTACCGCACCGGGCTTGTGGGCAAGTGGCACCTCGGCCTGCTCGACGAGCAGCACCCTACGCAGAGAGGCTACGAGTACTTCATGGGATTTCGGGCTGGCGGGACGACGCCCGCAGATCCCATCCTCGAGAAGGATGGCAAGCAGCGCCAGTTCGAGGGGCTCACGGCCGATATCCTGACCACGCATGCCCTTGAATACCTCGAACGAGTCCGGGACGAGACATTCCTGCTCTCGCTGCACTACCGCGCCCCGCATGGGCGCTGGCTTCCGGTGGCTGCGGAGGACTGGGCTCCGTTTGACGGCCTGAACCCGATCATTCCCAATCCTGCTTTCCCTTACCTAGACGTGGAGCGCGTGCGCCGCATGACGCGCGAGTACCTCGCCAGCACCAAGAGCGTGGATCGCAACATCGGGCGCCTCTTGGCCAAGCTTGACGAGCTGGGCCTGACGGACGACACCGTGATCGTCTACACCAGCGATCACGGCTACAGCATGGGGCACAGCGGCGTCTGGCACAAGGGCAACGGGCACTACGTGTTGACCCGCAATCCGCCGGCCACAGCCAACATCCCCGACGGCCAGCGCCCCAACATGTGGGACCGGTCGATCCGCGTGCCGACTGCGGTCGTGTGGCCCGGCGAAGTCGAGCCCGGGTCCGTGATCGAGGGCACCGTGTCGAATCTCGACTGGTTGTCCACCATGGCAGCAATCGCCGGCGCCGATGTGCCGGCCGACGCGATCGTGCGGGGTCGGAACATCGTGCCCCTGCTGCGCGGAACGGCCGCCGATTGGAGCAACGAGCTATACGGCGAGTACTCGACGCATCACCAGAGCCGCACGCACATGCGCATGCTGCGCACTCCCAAGTGGAAGCTCGTGCGGGACTTTCTCAATCCCGAACGCGACGAGTTCTACGACCTCGTGGCCGATCCGGGCGAGACCACCAACCTGGTCCGGCATCCTAGGGTACAGTCGGTGGTCGCCAGGCTTGGCGAGCGGCTGCTAGCGCGAATGCGCGCTGTAGGCGACCGCTTGGCGGAGGAGTAGCGGCCAATGGCTGGCAAGCCTTGAGGTCCAACGGAGCGCGCAATGTCGAAGCGAAATTCCGGTCGAAGCACACCCGGCCGTCGGGAACTGCTGGCCTATTCCGGCTTCTTCGGACCCGCCTTTCTGGCCCGCCAGGGCTTGTCCGGTGCGCTCGCACCGGCGGCCCAAGCATCCGCGCCGGGCGATCCCGTGCGCGGAATGAAGAAGTCGATCAACCTGTGGGCCTTCCCTTATCCGGACAAGTGGTCGCTGCAGGAGTGCTTCCAAGTCGCAGCCGACGCCGGTTTCGACGCGGTGGAGCCGAACTTCAACCTCGAGGGCGAGTTTTCCGCGGAATCATCCGATGACGAGATCCGGGCGGTGAAGCGGCTCGCCGACGAGGCAGGAATCGGCATCAGCGGCGTCTGCTCGTTCCTGTTCTGGCCCTACTCGATGACGCACCCGGACGCTGCGCGGCGCGCAAAGGGCATCGAACTGGCGAACCGCATGGCGGAAGCGGCCGCCCTGCTGGGAACAGAGAACTTGCTGGTCGTGCCCGGGGCGGTCTACGCGCCATGGCTGGAAGATCCCGTGCCAGTGCCCAACGACGTCTGCGAGCGCTACGCCAAGCAGGCCGTGCGGGAACTGATTCCAGTCGCAGAGCGAACCGGGGTGTCCATCAACATCGAGAATATCTTCGCCAACGGCTTCCTGTTCAGCCCGCAGGAGGTCGCAGCGTTTGTCGACAGCTTCGAGAGCGACAGGGTGAAGGTGCATTTCGACACCGGCAACATCATGCAGTACCAGTTTCCCGAGCACTGGATTCCGATCTTGGGCGACCGCATCAAGAACATTCACCTCAAGGAGTGGGACAAGCGCACCCAAGAGTTCAACCTGCACACGTTCCGCACACTGCTCGACGGCACGACCAACTGGCCTGCAGTGATCGCCGCGCTGGAGCGGATCGGTTACGACGGCTATCTCACCTTCGAGTACTTTCACCCGCACGAGCACTATCCCGAGGCGCTGATCTACCAGACATCGGACGCGTTGGATCGCATGCTGCGCCGCAAGGCCTGAAGCCATCGCCTCAACGCATGGATGTCGGCTGGGTGCTTACTTGCGACTGCGCTGCGAGCGGCGAAAGCCCTACAGCGCACTGGGTCATAATCGAGTCATAGGTATCCGATGGGATTCTCCAAGCCGCTGGTGCTGACAATCATGGACGGTTGGGGCCACAACCCCAACCCAGCCAACAACGCGGTGGCGATGGCGCGGACGCCGACGTTCGACCGCCTGTGGGAGGAAAACCCGCACACGTATATCCGTACTGACGGGCCTTTCGTCGGCTTGCCAGATGGGCAGATGGGCAACAGCGAAGTCGGGCACCTCAACATCGGCTCCGGGCGGATTGTGCAGATGGACATCACCCGGATCGACGAGATGGTGCAGGCCCGCTCCTTCGATCGCAACCCGGCCCTTGCAGCGGTTTGGGAGCGGTCGCGCACTGGCGGAGCACTGCACCTGATGGGGTTGCTCAGTGATGGCGGAGTCCATTCCCAAGCCGGCCACTTGTACGCGTTGCTGGAAGCGGCCAAGCGCCAGCGCGTCAAGAATGTTTTTGTCCACGCTTTCACCGATGGCCGTGACACCCCTCCCCAAAGCGGCGTGAGCCACGTCGCCCAACTGCTGGCGTTCATGAAGCGCTTGGGCTGCGGCCGGCTCGCGACCATCTGCGGTCGTTACTACGCAATGGACCGAGACCGGCGCTGGGAGCGCACTGAGCGAGCCATGCGCGCGTTGTTGGGCGGGCAAGGGCACCGGACTCTAGATCCGGTCGCGGCCCTGGAGGCGTCGTATGCAGCCGGAGTGACCGACGAGTTCGTCGAGCCCATCGTCGTTACAGACGACGAAGGCTCTCCGGTCGGGCAAATCGGCGGCTATCAGTCCGCCGTTTTCTTCAACTTCCGAGCCGACCGAGCGCGGCAGCTGACGCGCGCACTCAACGACCCGCAGCTGGAGGGCATCAGCCGTGTCGGCTTGCCCGATGAGCTTGCTTTCGTGACGATGACCCGGTACGCGAAGGACTACCCCTACGATGTCGTCCTCAAGCCGCAGTTTCCCGATCGCATCCTAGGCGAGGTCTGCGCAGACCAAGGTTGGAGTAACCTGCGCGTGGCGGAGACGGAAAAATACCCCCACGTGACGTATTTCTTCAACGGCGGCCGCGAACAGCCCTATGCCGGCGAGGAGCGGGAAATGGTGCCTTCGCCGAAGGTGGCGACCTACGACTTGCAGCCCGAGATGAGCGCTGCCGGTGTCTGCGACGCGGTCGTTGGTGGCATCGACAGCGGCTCGTTCGAACTGATCGTGGTGAATTTCGCCAATGGCGACATGGTTGGCCACACAGGCGTCATCGAAGCCGCCGTGCGCGCTTGCGAGACCGTAGATGGCTGCTTGGCGCGGATCGAGCAGGCGCTCAAGATCCGCGGCGGCCAGTGGATCGTGACAGCCGACCATGGCAATGCCGACCTGATGGTCGATCCGGAGACCGGTGCCCCGCATACCTATCACACTACGTTTCCCGTGCCACTGATCTTTGCCGGCGACCATCGCGGGCCCTTGCTGGACGGGGGCTCGCTGCGCGACATCTCTCCCACGATCTTGGCGTGCCTAGGCGTCGACCAGCCTGGCGAGATGACGGGTCGCAACTTGTGCCAGGACGGCTGACCCGGGCATGCCGAACTCAACTGGCGGGGCCGATCTCGTGCGGGCAGCCGGCGGGATCGTATGGCGGGACTCGAAGCGCCGCGAACTCGCGGTGATCTATCGCGACCGTTACGAGCCTAACGAGTGCTGCCTGCCAAAGGGCAAGCTGGACCCCGGCGAAGACTGGGAGCGGGCGGCCGTGCGAGAAGTGTTGGAAGAGACCGGCTGCGAGGCCGAGATCGCAGGCTTCGCCGGATTGTTGCACTATCAGGTGGGCAAGGGCCCCAAGGTCGTCGTGTACTTCGACATGCTCGCAATTGGGGAAGGGGAGTTCGTGCCTTCCAAGGAAGTGACCAAGATGGCTTGGCTGACTCCGGCTGAAGCCCTTGGCGAACTGGCGCACCAAGGCGAGCGCGAACTGCTCAGCGAGTTCCTAGCGCGCAGCTGAGCCGACACGCGCTCAGTGCTTGCGCAACTGGCGGATCGCGTCAGCATTGTGCTGCTGGCGTCTCCGCCGGCGCTCCTCAAGGATCTTCTCGTACTTGACCTGTTGGTCTTCGTAAAGCACTGACATGATGCGATCGGCCCGCTGGCGGCGGATGGCCTCGAGTTCAGGCTCGATGGCCTCCCTTATGGACTGGAAGCGCTCGCCGATCTCATCTAGGATGCTGGCAACCTGCTCCCGCTGTTCCATATCGAGTTCGAGATCGTTGGTCAAGTGGTTCAGCAGCCGCATCCGGTACTCGGCGGGCTCCAAGTTCCTTCCATGGCCGCCGCGAGCCGTGTAGGAGTAGACGCCGACAGCTCCCAGCAAGGCACCGGCCAAGCACACTGAAACCAGTGCGAGGATAGCCCTGCTCTTGGAATTGGAAAGCGTCATCGTCCGTTCCTAGCGACCACCCACACAGCACCGTCCTGCTCGTCCATCGAATCGAGCGCGAGCGTGTCCACGTAGGTCGCGTTGAGCAGCGCCGACTCGTCGCGCTGGCTGACCTGTGCCCAGAGGAAGCCGACCAACAGGGCGGCAACCGCCACCGCCGAGAGCGCCAGGCGCGGGGCCCACGCGGTGAGGTAGGCGGCCCAGCCATTCTGCTCCTGCTGGCGGGACTTGATCTTGGCCCAGACCTCGGCAACGAACAAAGGGCCGGGCTCGAAGGCCCCCATCATTTCGCGGTACACGGCGAACAAGCGGTCCAGTAATTCATCAGGCTTGGCTGTCATGGCTGTCTCCCTCCGTTCGCGCCAATCGTTGGCTGGCTTCCTCGGCAATCTTTTCGTACGCCTTCAACGCCCGCTTGCGAGCGCGGAAGAGCCGCACCTTGAGAACGTTGGTGTTGACCTTGTAGACGGTGCTCAATTCCTTGAGGGACAAGCCCTCGATTTCCTTGAGCACGAGCAGGAGCCGATCCTCTTCCGAGACCCGGCCCAGCACGACTTCCAGCAACTCCTTCGCTCCCTGTTTTTGACTGTCCTCAATCGCCCTCCGTCCACTCAGCGCCGCGTCAATCGCAACGACCTGCTCCTCGCTCAGGTCCGCCATCCTGATATCGATTTCCCGGCGCTTGCGGCGCAGGTAATCGTAGCAGGCGTTGACAGTCAGGCGGTAGAGCCACGGCTCGAAAACCTGCGGCGTCCTGAGTTGGCCGATCGAGTCGTAGAGCCGGACGAAAACTTCCTGCCCGACATCTTCGACGTCGTCCCCGCGACTAATCATCCTGTAGACCGTGCCCAGAATTCGCTTTCTGTACACTCGGATGATCTCGCCGAAAGCTTCGTCGTCGCCCGACTGAGCCTTCTGGATCGTCTCGGGTTCAACCAGCATTCAAGGGCAGCCGTTGCGAGCGGCGCCTGTGTTGTGTGTTTCAAGCATTTAGGCGCAGCCGTAGCAATTCAGGTTACGACAATTGGAAAGACGCATCGGCGCGGAGAGCGCCGCCGCCACGAGCTTAGACGCACGGCGCGCGGACTTCGTTAGCATTAACCGGCTCGCGGGCACGCCCGATGTAGGCGTCCGGTGGCCGGTGTGAATACCAGTCTTGGAGCGGCTCGTCTCTTGTCGGAATCAGTCCGTCACAACGTGTCTTCAGGCGGCGACGGACGGAACCATGAGCGCACCCGTTGGCGGCCGGCCGGCGCGGCTGTGCTGTGCGCCGAATGAGCGGGGCCCCAGCCTCAGCTCCGGATCCTGACACGCTGCTCACATCCTCCGGCCCGGCTGGCCGGCCCGGGCGACTGCGGCAGCTGTCATTTGGGTGGCCGCTCGCCCGCGACTCCCTGCGCCGCGATAGCCTCGCCCTCGCCGCCTGCAACGGGCGACTTTGCTGGGGCTTGGCGCCGCTCGGCCTGCACAGTCTCCAAGATTCCCTCGTTGAGCGCCACCCGCTCGGTAACTTCCGCCGATTGGCGGAATAGCTGGTCGCTGCGGGCCAGGAGTGCATCGAACCTGCTGTCACTTCGGTCCATCAGCATCCGGATCGCAGCCTCGAGCCTTTCTGCTTCCCTGCCGAACCGCTCGTCGCGCTCGGCAGCTGCCTTCTCAAACAGCTGGTCGCGCTTGGCGGCTGCCTTCTCAAACTGCTCTTCGCGCTTGGCGGCTTCCCGGTCGATCCGCTCCAAGAGGATTTCAAATTCCCGCTTGCGGGCGACACGGCGGCTCGCCCAGATACTCACGATCAGCGCTGCGATCGCGATCAGAGGGGTCGCGACCGTCGTCACGATGCCGAGCCACTCCTCCATGCCTCTAACATACACCCAACACCGCACGGGAATGCGGCCATCCGCGCCGAAATACTCAGGCGACCGGACTGCTTCTCCTCGCGACCGGGCCAGTTCGCTCGCCGTCGACCGCAGCTGAACAACTGAGCTATTCTGCTGCGAGATCTGATCTGACTGGGACTAGAGTGCCGTACGTTGCCAGGTCAGACCGCCGGCGTCAACGAGCCAGATCAGCGGAGGTCTGTGCTGCGGCTGCGGCGATGCAGCGCGATCAGTTCATCCAGTTGCAGATGTCCGGT
>LXNI01001719.1_pt1 | contig 17581 bp, 14 predicted proteins | sample 809091 | NCBI WGS metagenome assembly LXNI01 (sample SAMN04870527, study PRJNA318959) | sponge metagenome | biome: 01000161; feature: marine sponge reef; material: water | host: Sarcotragus foetidus | place: Greece: Milos, Mediterranean Sea | collected 2013-05-29 | depth 5-7 m | reverse complement strand
GATCACCTCGAACGGCTTCTGGGCGTTCTACTACACCGCCGCCGGCCTTCACGCCTTCCACGTGATCGCGGGCGCGGTGATCATGGCCTTCGTGGCCAGGGACGCCGCCAGGGGCCGCGAACTTCACCGGGTCGAACTGATAGGGATCTACTGGCACTTCGTCGACATCGTGTGGATCTTCCTGTTCCCTCTGCTCTACATCGCGAAATAGCCCATGGCCGGTCACTCGGAAGACAAGGGATTCCTCGGCAATCACTATGTGAAGGTCTATGTGGTGCTGTTGGTGTTGCTGGCGGTCAGCATCGCGGGACCGCTGGTGGGCGAACGGCTGAACCGGCCGGTCGACATCTTCGGGATGCAGTTCAGTCTCGGCATCGTGATCACGCTGATCACGGCGTTCGGGATCGCGGTCGTCAAGGCCTGGCTCGTCATCAAGAACTTCATGCACCTGTCCATCGAGCGGCCGATCGCCAAGATCTTTTTGGCGGCCTCGGTGCTGCTGCTCGCGCTCTTCTGGGGCGGCGTGGCGCCGGACGTGCAGCTGCACGACGGGCGCATGTGGGAGAACCTGGCCGCGAAGGAGGCGGTGGACCGGGGGCTGGCGGAACCCGAGCACGCCGACGAAGAGCACCCGACGGACGAGCACTCCGAGGACGTGGCGCACGTCAGTCTGGTCCCGACCCACAAGTCGACCGACAACCTGCTCCCGGGGGGCTACAACCTGGCCCACGCGGGGTTCTGGACGGTGCTCATTCTTGTGGCAGTGGGAACCAACGCGGTGGCGATCATGCTCTCGATCGGGGTGCTGATCCTGGTCTTCGAGACGCTGAGTCACATACCGCTAGTGCGACGGCTGCTGGGGCCGATCGTGGGCATTGTGATGAAGTTGCCGGGCGTGGGCAGGCTTCGGGCGCGGCTGGTGGGGGCGGGGGAAGCGTAAGAGGGAAAGAGAGGTTGACATGACAGCACGAGCATCGATCATCCCGTTCCGGCCGAGGCCGCGCCGGGCCGAGAAGCTGATCTCGAACGGCGTGCTGGGCATGCTGCTCTTCGTCTTCGTCGAGGTCATGCTCTTCGCGGGCTTCATCTCGGCCTTCGTGATCATCAAGTCGCGCGCGGTGGGTTCGGTCTGGCCGCCGCCCAATCAGCCGCGGCTGCCCTTCGAGCAGACGGCGGTCAACACGGCCGCGCTCATCGCGAGCGGGATCGTGCTCCTGATCGCGCACCGGCTGTACCAGCGCGGGAAGGAGTCGGTCGCCTGGCTGCTGGCGTTGGCGACGGTGCTCGGCGGGGTGTTCGTCGGGCTGCAGGGCGTGGAGTGGGTGGCGCTGGTTCGGGAAGGCCTCACCTTAACCTCGTCCAACTACGGGAGTCTCTTCTATACCATCATCGGGGCGCACGCGGCGCATGCTGTCGTGGCGATCTGCGTACTCGCGTGGGCGTGGGTGCGGATGATGAGGGGCAGGCTGTCCCGCGAGGCGATGTCAACGGTGTCGCTGTTCTGGTACTTCGTGGTGCTGGTCTGGCCGTTTCTGTACTTCCAGGTTTACTTGTAGGGCATGAGGATGAAACGGGGGATCCGGATCGGACGCTGGGCGGTGCTCGGCGCGGCGGGGGCGGCCGTGGTGATGGTCGCCGCGATGCCCGATGCCCTGCACGCATGTCCCGTGTGTTTCGACCGGGACGACGAGGCGCGGATCGCCTTTCTGGCCACGACGGGGCTGCTGACGCTGCTGCCGCTGGGGCTGGTGGTGGGGACGGGGGCGTGGTTGAGGCGGCGGGCGCGTGAGTTGCGTGGGGATGAGGGGGGCGGGGAAGCGCGGGACTAGTGGTTTCGGTCCGCCGGGACCACATCGGCTGTTCACCGACGCAGTTTTGACGCAATCATGTGTCGCGCGTCAGCGATTCCCTCGTATATTGCCAACCTTGTCCGCGGACGCGTTGGTGGCGACCGGTTTTGCGAAGTGAGTCCGCGGTACCCATGCAAAAGGGAGGAGTGGACAGGGCCGTGTACGACAGCGAGTTGTTCCAAGCGGAGCTTTCATCCAGCCTGAAGAGACTGATCACCAACCCCAAGCGACTCGGCGCGGTAAGCTTGTGGAACGCGCTGGACCCGGATGAACGGGCGGCAGCGGCGCGGGCATACCTCACTGCCGACCCGCGTGGGCGCGAAGGGTTGAACGGGATCATTGCGAGAGCCCGCAATTTCCGGCCCGCCACGGTGCAGAAATGGACGGAAGAGAAGATCGTGAAGGCAGCCAGACATGTTCCGCTCCACGACCCAAAGGTTGCGTCGGGACTATTGCGCTGCCACCACATTTCCGGCCAACCCGCAATGGTGACCGGGTTCCTGGATTCCCTGGGTGTAGCCCACAACCAGGGCCAGGTCGACAACCCGGCCACGATAGACGCCGAGGAAGATGTGGTGCGGTCCGCGATACGCGGAATCGTGAAGGCATTCGGACCGCGGTCGTCTGTGATCTACCTGTTGGCTTTGCGGGTTACGGGCGAGCCGGTGGGAGAGAAGGCGCGGACCTGGCTCCAGGAGCTGCTGGAGGCACCCGCCGACGAAGCGGGTGCCGGTGCGGAGGAGTCCCGCGCGCCCGAGGTGGAGGAGGCGGAGCGTGACCTGGAAGAGGACCAGTTGGAGGAGGACGACCCCACGCGTCAGCTTACCTTCACAACGCTTGACCGACTGTTGATTCACGCCGCGGTCGACACGGCCGCTGGAATCAAGGGGGCCCTCAGCGAAGATCAGCTGGACGACGTGGTTGACGAGTTGGTCACGCTGAACGGCCGCAGACACCAGTCCCACTTTCACGCTGGCTTTCGCGACGTGCTCTTCGACAAGCCGGTCGCCGAAGAGCTCCCTGCGGCAAATCAGTCACGGCTTCGCTGGTACTGGACCGGGGCCGTTCAGGGCTGGGCAAGGCGTGAGCGATGGGATGCCATCGTACGCGAGCATGCGAAGAACCCCGTGGTCAGAGAACTGGGCAGTGGAGCGAGCGTGGCTTCGGTCAATGCCGTTCGGCATATCGTCGAGGCGCTCCGGCAGGAAGGGCGAACGGCCGCGATCGCGCAGTTCGTCAAGGTTCGGGCACTCGTGGGGCAGCCCGGGCTCTTCGAGCTGCTGCTCGACTCCGCCACCGAACTTCTGGGCAAGGGCGACGCGGCCAGTGCGCTGCCCCTCCTTGAACTGCTCATGAGGACACGCAAGGAACTCGAGAAGCGGGGCGTGTCGCCGACCGAGCGGTTGCTCCTAGACGCTCACCGGCGCATGGCACACTGTCTCCGCCACCTTCACCAGCACGCCCGTGCGCGCAGGCTGCTGAGAGACCTGCTGAAGCAGGAGCCGGATCCGAACATTCATGCCATGGTACATGCCGATCTGGGTCTCATGGACGGGGGATTCGACGCGCTGGAGGAAGTGGTGCTGCCTCTGCGCCGAGACGAGCTCGCCGGGGTGGTGGACAGGCTCGCGAAGGGGATCGGGCATTTTCGGGATTCCGTCAAGGTCGACACGGGTTTTTCGGCGCACGGCCACTACTGCCTGGGTGTGCTGGCGCTGGGACGCGCGGTGGACGACCACGCCTTCGAGGACGCCGAGCACCATCTGCAGTATGCACGCGTTCATTTCTCGGAAGCTGCCGATTCCTATTCCGGCGACCTGGTGGAGCACGTCAACCTCTATTTCGGGATCGCCAAGGCGCTGCAGCTATCATCGAACAAGCTCGCCCATGCCGCCGATGTGATCACCCGATCCCTCGCGTCCGGAGCCCGCATGCCGGTCTACCTGATCGATCAGACGGTGGAAGCGCTTGGTCTGGCGGAGGACAAGGAGGACCTGCTTCGTGTCGCGGAGGCCATGCTCGACACGGGCGGTGACTCGGCACTGGACGAACTGGCCACCTGCGATGCGGCGCTAGATCACTGTCCGGCGCTGGCCGACAGCCTGCGGGAGCGAGCGAGTGCGGATGGCAGGGCCGCCACGGACCGTGCCGCGGATCTTCGCGCTGCCCTGCGCGGCTTCCTGAACCGGGGAGACTGGCAGGCCGCGGGCCAAACCCTGGACGGACTCGAGGGACTTGCCCAGGATGACGTCGCGGTGTCGAAGTTTGTCGCGTTGCTCGAAGACCGGACCTCCTACGACCCCGCCTGGGACCTCGAGGACGCGATCGTCGCCCGCGCCCGGTGCCATGAGCGTCGCGGCGAGTTCCTGGAAGCAACCAGCGTGTTGCGTGCGCTCTTCCATCGTTTCGCGTCCTCCGAGACATCAGCCGGACTGAATGACGCGGCGGGTGTACTGGAGAGAATCAGGGGCTACGGGATCGATCCGTCTCATCATTCGGCGATGACAAGCAGATACGAGGGGCTTCTGGCCGTCCGGGAAGTGGAGGCGGCGGTGCCGGATGAACCGGGCGTTGCGGCGCGGGTCAGAGTCCTGGTGATCGGTGGAGCGCAAACGCAGGCACGGGGCGAGGACGCCGTGCGAGACAGGCTGCGGGAATTGCACCCCCATATTCGCGCGCGGTTCATCCGAACGGGATGGAGCGGGAACTGGAGTCGCACCTTCCAGGAAATCGAACGCGAGATGGCGAAGCACGACGCACTGGTGATCATGCGCTTCATGCGGACGCATCTCGGCCGTGAAATCCGGCGGACCTGGAGCGGGCCGTGGCGTTCCTGCTGGGGCGGCGGCCCCGGCGCAATCGTGGAAGCGGTGGCCAGGGCGGCGGCGGCGCGCTGACAACCTGTTGTGTCCTCGGGTCGTCGGGCGTCAGTTCCCCAGCGCGGCCTCCACCCCTCCCACAAAAGTCGAATCCCCTTCCGGAATCGGACCGATCCAGCTGAACGCGACGGTCCCGTCCCGGTTGAAGAGGACCGACGTGGGGAGCCCGCGCGCGTGGAACAGGTCACGGGACTTGGCGTCGGGGTCGAGGGCGATGTCGTACTCGACGCCGAATTCCTCGACGAACTCGATGACGGCGTCGTGGTCCGCGCGACGATCGACCGAGACGCCCAGGATGCGCAGGCCACGGTCGCGGTAGCGTTCGTAGACGGCCTGGAGGTAGGGCGTTTCGGCGCGGCAGGGGTGGCACCAGGTAGCCCACAGGTTGACCAGGAGGACGTGGCCGCGGTAGTCGGAGAGGGAGACGGGGGTGCCGTCGTCGAGGGAGGTGGCGGTGAAGTCGGGGGCGGGGTCGCCCGCGCGCAGGGCGGGGGATTCGGAGGGGATGCAGGCCGCGAGGAGGAGGGTGGTTGAAGCCAGGAGGAATCGAGTCCTCGTGGAACAGTATAGTAAACTACCCATTACATATTGTCATGTTTACATTACATTGTGGATGATTGAATGTACGGTGAGTATGCCTGGTCGGCCGAGTGTAACGGCACTCCCTGGCACCGTCCACTTGGCCGCCGGTCATTCAATTGCTCACTTGCCGGCCCTCGCCGGGGCTGGCCGCGGACGGGCGGGCGGTTCCACAAACTCCGTCGAGAAAGGACCCACGCCGTGGACCTGGACGACGGTCACCTCATCTACCCACATGTAGGCGGGTTCGTCGGCGGCGATCGCGATGTAGCTTCCGGGACCGTATGCCCTGGCGGTCTCCTTGTCCATTGTCTCGCCCAGGCCGACGAAGAAGCGCCCCGAAAGAACGGTCATGTGCTCGGTGACGGGGTGGGTGTGGGGTCCCATGTTGAAGCCGGGGTGGACCTCGAGGCGGAACGCGAAGAGTTCGCCGGCCGTGCCGGGGTCGCCGTACAGGGGCAGCATGCGCACCCCGTTGTTGAGTTCGCCCCAGGGGAGGGACTCGCCGTCGTGGAAGACGGTGCCGGCGGTGTCCTGGGCGTGGGCGGGGGTGGTGATGCAGACGGAGAAGAGGGTGAGAAGGCAAAGCTGGGCTCTGGTGGTGCGCGCGCAGCATCGGATGAGGGAGGAGATCATCGGATTTGTCCTGATTGGCAGGGAGTTGGGGTGGAGGTCTTGCAGACCGAATATGGCTTTGCGGGGTTGAAGGCGCACCACCGGTGGTCCATCTGGAATGCTCGGTGCGACGCTCTGCGGGCCAATCGCCCTTGCCGCGCTCAGCTGGCTCGCGCAAAGTCCTACCGGTCCTGCCACGCAACAGGAGTCGGTCAGTCCACCGGGAGCCGAAGTCCGCACCGGGAGAGTCGAGTCGTGAAAAACCCATCCGTCGGCGTCACCGCCTCCCTGGCACCCCGCGGCAGTAGTTCCCCCGCACGCGGACTAATCCACGGCCTGCTCGCGGCCACCCTCTTCTCCCTGATCCCGGAACCCGGGGCGGGGCAATGGCGCAACCGCTATCCCCACGTCCAGGGGTACGGGCATCACGTCTACCTGGAGGGGTACGAGCTGCCGGTGCTCACGAACGGACCGATCGACCCGGCACCGTCGCCGGACGGGCGCCACATCGCCTTTTCGGCGCGCGGCTGGATCTGGGTCATGGACCTCGAGTCCCGCACGGCCCGGCAACTCACCCGCGGCCGCGACCTCGACTCCCGCCCGGCGTGGCATCCTTCCGGCAACCGCATTGCCTTCGTGCGCGACAACGACCATGACACGCGAATCGTCGTCGTCGGTGCCGATTCCGGCGAGGAGCTGCGTACCATCGACTCGCCCGCGCTCGATCTGGATCCCGCCTACTCGCCGGACGGCGGCACCCTGTACTACGTCTCGGGCAAGGCGGGCACGCTCGATATCTGGTCGCTGGATCTGGCATCCGGAGAAGAGGGGGCGGTCACCGCCGAGCCGGGCATCGAGATGCGGCCGCAGCCCGTTTCCGGCACCGAGGATGTGATGTTGCTCGCCAAGAGAGGCGGCGACCGGGTCGAATTGCGGTCGCGCGGTGGAGGGGAACCGCGGGTGCTCATTTCGGGGAACATCCTGTCCATGGCGAGGCCGGCGGTCAGTCCCGGCGGGGCGAACTTTGTTCTGGGCCACCCCACCCAGGACGGATGGGATCTGCGCGTCCACAGCGTGCAGGAGCCCGGCGCATCCGTGTTGCTGACCGGGGGCGGGCTGCCCCTCACCCCGGCGTGGAGCGCCGACGGCCGCTGGGTCTATTTCTCCGAGGCGGACGACCGCGAAGTCATGCACCTGAAGCGGGTGGCGGCGTCCGGCGGCCCGGTCGAGGATGTCGATGTCGCGGTCTGGCAATGGCGGGACGAGACGGCACGTCTGCGCATTCGTACCCGCATGATCGCGCGGACCGGAGTCCACCCGGTACTTCGCTCCGCCCCGGAATCCCATGCCCCCGCTCGCCTGAGCGTCGTGGACGCAACCGGGCATCCGGCCGTTCCGGACCAGGGCGCGGCCCACTTCGACGGCACCAACGGCCGCGTCTTCTTCTACAGCCCTGGGATGATCGAGGTCACCGTCCCCGCGGGCGAAATCACCGTCTCCGCGGTTCAGGGTCTGGCCACGCCCGAATCCACCCTCACCGTAACAGCCGCGACGGGCGCGGTCACCGAAGTCGAGGTCCCCCTGACCCCCGTCTGGGAAGCACGCGCGGAGGGCTGGGCCTCGGGCGACCATCACTTCCACCTCAACTACGGCGGCCAGTACGACCTCGACCCCACGGACATGGTCCCGAAGATGGCTGGAGAGGCCCTCGACATGGCCACCCCCCTGCTGGCCAATCTCCACAACCGCTACGAGGACCAGCACTTCTGGGGGTGGGAGAAGTCGGACGCGTCTCCGTTCATTCGTTTCGGGCAGGAGATCCGGTCGCACTTCCTGGGCCACATCGGGCTGATCGAGATTCCCGAGCTGCACTGGCCGTGGGTGTGGGGTCCCGGCTACGAGGTGTACGGCAGTGACGACCGGACCAACGCGGAAGTTCTGGAGTATGCGCAGGGCCATGGCGGGATGGGATACTACGTGCATCCCGTGTCGTCGAGGAACCCGTTTTCGTTAGTCGGGCGGCAGAGTGTGCCCGTGGAACTGGTGGCCGACGCAGTGCTGGGCGATGTGGACCTGCTCGAGATCGTGTGTCTGTGGAGCAGCTTCGAGGGGACGGCGGCGCTGTGGCACCGTCTGCTCAACCTCGGCGTGACGATCGCCCCGTCGGCGGGCACCGATGTGATGCTGAACCTGTACCGCACCATGGCCGTGGGGACGACCCGGGTCTACGCGTACACCGGCCGGGACCTCAACTGGCCCGTCTACCTCGAGGCGCTGCGTGAAGGCCGTTCCTTCGTGACCAACGGCCCCTTCCTCGACTTCAGGGTGGACGGCGTACGACCGGGCGGGGTCGTGGGTGCGGGTCCGGTGGGCTGGTCGCTCGATCTCGGCACGGCCACCGAGGTGGACACGGTCGAGATCCTCGTCAACGGGCGCGTGGTCGCGTCCCGGTCAGGCATTGAATCGCCCGGCCGGCGGACGTACACCGGTGACCTTGAGCTCCCCGCCGGGGGCTGGGTTGCCGCCCGGGCCCGGGGAGGCGAGACCCGGTGGCCGTCGATGGATACCGAACCGTTTGCGCACACCGCCCCGGTGTGGATCGGTGAGCGGGGGAGCGTCGATCCCGTGGCGCAACGGGAAGCGGCGGCCCAGTTGCTCGAGGTACTGGTCTCCGCCCGAATCCGCCTGCGCCTGGGGTACTCGGGCGTTGGCATTCCGCGCCTGGAAGCGCGATTTGACGAGGCGCGCGCGCGGCTGGAGGCACTTTCGGTCCCGGGTCAGGGGCGCGCGCGCTGAACGGCCCCCGGCGTGGGCGACCCACGCCCGACCAACTTGACTAACTGCTTGACCAACTCGATCAATCTGGCCAGAAAAGCTGGCTAGAACGTCACGAACGCCTGCATCCTGAGCGACCAGTCAGGGCCGGAATCCACACTCGTGGAGCTTCCTCCAGCCACCGTGCGCGACGAGGAATAGATATCGAGATTCGTCGAAATCCCGGTCCTCCCGGTGGCGTACAGCATGAACCCGGGCGTCACGAGCAGTCCGCTCACATCGTCGTTGACCACGATGTCGCCTTCAAAGAGGCTGTCCCCGGTCTGCGTCCCCGCCCAGCTCACCCGGAGCAACGGCTCGATGGCCTCGAAACTGCCTCCTCCGGAAAGTGGAACGTACCACAGCCCCATGGCCTGGAACGCGGTAAAGCCCACATCGTCGGAGTGGTCCAGCGCGGCCGCCTCCGCCTTCCAGTTGCGTCCCCTGGTCCCGCTGACCAGCAGATGGGGACCATCGCGCCAGCCGCCCAATTCGAACTCCAGCCCGTAGGCGGGCACCCATTTCGTGTCGCCGTCCCGGTCCACGGTCTCGTCCATGACGCCGTACGCGTGGAAGCGGCTGTTCGAACCCGTGTTCAAGGTCAGCCTGGCGGAGGTGGACTTGGCAGAGTTCTTGTCCTTCGCGTTGATCCCCTCGCCGTTGGTCACCGTTACGCGGAGGCTGGCGCTCTCGGAGAACCGGCCGTTGAGCAGGATGCCGGGTTCGTAGCCGTCCAGACCGAGGCCCCCCGTGAGGCGGCCGAAAGAGCAGACGTTGCCGACTCCGGGACAGGCATCCACGCCCGGTACCCGGCCGTCCCGCTCAATCAGGGGCAGGTCGAAGTTGGCCGCCAGCCAGAAGGTCGAGATCGCACGCTTGAACTGCCCCAGCTGGATCTGGAAGTCCTCCGACGGGTTCAGGGCGAGATAGGCCTCCAGCACCTTGTCGCCATTGATGTCGTACTGGGCGCGCGCCGAGACGAAGTCGTTGAGCCGACCGTCGATCGTGACCCAGGCGCGGCGGATGAAGAACGACGACGGCGTCTCGTCAGAGCCGGAAGCCTCGAACTGCGCCTGAACGCGAGCGCCCAGGGTGACCGTGGAGCCACCACGAGCGCGGAATTCCTGGGCGGAGAGGGACGCAGCGCCGTGCGCGGCCACGATATACGCGATGACCGGAGCCCACCCCGGTTTCGACAGAGCACGGATCCATGGTTTCATTTGCAGGGACTCCTGTTCCGGTTGTTGCCTGTCAATCCGCGAGACATCAGATTCCCGTGAGGCAGTCGACGCCCGCTGAAGAAAGATACTACGAATGATTGGGCCGCATCGCACGACCCGCTGGCGAATACTGCCCTTGTGGGCAATACCCATGTTCATCATGGCTTGCGGCGGTGGGACAACCCCCGTGGATCCCGATCCGGACCCCGATCCCGATCCCGATTCGCTGCCGGAGCCCATCGCGATCCCCACCCAGGGGACTGCCTCCACGCTGGATGTGGTCACCTGGAACCTGCTGTACTTCGGATCCCCCAACGCCGGGCCAAGCGACGAGAAGCTGCAGATGGCGCGCATTCGGGACGTGATCAAGGGGACCGATGCGGATCTCTGGAGCGTGCAGGAGGTGACGAGCAACGAAACATTCGACCAGCTGCTCTCCCACCTTCCGGGGTACGCGGGACTGCTGTCCAACGACTCCAGCGTCACACACGGATCCGACTTCTACACCGGCGGCGAACAGAAGGTCGGGATCATCTACAAGAGCGCGATCGTGTCGGTGACGAGCGCGCAACTGGTTCTTACCGAGCTCAACACCGCCTTCGCCGGACGGCCCCCTCTGGAAGTGCGCGTTCGGCTGACGCAGGGCGGCACTTCGCGCGATGCCGTGGTCCTTTCGCTGCACGGCAAGGCAAGCGACGACACCGCCTCGTACAACAAGCGCACTGCAGCCGCCATCGGCCTGAAGGCGTACGTCGATTCGGAGCTGGCCGACGATCTGGTCCTGATTCCGGGCGACTGGAACGACGATGTCGACGAGTCGATCACCGAGGGGCGGGACACGCCCTACCGCATGTTCGTGGACGACACCTCCGCCTGGGTCTTCCCGACCGGAGAGTTGAGCGCCGAGGGGGCTACGTCGCATCTTCGGTTCAACGACGTGATCGACCACATCCTGGGCTCGAACGAGGCGATGGCGAACTACGAGGCCGAATCGGCGCTTGCCTACAGGGTGGACGAATACATCATCGACTACCTGGAAACGGTCAGCGACCACATCCCGGTGTTGGTGCGCTTCCGGCCGCCCGGGTAAGGGCCCGCGGAACCGGTCACTCCTCTGGAGCGGTCCGCGCGTCGGGAACCAGCGCCAACAGCAGAATCGCCGCAACCGCCGCCATCGCCGCGCCGAAGACGAAGGGGGCGGCCGGGCCGAATCCCTGCCACGCGAAGAGTCCTTCCCAGAGCACCCCCGCGAGGAGCGATGCGGGCAGCGTGGCGAGCCCGATCGCGGCGGCGTAGCCACCATAGGCGGTTCCGCGCCGGGCCGCCGGCACGAGGTCGGCGACCAGGGCCTTGGCCGCGCCCGCCACGAGGCCGTGGTAGAAACCGTACATGAGGTACAGGACGGTGACGTGCGCCACCGTGTCGGCGAGCGCGAAGCCAAGGTAGATGAGCGCATAGAGCCCCCACGCGGCGGCCACCAGCCGCTTGCGGGGAATGCGGTCGGCGAGCGACCCGGCGGGTGTGGACACCAGCGTGTAGACCACGTTGAAGGCAAGTAGTAGCCAGAGGATGCCGACCACGGAGAGACCGCGCTCCTGGGCCCGGAGCACCAGGAAGGCGTCGGCCGAGTTGCCGAGTTCGAAGATCACGGAACAGGCAACGAAGGCCGCGAAACCCCGCCCGAGCCCGCGCAGGCGAAGACGGGGCCGGCCGGCGGCAGCCGACGATGCCGCGTTCCGTCCCGCGCGGCCATTGCTTCGCCCGCCCCCCCCCGCCCCCACATCGCGCGCACCGACCCCCAGAACCACCACCCCTACAAAAGCGGGCACCAGGCTCCACAGAACCAGGCTGCGAAACGTCTCCGCTTCGAGGAGCGCTCCCCCGCCCTGCACCTGCCGCACCACCCAGATCGACACCGCGATACCGATCACCGCCCCCGCGGTATCGGCCGCCCGGTGCAGCCCGAAGGCGAGTCCCCTGCGCTTGGCCGGCGTGGAATCGGCCAGCAACGCATCGCGGGGCGCCGTCCGCACCCCCTTCCCCACCCGGTCCCCCCAGCGAATCGCGGCCACCGCTCCCCAGCTGGACGCGATATAGTAGAACGGTTTCGAAAGCGCCGAGATCGCATACCCGGCCACAGCGGGCCATTTGCGCGTCCCGAGCCGGTCCGACAGCCACCCCGAATACAGCTTGAGGATGCTGGAGGTGGCTTCGGCGAATCCCTCGACCAACCCGACCGCCCAGATTCGCACACCAAGCACATTCGAGAGAAAGAGGGGCAGAACGTTCAGGAGCATTTCGCTCGAGATGTCCGTGAAGAAGCTGGTGCCGCTGGTGGCCCACACATTGCGATGAAGGCGGGGCCTGGGCGGGTTGGCGGACTGTGGCTCGGCGGGTGGCTTGTTCATTCGGGCGGGGACGGGTCGGGGTCGGGGGTTGGCGCACGGATCGGTCATGATAACCCGGTCGGACTGGACCCACATGGGAGCCGGCCCCAGATTCCCGTTCAGAAACACGAGTCACACCCGCGCAAGGGCCGGATCGACCATGCGACACATCTGCGCTACAGCCCTCGCAATCTCGACCCTGATCGGTTCGGCCTGCGCCGGAGGCAGCGGAGGCGCGCCCGTGGCTGAAGAACTGACGCCCAATGCTGACGGTGTGATCACCACCTCGAGCGGGCTCAAGTACAAGGTCCTGCGAGAGGGCACCGGCCGGAGGCCCAACATCGGGGACCGGGTTCTGGTGCACTACAGTTGCTCGCTGACGGACGGCACGGTCGTCGACTCGACCTACGAACGCGGCGAAGCAGAGGTACTCGTCATCCGGGAACTGGTTCGCGGCTTCCAGGAAGCGCTGCAGCTGATGAAGGTCGGCAGCCACATCCGCGTCGCCGTTCCGGGCGAACTCGGATACGGCGAGCGAGGCGTCGAGGGGGTGGTGGGTCCCAACGAACCGCTTATCTTCGAGATTGAGTTGCAACGGATCGTGAGGTAACCCGACCTCCCTTCGGACGCGGGTAACGGTCAGGGTGTCGGGACAACATGGGGTGCAGGCCAATTGGCGGGAGGCATCCCTGGAAAGGGTGGGGCGAGATGAGGGACGGAACGTCGGAACATCATGTGGAAGCCGGTGTTGGACAGCCAGGCGCGACGGGAGTACCGAAGCGTGGAGAGGCAACCGGAGCTTCGAACATGGCTGGTTCGGAAACGGACGACCTGACCGGGTTCGATGCTGGAGATAGAAATCCGATGGTCATCAGGAAGGCTTCCAATTCATACGGACTTGAAACCGCGATCCCTCCCGGGGAGTTGCTGGCCAACCACCTGGCCGGCCGGGAAATGTCGCAGGCCGAGTGCGCGCGCCGGTGCGGGAGGTCGGCCAAGCTGATCAGCGAAATCGTCTCCGGGAAGGCGCCGATCCAACCCGAAACCGCACTCCAGCTGGAGCGCGTTCTGGGGCTGCAGTCCACCGTCTGGCTCGGCGTCGAAAGCGAGTACCGACTACACTTGGCCCGTCGCGCGGAAGCACGGCAGGCGGAAGCGGAACGGGACTGGCTGGCCTCTTTCCCGCTGGGCGAACTCATCGAACGCGGAATGATCGAGAAGCGGAATTCCGTGGCCGGGACGATCGACGAGCTCCTCGCCTTCTTTGGAGTCGCCTCGACGGAGGCGTGGCGAGACTGGTACGGGTCCCTTCGGATCGTGACCCGGAGGACTCCTGGCGCCGAGAGCGACCCCGTAGCCCTGGCCACCTGGCTCCGGCTGGGAGAGATCGAAGGCGACGACATGCTTTGCGCCGAGTACGACAGCGTCCGGTTCAGGAAGGCGTTGACCCGCATTGGCGCGGCGGCCCGGCATCCGGACCCCAGGGCCTGGAAGCTGGCCAGGCAGCTGTGTCAGGTGGCCGGAGTGGCGCTGGTCACGGTCGAGCCGCTTCCCCGGGCCGCCATTGCCGGAACCGCGCGTTGGCTGACGCCACGCAAGGCGTTGATTCAGCTCGATGGTGGGGATCGGGATTCCAACCGCCCCTGGTTCACATTCTTCCACGAGGCGGCGCACCTCCTGCTGCACAGCAAGAAGGTCGTCTACGTGGATCCGGAAGGTGCGGGTGACGCCAACGGTGGCGGAACAGCGGGCGACATCGAGGAGGAAGCCGACGCATGGGCTGTCGGATTCCCCTCACGGCACTGAGTCGAATGACTACCCTGGTCCACCCCACAGCCAGAGCAACACGAACGCACCGTAGAAGATCGACATCGCGACCAGGGCCACCCTCCGCCATAGCGGAGGCCGGATCTCGGGCGGGAGGAGCCGGGTGTTGATGTAAAGCAGGTGCAGCGACGACACCACGAAGACGATCCCGGCCATGTTGGCGCCCAACTGCAGGAGTTGGATCGGCTGGGCAAGGCGGAGCGCGATGATCCCCCAGACCGCGAGCACCCCCAGCACCGTGTAGTAGACGAAGCGGATGTCGCCGCCGCGCAACCGTCTTACGCGGCGCGACCCGGTCCACAGGATATCGGTGATCGAGCGGGTCATTCCCTCGATGATGTCCAGTTGGGTCTTGAAGAGCACCCACACGCCCATGAGCGCGATCGCGCCGCCGAAGATGGCGCCTTCGCGGGTGGCCATGGCGTCGGCCAGGGCGGCCGCGACCGAGAGGCCGCGGATGTCGGTGCCTCCCTGGATGAAGGTGACGTAGAGCACGGCCGGGAGGATCATCCCCAGCATCGCCCCGACGAAGTAGACGATCCACTGGTCGGCGCGCACGATCCTCCACCAGCCCTTCCAGCGCTCCATGGCCTCGGGCGTGGGGTCGAAGGTGTAGCCGGTGGGCGCGAGCCGGGTGCGTTCGCCGCCGACCGCGGCCGGAATGTACCCGGCCCGTTTGCCCATTCCATAGCCCTTGTCGCGAGCCCAGTTGGAGAGCGTGAGGTTGATCACTCCGCCCGCGCCCGAGTACGCCGCGAAGGCGCCGATCAGGAGCCAGTCCACCCCTTCCGGGATGAAACGGAACGCCTCGGCGGCGGGATCGTAACCGACAAGCCCGGCGCCCGCGGCCACCCAGGTATCGGGCGACACGAAGATCAAGGCCAGGATCAGGAACCCTCCGATGATCACCGCCACCAGCACCCAGTTCAGGATCTCGAGGGTGCGCTCGATGCGTTTGCCGAAGAGCAGAATCCCCACGCACACGACGAAGGTGCCCACCCCGATCAGGTAGACGAGATTGGCCTGATCCGGGCCCGCGAGGTCGCGGAAGATAAGGAAGAAGATGGCGCCCGCGGCCGCCCCCGCCCAACCGGGCCACCCGACCTGCAGGAAGTACAGCAGGGCGTAGAACCAGGCCCAGAACGGCGCCCACCGCCCGGTCCGCATGAACCCCGTCACCACCGGTTCCCCCGTGGCAATGGTCCACCGCATGAGTTCGGTGTTGAAGACGGTCTGGAGGAAGGCCGCGACCAGCGTCACCCAGAGCAGCACCAGGCCGTACTGGACGAACGCGGCCGGTCCGAGCAGGAACTCCCCGCTCCCGATCGAGGCGCCGAGAACGATGACGCCCGGGCCGACGACGCCGATCCAGGAGAGGCCCTTTGGGCGCGGGGGCGGAGGAAGTTCGGCCTTTTTGAAGGGGTCGAGGCCGGAGCGGGCTTCGGGGGGCGTGGCGTGGTCGCGGTCATGCCGTTGGGGCATGTGGAGGCTCCTGGGGTGTTGGGTGTCCGCTGGACAAGTGGGGGTGGTTGTGAAAGGGCGTCAAGGAGACGGAAAGGCTGATTCAAGATCGGATCTTGAAATAGCCTACGTTAGTCGTTAACGTTGATCGCATGATACCCCGTGATCTCGCTCCGGAACTTGCCCGGGCAGCGGCCCAGGCCCCCGTCGTCACCCTCACCGGCCCCCGGCAAAGTGGCAAGACCACGCTGTGCCGGGCGATGTTTCCCGATCATCCGTACCGAACCCTTGAAGCCCTCGACGAGCGTGCGTTCGCGCTTGACGATCCGCTTCGTTTCCTGGCCCGCTTCCCGAAAGGAGCGGTCATAGACGAGGTCCAGCGGGCCCCCGGTCTGCTATCGTACCTGCAGGGGATCGTCGACGAAGATCCCGCCCCGGGAAGATGGATCCTGACCGGGTCGCAGAACCTGGCGCTTCTGCAATCGGTCAGCCAGTCGCTGGCAGGGCGTACCGAGGTGCTGCACCTGCTGCCGCTGGCTTGGGACGAGGTCAAGCGTTTCGACCACCATCCCGTGCGCATGGAAGAGGCCATGTTCAGCGGCGGCTATCCGCGCATCTTCGACCGGCATCTCGCCCCTTCGCGCTGGCTCCGGTCCTACGTCGCCACCTACATCGAGCGGGACGTCCGCACCATCAGCAACATCGGCGACCTTGTGATGTTTCAACGCTTCGTCCAACTCTGCGCGGGCCGTACCGGCCAGTTGCTCAACTACTCGTCTCTGGCAGGCGACTGCGGCATCTCCCAACCCACGGCCAAGGCCTGGTTGAGCGTGCTCGAGACCAGTTTCATCGCCTTTCGCCTGCCGGCCTTTCACGCCAACCTGCGCAAACGGCTGGTCAAGATGCCGAAGCTGTATTTCCACGACACCGGCCTGGCCTGCTGGTTGCTGGGGATTCGTGAACCCGGGCAGCTCCGGTCACACCCGTTGCGCGGGCCCATGTTCGAGACGTGGGTGATCTCCGAGATCGTCAAGCACCGGATGAACCGGGGGGAACCGGGGGGCCTGTCCTTCTACCGGGACCGAAACGGAGCCGAGGCCGATCTGGTCATTGAATCGCCGGACGGGCTGACTCTCGTGGAGGTCAAGGCTTCGGAGACGCCGGCTGCGAGCCTGTTCCGGGGCGCGGAGCGAGTGCGGGGTCATTTTGCGGATGCCGCCGGGGGCGGGCTCCCCCTTCCCGGAGTGGCGGTCGTCTACGGCGGCCGCGAGCTTCAGGAGCGTAGCGCGGGACGGCTTGTGCCGTGGCGGCAGGTGAGCGAACTGGGATTCCCCCGACGAGGAGGATGATTGCCGGTTATCAGCTCTCCAGCACCGCGATGCACCGCCCTGGCCCGTGCACGCCGGTCACCACCGTCTGTCCGATGTCGGCGGACTTGCTCGGGCCGGAGTGGAGGCCCACACCCGCCGGCAATTCCGCCTGCAGTTCGAGCAGGGCGTCTTCCAGCCTGGCGAAGACGCGGCCGGCGGGCACCCAGATGATGTGGACCGGTGGGAGAAGCTGCACCGCTCGTGTGCCGGTGGAGGGGAGGATGAGGCTGCCGGTCTCCGCCACCGCGCCCCACGCCTGGGAGATTCCCACGTCGGCGTGAGCGGGGGGGACCACGTGGTGTAAGGGTTGGGGAGAGTTCCGGGGCCCTGCGGCGGCGGGTGTGTGGCGTGACTGTCCGGGAGACGCTCCGCCCGCCGTGCCCGCAGCGGCAGGTGGCATATCCGGCGGGCGGGGCTGCAACCGTGCGGGTACGTCGGCGCCGATGGCGATTGTCGTCGTGTCGTTACGCTGGCCCTCCAGGAAGGAGGTCAGCCAGTCGCGCGGGGATCGGTCCGGGTCGGGGGTGGCGACCTCGCCGCCCTGGCTTGTGAAACGTTTCACAAAGGTTGTGGCGGGAT
>LXNI01001718.1_pt1 | contig 17581 bp, 10 predicted proteins | sample 809091 | NCBI WGS metagenome assembly LXNI01 (sample SAMN04870527, study PRJNA318959) | sponge metagenome | biome: 01000161; feature: marine sponge reef; material: water | host: Sarcotragus foetidus | place: Greece: Milos, Mediterranean Sea | collected 2013-05-29 | depth 5-7 m | reverse complement strand
GCGTCAATGATCATCCCCTGGATGGCGCCGGCTTTCGGAATCTTCTTGATGCGGCAGTATATTCAGGCGGTGCCTTCGGAATTGATGGAGTCGGCGCGGATTGACGGCGCTTCGGAGTTTCGGATTTACGCGCGGATAATCGTCCCCCTGGTGCGGCCCGGCTTGACGACGCTGGCGATCTTAACTTTTCTCGGCTCGTGGAACAGTTACATTTGGCCGCTGATGGTGCTGCGCGGCAACAGGGTCATCACGCTGCCGGTCGGTATTGCGACCATGCGCAGCCAGGCGACTGCGGCTCAGGTTCCCTACGGTGAAATGATGGCGGCGGCGAGTATGGTGTCGGTGCCGGTGATTCTGTTGTTTCTGATGCTGCAGCGCTACTTCATATCGGGATTGACGATAGGCGCAGTCAAGGGCTAGCGTCCCGCGGCTTCCAAGAGTGCCGCTGACGTAATGTCGACGACTATGCGCGACCATTCAGACGCGTCTTGACAAAGGCAGCAGGCTAGGGTTACAATTCACCGCGATGGAAAATCGCCAATAATTCACAGTTGGGAAAGGGCTCAGGGGCTGTGCCTTCTGTTAGTCTTTTTGTCATTCAAAGGTGATAGTGCTTGCATTTCATCACTTCATCAATCTTCAATCAACAGATTCATAGCGCATAGGAGGTTACGCCTTGGAGGCGAAAGACTTTAGCGCATTACGTATTAGTTTGGCTTCGCCAGAGCAGATTCGCTCCTGGTCATACGGTGAGGTCACCAAGCCCGAGACGATCAATTATCGGCGTCTGCGTCCGGAAATGGACGGGTTGTTCTGCGAAAGAATTTTCGGCCCAACACGGGACTGGCAGTGTTACTGCGGCAAATACAAGAATATTCGCTACCGCGGGATCATCTGCGACAAGTGTGGTGTTGAAGTCACGCGTTCCTCCGTACGGCGCGAGCGGATGGGGCATATTGAATTGGCGGCGCCGGTTGCGCACGTCTGGTATACGCGGCGCGTGCCGAGCTATCTGGGTTTGCTGCTGGATGTCAGCCGGCGCAATCTGGACCGGGTGCTTTATTTCGCGCAATACGTGGTGACCACAGTCGACGAGGACGCGCGCAGCAAGGCCATCGCCCGTATCGAGAAAGAGTTGCAATCCAAAGAAGAAGAACTCTCGGGTGCCATTGAAGACCAGATGACGGCTTTGCGCGACAATCGCGACCAGATCGCCGAGGAATTCGAAACCAAGGCCAAAGCCATTCGCGATCACTTTGACGCGGAATTGGCGCGGCTGAGCGACGAAGTCATGACCGAGGCGCAATCGGCGCAGACCAGTGTGGAGAATCTGCTCGGCCAGGACGCCACTGAGGACATCAAGCTGGATTCGGCTTCCGCAGTCGTGGTCGCCAAAGGCGAAACCATCGCCAACGATCATATTTCCAAAATTCAGACTTTGGTCAATGAGCACCTGAGCTCGCTGCAGGGCGAAATCGAAGCCTTGGCACAGGAAGAGATTGGCAAGGTCAGCGGTGAAATTGACTCCGCCAACGTCGATGTCGACAGCTCGATGGATGAGCAGCTGCAGGAGCTGGACGACAAGCTGCGCAGCTTGCGTGAAAGCGCCGACAAGCAAATCGGCGAATTGAACCAGCTGCAGAGTTTGGTAGCCTACTCCGAAACCGCCACCAAAATCCGCAATGAACAGAAGAAAGACTCGCCCTTCATTTCCGAAAGCAAGTACCGGGAATTGAAGAGCAAATTCGGCAATGTCTTCCAGGCGGGTATGGGCGCCGAGGCCTTCTACGAGATCCTCAGCAATATCAACATGACGAGGATGGCCGAGATGCTGTGGGATGAAGTGCGGACCGCCCGGTCCAAACAGGTCCGGCGCAAAGCGACCAAGCGCCTGCGCGTCGTCGAGAGCCTTCGCAGCAGCCGCGCCACGGTTATGGACAAGGACGAAACCAAGCAAGAAAACGAACCCCACGGCAATCGTCCCGAGTGGATGATTCTAACCGTCCTGCCGGTCATTCCGCCCGACTTGCGGCCGATGGTGCAGTTGGATGGCGGACGCTTCGCCACCAGCGATTTGAACGACTTGTACCGCCGTGTGATTAACCGCAACAATCGACTCAAGCATTTGCTGGATTTGGGCGCGCCCGATGTCATCGTCCGCAACGAAAAGCGTATGCTGCAGGAGGCGGTCGACAGCTTGATCGACAATAGCCAGCGCGGCAAAGCGCTGAGCCGGCGCGGCCGGCGCGAGCTGAAATCGCTGAGCGATATGCTCAAGGGCAAGAAGGGGCGCTTCCGGCGCAACCTGCTGGGCAAGCGCGTCGACTATTCCGGGCGTTCGGTCATCGTCATCGGGCCCAAATTGAAGCTGCATCAGTGCGGCCTGCCCAAGACGATGGCCTTGGAATTGTACCGTCCCTTTGTCATCAGCCGGCTGGTCGCTTACAACTACGCCAGCAACGTCAAAGGCGCCAAGCGCATCATTGAGCGCGAACGGCCGGAAGTCTGGGAAGTGCTGGAAGAAGTAATCAAGGAGCGCCCGGTTCTGCTCAACCGCGCGCCGACCCTGCACCGTCTGGGCATCCAGGCCTTTGAGCCGCTCTTGGTTGAAGGCAAGGCGATTCAGATTCATCCCTTGGTGTGCTCGGCCTTCAACGCCGATTTTGACGGCGACCAAATGGCGGTGCACGTCCCTTTGAGCGAGCAGGCGGTAAAAGAAGCGCGCGATCTGATGCTGAGCACACGCAATCTGCTCAAGCCCTCCGACGGCGCGCCCATTGTGGGGCCGTCGAAAGATATGGTGCTGGGCAACTATTATCTGACGATGGATCCAACTGTCGAAATCGTCGCCTTGCGTTCGCGCGCTGATGACTTCCGCACCGAGAGCGCGCTCTACGCCGGCGAACACAAAGTGGGCATTGCCTTCCGCTCCAACGGCTATTACTACGCGCAATTCCGGCACGTGCCCAATAGCGAATTGTATCTCGATGAGACGGCGCCCGACGAAAACGGTCGCCCGCAGGTGGTCAAGTCAGCGGTCGATCGCACTGTGGCCGCGCTGCTCTCCGGCGAAGTCGATTGCATGCTGGCCAACGCCTACGAGATGCGCAAGTATCTGCGCGCGAATAATCTCGAAGATCGGCTGGAAATCACCAACTTGCACGAGCGGCGGGTCGTGGTCGATATGGATGAGGTCGAGTATCTGTATCGCATTGGTCTGGTCAACTTGCACAGCCCGATTCTGCTGGGCAATGTCTACGATGAGCTCAGCCCGCAGGATGAGCCGGAAATTTGCACGGTAGGGCGGGCGATATTCAATCGCATCCTGCCCGACGAGATGCGCTTTGTTCAGGAGACCTTGGGCAAACGCGGGCTGCAAGACTTGGTGGCGCGCTGCTATCAGGTGATCGGCGGCGAGCGCACGACGGAAGTGGTTGATGCGATCAAGAACTTCGGTTTCCACTACGCCACCATATCCGGCACGACTATCGCGGTCAGCGATTTGACTATTCCCGATGAGCGCGCGGATATCTTGCGCGAAGCTGAAGACGTCGTCACCCGCGCCGAGCGCGATTTCCGCCGCGGCTTGATGACCGAAGAAGAGCGTTACCAGATCACGATTGACGAATGGAATCGCGCCAAGGACTTCTTGCAGGATCAGATTCAGGATGCGCTTGATCCCTATGGACCGATCGCGATTATGGCGCTGTCCGGTTCGACCAAGGGCGGCTTCGGGCCGATTACGCAGTTGGCTGGCATGCGCGGCTTGATGGCGGATCCTTCCGGCCGCATCATCGACTTGCCGATTCGCAGCCACTTCCGCGAGGGCTTGAATGCGCTGGAATACTTCATTTCCACGCACGGCGCCCGCAAAGGTCTGGCCGATACCGCGCTGCGCACCGCCGATGCCGGTTACTTGACCAGGCGACTGGTTGATGTGGCCCAGGATATGATCGTCAACCGCTGGGATTGCGGTACCAATCGCGGACTGCGGATTTTCCGCGCGGACGACATCGCCGGGCAATCCGTTGAAGAACGGATCGTGGGCCGCTGCTCGGCGGAAGACATTGTGGATCCGGAGACCAATGAGCTGATTGTCGGCCGCAACGAGATGATCGACGAAGACATCGCGGCGAGAATCCAGCAATCGACGCTTGAAGTCGTTGAAGTCCGCAGTCCGCTGACCTGTGATTTGGTTCACGGCGTCTGCGCAATGTGCTACGGGCGCGACCTGGGCACCGGCGAAATGGTCAACATTGGCTCGGCCGTGGGCATTATCGCGGCGCAGTCCATTGGCGAGCCCGGCACGCAGTTGACGCTGCGGACATTCCATAGCGGCGGCACAGCGGAAGTTCGCGACATCACCAGCGGTTTGCCGCGTGTGGAAGAGCTGTTTGAAGCGCGGCGCGCGCCCAAGGGGGAGGCAGTAACGACTGGCATCGCTGGCGTACTGCGCTTGACCGAGCGAGAAGACGGCGCCCGCATCGCTACCGTCATAGACGAGGTGCTGGAGAGCGAGGAACACGATATCCCCGAGAGCTGGGATCTAGTCGCCAAGGACGGCAAGGATATCAAAAAGGGCGCGGTTATCGCCCGCAACGGCGACGACGAAATTGTGGCGGACCTGGCCGGCAAAGTTCATATCGAAGAGACCAAAGTCTACATTCGCTTCCAGGACGACACTTTAGAAGAACTTGAGATTCCAGCCAATGCCCGCTTGCGCAAGAATATCTACGACGGCATGAAGATAGCGGCCGGCGAACAACTCACGGAAGGTTCGAAGAATCCGCATCGGATTCTGCGTGTCCTGGGCGCCAACGCCACGCAACTGTACTTGCTGAGCGAGATCCAGGAAGTTTATCGCAGCCAGGGCGTGAATATCGCCGACAAGCACTTTGAAACGGTAATTCGCAAGATGATGTGCAAGGTGCAGATTACCAGAAGCGGCGACAGCGACTTGCTGCCGGGCGAGTTGATCGACCAGCTCAAGCTCTTGGAGATCAACGAGCGCCTGATATCCGAAGACGCCGAGCCCTGCTCGGGTACGCCGGTGCTGCTGGGCATCACCAAGGCGGCATTGAGCACGGAAAGCTACCTGTCAGCCGCCAGCTTCCAGCATACCATCAAGGTCTTGGCGGGCGCGGCCATCGAAGGCCAGGTCGACCCGCTGCATGGCTTGAAGGAGAACGTGATCATCGGCAAGCTGATCCCGGCGGGCACGGGCTTCCATGCCTATCATGAGCGCGAGGTGATTGCGCCGCCGGTTACTCTGGAAGCTCAGGGCGCGCTGGACCTGGATGAGGTCGGCGATGTCGACGACTTCGAGAATATGCTCAGCGAATTGTAAGCGCTGACAGCCCTAACGAATACGACGCGGGATCCGGCGACGGTCCCGCGTTTTGTATTCTTGCGGATTCTAGGGGCGGCGTTCCAAGGCGTGATATAGCGGGCGCCGGCGCTTGTTCCTGCTGCCGTCAAAATGCGGATAGAGCAGGCTGTAGCCGGCTAGCTCAATGCGATTATAGACGGTGCGCTCTTCCGCATAGCTCAGATTCCAGAGGATCATGACGCCGATATCGGCGCGCGACTGGCCGATCTCGAAGGCGCGCATACTATAATTCATCTGGTCCTGCGCCGAATTGTAGCTCATCCAGGGGTCGGGCGCTTCCGTGGGATAATCTTCCCAGGTGGCCCAGCCGAATTCAGTCACCCACATTTGCGCCTTGTCCCCGAATGCGGCGATGATGCTGGCGTAATCCCTAATAGTCTGCCGGAAGAAGAACTGCGGGCGGTCGTCCCAGCCTTGCCCCTCGACATTGTCGCAGCACAGGAAATCGGGCGGATTGCCCCAGCCGTAGGGGTGGACGCCGATTTTGACATCGGCGTAACGCCCCAGGCCGGCCTGGTACATTTGGCGCAGGAAGGCGCGGTCATCGACTGTGGCGCCGCTGTGATTGCCTGTTGGCGCCAGCCCGGCTGTGATCAGCGTGATATTGGGCGAGTAGGCGCGTATGGCGTCGTAGGCGACGCGGAAAAGTTCCATATAGCTGGCGCCGCTGATAGGACGGTTGCCGGTCCATTCGCGGCGCAGATTAGGTTCATTCCAGATTTCGATGGCGTCAATGTAGGGGCCGACTTGCTTCAATAGCAGCCGCAGGAATTCGGCGAATTGGTTCAGGTCATCGGGCGGGCCGTCTTCGTTTCGATTAGTGTGCCGCGCCCAGTTAGGCGCCTTGACGACGCTCAGCATCACCTGGAAGCCGTACTTGTCGGCTTTCTGAACGTGCAGTTGAAACAGGCGGAAGTTCTGGTCAAATTGTCCGGCGCGGTCGGGCTGCAGCCATTCCCAGGCCGCTTGCACCTTGACCCAGTTGACCCGCAGCGGCTTGATCTGCTGCAGGCTGTGCTCCCAGCTGTTGACATCAAAATTGTAATGCAGCTGGATGCCCATGCGGGCTGGGTCGAGTCGTGTCTGGTCAAGGGCTACCGGAGTGGTATAGGCGCTGCCGGGTTGGGTGACGACTGCCGTCGGGGTCGGCGGCTTGGAGGTATTGGTCGGCGGCTGCGTATACTTCGGACCTACAATGGGGCCGAAATCCTGAGCGCCTGTTTCCGCCGCTGGCGAGCTGCGGTCCCTGGGCAGGGCCGTGGGCTGTTGCACGCTGTTGACGTCTGCTATCGTCGCTTCGACGTTCTTGGCGGTCAGCTGCACCTCGGGCGCAATGCTCACCGGAACCTCGCCGGAGCAAGCGAACAAAGCCGGGCAGAGCAACACAAGGACGAGTAATCTCAGCATTTGACTGGCCTTGGCCGAAAGCGATCCGCTGGAAGGCTGTGCGGCGGGTAGTGGTCGGAGAGTCGGCGCAAGTTGGAGTCTTTTGGGTCAGTTGGTTGGCGTAGAAGGCGCGATTGCATTTGACACGCTCTCAGAAGACATTCTACAATGAGAAACTGAAGTCCGCATGAGTTACTATCGTCGCGCTCCCGACGATTCTTATACGCTTTAGCCATGTTGCGAAGCCGCAGCCGGCAGTAGTCAGATTGACCGGATGGATTCTTAAGTCGTCACATAGACGACGGCTGTGCCAAGCCTGGAGTTACGCCGGGCAGTCTGCCCGGTAGCGCTAACGATGACGACAGTCGCAATGCTGTTTACAACGTCGATGGGGGATTCCGCCGAGGTCGCGCAATGACAGATCAATCCAATCATCAGGTTAATATCGAAAGCGAAATGCGCGAAGCTTACCTGAGCTACGCCATGAGCGTGATCGTGTCGCGGGCATTGCCGGACGCGCGCGACGGGCTGAAACCGGTACATCGGCGGATTCTGTACGCCATGCATGACATGGGCATTGGCGCCGGCAGCACGCACAAGAAGAGCGCTCGAATCGTTGGCGAGGTCTTGGGCAAATATCATCCACACGGCGACGGCGCTGTCTACGAAACGATGGTGCGTATGGCGCAGGACTTTTCTATGCGCTACATGCTGATCGACGGGCAGGGGAACTTCGGCAGCATCGATGGCGACGGCGCAGCCGCCATGCGCTACACCGAAGCGCGCACGGCCAGAATCGGCGACCAGTTGCTCGTCGATATCAACAAGGACACCGTGGATTTCGTCGAGAACTTTGACGGTACGCTCAATGAACCGGCCGTGCTGCCGTCGATGGCGCCGAACATGTTGATTAACGGGGCGTCGGGAATCGCCGTGGGCATGTCGACGAATATTCCGCCGCACAACCTGGGCGAAATCTGCGACGCGCTGGTGCATATGCTTGAGAATTGGCAGCGGCTTGAAGAAATCGATGTTGACGAGCTGATGCGATTCGTCAAGGGGCCCGACTTTCCCACCGGCGGCGTCATGTTCAAAATGCGCGGCGAAGATAATATGCTGCGGCAGGCCATGGCCACCGGGCGCGGCAAGATTACCCTGCGCGCCAAAGTGCATATCGAGGATATGGGGCGCGGCAAATCGCGCATCATCGTCAGCGAACTGCCTTATCAGACCAACAAGACGACGCTGGTGGAGCGCATCGCCAGTCTGGTGCGGGCTGGCAAATTGGACGGATTGGTGGACCTGCGCGATGAATCGGACCGTCAGAATTCGGTGCGGCTGGTCATCGAATTGCAGCGCGGCGCCGACGTCACCGACGTATTAAAGCGACTCTTCAAGTTGACGCCGCTGCAATCGACTTTCGGCATTATCATGCTGGCTTTGGTCGACGGGCAGCCGCGTACTCTGGGTTTGAAGCAGGCCCTGCGCGTCTTCCTGGAGCACCGGCTGGAAGTGGTTGTGCGCCGCAGCGAATTCGATTTGGCGCGGGCGCGCGAACGGGCGCATGTGCTCGAGGGGCTGATCATCGCGCTGGACAATCTGGACGCGGTCATCAGCGCCATTCGCAAATCGCGCAACACTGACACGGCGCGCAAGAACCTGGTCAAGAACTTTGCCGTCACCGAGATTCAGGCGCAGGCGATTTTGGACATGGCTTTGCGGCGCCTGGCCTCACTGGAAATCCGCCGCATTCGCGATGAGTACAAAGAAAAACGCCGCTTGATCAAATCGCTGGAAAATCTGCTGGCGAGCCCGGCCAAGCAGCGCGGGCATATTGCCGCGGAGCTGAGAAAGGTGAAAGCGGAATTCGGCGACCGGCGGCGCACGATTGTCTCCGAGGGCGAGGCGACCGGCGTGACGCAGGCCGATTTCCTGATGCCGGAAGAGCAGACTGTGGTCATGCTCAGCACCAAGGGCGATCTGGGCCGGACGCACGGCGACGATGCGCCCAAGATCACCACCGGCACCAAGCAGCCGCCGCGTCTGTTGCAACATAGCACAACGGCGCAGATTCTGTATCTATTTGCCCAGGACGGCTATTGCGCGACCCTGCCCGTTCAACAGATACCGCAAGTAAAGCAAGCGGCCGACGGCCTTCGTTACAGCGATCTGACCGACCTCGGCGCAAAACGAAAGATTGTCTCTTTCCTCTGCTTGCCGGCCGATCTGCATACGGGCTACGTCTGCTTGTTCACAGCGCAGGGTCAAGTCAAGCGCCTGCAAATGCTGGACTTGCCGGGCGTGATGTCTCACGAATTCAGCGTGATGAAGCTGGCGAAACGCGACCGAGTCGTGGCTGTGCTATATAGCAGCGGAGCGGACGAGCTCGTCCTGACAACGGCGAAGGGTTACGCCATCCGTTTCAGCGAGGATGATGTGAGAGCCACTGGCTTGGCATCGGGCGGCGTACGCGGCATCGAATTGAAGGACGATCGCGCCGTCTCTGCTTGTCTCATTTCGGAGAGGGCAAGTCACTTCTGGCACGTGGACAAACGGGGACACGCCAATCTTACCGAACTCTCGCGAATTCGCTCACAGAGCCGCGGCGGTATCGGCCGGCGTCTGCGTGGCATACAGGGCATCGAAAGCGAATTTGTCGCAGCTGCTGTGGGCCGCTTAAGCGACACCTGCCTGGTTGTGACCAGCCGCGGCAAAGCCAAATACATGACCTTGGGGCTGGCGGCAAAAGTTATGCTTGGGCCTAGAGGAATCGAGCCGGTAATCGCGCTGCGCGATAAAGAGTCCGTCATCGGCGTCGTGGAGTATCGCCAGCGGATCGATGTGCCGGCGGATGACCTGTCGGCCGACGACGAACTCAGCCTGGAGGAGATAGAAGCGCTGTTGAACCAGGCGGAGGCCGCCGAAGACGAAGACATCAGCGCTTCGACGAATGGCGCCGATCCCGCTCTGAATGGTGACGATTGACCAGGTCCTCCAGTTCAGCATCGTAACGCGGCCCCACCACAGTCCAGTCAAAGGCCGCAATTTTCGCTCGCAGCGCGCTGGTATCCAGCCTATCGTTGCCTTCCAGATGATAGCGCAATTGGGCTGTGAGCCGGTCTCGCTGGTAGAGGCAGGCCGGTTTGAGCTCGTCGGGCAGCAGGTGCGGGTAATTCAAGCGGTCGGGCAAGATCGGCAGGCAGCCGCAGTAGATCGCCTCGCAGATCGACATGCCGAAGAATTCTTGCCAGGCGGTGCTCACCACATAATCCGATTGCCAGAGCAGACGCGCGTATTCCGCGAATGATTCGACGTAGCCCAACTGTATCAGCTTGTCGCGCAGCAGGGTTTGCGCCGCGTCAAAGACCGCGGGCATCTTGCCGAAATGCTCGCCGGTGATGGCCAGCTTGAAATCATGACCTTCGGCGACTAATTTGATCATGCTGTAGATGAATGTGGCCGGGTCTTTGTCCTCCTCCCAGCGGTGGTTCCACAAGATCGTCGGCGGTTGGTCTTTGTCTTTGACGGCGCGGTACTGGTCGTAGCGCTGCAGATCGATGCCAACCGGCAGTACGCGTGACTTGGCTTTGATTTCATCTATCGTCTGCAATTCGTAGTAGTCGCGAAAGTTTTTAAGCATGCGCGGCAGCTGCTGCATGAAGTCGGCCAGGTGAAATTCGCTGTTGAAGAAGACGGCATCGGCGCAGAGGGCGCTGACGTAGTTGATGAAGCCGTAGCGCCAGCCATGCCCTTGGCGTTGGTTCTGCGGATACGACAATTGATTCTCGTGCAGATACAGGGCGATCGGCACATCTCCCAGCTGGCGAAATGTCAGGGCGCGGAAGATGGACAGGTCGATCATGCTGGAGGCGATGATGAGATCGGGCCGCGAATCCAGCAGACGCGCGAAAGTGATGGCTGCGCCCTGCATGCGCCATTTCCAGAATTGCGCCGGCATGGTGATCAGTTCGATATCGTGTTGCGAGAAACGCTGATAGCCGTCGGCCCAGGTCTTGTGGCTGCCGCCATAGTAGGATTCAAGCAAAGTGATACGCATGGCGCGGCGTGGCCTCAGCCGGTGTTGCGGCGGCGCGCCTCAACGACACTGGGTACCAGGTCGATCAGGTTGAGGATGCGCGTCAGCTGTTGGTTGCTGGAGATTTCCAATTCGAAGTTGAGCGTGGCGATGTGTTGGCGTGTGCTGACGTCAATCGAGGCGATATTTACCCGCTGATCGGCGATGATGGTGCTGATCTCGCGCAAGAGGCCCTCGCGGTCAAAGGCGACCACCTCGACCGGCACCAGGTAGCGCTGCTCTTCGTTTTCCGGTCCCCATGAGACTTCAATCAGGCGCTCGGTCTCGCGCGAGGCGGCGATGTTCGGGCAGTCTTCGCGGTGCACGGTGACGCCGCGTCCGCGCGTGATGTAGCCGATGATGTCGTCGCCCGGCATAGGCGCGCAGCAGCGCCCGAGATTGACGAGCAGGCCGCCGGCCCCCATGATGCTGACGCCTTTGGCGACGTTGGCGCCGGCCGGTTTCGTGCGCGGTTTCAGCAGGTCGTCATCGCTGACGCTCTCGGCGGACTTGCGGCGTTCTTCTTCCAGGACGCGATTGGTGATCTGCGGACCGGTGACATCGCCGGCGCCGATTGCGGCCAGGAAATCGTCGAGCTTTTCGAAATTGTGCAGCTTGGCGACCGACTCGAAGGTAACTTTCTCCAACACGCCCAAGCGTTTGAGCTCACGCTCGAGCACTTCGCGTCCCATGGAGATGTGCTTGTCGCGATTCTGCTTGCGCAGCCAATGGCGGATCTTGGTGCGCGCGCGGTTGGTGATGGCGTAGTCGAGATCGGTATTGAGCCAATCCATGCTGGGTCCGCCGCGCTTGGCCGTGAGGATCTCCACCTGGTCGCCCATTTTCAGCTTGTAATTCAGCGGCATGAGGCGGCCGTTGACCTTGGCGCCGCGGCAGCGGTTGCCGACATCGGTATGAATATGATAAGCGAAGTCGATTGGCGTGGCGCCAACGGGCAGGTCGATGATGTCGCCGTTCGGCGTCACACTGTAGACGCGGTCCTGGAACACCTCGGACTTCACCGTATCGACGAATTGCGAGGCGTCATTCAGCTCGGGGCCGAATTCCATCAGCCGGCGCAAGTACTCGAGACGCTGTTCGAAGGCCTGGTCGTGCCCGTTTTTGCCTTCTTTATAGCGCCAGTGCGCGGCGATGCCATACTCGGCGTCTTCGTGCATTTCCCAGGTGCGGATCTGCACCTCGACAGTCTTGCCTTCGTCATCGTGTACGGCGGTGTGCAGGCTGCGGTAGAAATTGTCTTTGGGATTGGCGACATAATCATCGAACTCGCCGGGAATGGGCCGCCAGAGATTGTGCACAATGCCGAGCGCCAGGTAACATTCCGCCAGAGTATCGACCAGGACGCGCATGCCGCGGATGTCGTAGATCTGTTCCAGCGGCAGGTCCTTCTTTGTCATCTTGCTGTATATGCTGTAGATATGCTTGGGGCGTGTGGTTATGGTCGCATTGGTGATTTTGGCTTTGCCCAGCTCCCGCGTTAGGCGTTCCTTGATGCGCTTGACGTAGCTCTCGCGCTCGTCTCGCCGTTCGTCCAGCGCTTTGGCGATCGACCGATAGGCATCCTGATTCAAGTAACGGAAGCTGAGATCTTCCAACTCCCATTTCATCTGCCAGATGCCGAGTCGATTGGCGAGCGGCGCAAAGATGTCCATCGTCTCCTGCGCCACCGACTGCTGCTTGTGCCGCGGCATATAACCGAGCGTGCGCATATTGTGCAGGCGGTCGGCCAGCTTGATCAAGACCACGCGCACGTCATCGCCCATAGTCAGCAGCATTTTGCGGATGTATTCCATTTCGCGGTTGATGGCGCTGGAGCGGCGCGTATCGCCGGTCGCGGAAACATTCTTGATCGGCAGGTTCTTTAATTTGGTGACGCCGTCCACCAGCTTGGCAATTGTGCTGCCAAATTCGCCGCGCAACAGCTCAACGCTGACATCGCTGTCTTCCACCACATCGTGCAGCAAACCGGCGGCGACGGATTCGGCATCCATCTTCATCTCGGCCAAAATACTGGCCACCGCCACGCAATGCGTAAAGTAGGGTTCGCCTGATTTTCGCCGCTGCCCGCTGTGGGCTTGTTCCGCCCGATGATAGGCGGTGGCGATCAGGTCAACTTCATGGGGTTTAAAGTCGGGCAGCGAGTTCAGCAGTGACTCGAGATCTCGCGAATATAGGTCGGCTGAAGTCAACATTACGCGGCCACCTGGAGGGACATTGTCCACCATAGATTAGCATATTCCGGCTGCGTTGTCGCGCTTTTCGAGCAGAGAGACTGGCTGGCCGTCTGCATGCGCTTGGCGTGAAATGCAGGCGCCAGCTAGCCGCTGACTTTATGTCTCAGGTAGGCTTCGATAAATTCGCCCAGCCGGCCGTCGAGCACAGCTGTGGTATTGCCGATTTCGACGCTGGTGCGGTGGTCTTTGACCATCTGGTAGGGGTGCAGCACATAGGAACGGATCTGATTGCCCCAGCCGGCGTCGACATTCTCGCCTTTCAGCTCGGCCATTTCCGCTTCTTGCCGGGCGCGCTCCATCTCGAAGAGCCGGGCTTTGAGAATCTGCATCGCGCGGTCGCGGTTCTGCGCCTGGCTGCGCTGGTTCTGGCATTGCACGACGACGCCGGTGGGCAGATGCGTAATGCGCACTGCGGTGTCGTTTTTCTGCACATGCTGGCCGCCGGCGCCGCTGGCGCGATAAGTATCAATGCGGATGTCGCGGTCTTCGACTTCGATTTCGATGTCGCTCTGAATATCCGGCCAGAGCTCCACCTTGGCGAATGACGTATGGCGGCGGCTGGCGCTATCGAATGGGCTGAGGCGGACCAGCCGATGCACGCCTTCTTCACTCTGCAGATAGCCGTAAGCGTTTTCGCCTTTGACGCTGACTGTCACGCTTTTGAGACCGGCTTCGTCGCCGTTGCTGCGCTCGAGGATCTCCGCCTTGTAGCCATTCTGCTCCATCCAGCGCAGGTACATTCTCTCGAGTATTTCCGCCCAGTCCTGCGCGTCAACGCCGCCGGCGCCCGCGTGTATGGCGAAGATGGCGTCTTCACTATCGTAATCGCCCGCCAGCATGGCTTGCAGGGACATTGCTTCGACGATTTCGCTCAGCGCTTCGGTTTCGGCTTCGAGTTCCGCCTGCATATCGGCGTCGGCGATCTCGGCGAGCTCAATGGCGTCGCTGATGCGGCCGGCCAGCGTGCCCCAGCGGTCGACGGCAGACTTAAGCTTGGAGAGGCGCTGCATGGTCTTCTGCGCCGCATCGGGATTATTCCAAAAGTCGCCCTCGCTGGCCTCGCTCTCCAGTTCGTCAATGATTAGCTGCTTGCCGGCGATGTCAATCCGCGCCATCAATTCGTCGATTTGCCGCTTGAATTCGCTCAGCTGGCTGATGATATTGTCCATTGTTGGCGCGGGCAATTGCCCGGCTTCACCTTTCTGTGTTGTGGCGGGCCGCGTTCTGCTGTCGGTATCGCTCGTACATGAGTATCGCGCCGCTGACGGACACATTCAGCGAATCGCTCATAGCGCCGGCCATCGGTATGCGCGCGAGTTGGTCCGCTTGCGCCAACCAGCGCTCGGGCAGCCCCTGGTCCTCCGAACCCAAGACTATGGCCGTTCTTCCTCCAAAGTCGAGCTCAAAGAGGCTTGTGGCGCCGTCGACAGCGGCGGCTACAATTTGGAAGCCCTTCTGCCGCAAGCAGGCGATCGCTTCGCTACTACTAAGCTTGAACACATTGTCGCGGAAGCAAGCGCCTGTGCTGCTGCGAATGACATTGGGATTATAGAGGTCGAGGGCGCAATCGACCAGTATGACCGCGTTGATGCCGGCGGCGTCGGCACTGCGCAGCAGGGCGCCGACATTGCCCGGAACGCTCAACTCGACCAGCACAGCGACATGATTGAACTCGGATTGGCCAAGTTCAAGCGGTCCTCTGGCTGGTCGACTGCGCATGACCGCGACCATGCCGTCGGGATTCTCGCGATAACTGATGAGCTTCATCAGCTGCGGCGTGACCTGATGCATCTCGACTTCGCCCAGCCTCGGTACCGCGGCCATTTCCGGACAGTGCAGCAGGTAGTCAATGGTGTAGCCGCAGCGCAGCGCCCGCTGCAAGTCGCGTCCGTAATCAATCAGGAAGCGCCCGGCATTGGCGCGGCCGCGTTTGCTGCGCAGGCGTTTAACTTGCTTGATTCGGCTATTCTGCTCGCTGGTGATGATCAAGGCAGCGGTCAACCTGTCTCGTCATCTTCGTCGTCAAATAGGCTCTCGACGAAGAATTCCGGCGTGAAGAGCACCAGGTCGTCGACCCCTTCTCCCAATCCCAGATAGTGTACGGGCAGGCGCAGGTCATGAAAGATGGAGAAGACCATGCCGCCTTTGGCCGTGCTGTCGAGCTTGGTGACGATGACGCCGGTGACGCCCGCCGATTCCTGGAAGCTCCTGGCTTGCTCGATGGCGTTCTGGCCGGTGGTGCCGTCCAGCACCAGCAAGACTTCATGCGGCGCATCAGGCACGACTTTGCCCGAGACTTCGCTGATTTTGGTGAGCTCGCGCATGAGATTGTAATTGTTTTGCAGACGTCCGGCGGTGTCGATCAGCAGCACGTCATGGCCACGGGCTTTCGCGGCGACTGTCGCGTCAAAGACTACCGCGCCCGGGTCGGAGCCCGGTCGATTGGCGATGACGGGCACATCCACTCGGCTGCCCCAGGTCTGCAGCTGTTCGATGGCGGCCGCGCGGAAGGTGTCGCCGGCGGCGATCATCACCTTGCGGCGCGACAAGTTTTGCAGTCGATGCGCCAGCTTGGCGATGGATGTCGTCTTGCCCGATCCGTTGACGCCGACCACCAGAATGATTGACAGCTCGCGGCCGGAGATGTCCATCGCCGGCGGGAAGTCCAGCAAGCCGGACAAGGTCTCCTTGAGCGCGCCCTGCAGCTGACTGGTCTTGGTCATGCCTTCGCTGCGCACGCGGTCCTGCAAACTGTCGATTACATTCACGGTGGTGTCGAAGCCGACATCCGCCTGGATCAGCAGCGTTTCCATGTCCTCCCAGGTGTCTTCGTCGATCTCGGTATTGCCCAGCATCTGCGAGATGCGGCCGAAGAACGACTGTCGTGTTTTGGAAAGTCCGCGCCGGAAAACTGCCAAGAAGCGCCCCCTGCTAACCGACCCTGTGCAAGCGGGGATTATACAGTCTGGCGCCGGGCGCAACAATGCGCGTTCGTGGCGAAAATGATATTGCTGTATAATTAAAAGGGACTGAATTAAGAAAGCAGAATTGGCAAATGGTGAAGGTGAGTCGTTCTAATGTCCCAAACAAGTGATGAATTTCCGATCATTGTTTGGCTGGACGGTTCTTTGTCCAACCCGCACTGGGTAGTAGACAGCCCGGAGATGGTGCTGGGCCGGGACGATGGTTGTGATATTGTAATACCGGTAAGGCAGATAAGCCGGCAGCATGTGAAGATCATGATGGAAGGCGGCGCTTGCGTCATCGAGGACATGCGCAGCAAGAACGGCACCTGGGTAAATGGCTATCGTCTGACTGGCATGCGCCAATTGGAGGACGGCGATGAAATCCGCATCGCCAAAGACATACGCTTGCGCTTTGTAGGCTCGGGGGCGACCGCGCCTTCGACTACGCGCGTGCTGCCCGATGTCATTCCCTCTAGCGCCATGACGGGTTTGCGCTTGCGTCTGGATCCGGAATCGCGCGAGGTTGTCATCCGCGGCGAAACGGTGGATCCGCCCTTGAGCTTGCCGCAATACCGCCTGCTTGAGATCCTGTTCGCCAGCCAAGGCGGGGTCTGCAGCCGGAAGGATGTGGTTGACGCCGTTTGGCCGGATGAACAGAGCGACGGCATCAGCGAGCAGGCGATTGACGCGCTGGTGCGGCGCTTGCGGGACCGCCTGGCCGAGTTCGATAGCGAGCATCAGTATATCGTTACGGTGCGGGGTCACGGCTTCCGGCTGGACAATCCCCAGGACGAATCAGCCGAATGAAGTATCAAGATCATCTTGATAGCGCCGCTCTGGAACAGTATGCTTCTGCCTTGAATACGCGGGCCAAACAAGCGCGCGCCAGCGGACGGCTGAGCGCGTCGGATCTGCGCGACCGCATTTTGGAATCCGGCGGGCTGTGTGAATGGTGCGGCCGCGGGCTGGTCAATGATGCCTTTGAGTTGGATCATATCATCAGTTTGAAGCAGCGCGGCGCCAATACAGCCGAGAATCTGGCGGTCGCCTGCCCGGACTGCAATCGGCAGAAGGGCCAAAAACACCCGGCTCGTTTTGCCGCCGAGATCAGCCTGGCGACGCCTCGCAAGACAGCGCTGGTAAAGCGGATTCTGCGGCATTATGCCATGGAGTCTCTTGAGCAGGCGTCGCTGTTTGCTGAGCCCGCGAGCCAAAGGGAATCGGCTGGCAAAGACAGTCGCGATAGTACGGGCGAGCCACATTACCGCTGGTAACCGCCCGGGCTATCGCGCTATGGGAGCAATTGCTTGGAAAAGACAATCGAAGAGAGGCTCGGCGACCGCGAGCCGCGGGCCGGCGGAGATGCCGAAGCCTGGCAAAGCGTTCTGGAGCTATGCGGCGACCAACTGCGCGACAATGCCGGGCGCGAGAAGAACGATGATCCGGTAGAAAAGCGTGTTTGCTCGCGCAGTTATACCTTGAAACAGGCGGCGCGGCTGGCCGGCGTCAA
>LXNI01001717.1_pt1 | contig 17592 bp, 16 predicted proteins | sample 809091 | NCBI WGS metagenome assembly LXNI01 (sample SAMN04870527, study PRJNA318959) | sponge metagenome | biome: 01000161; feature: marine sponge reef; material: water | host: Sarcotragus foetidus | place: Greece: Milos, Mediterranean Sea | collected 2013-05-29 | depth 5-7 m | reverse complement strand
TCATTGCCGTTCGGTCCAACGTGCGCACGGCCAGCGCGGCGACGCGCTCGCTGGGCGACGCGCTCACGATTGCCCTGCGCGGCGGGGCGGTTTCCGGAATCTTGATCGTGGGCCTCAGTCTGCTGGGCGTGTTCATGCTGTTCTGGCTGTTCGGCGGGTTTGAGAATCCGAAGGTGACGCCGGAACTGATTGTCGGATTCGGCTTTGGGGCCAGTTTCGTGGCCCTCTTCGCGCAGTTGGGCGGTGGCATCTACACCAAGGCCGCCGACGTGGGCGCCGACCTGGTCGGCAAAGTGGAAGCCGGCCTGCCCGAGGACGACCCGCGGAATCCCGCGGTCATTGCCGACCTGGTGGGCGACAACGTGGGCGACTGCGCCGGTCGTGGCGCGGACCTCTTCGAGTCCACGGCCGCCGAGAGCATCGGGGCCATGATTCTGGGTGTCGCCGTATTCAAGGCGACCGGCGAAGACAACATTGCCTGGATTCTATTTCCGCTGGTGGTTCGGTCGTTCGGGGCCATCGCCTCGATCGTCGGCCTACTCGTCATTCGGCCCGACCGCGTGCGCAACGCGCAGCGGGCGCTGGACGTGGGCTACTGGACCACGGCCGTGCTGGCGACGGTGGGGATGGCGATTTCCGCCATCGTGATGCTGGGGTCGTGGTGGTTCTTCCTGGCTGGGCTGATCGGAATCCTGACCAGCGTGGCCTTCGTCTACATCACGCAGTACTACACGGCGTTCAACCGGCCCGTCCGCGAGATTGCCGAGGCGTCTCGCACGGGCGCGGCCACCAACATCATCTCCGGGCTAGCCGTGGGAATGGAAAACACGGCGATGCCGATCATCGTCATTTCCGTGGCGCTTTGGACGTCGTTCCAGGTGGGCATCCTGGGATTCGCCGACCTTGGCATCACCGATATCAGCCCCTTTGTAGCCGGCGTGTTCGGTACGGCGGTGGGCACGATGGGCATGCTGATGAGCGCGGCCTACATCCTGGCCATGGACACCTTCGGCCCGATCGCCGACAACGCGGGCGGGATTACCGAGATGGCCGACGCGCCCGAGGATGTCCGCGACATCACGGACGGCCTGGACGCGGTCGGCAACACAACCAAGGCGCTGACCAAGGGGTACGCCATTGGTTCGGCGGCGCTGGCAGCCTTCCTGCTGTTCAGCGCATACCTGGAGACTGCGGGCCTTCACTCGGTCGACCTATCCAAGGTCGAAGTTTTCATTGGGGCCATGCTAGGGGGCATGCTGGTCTTCCTGTTCAGTTCGCTGGCGATTCGCGCGGTTGGCCGCGCCGCCCAGGCGATGATCCAGGAGGTCCGCCGCCAATGGCGGGAAGAACCGGGGATCCTTGCAGGCACGGTGGAACCGAACTACAGCCAAGCGGTGGACATCAGCACGCGCTCGGCGCTGCGCGAAATGATCGCGCCGGGTCTGCTTGCCGTGGTGATGCCAATCGTTGTCGGTTTGGTGTTGCGCGCTGAGGCCGAAGCGGCGCTGCTGATGGTCGGCACCATTGCCGGTGTGTTGCTGGCGACGGTGATGAACAACGGCGGTGGCGCCTGGGACAACGCCAAGAAATACATCGAGGCGGGTCACCTGCGCGACGAAAACGGCAATCCGATCGGTAAGGGCACGGATGAACACGCCGCATCAGTGGTGGGCGACACCGTGGGTGACCCGTTCAAGGACACCGCCGGGCCGTCGCTGCACGTGCTGGTCAAGCTGTTGAGCACGATCACTCTGGTGCTCGCACCGGTATTCATCTAGACGCGTTGACACTGGGCCGCCCGCCAGGGTGCGTACCGGCGTCTCGCTGGGTCGACTGATCCATGTGGGGCGAGGTGATCATCCTGGCGGCGGTCCAGGCGCTGACCGAGTTTCTGCCGGTCAGCAGTTCCGGGCACTTGGTGTTGGTCCCGGCCCTGGCCGGCTGGACCGATCCGTTTCTGACGGGGCTGACGCTATCGGTGGCGCTGCACGTGGGGACGGGGCTGGCCTTGGTTATCGCACTGTGGTCCGACTGGGTGTGGCTGGCGCGCGGCGCCGTGGGCAGAGGGCCCTCGGTCCCAGCAGCTCGCCGCCTGCTGGCGGCGCTGGTCGGATCGACACTCCTGATCGGCCTGATCGCGCTGCCGTTGCGCGGCTGGCTGACGACGCTGCGCGACTCGACGCTGGCGGCGGTCTTGCTGATTGTCTTTGGCGTGGTGCTGGCGGCGGCTGACCGGTTTGGGACGAGCCGTCGCGATCTTGCGTCCACGCCATTCGCATTCTGGGTTGCGATTGGCCTGTCACAGTTCGCGGCGCTGATTCCAGGGGTATCTCGGGCGGGCATCACGATGACGGTGGCGCGGGGTTTGGGCGTGGAGCGTCAGGCCGCCACCAGGTTTTCGCTGTTTCTGCTGGCGCCGGCGGTGGCCGGCGCGGCACTCGTGCAGTTCGTGGACGTGGCGATCAGCGGGAAGCCGATCGGCGACATTCCGCTGCTGATCGGGGCAACGCTGGTCGCGGCGGTGGTGGGGGCGGCGGCCGTACGCTGGCTGCTTGGCTTCGTCGCTCGCCACAGTCTGGCGGCGTTCGCGGTCTACCGTGTGGCTGCCGGCGCCCTGGCGCTGATCCTGTTGCTTACGCTGCGCGCCTGAAAAACCCGCGGCGAAAGCGCCAACCGTCCATATAATCGCCTCTCTGAGCGAGGTGACCATGCGCATAGGGATTCTCAACGCGACCGGGTACTCCGGCGGCGAACTGGTTCGGTACTTGGCCGTCCACCCGGAATTCGAAATCGTTGGCGCGACCGCCCGCAGCCAGGCCGGATGCCGCCTCCACGAGGTGTTTCCCTGGATGCGCGCCAGCGGTCGGGCCGCGTACGCGGACCTGGAGTTGACGCCCGAGCTGAACGGCAGCGCCGACCTGGTGATCTCATGCTTGCCGCACAAGGCGTCGGCGGCGCAGTTGGCGCCGTTTCTCGACGATGGGATCCGCTGCATCGACGTCAGCTCGGATTTCAGGCTGCGGGATCCGGCGGACTACCTGCGCTGGCATGGCGTGGAGCACGCGGCGCCGGAGTGGATCGACTCGGGCGTGTACGGGCTAACGGAGTGGCATCGCGAACAGATTCGTGAAACCGACCTGGTAGCCAATCCGGGCTGTCACGCGATCACGGCGGCGCTGGCCCTGGCGCCGGCGGCGAGCGCCGGACTTCTGGCCGGACACGTGCTGGTGGACTCCAAGACTGGGGTCTCCGGCGCGGGGCGTTCTGCGTCGCTCGCGTATGGGTTCTCCGAAATCAACGAAGATGCCTCGGCCTATCGAGTGGCCGATCACTACCAGAGCCCCGAAATCGCCCAAGAGTTAGGCGATATTGCCGGCTCGCCCATTGAGGTGACGTTCGCACCACACCTGGTGCCCATGACGCGGGGCATCCTGATTACGGCGTACGGTGGACTGCGCGAGAGCGTGTCGCCGTCGCAGGTCAAGCAGGCCTACCGCGATGCATACGACGACGAGCCGTTCGTACACCTCGCGGGCGCGCCGCCGCACACCAAGTGGACGTCCGGCGGGAACCATGCCTTTGTGCACTGGACCGTGGACGAGGCCACTCAGACACTGGTCGCCATGGCCGCAGTCGACAACCTGGGCAAAGGCGCCGCGGGCAGCGCGGTACAAAACGCGAACGTCATGGCCGGGATCGACGAGCAGGTCGGTCTGGCGATTCCGCCGAGTCACCCGTAAATGCACGAGCCCCCGGCGGAACTTGACGGCTTTCGGGTCGTTCCGGGCGGCACGCTGGCGCCGCGCGGATTCGTCGGCGGGGGCGTGGCCGCCGGAATCAAGGCTACGGGGGCGCTGGACCTGGGCGCGATTTTGAGCACGCGCACACCGTGTCAGTCGGCGGCGACCTTTACGACCAACCGCGTATGCGGCGCGTCCGTAACCATCAACAAGGAGCGCCTTGGGAAGATGCCGGCCCGCGGCATCGTGTTCAACAGCGGGAATTCCAACGTGTTCACCGGGGCGCGCGGGCGGGCCGATGGCCTGGCATTCATCGACGCCTTTGCCAGCCGGTTCGCTGTGCCGGCTGATGAGATTCTGGTGGCCTCCACGGGAGTGATTGGCTTCCATTTGCCGATGCCCAAAATCCTGGCGGGGGTCGAATCCCTGGAACTCTCGCCCGACGCCGGCGAGGCGGTCGCAAGGGCCATGATGACCACCGACGCTGCGCCCAAGACGCTGGCCATCGAGGTTCCGGTTTCCGGCGGGACAATCCGGATCGGCGGCGCGGCCAAGGGCGCCGGCATGGTGCATCCCAACATGGCGACCATGTTCGTGTTCATGACCACGGACGCTGAACTGGAAGGCGGGACGCTGCAGCGGCTGCTGAGCGCGACGGTGGCCGATTCATTCAACCTGCTCAGCATTGACGGCGACCAGTCGACGAGTGATACGGCGCTGCTATTGGCCAACGGGGCAAGCGAGACCGGCTTGCTCCAGGAGGGCACGTCGGACGCGGAGGCGTTTACGCGGGGCTTGCAGGCGGTCTGCCGCTGGTTGGCACAGGAAATCGTGCGGGGCGGCGAGGGTGTCACGAAGCTGTTTTCCGTGACGGTGCGTGGAGCGTCGGACGACGGCACGGCGCGGCAGGCGGCGCGTGCGGTCACCACGTCGTCGCTGGTAAAGACGGCAATTCATGGCGGCGACCCCAATTGGGGCCGGATCGTGATGGCCCTGGGCAATAGCGGCGCCGTCTTCGACCCGGACCTTCTCGACATCTGGATCGGCGAGACACAGGTCGTCCGGGACGGTGCGCCCGCCGTGTACGAGGAGTCATTGGTTGCCGAGCACTTCATGCAGCCGGACGTCACGATTGAGGTGGCGCTAAACCAGGGCGAGGCCAGCGCGACGGCCTGGGGTGGGGACCTCTCAGCCGAGTACGTGGCGATCAACGCGGAGTACATGACCTGAGCGCCGGCAGTATCGAGTCCGATCGAACAGCCACGCCTGATCTGACCGGCCGCTACGTGGTCGTGAAGATCGGCGGGACGGCGGACATGGCCGCCGGGCGGGTTGGAGCTGACGTGCGCGCCCTGGTCGAGGACGGCGTGCGCGTCGTGATTGCCCACGGCGGCGGCGACGAACTGACGGCCTGGCAGAAAGCACGGAGGCGCAAGACCCGGTGGCACAACGGCCTGCGCGTTACCGACGACCAAACACGAGACGACGCCGTGCTCGTCTTTCGAGGCCTAGTGGCGCCGGCCGTTGTGGGCGCGTTGCAGCAGGCCGGAGCGTCGGCGGTGGGCATCAGCGGGCCGGACGGTGGTGTAGTGCGCGTACGTCGCGCATCGCCGGATTTGGGCTGGGTCGGCCAGGTGAACGCCGTCAACACTCGTCTGCTTGACGACCTGACCGGGGCCGGACACGTCCCGGTTGTTTCGCCCCTCGGCGTCGATGGGCTTGGGGCGTTGTACAACGTGAACGGTGACGACATCGCCGGGGCGATGGCGCGCGCCACACAGGCGGCGGCCCTGGTGTTTCTCACTGACGTGGACGGCGTGAAGGGTGCCGACGGCTCGGTGTTGGGGCAGCTCGACCCGGTCGGCGCCGAGCACCTGATCCGGGATGGAGTCATTGCAGGTGGGATGGTTCCCAAGGTTCGCTCGGCGGTTGCGCTGCTCAGCGACGTGGGACGGGTCTGCATTGCCAACGGTTCGCGTCGTCACGCCCTGCGGCGCGCCCTGGACCCGGCCGGCGGCGGTACCCAGGTGAGGGCCGAATCCGCCTCCCTATAATCCGAGTCGGAACGGCGACTGCTGTTCGATCCCTCCCGAGGCTGATCCACGCATGGGCTGGCAAGAGTTGGAAGCGCGCTATTACCACCAGGCGTTTCGCCGATTCCCGGTGACGTTGGTGCGCGGCGAGGGGTCGCGCCTGTGGGACGACGAAGGCAATTCGTACCTGGACTTCACCGCCGGCATTGCCGTAACCACGCTGGGACATGGCGATCCCGAACTGTGCGACGCGGTGGCGGACCAGGTGCGGTCGTTGGCGCACATTTCTAACCTTTTCTACACGACGCCGCAGCTTGAGGTCGCGCAGCGCCTGGTTGATAACTCGGCGCTGGACCGCGTGTTCTTCGTCAATAGCGGCGCCGAAGCCAGCGAGACCTGCCTGAAGATCGCCCGCAAGTGGGGTCGGACGCAGCGAGACGGGGCCTACGAAGTCATCACGGCTGAACACGGCTTTCACGGCCGCACCATCGCCACCACGGCGGCCACCGGCACGCCGGCCTACCAGGAACCGTTTGCACCGATGCCTGACGGTTTCACGCATGTTCCCCTGAACGACCTGGATGCCGTGGACGACTCGATTTCGGCCTCGACCGCCGCCGTCATGGTGGAGTTGGTTCAGGGCGAGAGCGGCGTGCGCATGGCGGACGTGGACTATGTGCGGGGTCTGCGAAGCATCTGCGACGAGCACGGCGTGCTGCTGATCTTCGATGAGGTCCAGACGGGCATCGGTCGCACCGGTCGCCTGTTCGGCTACGAGAACTTTGACGTCACACCCGACCTGATCGGGCTGGCCAAGGGGCTCGGCGGCGGCCTGCCGATCGGGGCGGTGCTGAGCAGCGAAGCCGTAAGTGTGCTGGTACCCGGCGAGCACGGATCGACCTTTGGCGGCAGTCCCGTGGCCTGCGCCGCGGCCCGCGTGGTGCTCGACCGTGTGATGGCGCCAGGCTTCCTCGATGAAGTGCAGGCGAAGGGCGAACACGTGCAGGCGCGTCTGCGAGACAGCGCCGAACAGGGCGCCCGAATTACTGGCGTGCGCGGCCTCGGGCTCATGATCGGCTTTGACCTTGAGTCCGAGGACGTGGCGACCGAAGTGGTGGAAGACTCGCGCCAAAACGGCTTGCTGCTCATCAAGGCCGGGCCGGCCACGATCCGCATCGTGCCGCCGCTCACAATCACCGTGGATGAGCTTGACGAGGGCTTGGATGCGCTCGACGCCGCGCGGGGCGCTTGACGAGATCCGTTTGCCCCGTCGGCTGAAGTAGCTCGCGATCATGTGGGGTGGACGGTTCGACAAGCCGCCGGCCGATGTGGCGCGGGCCTTTACGCGCTCGTATCCCGTCGACCGCCGCATGTACCGCGAGGACATTGTTGCCAGTCGTGCGCATGCTGCGATGCTGGGCCGACAGAAGATCATTCCTGCTCGCAGCGCGGACGCCCTGACGGCGGCGCTGGATGCTCTTATTGCCGAGCTTGATCAGTCGGGTGGTCCTCCAGCGACCGCAGACGATGAGGACGTACACAGCTTCGTCGAGCGCGAATTGACCGAACGGATCGGCGATCACGGCCGCCGGCTCCATCTGGCGCGCAGTCGAAATGATCAGGTCGCCACGGATTTCCGGCTTTACTGCAAGGGATTCTGCTTGCGCCTGGCAACCGCGGTACTCGACCTGTTGGACGTCCTGGCACAGCGGGCCAACGAGGAGGCGGAGACGATTGCGCCGGGGTTCACTCACCTGCAGGTCGCCCAGCCGGTCACCCTTGGGCACTACTTCCTGGCCCTGTTCGAAATGCACCGGCGCGACGTCGACAACATCCTCTATGCCTACACCGTGGCCGATGTTTGCCCGCTGGGCGCCGGGGCACTGGCGGGCGTGAGCTTCAACATCGACCGGGAATCCGTTGCGGAGGACCTGCGCTTCAGCCAGGTTGCGCGCAACAGCCTGGATGCCGTGTCCGACCGAGACTTCGTGAGCGCGGTGCTGCAGGCCTGTGTGACGCTCAGCGGTCACCTGTCGCGCTGGGCGGAAGATCTGGTGATCTGGGCGTCGCCGGGGTTCGGCATGGTTCGGTTCGACGACGCCTTCGCAACGGGAAGCAGCATGCTGCCCCAGAAACTCAATCCCGATGTGGCGGAGTTAACGCGCGCAAAGGCCGCCGCGATCTCGGGTGCGGCCGTCGGCTGGCAAGCGACGCTGAAGGGCGTGCCGCTGAGCTATGCCCTGGATATGCAAGAGGACAAGCGCGCCGTTTTCAGAGTCGAGGACGACGTTTTCGCGGGGTTGCGGGCGCTAACCGGTGCCCTGGGCACGCTGACGGTGAACCGGGAGCGAATGGAGGCCGTGGCAAGCCTCGGGCATTCGACGGCCATCGAGATTGCCGACTACCTGACCGAGCGGGATGTGCCGTTTCGTGACGCACATGCGGCCGTTGGGCTACTGGTGCGCCTGGCCGAGGACCGAGGCGTTGAGCTGGCCGAGCTGGACGACGCTGACTTCTCGAGCGCCGACAAGCTGCTGCCCGGCGACGTGCGCGACCGGCTGGACCTTCGGGAGGCCGTCGCTCGACGAATCTCGCTAGGAGGGACCGCGCCGGCCCGAGTTCGCGAGGAGGCCGAGCGTGCGAGCCGCTGGCTTCGCTGGCAGCGCGCTCACGTCGAGGACCTGACCGGCCGAGGCCTGCCGCCGGCCTTGCAGCCTGCGGCTAGTGTTGCGGTAGAGCCTTGACGCATACGACGCTCGGCTCAACCAATGACCGACTGAAACTGGTCGACGCCTCGGAGGAGCGGTAGACGACTGTGGCTAGTTCAGATAAAGCGCCGATTCAGCTCTCGATCGTCGTCCCGGCATTCAACGAGGAGGATCGTCTGGGCGCGACGTTGGCCGCGATTGACACGTGGGCGGCCGGACGTGAAGCGCGGATTGAAGTCGTCGTGGTGGATGACGGATCCACGGACGGCACACTTGAAATAGCCCGAACCTGGGCGTGCGAGGCGCGCAAAACCGGCGACGTTGTCCCCCGGGTGCTGGATGAGCCGCACCGGGGTAAGGGAGCAGCCGTGGCGCTTGGCGTTCGCAGCGCATGTGGCGCCGTCCGCATGTTCATGGACGCCGATCTGGCGGTCCCACTCGTGTTCGTTGAACGCGTCGTCGAGGAGATTCGACGCGGGGCCGACGTCGCGATCGGCTCGCGCGAGTTGGATTTGTCGCAGCGGCTCGACGAGCCCTGGCGCCGCCATGCGCTCGGGCGTGGATTCAATCGACTTGTGAGCTGGCTTGGCGTCCGCGGGTTCAGTGACACGCAGTGCGGCTTCAAGGGGTTCTCGGCGGATGCGGCCGAGGACATCTTTAGTCGAGTGAGGCTCTACCCAGCTGACGGAGAAGTCATTCAGAAAGAACGGGTAACTGCCTTTGACGTTGAAATCCTGGCTATTTCCCGTCGACGCGGCTGGCAGACCGTCGAGTTTCCCGTCGAGTGGCGACACGTACCCATGAGCAAGGTCCGTCCGCTGTCGGATGCCGTTTCGATGCTGATCGATGTCCTGCGCGTGCGGTGGAATCTGATACGCGGGTCGTACGACTGACTCTGGTGGACCTGCCGACTGCCGAACGGGCTATGGCTTTCTGTGAATTCGGACTCCCTGTGCGTCGGACAGTCCCGGGCGAGTTGACGGTGCCGAATTGAAGGAAAAGCGCATTGTTCTGTTCGATGGCTGGCTGGCCACGCTGGGCGGAGGCGAGCGTCAGGTCCTAAGCGCGGCCAGTGCATTGCGTGAGTTGGGCGCGGTCCGTGTGGTTTCGCACTGTCCGTTGCCGCGCTCGGCCGTGGTTGACTGGGCCGGCATCGATCTGGACGGGGTGAGCTTTCGATTCATGCCGGAACGCCCCCAGCTGACCGGACGCGACATTGCGGGCAACGCCGACCTGTTTGTCAACGGCACCCATCTCAGCCTGGTTGACGGTCGGGGCGTGCCGTCGATCCGATTTGTCTACTTTTCGGCACGGCCCAGCAGTACCGCTTGGCGCACCGTCGGCACCGCGCTTCGAATACTTGGTCAGGGACTTGGTGCGGCTCACGAGCGAACCGGCTGGTTTGGCACCGAAGCCCACGAGGGCGCCCTATTCCGCCAGTCTGATGGCGATGGGCGGATCGGTGTCCGGGATGGAACTCGAGTCCGCTTTTGGCTTAGCGCGATGAGCCACGAGGACCGCACGTACACCATTGAGACGAGATCCGGCGACCCACTCGCGGAGGGAATAGCCGGGGCCAAAGGCGACTTTGCGCCGAGTCCCTGGGTCGACATTCCAAGGGGCTGCCGGGAATTGGCAATCCGGTCGGCGGCATCCGGTGGGACAAACCGCTGGGAGGGTCGGCAATTGGGGCTGGGGCTGGGTTCCATCGAGGAGCGCGGTGCGTTGCCTCGAGACATCTACCAGCGCGTAACGCGCCGACTGATTCCCAAACTGGCCTACTGCGCGGGCGACGACCATGCCGCCAGGTACGCCCACGCCTTGCGCTCGTACGACGCGGTGACGCCCAACTCGCACTTCACCGCGTCATGGCTGCGCCGCCGCTGGAATGTCACTGGACCAGTTATCGAGCCGCCGGTCATTGCCGACGAACGCCAGGATGTGGCCAGGAATCGGCCGCTGATCGTGTCGATTGGGCGTTTCTTTGTTGGGGGGCACAACAAGAAGCACCTGGCCATGGTTCGGGCCTTCCGGATGCTGTGTGACCGTGGCCTCGTTGGTTGGCGCCTGGCGCTTGTGGGCGGCGTTGGCCAGCGCCCGGTGGATGCGGACTACCTGCGCAGGGTGGAGGCCGAGGCGCATGGCCTGCCGATTGACGTGTACCCAAATGCCGACGAGACAACCGTTCGCGAGTTGCGGGCAGCGGCCGCTATTGCCTGGCACGCGGCGGGTTACCAGGAGTCTGAGCGCCGTGCGCCTGAGCGGTTCGAGCACTTTGGCATGGCGGTGGCAGAACTCATGATGTCGGGCGCTGTACCTGTAGTCTTCGACGGGGGCGGACTGCGAGAGATCGTCGAGCCAGGTCGCAGCGGCTTTCGCTGGCGCACGCTGGAGGAACTGGTCGCCGTCACGCTGTCGTTGGTGCGGAACGGTCGACGACGAGCTGAGATGAGCGAGGCCGCGCGCCGACGCGCTGAGCGCTGGTCTCAGACGAATTACCAGCGGAGGATTGTTGAACTCGCCCGCGACGTCATGACCGGGAGTGACGAGGCAAACTTCTCAGGCTAGAGCTGCCTCGGAGCGATCTTCATAGGGAAGGTTCCGGCCAAGGACGTGCGCCGATTGCTAGCATCGTAGGTTCGTGCGTCGACTGCGTGGTTGGGCGTGACACTACTCGTTCAGAAGTTCGGTGGATCCTCGGTCGCGACGAGTGAGCGAATCCGAGCGGTAGCCGAGCGGATTCAGGACTCGCTGTCTCAGGGCGACCGCATTGCCGTTGTCGTGTCAGCTATGGGCGACACGACAGACGATCTCATCGCGGCGGCCGAGCGATTGGCCGCGCGCCCGCGCTCGCGCGAGTTGGACTTCCTGCTGTCCACGGGCGAGCTCGTCTCGGCGGCTCTCATGTCAATGGCGTTGCATGAACTCGGCTGCGACGCGGTTGCACTCTCAGGTCCACAGGCCGGAATCCGGACCAACGGGCGCTACGGTCGCGCCCGCATTACCGAGATCGAGCCGACGCGCATTCGCGCAGAGCTCAAGTCCGGATGTGTTCCGGTGATGGCGGGATTCCAGGGACTTGGACCCGACGGGGACATCGTGACGCTTGCGCGCGGAACCTCGGACACCTCCGCAGTTGCCTTGGCCGTGGCTCTTGGCGTCGATCGCTGTGAGATCTACACGGACGTGGACGGCATTTTCACCGCCGATCCGCGCATCGTGCCCGACGCGCGCAAGCTCGATCTGGTGATTTACGACGAAATGTTGGAGATGGCAAAGCTAGGCGCGCGCGTCATGCATCCGCGCGCGGTCGAGATTGCTGAACACTTCGGCATGCCGGTGGTGGTACGTTCCAGTTTCAGCGATGCACCAGGGACGGAAATCGTGGCTGAATCAGCTGTTCCAATTGAGACCATGCAGCGCGTGCGCGCGGTGGCGCACGACACCGATGTGGCGCGCGTGACAATCCGTGGCGTCAGCGATCGACCGGGTCTGGCGCATGCCTTGTTCCAGCCCCTGGCCGACCGCCACATCAACATCGACGTGATCGTGCAGAACGTCTCGGACGGCGGAGTGACCGATCTTTCGTTCACTGTTGACGAGACAGACCTGGACGCGACTCTTGACCTCATCCGTCCCGTGGCGGCCGAGATCGGCGCCCGCGACGTGGCAGCGTCCACGGAGTTGGGGAAGGTGAGCATCGTGGGCGTGGGCATTCAGAGCACACCGGGAATCGCGGCCCGGATGTTTGGGGCACTCGCGGCGGCGGGCATCAACATCGTGAGTATCACGACCAGCGAAATTCGCCTGACGTGCCTGGTGGACACGTCCGAGGTGGCACGGGCGACCAAGCTGTTGCACGACGAATTCGATTTAAGCACCCCAGACTCCATGTGACGTCGCGCGCTCGTTCCAAGGATGACCGCTGGTACCATGAACGTGCGCGCCAAACCTGTTAGAGCGTCGCCTGGAATCGGGGAGGCGATAGCCGCATGATCGAGATGATCGTGGATAGCGTGCGCGTGAATCTGATCAGTCCAAGCCGTGTCGTGGTACTGAAGGAACGGGACGGGCCACGCTATCTGGCGATCGTAATCGGGCAGGGCGAAGCCGACGCCATTGCCGTCAAATTGCAGGACCATGAAGTTCCCAGACCCCTGACCCACGACCTGCTCAAGCAGTTGATCGAATCGGTCCAAGGGTCAGTCGAACGGGTCGTGGTGACGGACCTTGTTGACACGACGTTCTTCGCGACGATCGTCCTGGACATCAACGGCAGCCGCTGTGAACTAGACTCGCGACCCAGCGACGCCATTGCACTGGCAGTGCGGGCCAGTGCTCCGATTCTCGTCGAACCGGCCGTGCTCAACGAAGCAGGGTTTGAGCCTGACACGGACGGCGAGGATGCCGGCGAAGGTGAGCCGGTGGCGGAAGAAAAGCTCGAGGTATTCCGCGAGTTCATTAATCAACTTGACCTGGACGATCTCGAGAAGTCCTAGCGTTGCTCCGCGGGCGGAGCCAGTCGCCTAGACCTTCTCGTCACGCCGCTCCGAGCGGAGCGAGTAACGCCAGATGAGGGCGAGAGGCTTGAGCGATGCCTCAGGCCCTGCGGCGAGACCTCAGGTTTGGCTAACGACTTCGCGCTGCCCGGAGACTGCCGATCGCCGGATTGCGGCCAGGACCTCCAGCAGGTGCACGCTGTCTTCGGGCGGCGAGCCGTTTGGGGCGTCGCCGTTGATTACGGCAAGGAAGTGTTCGTCGGGATTGCTTCCCCCGGCCAAGCCCTCGACTTCACGCGTGACCTTGGCCTCCAGGTCGTCTTCTAGGATCACTTCGACGCCGCCAGAGGCCCAGTCCGCTCGGATTGCGCCATTGCCGGCAACCACGGATAGGCGCTCGCCGAATGTGTGTCCGGTGCCAATGATCGAAAGCGTGCCGATAGCGCCGTTATCGAAGAGAAACACCACCGCGCCGTCGACTTCGACCTCCAAGTCGTAAGTACGCATTCGGGCGTCGACTTCGGCAATGCGCAGCCCGGTGGTCCAGAGCAGCATGTCCATGAGATGGCTGCCGGAGTCACTCAGCTGACCGCCGCCGCCAAGGGCCAGGGTGCTTCGCCACTTACCGCGAGCTGCTCCAATCCAGGCCTGCCACTGGCTGGCCTGAACGTGGGTGATCTCACCCATGTCGCTACTTTGCAGGCGCTGGCGCATGTAGGTGTAGCCGGGACTGAACCGCCGCTGAAACCCAACCACCACGTGTCGGCCCCGAGCGTTCGCGTGATCGGAAATCTCCTGGGCCAGTTCGGGAGTGTGGGCGAGCGGCTTCTCGCACAGCACGTGCAAGCCCGCGTCCAGGGCGCCCATGACGTGCTCGTAGTGGAGCGTATGGGGCGTCGACACCAGTACCGTATCCAAGTCGCTTGCGGCCAGGAGGTCGCGCCAATCGGCGTATGCCGGAATGTCGTCCAAGCCAGGGACGTTGGAACGAGCGGCTGCAATCGACGCATCGGACGGATCGGCCATGCCAACCAGGTCGAAGTCGGACATCGTCAAAAACCGCCGCAGGTGACCGGCGGAGTTGCCGCCGACGCCAATGGCGCCAAGTCGATATGGCATGGGCATCAGGCACTAGCGCAGACTGGCGGAAGTCTACGTCAACCCGCGGAGGCGCAGCGCAAACGTGCGCCTATGCGTCGCGGGTGGTGGGGTCTCCAGGGGCGAACTGACCACCGTACGGAAGGGGGAGTCGCTCCACGGTTTCTCGGAACGTGCCGCGTCCCTTTAACAGATCGTGCACGTCCCAGCCCTGCGCTTCCAACTGTTCGAGCACATAAGACAGCTCATACCGTTCGCCGGTCTCCTCATCGATAAACGCATCGGTCCAGCCGAGCTGGTGGCGAGGTACGGGAAAGGTCCCGTCGCCGTTTCGACGCGGGATCTGAAACCGAAACTCGGATACGCGAATGTGGCGGCGTGGCTCGGTAGTCATTTGGGTCTCTGATCGTGGGCCCGAAGAGCCCGGCTGGCATAGATGCGATTGTGGAGAGCGCGTCGACCCGGTGTCAACGGGCAACCGTACGGCCGGTGACGATCAGGTTCGGCGAGTCAACGCGCCACGGCTGGCGCATGTAATCGCCGCACACGGAGTCGATCTGCAACCCGGCCTCCACGAACTCCGCCACCATGTCGTCCCGCGTCAGCAACGCCAGGCTGTAACCCAGCCGCCGCTCGTCAACCAACAGTGGACCATCGTAGTAGCGGTAGATGAGGGTGCTGCAACCGCGATGTGTGGCTTCCTCGTAGGTGTAGAAGCGCTCGCGGGTGATTCGCCAGCCAGTCGACGGGTCGCGTTCCAGGAACTCGACCTCTTCGTGATCCGGCGTGGCGTCAAGCGGTGTGGCGGAGAACGCGTCCACGGCGACGCCGCCGCCCGGCCGTACATGTGCAGCAGCGTTGCACAGAGTCTCCAGACGAGCCTCCCGGTCCGGCAGCAACAGGTATGAGTTGAAACCAAGCAGCACGAGGTCAAAGGTCTGAGCCAGCCGATGGCTGCGCATGTCACCGCGACGCAGGGCAAGCCGCCCCTGGCCCGCGCGAGACATCGTGGAGCGGCGGGCGGCAGCTCGCGCCAGCATCGAGGCTGAGGCATCCACCCCGGCGACCTGGAAGCCGTGCCTGGCTAGGGGAACCGCCATGCGGCCGGTGCCGACCGCGAATTCCAGCAGCCGCGGACCAAAGCGGCGGCCCTCGGCAATCCAGAAGTCCAATTCGGCCCCATCACACTCCGGGTACTCCAGGTCATAGACCTGCGCGGCAGGGTCGTATCCGGTCTCCTGAAACGGCGGGACGGTTGACAGTCGTGGCTCGTGCATGTCAGGGCCGCGCGGCGGCCGACGGCATCAGTCGGCGCCGGCGTAGTTCAGGGGCGCTTCGGCCAGTTCTTCCTCGAGGTTGGCGTGGTCCTTGACGCTGTCCATGCCGCGCCAGCGCGCCTCTGATCGGAACGCGCCCAGGCGATCTGCAGCAGCCAGCTCCGGAAATGTGCTGTCTTCGTGGTCGCCAATCTCGGGGAGATGATCCTCAAATGATCGATCCAATACGTACACGCCGCCGTTGATCCAGTGGGGCAATATCGGGTTGGTGGTGAATTGGCTGACCTTGCGACCGTCGATTTCCACGATGCCGTATTGGCTGACATATGGCGTGAGCAGAATGGTTGCCAGATTGCCGTCGTCTCGATGCTGGTCGAGCATCGGGGCCAGTTGCTGTTCCGTGAGGATGTCGGCATTGGAGGCCATGACTACTGGTTCGTCGCGGGGAATCTGTTGCATGCCCAGGCGTAGGCCGCCACCCCGGCCCATCGGCGTGTGCTCCACCGCGTAACTGAAGCTGGCGCCGAGGGCGGCTCCGTCGCCAAAGTGGTCTTCGATCACCTCGTGCAGGTATCCACACGAAATGACGAAGTGGTCGACGCCCTGCGCCTGATACCACTCCACCTGGTGCTGCATGATTGGCTTGCCGGCAACTGCAACCATGGGCTTGGGAACGTTGGTGGTCAGCGGCCGCAGGCGCTCACCGCGGCCTCCGGCAATCAACACGGCGTACACGCAGCTGTCCTCCACGGCATCACGGGCGCCCGGCGCCGCGACGCACGATTATAGGAAGGGGGTCGCGCCGAAACCGGCCACGCCGCTGTGTGCTGCCGGCAGATGTCACTCGCTGGGCGCCGAATCCCAGGCGCTGCGAAGTTCGATGACGTTGCCGTCGGGATCGCGAAAGTAGAGGGAACGTCCCTCAGGATCTTCTGTCGGGCCGTCAACCGCCGAACCGGCCGCCACGATGACCTCGGCGGCACGTGCGAACTCAGCTTCGCCCACGCTCAGCGCCACGTGTTGCACGCCCGGGCGGCGCCAGTCCTGAGCGACCGCCGCGATCCGTTGCTCGGGTGCCTGGAACAGGTGCAACGACAACGCAGGCGTCTGCAGGACTTGGCGAAACGTCGTTCGCGGTCCCGGGACGAAGGCCAAGACACGTGCGTAGAACGCGACGCTGCGGTCGAGATCGCGCACGTTGATCGCCACGTGATCCACGCGCCTGAATCGGATCCCTTGGCGTCCGAACGCCTGTCGTGACACTTGAGTTCAACTCCTGGTGACTGCCGACAGTATCGCGCTCCGACCGCGGCTGGATTGCGGCCCCCCTGCTCTTTCGGTGAGCGACGGCGCTTCGCCTCCGTTTACCACAAGATGTGGGGTGAATCTGCGGTGTAGGAGGGAGGCACACTAGATGTAGTGGTTGGATGGTATGATTCGCGCCCAGTCTGGCGGGGAGCGCCCAATATGCGGTGCCCAATCTGCAGTTCGGCACGACTGCAAGTGGTCGACACGCGTGAGGCCGCCGACGCCACACGGCGACGCCGCGCCTGCCAGGAGTGCGGCCATCGATTCACGACGTATGAGCGTCGGGACGCCTACACGTGCCCGCACTGTGGACGCGACGAGGCGCGCGTTGAGTCGTGGGAGGTAACGCCGCAGCGAGCCTTGCGGCGCCACCGGCGCTGCGCGGAGTGCGGGCGCGGCTACCAGACTCTTGAGCGGTTGGCGCGAATGGATATTCGAGTTCTGAAAGCGGACGGGCGGAGCGAACCGTTCAACTGGGGCAAGCTCTACCGCTCGATCATGATCGCCGGAACGAAGCGTCCAATCAGCAGCGACTGGGCGGAGGCGACGGCCATTCGGATCGAGAACGAGCTCCTGAGCCACGATGCATTCGATGTCAATTCCAAGCAGATTGCCGACATGGTCATGGAACGCTTGGTGACTCTAGATGAAGTGGCTTACGTGAGGTACGCGTCAAGCTACTTTGGCGAAGGCGGCATTCCGGAGATGCTGGAGACCATCGGCGAATCGCGATTGCGTCGTGAGCGTACGGAAATCGAGCGGACGACACTCCCGCTGGTTCCGGAGGAACCCGAGGATTCCTAGCTCGCGGCCGGGCTGCGGCTTGCCGCCGCGAGGCGTGGCTCACAGTCAGTTGCCCTGGGGTGGAACGCGGTGATCACTGCCCGGACGTTTATCGGTTTAGGGCTGGCGTTGGCGTTGCTTGGATT
>LXNI01001716.1_pt1 | contig 17592 bp, 12 predicted proteins | sample 809091 | NCBI WGS metagenome assembly LXNI01 (sample SAMN04870527, study PRJNA318959) | sponge metagenome | biome: 01000161; feature: marine sponge reef; material: water | host: Sarcotragus foetidus | place: Greece: Milos, Mediterranean Sea | collected 2013-05-29 | depth 5-7 m | reverse complement strand
AGCTCGGTCGCGAACAGTTCAAGGTTGCGAACCCAGCTCGCCTTGTCGTCCCAGTCAAAGCCCATCAGCACCAAAGTGCCGAACGGTCCGCTCTCCTCCATCAGCGCCAGCAACCGTTCCAACACATGGTCCACGTCGCCGGCGATGATCTGCTCCGACATCCAGTAATCCATGTTGCAGTCCGCGTTCGACATCTCAAGATCCCGCTTGAGAACGTCCCGACCCCGAGTCTTATCCATGAGGTAGGCGAGGTACTCGAAGTTTTGCCCCACCGAGTTCGTCCGCGCACGCGCGACCGCTTCTTCAGTCGTATCGGCCAGGAATATGGCCCTCGCCACCCTCCAGTCGGCTCTGTCCGGCTGTCGACCCGCCTCGACCGCACTTTTCTCGTAAGTCTCCCAGTTGTTCGCCAGAACGTTGCCGGCCGCCAGCGCAGCCGAAAACGGCGCGAATCCGTACTGTCCCGCCAGTTTCAAGCTGTAGGAATCGCGGGTTATACCCGGCATAAGAATTGGGGGATGGGGCTGCTGCAACGGCTTGTGGATAAACCCTATCTGGCTCACATCGTCGACGTTATCCTTGAGCGAGAACTGCCAGAATTGGCCTTCGTGCTCGTAGGGCGGATCAGTCGCCCATAGCTTCAACATGACGTCAATGGCCTCTACCGTCATCCTGCCGCCGTCTTTCGGATGCTGGCCGTAGAGTTCAAAATCTGTAATCGTGCCGCTGGGACCTATGCAAAGATTGAGCCGCCCATGGGCCAGGTGATCGAGAAAAGCAAGCCGCGTCGCCAGATATGCAGGATGATGCAGATTGACGCAGACCGGCGCCGGTCCGAAGCGAATACGTTTCGTCACCCCCAGCGCGCGTCCGATGAAGACCTCTGGCACCACCACCGTCTCGTACTTCATCGTGTGGTGCTCGCCAATCCAGAATTCATCATACCCCAGTTCATCTGCCAGCACGGCTAGCTCAATATCCTCGTCATAGCTCTGCGCCAGCGGCTTCTCCGGCGGATGGAACGGCATGATGAAAATCCCCGATTTGATCGGCTGTCCATTCGTCGACATATTCCGTACTTCCTTTCAATTGGCTGTTGGCAGTCCCGCGATTCCCTACTCGTTCTCCGCCGTCTTGACACGGAAACTGTATAGTTGGGCAGTATCCAGATGAAAACGCAGCCGCAAAGGCTGGTCCGTTGGCAGGCGCCGCTTATCCTGCCAGCGCACGACATGGCGCACACTGTCCGAGCGGACCGCCGTGCAGTCCTGGCTTGAGAACCCTGGCAGGGTCTCGCCGGCCGCCGAGAGGAGTTCGACCGCCAGGCTGCCTTGCGAGGCATCTGCATTGACCACGAGCTGCCCGGACGGCAGGTTGAGCGGAACCGTCTCGACGGTCCCGCCAAAATGACCCGCGTCAATCGAGACAAAGCCGTCCAGCCGCCACGAGGCGCGGGCGATGGTAACGGTCTTCGGCGGCATCGGGCCGCCGTGCATTGTGTTGATGGCGGTATAGTAGTGCCAGACTTCGTCGCCATGGACAATGGGCCGGTCGGCAGAACAGAGAATGCAGCCGGCGTCGAAGCTGCCCGGCTCGCCGCGGGGAATGATGGGAGAGCGATCGGCGAAGCGTTCCCATGTGCGCCCGTCACGGCTATGCGCCAGTTGCGCCTCGATCGGCCCATCCCAGGGGCTCTGCTCTGCACCTACCTCCTGACCTCTCATGTCGCGGTAAACGTTGAACACGGGCAGAAAGCCGAGAAACTGTCGGCCATAAACGAAGCCCGCCATGCCGTAAAATTCGCCCCGCTGTTCAGGATCCTGGCTCCAGGCATCGTCCTGTTCATCGCTGACGATGATCAGTTCCGGCTCCGACCAGTCCAGGAAGTTCCGGCTGGTGCATACGGCAATCAGCCGGCGGTCGAACCCGCCTACGTCGCCCCAGCGCCTGTGGAAGGCGAAATACTCGCCCCTATGGCGGTCGTGCGCCACCGTGATCGTCTCCAGCGTCTCTGTCGAATTCATCAATATCGGATTGACGTCATACTCGTTCCAGACCAGGCCATCGGCAGAGTGGGCAACCCAGTAGCCAAACTGCTCGCGGCTCCAGTCCCAGGCCGCCATCTTGTAGCGCTCCGATGGGTCAGCCGTTTCGTCAACGATTACGGTGGGGCTGTGCTTATCGAAGATGAGGATATTGTTTGCGCGCGAACCGTCGAACTCATGCAGGCCCAACTCCGGCTTCTCCCAATGGACGCCGTCAGAGGACGTGGCGTAGAGGATCATATCCCCCTGGCGTTCGCGCAGCCCGGGCGCGCGGTGCTGATGCCCGCGGCCAAGGCGCGTCAAATACCACATGCGAAACTGCTGCGCGTCGGCGTCGTAATGGACCGTCCCGTAGATGTAGATCCGGTTCCCCTCCCACGGCTGATCCGGCACGACCACCGGCTGCTCCAGCTTTTTCCCCGGATGGAGCGTGCGCACGACGCCGCGTTTGGCGCTGACGAGGGCGTCATCGACGAAGAGCTGAGTCTCCGAGCCGATGGAATGCGTTTGATTCTGGTCTGCGTTCTGAGAGCCCATCTACCTACCTCCTGGCAGCCGCGAGCGCCGATCAGCCGTTGTCGACAAATTGAAAGGAGTACAACTTACAACCGTTCATCATGAAGCGCAAGCGAACCACGCGCCCCGCCAGTTCCCCGACATGCGCACCGCCCGCCCAGGTCGCGAAATGGCGAACCGAATTGCCGTTCACTTCGTCGGCTTCGCCCATGTTATAACCCTCAATCGGTGTGCCGTCTTCCTCCTCGATCTGAACCCGAATTGCACCGCCAGCGCTCGTGTCGGCGTTGAGAGCCAACCGATCGCCGCGAAAACGCAGTGGCACGGTGACCAACTCGCCGCCCTCATAGGGGACATCGGCCGAAATGAACCCGTCCAATCGCAGCCGGGCGCGGAAGTATGCTCCCCTCTTGAGCGCGACCCCCTCGCTGATCCCATAGCGGAAACCGCCGTAGTAAATCCACAACTCATCGCCGACCTGCACCGGCTGGGTGAAAGCGTAGATCATCCTGGAATCGCCGGCATCCGGCGGCCCCAGCCGCAGGAACGGGTTGCGTCCCCCGGCCCGCTGCCACTCGATCCCGTCGCGACTGGTGGCGAGCTGCACGTCGACCGAGTCCGGAAAGCCGCCCATCTGCTCCTGGACTCTCCCTTCAGCCGGAAACGGATTCGCAGACCAGTGCCACCAGACCTCAGGAAGCGCCAAGTAGGCGTCAGATGTTCCGGGATACTTGAAGACACAATTCCCGTGAAAGTCCATGATCTGCCTGCTCTGTCGATTACGCTTCACTGGCAGCGCCAGGTCGACCTCGTCCGCACCCAGCACGAACCCCATATCTTCCCACCGTTCAAAGTCCGGCGACACCAGCCGCCGCACTGCTCGGTAGCGGTCGCCGCGGCTGTCCGCGGTCCACAGCCGGGAATAGCCCACATACTGTTGGATTCGTTCATCCCAGAAGACCACGTTCAGGCAATCGCAAGGGCCTGGCAACGGGTTGTTCTCATTGGCTGTCCAACGCAGGCCGTCAGGAGAACTGAAACCGGTCAAGCCGGACTTGCCCTCCTCTCCGACCTTGATTTCGCTCCAGAGTTTGTACCGGCTCTGCGGGGGCGCGGTCGGGTCCTTGAAGACAGTGCCGGCGTTCCAACCAGCCTGTTGCACCGGATCATGCGTGGCCGGACCCAGGATGTTGTTATCCCCGCTGCCGCGGTATTCCACCAAGCCGAGATTAGGGCGCTCCCAATGCACGCCGTCGGTCGACTCAGCGTAGCAAAGCCTCCCGCGCGTATGCCGCCAAAAGAGTCTCGCATCCTCCGCCGTCCCCGCCACCGGCAATCCCACCCCCGCCGGCGGGTCCCACTCATACGCCAGATACCAGAGGCGAAAAACATCCCCCTCCCGCATCACCGTCGCATACGGATGAATGCGGTACTCCCACGGCGCCTCCGGCAGGAAGACCGGTTCGTGGTCCTGGTATGGCGCGTTCATGGTCAGGATGACGTTCTTCATCGACGCGATCGGCGCTTTGTCGATGAAGAGCTCTTTGTGGCTGCCGATGTCATGTACTTCGTCTGTGTGGCTCATATGGGCCCATCTCAACTCTTGATAAGTGGCTAGTGGACGATTTCTGTCGCTGGCTATCCTGCGCTGGCTATGTCGGCATCTTGTTTAGCAAGGGCCTCCGCGCGTAGTGACTCAATCATTCGGGCCAGAGTACTGACACTGGCAAGGATTCTGTCAAGGGACCCGTGCAGGTCAAGTGCTGCGAACTTCAACTGCTTTCCGGCGTGTCGGACTGTGTGCGTCGTAATGTTGGTCCCGCCCTGGGCATAGATGAGCAATCCCCCCGGTAGATTCAGGGCGGTAGCGTAAGCTAGCAACTGATACAGGTCGGCACTGGGAACTCCGCCATTGTCGAGGCTCTTGTACTTGGCATCACCTACAAATGAACAGGTGTCGCTGTCTTCCCAACACGAAAGGTCGGGCTTAAACCACACCTTCTTGTCATTGTCGAACCAGGCGCCTCTCTCTGCTCGAAGAGTTATCCCTGAGCCAGCGAGTTGCTCTCGCAAGGCCTGCGTCACGAACTCCTGAAACAAATAATTCATGTCGACCAGAAACCCGTTCGCGCGCACATCTCCGAGCTCGGCCTCGAACTCGCTGTGCAGCAAGACCAAGCGCGCCAGACCTACGACGTGCCGATAATGTTCGTTGAGCCGGTCAAAACGTACTTCTGGCACGCGCTTCTGTCGAAACTCCAGCAGCGATACGTTGTCAAGGGTCGCTGCGACCCAGCCCAAACCTCGGCGCGCCTTTGACGATCGCAGGGTCATGCGACGGAGTCGGACTGCGGCCGCCTTCACCAACCGGTTGGCGAGGATGTCCTCTGTAAACTCGTCAAAGCGTAGTTCGACCGGAAGGGGGATTCCGTAGCGGCGCCGTACCTGCTCGTCAAAACGGATGCGCCCTCGCACAGTGTGCAATGCCTCCTCTTCGGACCGATATCCGCGTAGCAGCCCCCGCGCGAATGCACTGCTGGAGGCCTGAGTCAAGGCGAGTGCCAGTATGTCGGGCAGCGTCTTGGAATCCTTAAAGTCGAACAGTTCCTCTCTGATTTCGAGTTTTCCTATGGCATAGCAGGCCAACGACAGCAACTTTGACATCTCAATCTTGGGATTTATGAGTATAGGAATACCGTTAATTTCTAGAGCGCCGACGATTGAACCTGGCGTGAGGCTATAGTTGCCTTTGGTACCACGGATCGGTTCGATTGAGAGATGGAGCGTATTCGAAACCCGCAACAGTGCATCAAGTTGGTCAGCCGTGAGCTCATGGTCGCTGGTGACGTACTCCTGAAGATCGATCTTGTTCATCACTCTTTTCCGCCGTCTTCGCCATTTGCGCTCTTCCCCGGTTGCTTTGAGCTCTGTTTATGTGTTTGATCGGCTTTTTCTTTCAGTTTGCCAAAATGGAACTCTTTGATTCGGTCGTCGTCTCCAAAAAGACGCTCTTCTATATATGGACGGACGCTATGCTTCCAGATGCGGCAGGCGGTTTCTTCATCGAGGTGCTTCTTCATAAAGTAGCTTGGACCGATGGCGGCGTGTCTGTCTTTCTCCAAGAGGCTGTTCGCCTCTTCAACGAGATCGGCGACCCACAGCATTTCGTTGAGTTCATTCCGTTCAAGCCAACGGCGAAGCACTCCCTTTACCGGCTCGTCGTCCGGGTGGAACTCCACAAAGTAGAAGCGACGACGAAGCGCCAAGTCAACCAACGCGATCGAGCGGTCTGCCGTATTCATCGTCCCGATAATGTATAGGTTGTTGGGAAGCGAGAAATCTTCTTCGCCTTTCCGGTGGTATTGCATTCGAATCTCTTTGTCGCGGTATTCCAATAGGAAGTAGGACTCCCCAAACACTTTGGCGATATTACCGCGGTTGATTTCGTCAATGATGAGGAAGTGCTTCACTTCTGGCACTGTTTCTGCGTCGGCGCGTGCCTTCTCCGCTGCCAGGAGCAGCGGTCCGTCCTGCAGAGTGAAACCGACCTGCCCTTTTACGGACTCAGGGCGGAAACCGCGTACGAAATCCTCGTAGGCGTAGGAAGGATGAAATTGTACCAGCGTGACCCGGTCTTTCGACCCCGCGAGGCAATTCGCAAGCGCCTGCGCAACGTAAGTCTTGCCCGTTCCCGGCGGCCCCTGAAAAATTATTTGGCGCTTATCCATTAGGAGCTTTTCGATCTCACTGAAGAATGAAAAAGGAAAAAGCAGGCTGTCGGCGAGTTCAGTGAGTGATGGCAGATCCCTTCCACTTCTCTCTGTTTTCTCCTTCGGAGGGCTGTTCCCTTTGACCGTTCCCTCTTTTAGTCGTTTCTCCACTCGACCACTGATCTGCCACACCACAGATTGGGCTGCAAGCCGGTTCTGGTATGGCCAGTCTAGCCCCCGCTTTTCTGCTTCCACAAGGAACTGGTCAAGGAAGCCCAGAGCATGTTCGTATAACGTGGCTTCGGTAGAACCGCTTTCCGGCCGGTCGTATCCGGTGAACTTATATGCGTCACTAAATTTTCTCATTCTAAATGGAGGAAACTCCTCAACATTCAGGCCCATTAGCAGGGCGGAGGCGATTGTAGCACGAGTTCCAGAACCACTTATTACGTCGCTTGTAAAGACCTGACAGAAAGATTGAATCCTTTCATGAATCGACGCGTCGTTAGGCTCAAGGTCGGTTGTCCAGATCGCCCGCAGCGCCTCTATCGCGGAATCGGGCCGATCTAGGTACCAACTTTTGAATCTGCGGAAAGTACGGCCTTGCCAAGGAATAGGTTGGTCTTTCACCAGAGCGCCTTCGAGCAACTGAGTCCAATCTTGTTGGCCCTCTAGGACCGAATAACGCGCGATAGCTGTATTTCCCCCAATTTCTACCTTGTAGTCATATTCGTCTTCCTCTAGTTTTCCCGATTCCAAGTAACTTTGGGCAAGCTTAACATACTCGTCCCAACCTCTAGAGGTTATCACTCTTAGCCTTTCCGGATTCAAAGTTCGTCCCTCATAGGGGCCTCTTGAGGAAACTTGTTCGACATATTAGTGTTACCACAACGACCCCAACGGCTCGCACGCATTATACACATCACACTCCAGCCGAATCGCAAACAACTCCGCCTCAAGCATCGAGACCTCCACCCGCACCGGCCGTCCCACCAGCTCGGCAACGTCTTCCCTCTCCCGCCAGCGCGGCCGAGCATACAGATGATCCCCGCTGATCGTCACCGCCTCATCCCACGTATAGCCAGGAATCGGCTGCGCCGTCACCCCGTCCAGCATCTGCACACGCACCCCAGTGTGCGCCATCGAGCGTACGTTCAATCGAATCTCACCATCGCGCGGAATAATAACCTTCGTCCGCAATACCCCCTCGCGCCCCCACGTCTTCAGCGAACAGAAACCGTCCAGCCGCATCTCGTAAATCATCGGGCTACGGTAACCGCTGCCATACGGCCAGTCAATCTCCTTGTCGACGCGGGCTGCATGCCCGCCGTAGTCGCCGACCACAAAAAAGAGCAGCCTATCGTCATGCGTACGCAGCATCTCCTTCCCGTATGCCGACCCGCCCCCAACCTGGCCATAATCGCGCACCCCAATAAACGGTTCACGCTCCGTGCGGTACCAGTACAATCCGTTGTAGCTGTAAGCCAACTGCGTATCCATGCGCCCGAAATACTTGATCTGCGGCCAGTCGCTGCTGAGGCTCACCTCCTCAAATCGGTCACTGGTCATGATGTTGAGCAGGCCAATATAGAAGTCCTCATACGAGCGCGGCGGCATGTCGTACAGTTCCGTCCCTACCCGGTCCAGCGCATCCGGCTGCATGATCGTAACCGGCCGCGTAAACTGCGTAAAGTCGGCTGTCGTCGACATCGCCACGCGGCGGTCACCGTAGACCGGTCGCACAAAGAGCTGGTAGAGCTCTGCCTCCCGGTTCCACAAAATATCGCCGGCGATGTCTGAACCCGGATCCAACCACGGGCCTGACCGGTCGACCGTAAACTGCACACCGTCATCCGAGAATCCGCCCCAGGTGAGATGTCGCGGCACATCGAGCACCGCCGACGCGTAGCCGCGCTCCGCCAGCGGCGTGCCTGCCAGCGAATGCACAGCATGCGCCCAGATCGGCGCGCCGTCCTGATCGACGACGACATCGTCAAAGCTCCGCCAGGCTGGGCCAGAAGTGGGATTGTAGACTGGGTCGGGCCAGTTGAAGGGGTCGTCGGAAAGAAGGCGAAACTGGAACTCGCCGGCGCTTATTCCCGGCGTACGATCGCGGCTCTCACGTCCCGGAAACGCGATCAGATAGAGCGCGTATTTCCCTAATCTCTCGTCGAAAAATGCGGTCGGGTAGCCGCCGTAACCATCCCAGCCGTCCGGGTAGAACTCGGTGAAGATCTCCTTCACAAAGGTCGGCTTGCCCCAGACGCGTTCCAGGCAGTCGCGGCGTTCGAGCATCCAGTCGTCGAAAAACCAGATGCCTCTCATTGCGTCCCTGCTTCCCTGCTGCGAAAGCTGTACAGCCTGGCATCCTGCAAATGGAAACGCAGGCGCAGGGGTTGCCCGACCGGCAGGCGCGCATCCCCGCTCCAGCGCACGGCCTCGCGCACACCGTCAGTATCGATCGTCTGACAGTCCTCGCGAGCGAAACCGGGCAGCGGTTCGCCCTTGGCTGACAGCACCTCAACCGCCAGGCTGCCTGCTCCTGCATCCACATTGACCTCCAACCCCTCGCCCAAAAGCTCCAGCGGGACAGTTTCCACCATGCCGTCGAAATGCCCGGCGTCCAGCGAGACTAATCCGTCCAACCGCCATTTCGCAAGCCCGATCGAGATCGTCTTTGGCGGCATCGGACCACCGTGCATCGTACTGACCGCCGTATAGTAATGCCACAACTCGTCGCCGACTACGATAGGCCGGTCAGCCGAGCAAAGGATGCAGCCGGCGTCAAAACTGCCCGGTTCTCCGCGCGCGATTATGGGCGAACGGTCTTCGAAACGATGCCAGTTGTATCCATCTCGGCTGTGCACGAGTTGGGCCGCAATCGGGCCGTCCCACGGCGCCTGGTCGATCTCGGCGCCCGACTCCGATATCTCTGCCGGCGCCTGCAAGCCTGAACTGCCATCGGCGGCAACCGACGCAGGCATCCCGGACTCGCCCCGGGCATCCTTGATTACGTCAAATACCGGTAGAAACCCGAGAAACTGCTCGCCGTACACAAAGCCCGACATGCCGTAGAACTCCGTGCGTTGGCCGGGGTCCTGGCACCATGCATCATCCAGCTCATCGGGAACCAGACACACGTCATGGCTGGCCCACGTCGTAAAGTCCCGGCTCGTCGCCACCGCGACCAGGCGGCGCACATGCCCGCGCACCTCACCCCAGCGGCGATGAAACCCATAATACTCACCCGTCTTCGGATGGCGGGCGACGGTGACCGCCTCTAGAATTTCGTCGTCGTCCAGAAGAATCGGGTTGCCATCGTACCCGCGCCAGTCCAGCCCATCGGCAGAAAAACCAACCCAATAGCCGTCATTCCCCTGTTCCCAATTCCAACAGGCTATCTTATAGCGCTGGTCGGGCCGCGCATCGGTGTCGACAACAACCGTAGGGCTGTGCTTGTTGAAGAGAAGGATATTGTTGGAAACTGTGCCGTCAAATTCATGCCGCCCGAGATTGGGTTTGTCCCAGTGGATACCGTCCTCGGACGTAGCGTACAGAATAATATCGCCCGTTCGTGAACGCAGACCCGGCGCGCGGTGCTGGTGTCCTCGTCCCAGGCGCGTGTTATACCACATGCGAAAGAGACCAGCGCTGCAATCGTATTGCACGCTTCCATAAATGTAAACGCGCCGCCCCTCCCACGGACGGTCGGGCCGCAGGACCGGCTGCTCCAGCTTGCGCGCCGGGTGCAGCGTACGCACGACCCCGCGCGTAGCGCTGATTATCGTGTCATCGATGAAGAGTTGAGGCTCTGAACCAATTGCAACTGCATCTTCAGTTGTGTGCACCGAGATTGTCCCTCCAGAATGGATTTGGGTTGGTCCGATCTCGTCTGGCGGGGACCCATGCTGCCATCACGCCAGGTGACAGGCCACCCAGTGCCCCGGCTGGATTTCGCGCAGCGCCGGCGATTCGTGTTGGCAGCGCTCTTCGGCAATGGGGCAGCGGGGATGAAAGCGGCAGCCGGAGGGCGGGTTGACCGCGCTCGAAACCTCGCCTTCCAGAATGATGCGCTGGTGTTTGCGCGCCAGCCTCGGGTCCGTCCACGGCACCGCGCTCAGCAGCGCCTGCGTATACGGATGAAGCGGCTCATCGTAGATCTCCAGACCCGGGGCCTGTTCCACGATCAGGCCCAGATACATCACCGCGATGCGGTCGCTGATATGACGCACCACGCGCAGGTCATGTGCGATGAACAGATAGGTCAACTCCATCTCGTCCTGCAGGTCCTGGAGCAGGTTGAGTATCTGCGCCTGAATCGAAACATCAAGCGAGGAGACAGGCTCGTCGAGGACAACGAAATCAGGGTCAACCGCGAGGGCGCGGGCGATGCCGATCCGCTGGCGCTGGCCGCCGCTGAATTCGTGGGGATACCGGTTGATGAAGTAGGGGTTCAGCCCGACCCGCTCCATCAACTCCTGGACCCGTTCTCTGGCCTCATCGCGCGTCTTGCTGATCTCGTGAATCATCAGCGGTTCGGCAATGGCCTTGCCGATCGTCATGCGCGGGTCGAGTGAGGCGTAGGGGTCCTGAAAAATGATCTGCATGCCGTTTCTGAAGCTGCGAAGCTCCTTGTCGCTCAACTGGCAGAGATCTGTGCCCCCAAACTGAACCGAGCCCGACGTGGCGCGCATCAGTTGCAGAATTGTGCGTCCGGTCGTCGTTTTGCCGCAGCCGCTCTCGCCGACCAGACCCAGCGTCTTGCCGCGCCAGATGTCGAAGCTCACCCCGTCAACCGCGCGCACGACGTCCGGCGGCCGCAGCAGGTTCCGCCGCGGCATACGAAAATGCTTTACCAGATCCTGCACGCTCAACAGGGGTTGATCATCCATCCTGTGCTCTCTCACAGATTCATTTCGTTGTGGCCAGCTTCTAGCCGTTGAAACAGAGGTCTGAACACGAATCGCAGTTCGCAACTCGAGCTATGACGTTCGCAGCGGCATCACCTTCCAGCACGCAGCCCGCGACGCACCATACTGCTCCAACACCGGCTCTTCCTCCCGACAGCGATCATCCGCCAGCGGGCAGCGGGGCCAGAACTTGCACCCGGGCGGCAGGCTGACCAGGTCGGGCGGCAACCCGCTGATCGAGTACAGGCGATCGCCAGGTTCACTTTCCAGTGAAGGGACCGAACCAAGCAGCCCTTGTGTGTACGGATGGCGAGGATTCAGCAGTACGTCATCGACAGGTCCGTTCTCGACCATGCGGCCGGCGTACATCACCGCAACACGGTCGCAACTGCCTGCGACGATACCCATGTCGTGGGTGATGAAGAGTGCGGTCATGCCGGACTCCTGCGCCAACTCTTTTATCAGGTCCAGGATCTGCGCCTGCACCGTCACGTCGAGCGCGGTGGTCGGCTCGTCGGCCAGCAACAGACGCGGCTGGCACGAAAACGCGATTGCGATCATCACCCGCTGCCGCATGCCGCCGCTGAACTGGTGGATATAATTGTCGAAGCGCTCCTTGGGCGAGGGGATGCCGACGTGTTCGAGGAGTTCCAACGCGCGCTCCCGCGCCTCCTGTCGGCTCAGGCGGAGATGGATCTCCATTGCCTCGCTGATCTGGCGGCCAATCGTCATCGTCGGCGTCAGGGCGGTCATCGGCTCCTGGAAGATCATCGCGATCCTGCCGCCCCGGATCTGCTTCATTTCCTCAGCGCTGCACTGCAGCAGGTTCTTCCCCTCAAAATTGATCTCGCCGGCAACCGCCTGGCCATTTCCCGGCAGCAGGCGCATAATCGACAGCGCTGTCATCGTCTTGCCGCAGCCGCTTTCGCCGACCAGGCCCAATACCTCGCCTTCATAGAGGTCCAGCGACAGGCCGTCGACAGCCCTGACCGTCCCCTGTTTAGTCTCAAACTGGGTGTGAAGCTCCCGGATCTGGAGCAGGGGTATCTGATCCGGTTCGGCGCCGTCTGTCAGCGGGATCTCTGGCTGAGAACTACCGTCCGTACCCATTGCTTCAACGCCGCCTTTGCTCAGGGTTGAGCGCATCGTTGAGTCCATCACCGAGGAAGTTAAAACCAAGCACTACAATAGCCAGTACAACCCCCGGCATCACCACCAGGTGTGGATTGAAGCGCCACTGGCCCAGATTGTCACTGATCATCTCTCCCCAGCTTGCGCCAGGCGGCTGGATGCCGACGCCCAGAAAGCTGAGCGACGCCTCCGACAGCATTGCGCCGCCAAAACCAACCGTGATTGAAACGATCAGCGGCCCCAGGCTGTTGGGGACCAGGTGGCTGAGGATAATGGTCCAGTTCGACGCGCCCAGCGCCCGTTCAGCCTCGATAAACTCCTTTTCGCGCAGAGAGAGGATCTGCCCCCGCACCAGCCGCGCCTTGCCATACCACTGCACCAGCGTCAGCGAGCCGAAGATCACCAGGTAGTCCAGATAGACGCGATTGCCCTGGGATAGTGTCCACCCGTACTGCTCCTGCAATTGAAGTTGCAATTCAAGCACTTTTTCGCGAAAGACGACGCTGATGAAGGCAGCCAGCAAAATGTCGGGGAAAGCCATCGTGATATCGGCCAGGCGCATGACTAACGCGTCGACCCAGCCGCCCAGAAATGCGCCGGCCGCGCCCAGCACAACGCCCAGGACGGTCGTGCCGATCGTAACGATCAGGCCGACCAGAAAGGCTGTGCGCGCGCCGTGGAGGATGCGGGTGAGCATATCGCGACCCAGGCCGTCTGTCCCCAGCCAGTGATCGGCGCTTGGGCCCTCGTTGATTCTGAAAAGATTCTGTTGGGTGTAGTCATACGGAGACAGCCAGGGGCCGAAGATGGAGACGAAAACAAGCAGGAAGGCGACGAAGACCCCAAAAATGGCCAAGCGGTTGCGCATCAGCTGCTCCAACGCATCCTGCCACAGGCTGCGTTGCTCCGGCATGGCAAACAGTTCGTGCTGCGCGCTGACTTCTTCGGTCACTCGAATATCCTCAAGGATTGTTTGAAATCTGGCATTTTCACAATTTTTTGCTGCCGCGCGTCGCCGCGACCCGGCCGATGCCTTGAACAGAGACGCATACGTTGCTCTGGGGGACAGTCTGAATTCCGCACTCTGAATTCTGCGCTCTGATCAATCATAGGTGACGCGCGGATCCAGCCCGCCGTATAACAGATCGGTCAGCAGGTTGACTGTCACGATGATCAAGGCTTGAAACAGGACGACCCCCATGAACACTGGATGGTCCCCCGACATTAGTGTCTGAATCGCCAGTTTGCCTATGCCCGGAATGTTGAATATCTGCTCGACAAAGAGACTTCCCGTCAGCAGCCCGCTTGTAACAAGCCCCATCGAAGTCAGCACCGGTATCATAGCTGTTCGCAGCATATGGCGGGCCACCACCAGCCGCTCCGGCAAGCCCTTGGCACGGGCCGTGCGCACGAAATCCTTGCCGAGCACCTCCACAATCCCCGCTCGCGTCTGGCGCACAATCACCAGCATCGGGCCGGTTGCAAGTACGATGGCCGGCAGGATCGCTTGACGCGAAAACATGCCATCCCATCCCCCGACCGTCTTGAAAACGGGGATCTTGAGTACGAATATTATCAGCAGGACCGGTCCGATCACATAGGCCGGGATCGAACTGGCGACGATCGAACTCGTGACGATCGCGTAGTCGATGGTTGTATTCTGCTTGACGGCAGCCAGAACACCGAGCAAAATGGCGAAAACAATGAGGAAAACCAGCGCCCAGAAGGACAATTGCGCGCTGATAACTAAACGGCCGAGAACCATCTCCCGTACACTCGTACTCGTGCCGGAGTAACCCGCGCCGCGACCCTCGCTGACCGCTCTGTCACTGGCAGTGCCGCCGAACGCTGCCAAGGATTGCCCCCAATTGCCCCCAAACATAGTCCCCATATAGTCAAGGAACTGGATCATGAAAGGCCGGTCCAGGCCGAGCGCTTTCTTGACCTCTGCATACCGCGTTTCATCCTCCCACTCCTCCCCCAGCACCGCGCGCACCGGATCGATGGGACCATAATAGCCCAGTGTGAAGGTGATTAGCATCACAATGATGACGGTTGGCGCCAGCACCGCGATCCTGCGAACCGCGTATAAAAGCATATCGATCGCCAGTATGAAAACGAAAAACTAGGAAAAGGGAACGAGGAGAGAGATGCTGGAGACAATCTCTCTCCTCTGTACTTCCTCTTGCTACAAACTCAATTCAAACCACCGCCCGCATCGCTACCGCGCAGCGATGAAGAGGTGCTCAGGATTGCGCACGCCGTGGTCCAGGCTGCCGAACAGGGAGTTCCAATCGCTGACCCAAGGTTTGACAAGCATGTAAGCCGGCTCGGTGAAGTGGCCGATGCTGTACACTTCCTCGAAGAACAGACGTCCTGCCTCCTGGTACATCGGTATCGCCTCGGCGAGATCCATCGTCGAATCGGCAGTCATGCACAACGATTCCGCCTCCGGAGGACCCCATGAATCTGCGCGTGAGCGGTTATACGTCCCAATCGGCGACGCGTTCTCACACACAGCCGACAGGCCGGGATAGCGGGCCGCATACGAGCGGCGCACGATCTGATACAACTCCGGATTGGCTTGGAAAACGTCTCTCGAGCGCTCGATCACGACTTCTATCCCCAGGTTCTGCTTCCAGTACTGCTGCATCGCCTGCGCGATGCGAGTCAGATGGCCAACTTGGCCGCCAAAGCCGGCCTCACCCACGTGCATCCGAATCTGCGGGATGTTCTCGGCCGAGCCGTAGCTGGATTCAGCGATCAGCTGGCGGGCCAGCTCCGGATCATAGCTGGGTGTGTGGCACTCGCCATCGACAAAGCCCGGCCAACCCATCGGAATCAACTGACAGGCCGGTTGCCACATGCCTCGTAGCAGCGTATCCGCAATGACCTTGAAGTCAACCGCATGGGCCAGCGCCTGCCGCACTTTGGTATCATCCATCGGCGCAAGATCGCGGGCGATGTAGAAGCTGCGGCTAACCTCGTACTGGAACGGGAACATCTCCTCGCTCGTGGCGCGGCCCGGCTCCAGCAACTCGGCGGCTTCCAGCGGTCCATACTTCTCGGAGACGTCGTACTCGTCGTTCTCATACGCGATCAACGCCGTTTGCGGGTCCGAATAGTACTTGAGCACGACCTTCGACAGGATGGGAGTATCGCCGCGCCAGTTTGGATTGGGGACAAGCTCGAAGGTTCCCGGCTCAGAAGGCCCGACCCATTCTGGCTCGGTCGCGATCATGAACGGACCGGTCGCGCCGTGGCCAATGAACCAGGGCGTCTCATCCTCGGCCGGCGGACTATAGTGGGATGTCTCCGCCATCAGGAAGCGGTGCGGCAGCGAGAGGATCGCGGCAAAATCACGGAACGGCTGCGTCAACTCGATCTGCACGTTAAGATCGTCTATGACCGTGATGCCCTCCAGCTCGGTGGCAGGATTTTCCTCCGCGCGCATGGCATCGTAGCCCTTGATGAAGCGGGCATAGGTCGTGCCGCGCGAGCCGGTGTTGGGCGATGCGTGAAGTTCAATCGACATCTTCACGTCCTCCGCCGTAAACGGTTCACCGTCCGCCGCCACGATCCCTTCTTTAAGCGTTATCGTCCAGACGGTCTCATCCTCGCTGGCGCTGAATCCCTCCGCCAGCCGGCCTTCCAGCGTGCCGTCCTCATTCATCCAGAAGAGCGTCTCAAAGGCCATGTTGAGCATGCCCGATACCGCGTATCCGCCTGATGTCTCGAACGGATAGGGATAACGCTGGCCGTAGTAGGTGCCCCAGCGCAGAACCTGTTCTTCCGCCATGGGCGTATCCGTCGCCAAGGCTGCCCGTTCGCGCCAAACCGGCGACCAGGGCATGTACGAGGTCGATTCGGACATCTGGGCCTCTGCCGCCACTGGGGGGCCTGCCGCCGGCGCGCACGCCGCGGTCACCGCCATCACCATGAGCATCAACAGCCCAATCAGTACTTGAGATTTTCGGAATGCCTTCATTTTGACTGTTCTCCTTGACTGTTTTGACTTCGCGCCCGCAATGGGCACACAATCTGAACTCTGCACAGCAAACGAATGCTCCGTGAACGCAAATGTCTCCTTTGTACGTCACCTCCTTATCGAATCTGATATCCGCTGTAGCGGAACAGCTGCTACGCCTTGAGACTGAGCGCGATGACCGCCCTCATACTGGCGCCGTCCGGCAGCGTACCGGACAGGCGCAGCCAGTTGCCAAAATGCGCCACCCTGCAATAGGCAACCTCCTCCTCACCGAGCGTAACGCTGCTCCCTTCGTCACACCAGCGAATCCCGTCCGGCGAAATCTGCACCTGCAGCATAACGCCTTCGACGTTGCCGGCCTGTTCCAATATCCGCACGAAGAAGATTGCTTCGCCCGCCCAGCCGCACTCGTACGGCTCCGTGGCAAAACTGCCCCGCAACGCCTCGCTGCGCTCTACAATGGCTGTGTAACTTTCTCGCAGCATCTCTACCACGCTCCCGAAACAAGGACCGAGTCGACGTAGAGGAACGCCCGTTTGTCGATATCGGTTTCGACCCAGAAAGCGACGTTGAGCATGCAGTCCAGATTAGGCATTGCCGGGATCATCATCGGCCCCACATCGGTCAGATCGTGGATGCGATCGTTGCACTGCAAGTGCGTGATCTGCCGGCTGGCCAGGTCCAGGTCCATGCGGAGATAATACCAGTTGAATTTGGTGGCGACCTCATTATAGCAGAGAATTTGGCCTGAGTCAGGCACGTCTTCCCAGCCACTGGGCGCCAGATGAAAGTGGGAGACAGTCTCTGCCCTGCCGCCAATGTCATGAAACGGTTCCCGCTCGCGTTTGAACTGCCACTTGCGCATCGGCTCGCCCTCCAACGCATTGAGGTAACGCCAGTGCGGCATCCAGCGGTACTCCTCATCCTGCAGGTCGAACAGCACGCCGACAGCCCGCACGTCGTCCACCGAAAGCTGCAGCGCGCTCGCCTCCGGCTTGAACGTGAAGTAGGCCTCCAACCGGACCGGCCCCCGGTGCCGCCACGTAACCCGCTTGATCGAGACGCTGATGTCACCGGCGCGGGCGCGCGTCGCCAGCTTCATCGAGTACGTGCCCTGCATGGCGCCGTGCGTTCCCGTATCCCAGTGCGTACCGCTGCTCAACATGGGAGGCCGCATATCCGCGTACTGGGGCAGCATGCTGTCCAGGCTATCCTCGTAGTTCCCGATCAGCTCGACCCAGCCGCGCAGGCCGCGGTTGAAGTCGTCGTGATAAATGATGCGCGGCAGCGGA
>LXNI01001715.1_pt1 | contig 17597 bp, 16 predicted proteins | sample 809091 | NCBI WGS metagenome assembly LXNI01 (sample SAMN04870527, study PRJNA318959) | sponge metagenome | biome: 01000161; feature: marine sponge reef; material: water | host: Sarcotragus foetidus | place: Greece: Milos, Mediterranean Sea | collected 2013-05-29 | depth 5-7 m | reverse complement strand
ATCACGCCGACATTCCTGTAGCCCTCGAATGGCGGGAAGGGAGGCGGCTCGCCCTCTCCGAAATAGCCGTAGATCAGCCCCAGATGCTCGCGCACCGGATAGCCGCCGATATCGGCGCGCTCAAACCGCCCGGTCTGTTTCTCGCCCGGGCGGTAAATGCAGGCGCCGTCCCCATCGTAGGTCCAGCCGTGATACATGCACTGAAGGTCGTCGCCGCGCACCCAGCCGGTCGACAGCTGGGTTGCCCGGTGGGCACAGCGGAACCCCACGATATGGGGCGTTCCGGTCTCGCCGCGATAGAGGGTGTGGCGCCCGCCCATTACGTGGATGGGCTTGGTCCGGCCGTTTTCGACCTCCGACGAAACGGCCACCGGCTGCCAAAAGGTGCGGAGATAGTCGCCGCCGATCGTGCCCGGCTTGGCCGAGGCGTATTGGCGCCACAAATCAGGCGAAACGTCGCTGATTCCGTCCATGTTTTCCACCCCGTCTTCCGGGCAAGTCTATCCCGTCGCGGTGCCGCGGGTCCAGCCGCGGCCCGGGGAGGAGTCCCATTCCGGACATAAGGCCGGAGATTGGCATGGTTGACTCTCCCCGCACCCCGGCCGACCCTGTTCGGGTGCCGAACAACAGGCCGAAAGGGGAGGCCATGGCCCGCCAAGCGCATCTAATCGGCAGCGTCGGATTGGCCGATGCGGAAACCGTCTTCACCACCGTCGCGGAAACCCTGAAGGGGTGCTGTTCGCGGATTCCCGACGGGGAGACCGGCGAGCGGGGATATTGGATCCGTTGGCAACAGGCCAGTTTCGATGGCTGCGAACAGCTCGAGCAGGAGCTGGTGGACGTGAAACTGCCGGGCTTCAAGGACTCGGTGCGGCGGCCGTTCTACAAGATCAAAGCGGGCCTCTCCCCGGCGGACGTGGACATGGGCGAGCTTGGCTACGGTGATGAAGCCATCGAATCGTATGCGCTGTTCGACGAGCTTCAGCGCGCCGGCAAAATACCGTCCGATGTACGGTTCCAGGTCTGCGTGCCGACGCCCATGGCGCTGGTTTGCGGTTTCGTCATGCCCGATCACCAGCTCGGCGTGGAGCCGGCTATCGAGGCCGCCATGGCGCGGGATTTGGAAAAGGTGCAGGCCGCCGTTCCCGACGGCAAGCTGAGCGTTCAGTTCGACGTTTGCTACGAAGTCGTCGGCACCGACGGCGGACCAAAGCTGCCCTATGACGACCACATCGAGGGCTCGGTCGCGCGGGTGGTGCGGCTGGCCGGTCTTGTTCAGGACCATGTCGAGTTCGGCATCCACCTGTGTTACGGCGATCCCGGGCACCAACACATTGTCGAGCCGGAAGACCTCGGAACCTCGGTCGCTTTCGCCAACGGCATCGCCGCCGGCTCACCCCGGCGGTTGGACTTCATGCACATGCCCGTGCCGCGGGGCCGGGCGGACGACGATTACTTCAAGCCTCTGGAGGACCTGAAGCTGTCCGGGGAGACCAAGCTGATCCTGGGGCTGGTGCATCATACCGATGGCGTCGAGGGCGGACGCGGCCGCATGGCCACCGCCGACAAGTACGCCGCCGACTACGATATCGCCACCGAATGCGGGTTCGGGCGCCGCGACCCGGCGACCATTCCCGAGCTCCTCAACATTCACAGGGAACTTTGCCGATGACCGACACTCAAATATCCGGCGTCCTGATGGTGGGGAGCGCCCCCTACGCCAGCGCCGAGGAAACCTTTCGCGCCGCGATGGAACATTTGTCCGGCCATCTGGCCCGGCTGCCGGATGGCGAGGTGGGCGAGCGGGAAAACTGGATACGCTGGCAGTACAAGCGCATTGGGCAGAGCCCGCAAATGAGGCAGCAGGACGTGGACAACATCTACGTGCCGTTCCCACCCTACGAAATCATCGACGGTGTGGCTTCGCCGGATGAGATTGAATTCCCCAACCTCGGCTATGGCGATGCGGCCATCGAGTCCTACGGGACGTTCTCCAGGCTGGTGGAAGAAGGCGTAATCCCCGGCGGCGTCCGTTTTCAAGTTGGTCTGCCGACGCCTCTGGCGGTGGTGACGTTCTATGTGGCGAAGGAGCATCGCGAGATGTTCGAGCGGGCCTATGGCCGGGCGCTCGGTCAGGAGTTCGAGAAGATGGCCGCCGCCATCCCGCCGGAGAAGCTCGCCATTCAGTGGGAGGTGGTAAGCGAGTTTGCCCTGTTGGAAGGCATTGTAGAAAATCACCTGGGCGACGACCTGTTGGGCGAGATCAACAAGCGGGTCGCCCGGCTGATGGATCTGGTGCCCGAACCCATGGAGGCGGGCATTCACCTCTGTTACGGCGATTCCGGCCACAAGCATTTCGTCGAGCCCAAGGACACCGGCCACATGGTGGACGTGGCCAACGGCGTGTCCGCCCTCGCCAAGCAGCCCATTGACTGGATTCACCTGCCGGTGCCGAAGGAACGGGACGACGATGCCTATTACGAACCGCTCCGGAATTTGAGCCTGCAACCGGGTACCGAACTGTATCTCGGCCTGGTGCACCACACCGGCGGGGTGGAGGCGACCCGCGCCCGGGTGGCGACGGCGAAAAGGCACGTGGCGCGGTTCGGCGTCGCGACCGAATGCGGTTTCGGGCGCCGGCCCGTTGAGACCATGCCCGATGTCTACGCCACCCACACCACCATGATCGAAGAGAGCTGAGCGGCTCGATCCCGGACCGGCAGCCGGGCGCCTTCCCTCGACCGGCTCTCCCGATTGACCTATCGTGACGGGATCGGGAACGGGAGGAAATCATGGCCGGCAAAGTCTATCGAATGACCCAGGTGGTCGGAACGTCCGACGAATCGGTAATCGACGCCATTCAAGGGGCTGTCGAGACCGCCTCGGAAACCGTGCGGAATCTTGATTGGTTCGAAGTCGGCGAAATTCGCGGCCGGGTCGAGGAGGGCAAAGTCGCGGAATATCAGGTGACGCTGCGCATCGGCTTCCGCTACCAGAACTGAGGATCGGTCGACGTCGCCGGCTCCCTGCCCCGCGACGTTGCAGCCGTTGTCCGCGCGGACCGGATTGCCGGCCGTCCCTTCGGCCTCTTCCGAGGCGGGGAAGGACGCCGCGTTGCCGGTCTGCCCGATGGCTGCCGGGGCATGGCGGGGCGGGGGAGCGGATTTAGAGCTGTGCCGCCGCCGGGATCAACGGCGGCAGGGCATTCAGTTCATCAATGCTGAATCCCGCCAGCTTCTTATATTTGTCGGCGTGGTTCTCGAGGTCTTCGTGGGAGATCACGTCGTGAATGTCGTCGAACACACCGCCGCATAACTCTTCGATCACGTCGAGAATAGCGTCCGGCCCGCCGCCGCCGCGATTGGCATGGATCACCTTTTCGGTCACCGGACGCATTTCATCCTCGTAAACCCGGAGCGCTTGTTCCGTCAGGCCGTGGGCGAGGAACGCGGCGCCCAGCTTGCGGGCATCGACGATGGCCTGTCCGGCGCCGTTGGAGCCGACGGGATAGGCGGCGTGCGCGGCGTCCCCGATCAGCGATACGCGGCCGCGGGTCCAGCGGTCCAACGGGTCCCGGTCGACCATGGGATATTCGTAGATCCTGTCGCTGGCGCGCACCATTGCCGGTACGTCGAGCCAGTCGAAGACCCACTCCTCATAGCGGGGCAGGAAATCGTCCATATCGGCGAGCCGGTTCCAGTCTTCCTTTCGCCAGCTGTCGTCCATATTGAATTTGATGCTGGCGATCCAATTGACCAGCGCCTCGCCGGTGCCGGGATCGGTTTCGGATATCGGGTATGAGACGAAGCGCTGGGCGTCGTAACCGACCATGACCATGGAAGCCCCGGTGAGGAACGGCTTCATGCGGGTGGTGCCGCGCCACAGGATGAAGCCGCCCCAGGCGGGCGGGCCTTCATCCGGCGCCATCCGGGCGCGTATCGCCGAATGGATACCGTCGGCGCCGAGGAGCAGGGCGCCGGCTTCGGTTCGGGTTTCGCCGGCACGGTTCTCCAGGTGCAGCACGGCGTTGTCGCCGGCGGTCTCGAAACCGGTCGCCGACCAGCCGGTCTCGAAGCAATCGGGGCCGGCGCGCTGCAAGAGCTGTTCATAGAGCATCATGTGCAGCATGCCCCGGTGCACCGAATATTGCGGCCATTTGTAGCCGGCCCAGGTTCCCCGGGGCTCGGTCCAAATCTCAAGTCCGGTCTTGGTGTACATGCCGTAATCACGGGTGCGGACGCCAATGTCGCCGAGGTACGGCTCCAGTCCGAGATCGAAAAGTTCGCGGACCGCGCTCGGCTGCAGGTTGATGCCGACCCCGAGCGGTTTGACCTCGTCGACGCTTTCAAAAATTTTGAATGGCGCGCCGATCTGATGGCAGGTGAGGCCGAGGGTCAGGCCGGCGATACCGCCGCCGGCGATGAGTACGGTCATCCGATGTTGCGGAGCGGGTCCGCCTCCCCGAGTATCTGTTCGGGTTCTGAATGCAGCATCCGTCATTCCGGATCAATGGATTTCAGCATTTCCGCCGAGACGACAACCCAGGGACGAGACCATGATTGAACTTAAACCGCTTTTTCAAATCCAAGCCGAGGTGGCCGAACCGCAGGTCAGTTCCGGGGCGCCTTACGGTGATCGCCGGTTCATTCCGGTCACCGGCGGCACCTTCGAAGGCGACCGGCTGCGCGGCAAACTGCCGGCGGGCGGATCGGACTGCCAGTTGATGCGTGCCGACGGGGTTGCGGACCTGGACGTCCGGGTCACGCTGCAAACCGACGACGGCGCGATCATCTACATGAAGGGCCTGGGTTTGCGTCACGGGCCGCCGGAGGTCATGCAGCGCCTCGCCGCCGGGGAGGCTGTCGACCCGGGCGAGTATTACTTTCGCGAGTCGGCGCTGTTTGAGGCGCCGACCGGACCGTACGGGTGGCTCAACCGCGTCTTGGCGCTCGGCACCGGCCGGCGTGATCCGGCAAGGGTGATCCTCGATGTATTCGAAGTGCTCTAGGCTCCGGCCTCGATTGAGCCGCCCGAGGAGTGTTGCGGCGATGAGGACGGCGGACTGAATGCCGGCGCTGGGTGAGGGGGAAACCTTGAACCGCAAATCCGCAAAAACGGGAATCCCCCAATCGGGTCCGGACCCTAACGGGCTCCGGCGTCTCCGTCTAAAGTTTCACATAGTGGAAATTCAGGTCATGGCCCTGGCCACCGGCCCGGTGATCCGCGGATACTGCGTTTGTTGTCGGGTCGTCACAAATCAGCGCAGCAGGGGAATACACATGGTCGATTCAGCCTATTACAAAGACCGGCCGGCGGAGCGGGTGGTGCCGCGGGGATGCCCCGTGGATCACAGCTTTTCGACGTTCAGTGAGGCCTACGTCAAGAACCCCTACGCGGAGCTCAAAAAGCGCCGGCTCGATACCCCCGCCTTCTACGCCGAAGAGTTGGGCTATCTGGTTCTGACCAAGATGGAGGACGTTCTCCATGTGTTCAAGAACCCGGATATTTTCTCGCCCGAGAACGTTCAGCACCCGGTGGTGAAAATCTGCGATGCGGCGCGGGAGATTCTCGCCGCTGACGACTACAGACCCCTGCCGGTGCTGTCCAACAACACGCCGCCGGACCATGTTCGTATCCGCAAGCACACCCATGCGGGTTTTTCGAACCGCCGAATGCAGGTCCTCTCGCCCTTCGTCCGGCAACGTTCCGAAACCCTGATCGACGCGATGATCGAGGCGGGCCCGCCGGCCAACTTCGTCGCCGCCGTCGGGCATCCGCTGCCCGGCGAGACCATCTTCCGCCTGCTCGGTTTTCCGCCGGAGGACGATCAGCAGCTCAAGATCTGGACCACCAACCGGCTGTCCTTCACCTGGGGCCGGAGCACCGACGAGGAACAGATCACCATCGCCGAATATATGCTCGCCTACTGGCGCTATTGCTGCGCCCATGTGAAGCGCCGCCGGGAGGAACCGGCCGACGATTTCACCACCGAACTGCTGGCGGTCCACGACGGGAATGCCGCCGAACTGTCCATCGCCGAAATCGAATCCGTGGTCTACGGCCTGTCGTTCGCGGGTCACGAGATCGTCACCAATCTGCTCGGCAACACGCTGATCAACCTGCTCCGCAATCGTGAGAGCTGGGACGAAATCTGTGCCGATCCGGCAATAATTCCGGGGGCGCTGAACGAGTCGTTGCGGATCGACTCGCCTCAGACCAGTTGGCGCCGCATCGCGCAGGAAGACACCACGGTCGCCGGCTACGACATCCCCAAGGGCACCGAAATTTTCATGTCGCTGGGCTCGGCCAACCACGACGAGGACAAGTTCCCGGAGCCGGAGACGTTCGACATCCATCGGGAGAACGCCAACCACAACGTTTCCTTCGGCCACGGCTCCCATTTCTGCCTCGGTAACCGCCTGGCCATTCTGGAGGCGGCCATCGCGCTGCAAATCCTGACCGGCCGCCTGCCGGGCCTGGACCTGGTCGAAGACCAGACGTTCAGCTACACCCCCAATTTCACCATGCGCGGGCCCGCCGAGCTGTGGGTCAGGTGGTGAGCATCGGAGTCACGCCGGGCCGGAGGCATTGATGCCCATCAAGGCCGGTGGCGCCGATCGCTGAACGGGCCGGGGACGGGCTTCAAGGGTCGAGGCTCTGGCCGTGGCCGTCGAGCCGGCTGACAGTACGCCTTGACCATTCGGGATTTCCCCCGAAGATGGCGGACATTCTTCTCGGGAGGGCACGATGATCGATCTATATTTCTGGACCACGGATAACGGCTACAAGGCCCGGCACGGGATGGAGGAGAGCGGCCTCGAGTACACCGTCAAGCCGGTCCGCATTCCGGATAGGGAGCAGTTCAGCCCCGAGTTCCTGAAACTCAATCCCGCCCACAAGATCCCGGTGATCGTCGACCATGACGGGCCGGGCGGCGAGGCGCTGACCTTGAGCGAGTCCGGCGCCATTCTGAAATACACCGCCGGGAAGGCCGGTAACGGTCAGTATCCGGATGACCCGGCCAAGCGGGTGCTGGTCGACCGGTGGCTGTTCTATGGATCGGCCCAGTTCACCACATTGGCGCAGCAGTACGGTTTTTTCTGGATCCGCAATCCGGAGACGGTGGAGCAGGCCAAGGCCCACTACAAGAATGTGCTGACCGAGATGTTCGGCCTTTTGGACCAGCGGCTCGCCGACAGCGAATATCTTGCCGGCGATTATTCCGTCGCCGATATCTCGGTCTATGCCGATACCCACATCTACGGCGACGACAAGTGGATCGGCTTCGGCGACTTCCCCAACCTGAAGCGCTGGCACGACGCCATCGAAGCGCGCCCCGCGGTCCGGCGCGCCTGGGGGCCGTACGAATAGCGGGTGGCGGCCGGGGCCGCACCGGGTTCCGTCTCAAAGTCTGAATTGCAATGAAGAAACTCGGCTTCCTGTCGTTCGGGCACTGGTCACCCGCGCAAGGGTCGCAGACCCGAACCGCGTCCGACGCACTCCTGCAATCCATCGATCTGGCTGTCGCGGCGGAGGAACTCGGCGCCGACGGCGCTTTCTACCGGGTCCACCATTTCGCCCGGCAGCTCGCCTCGCCGTTTCCGTTGCTATCCGCCGTCGGCGCGAAGACCAAGACCATCGAGATCGGCACCGGCGTCATCGATATGCGCTACGAGAACCCGCTCTATATGGCCGAAGATGCCGGCGCCGCCGATCTCATCGCCGGCGGGCGCCTGCAGCTCGGCATCAGCCGCGGCTCGCCGGAGCAGGTGAAAGAGGGCTGGCGGTACTTCGGGTATCAACCGAAAGAAGACGAAGCCCATGCCGGGATGGCCCGCCGCCACGCCATGGTGTTTCTCGAGCTTCTGGAAGGGCGGGGATTCGCCGAGCCCGACCCGCACCCCATGTTTCCCAACCCGCCCGGCCTGCTGCGGCTGGAACCCCATTCCGAGGGTTTGCGGGAGCGCATCTGGTGGGGCGCGGCGACCAACGCCACCGCCGAGTGGGCCGCCAGGCTGGGCATGAATTTGCAAAGCTCGACCCTGAAAACCGATGAGAGCGGTGAGCCGTTCCACACTCAACAGGCGGACCAGATCCGCGCCTACCGTGCCGCCTGGAAGGAGGCGGGACACGCTCGGGAACCACGGGTGTCGGTCAGCCGCAGCATCTTCGCGCTGGTCGATGACCGGGACAGGGCGTGGTTCGGCGGGCGGGGCGGGAGCCGGGACCATATCGGCTTCATCGATCCCGGCACACGCTCCATCTTCGGGCGCACCTACGCCGATGAGCCGGACCGGCTGGCCGAGCAGCTCAAGGATGACGAAGCCATCGCCGAGGCGGACACGTTGCTGCTCACGGTCCCCAACCAGCTCGGCGTCGAGTACAACGCCCATGTCCTTGAAGCCATCCTCACCCACGTCGCCCCGGCCATGGGGTGGCGCTGAGGGGAGTGGCGCCGAGGGGGGACGTCCCGGCGCGCGGATACGGGCCTGGATTCCCATGATTTATCGGTGATGCCAAATCGTTATAGTCGGCGTGCGCGAATTGGGATAGCGTTACGGCGATAAGCCACAAAACGCATCCATTGGGAGGAATTCATGGGTACCATCGCCAGGACTCTACTCGCCGCCGTCGCGGGCGCCGCACTCATATCGGCCGCCGCACCCGCGGACGCGCAATTCTACAAAGGCAAAACCATCAACATGGTCGTTCCGGTGCCGGGGGGCAGCGGGCTCGACCTCAATGCGCGGATCGTGGCCCGTCACCTGTCCAGGAAAATTCCCGGCAATCCGGAAATCGTCGCCCGGAATATGCCCGGCGCGGGCGGGGTAAAGGCCCTGAACTTCGTCTATGACAAGGGCGCGCCGGACGGCCTGACCATCATCTATGGGCCATGGAACGCGGCCGGCGTGATCGCCAAACTGCCCGGCATCCGGTTCGTTCCCGAGAAGTTCGAGTTCATCGGCGCCGGGACGACGCCGCAGACCACCATCATGCGCACCGATGTCGCGCCGGGCATGAAGACCGCCGCCGACATCGTCAAGGTCGGGGTATTCAACATCGCCGGGCGCAGCGCCGACCGCGAACTCGACCTCGCCGGCAATCTCGCCCTCGATATCATGGGCGTGAGGTACCGCTACGTTCCGGGCTTCCGGGGCATGGCCAAAATCAACCCGGCCGTCCGGCAGAACGAAATGCAGGCCGGGCACAGCGGCTACACCGGTTACGTCAAGTTCTTCAAGGATTCCCTGATCAAGGACGGCAAGGCGCTCGCGCTTTGGTACCACTCGTACTTCGATGCGGACGGGAACGCGATGAACACCCCCGCCGTGACGGAATTCGCGTCCTTCCACGACGTCTACAAGCAGGTCCACGGCAAGCTGCCCTCGGGGCCCAAATGGGAAGCCTACAAGTGGCTGCGCAGCAACGTCAGCCCGATGACGCGGACCATTTTCATGCCGCCCGGGACGCCGAAGGAAGCCGTCGAGATCATGCGGACGGCCTATGCGAATATGACCAAGGATCCCGAATTCCTCGTCGCGATCACCAAGATTTCCGGCGTGAAGCCGACCTATGTGCCGCTCGCGCAGGCCCTCAAGGTGATCAAGACCTATCGCGACGTCTCGCCGGAGATTCTCGCGGTCTTCGAGGAGATGGGCAAGAAGGGCCAGGAGAAGGTCAAGAAATAACCGGCTGGCCCGCGGTTCCATTATGGGCGGTTCCATTATGGAACGAAGAATTGCGGCGCCCCGTTCGGGCGCCGCTTTCTCTTCGCCAAAGGCCGGGAATGTCCGGGGCGGCCCGCGGGCGACGGATTGCGCGGCCCTATGGCTGTTCGGTCAAGTACGCGTACTAGGGTCCGTACCCGATTGGGCCGCCATGGGAGTGTTGCGGCGATGAGGCATAAAATGATTGCGTCATGGCCGGGCCCGGACCCGGCCATCCACGTGTACCGTGCCGCGAGGCGTGGATCACCGGGTCAAGCCCGGTGATGACGGCTTGCGGGTGAGCGGGGAGAGGGAGCTTGCCGTGCGTCCCCTCGCCCCGTCAGGGGGAGAGGGGGCAAAAAGGAGAATCCCTCAATCGGGTCCGGACCCTAGACCCGCGGGTGGATCGGCTCTCGCGCTTCTTCCAGCAGCCAATCCATGAAGGCCCTGATTTCGGGACGCGCCAAATTCGCTTCCGGCAGGATGATGTACCACGCCAAATCGGTCGGCAGTTCGATGTCGAAGGGGATGACCAGCGTCGACATCTCAAGTTCCTGACCGGCGATGACCCTTGGGGCGAGGACGACGCCCTGTCCGGCGATCGCCGCGCTTAGCGCCGCCGTACCGTCGTTCAGGAAAATACCCCTGTTCAGATCGACATCGTTCACACCGGCAATCTCCAGCCAGTCCGCCCAGCGGGTATTGAGCCGGCCGGTAGCCGGGGTGAAATGAATCAGTTGGTGGTGGCGCAGATCGCCCGGATTCCTCAGCGGCGGGTCGGCGCCGAGGAGCCTTGGGCTGCACAACGGCACCACCTGCTCCCGCACCAGGAATTCGGTGTGGAATCCGGGCTCCTCCCCGGTTGTCAGCCGGATGGCCAGGTCGATGCCTTGCAGTTCAAGCCCTATCAATTCGCGGGATGTTGAAATTCTGATGTCGATATCGGGGCTCGCCGCCATCCATCGGGGGAGACGCGGGACTAGCCAACGGGATGCGAAACCGCCGACCGTGCTGCAGGATATGTAATCGCTGTGTTGCAGTTTCCGGCAGGCCCGCACGGCGCCTTCCAGTTCCCGGAACCCGTCCTCGATCCCGGGCAGCAATTGCCGGCCCGCCTCGGTCAGTTCGGTGCGGCGGCCGTCGCGGCTGAACAATCGCACGCCGAGATGAGCTTCGAGATTCTTAATCTGCTGGCTGACGGCTGCCGGGGTGACGTGCAGTTCCCCGGCGGCCTCGGCAAAGCTCAGGTGCCGTCCCACCGCGCCGAAGGCGCGAAGGGCATTAAGGGGAGGGAGTTGGGTTTCGCCGGCCATATTCAAGAAAATCTAATGTCGTTGCTTAGAAAAAGCAATTAGGAAGCCAAATCCGTTCAGAATATATTTATCTCAGTAAAGACGTCGACGTTTACTCGTGAAGGGACAGGCCATGTCGGTTGAGCTGCCGGAAAAATTTGAAACGCTGGTTCGGAACGCCAAACAGGATTGGCTGGATACGCGGGGCATGACCCGGGACGAGCTTCGGACCCTCATCGAGGGCCGGGTGACCCGGGACGAGGAATTCGCGCCGGAGGTCGGCGGGGACGCGCCTGATTTCGAGGCCGAGATCCTCGACGGCCAGGGCAAGCGGACCGGCGGGATGATGCGGCTGTCGTCCCGGTTCGGCTCGCCGATCGGGCTTATCTTCGGCTCCTATACGTGACCGCCTTTCCGGGACGGGGCCGTGCGCCTCGACGAGCTGGCCAAATCGTTCGGCGGCAGGGTCAAGTTTTTCGGCGTCTATATCCGCGAAGCCCACGCCGAGGGCGAGGACCAGGTGATCCGCAATCTCGATGAAAACGTGATCTTCGAACAACCGGAGACCGCGGACGAACGGGCGGAAATCGCCGCAACCTGCATGCTGCGCTACAATTTCTCGTTTCCCATGCTGCTCGACGGCATGGATAACGACGCCGAGCACAAGTATCAGTCCTGGCCCGACCGGCTGTATATCATCGGCGGCGACGGCAAGATCGCCTATCGGGGCGGCATGGGGCCGCTCTATTTCAACGTCGACGAGTTCGAACAGGAACTGAACAAGTTGGCGAACTGACCGCCGGCTTCCAACCGGAGCGGTTGGACGGCGAACCATGGGCGGCGCGGCGAGGGCGAGGCGGCCGATTGGGTCGGCGTTCGGATGGCGGACGAAATGACATGGGAACTTTGCCGGGGTTCGGCGTTGATCAATGATGAGGAAGTCAATATACAGTGCATATGGTCTGAGCCTTAATAAGTTTCACGATATGAAGAAGTGAACAATTCTCGAAATACGGGCAATTCAGGCTTCACGGATTTAACGATGGGAGAACTTATGATGTCCAGAACGCTTAAGACTACGCTTACTGCCGGCCTCGCTGCCGGCGTGATGGCGCTTGGCGCGTCGTCTGTTTCGGCACAGGGAATCCTGAAGGGTGACACGGGCGGCGTCGGCTCCGTGAACCACACCTTCATGATCGTCCTGTCGACGACCCTGCAGAAGAAGGCCGGCATCAATTTGCAGGTCAACGAGGGCCAAACGCTGACCAAGTCGGCCATTAAACTCGGCCAGGGCAAAATCGACGTATCGGTGGTGCCCCCGGTCATGGTGCCCTGGATGCACAAGGGAACCCGCTTCTACAAGGCTAATCCGGAGACCGCCAAGAAGGCGATCAACAACGTCCGGCTGATTCTTGCCTATGGTTCAGGCGTCCGCCACTACATGGTCTGGGAAGATTCGGGCATCAAGACCTGGGCCGATCTCAAAGGCAAGCGTATCTTCGTCGGACCGCCGCGCGGCGGCGCCTCCCCGGTCGCCATTCAGTCGATCAAGCTGAACTCCGGCCTGGTGAACAAGAAGGACTACAAGGAAATCCGGATGCCGTGGAATGCGGGCATTCAGGCCATGGCCGACGGTAAGCTGGATGTTTTCGTCCGTCCGGCCGGTATCGGCGCGGCGTCCATCGACCAACTCGGCGCCAAGCGGAAGTTCCGCCTCCTCGCCGTCAACCGGAATGCACCCGGGATGGATAAGTTCATGGCCGGGGATGATCGCGTATTTTTGACGATTCCCGCCGGAACCTACAATAACCAATCCAACAACGACCAGGACGTTCTCGTTGACGGTTTCCGCCATCAACTGGCGGTGCGCAAGGATATGAGCGACGAGATGGTCTACAAGATCACGAAGACGCTCTTCGACAACCTCCAGGCGATGAAGAAAAGCGCGGTCACGCTGCGCGATATAACCCTGGAAGATCCCTTTTCCGGGGGCAATATCCCGCTTCATCCGGGCGCCGTCCGGTACTACAAGGAACAGGGTAAGAAAATCCCGGCCAACGTGATGGCCGGCGGCTAGACCGATCCAGCCGGGGTCAACACCGGTATAGGCGCCCGGATATCGGGGTGGCCGCGTGAGGGCGCGGCCACCCCGTCCGGGATCGAAATACTCATACTTTCAAACTGCCGTCCAAACACCGGCCAGACCGGTTCCTACGCGCGATAGCGGGGGTATTGATGAACGCACAGGTTTCCCAGGGCCAAGGACAGCTCTTGATCCGCATCGCGGCGTTCGCCGTCGCCCTGGTCATCGCCTTAACGGGAATTCTCAATTCCATGCCGACCTATGGGCTGTTCACGCCCATCGGGCCGTTTCCCGCCATCGTCCTCCGCCCGATTTTCGTCGGCGCCGCCGTCTTCCTGGTACTGGCCAACAGTTCCTTCACCAGCACCTTTGCCGAGCGGTGGCCGGACTTCAAATGGCTGGGCACCGTCATCGACGCCGCCCTGTTGCTGCTCGCCTGGTGGGTTCTCTGGGAATATTACGACCTCCAGATTTCCGAGGAAGAGGGCGGCTTCATCGACATCGGAATGTTCCAATTTTCGGTGTCGCTGATCGCCGCGGGCGTCTTCATCATACTGAGCTGGAAGATCTGGGGCGCGCCCCTATCGATCATCGGCATCTTGGCCCTGGTCTACTTCTATACCGGCGAGTATTGGCCGTGGATTTTCGAGACCGCCCGGGTTGACCTGCCCGAAACCTCGGAAGACCTCTGGTACAACCAGGGGGACGGTATTCTCGGCACCATCATGGGGATCATCATCTTCACGGTGTTCCCGTTCATCATGCTGGGCACCATGCTGGAGCGGACCGGCGGCGGACGTTCGCTGATCAAGCTCGCGGTTCATGTCACCAAGGGATTTCGCGGCGGCCCCGCCCATTCCGCCATCCTGGCGTCGAGCCTGTTCGGCACCATGTCGGGCGGCTCGGTCACGAACGTGGTGGCGACCGGCGTCATCACCATCCCGATGATCAAGCAGCGGGGCTTCTCGCCGTCCTTCGCGGGCGGGGTCGAAGCGACCGCATCGAGCGCCGGGCAGATCATGCCGCCGATCATGGGCGCGGCGGCGTTCGTGATGTCGGACCTGACCGGGATCAGCTACCTGACCATTATTACCGCGGCCCTGCTGCCGGCATTGGCCTATTACGCCAGCCTGTTCACCAGCGTCGTGTTCGAGGCCCGCCGGCTGGGGGTGGAGGTTGGCGGCGAGGACCTCGACCGGCCGGAGCTCAAGGTCAATTCGCAGGACTACGTCAACCTCATCATGGTGGTCGTGCCGATCGCCGTGGTGATCTTCTCCCTGTTGGAGGGTCTGTCCGCCGCGGGCGCCGGCATGACGGCGTTCTTCGCCATCATTCCATTGAGCTTCTTCAACCCCGAAGTCCGCAAGCGGCCGTTCATCATAATCGACGCCCTGTCCCAGGCCGGGCTCACCTTTGGCCGGCTGTTGATGGCCATCGCCGTCGTCGGCGTCGTCGTCGCGGTCCTGGGCGCGACCGGGCTGCCCAAGGATTTCGTCATCCTCATCGACGCGGTAGCCGGCGGTAGCCTGTTCCTCACCCTGTTGGTCACGGCCGCCGCCGCCCTGATGCTGGGGATGGGCATGCCGACGCTGCCGGCCTACCTCACCATCGTGCTGATCCTGGGCCCGGCGATGCAGAACCTGGGCCTCACGGTACTGGCCGCGCACCTGTTCGTCCTCTACTACGCGGTCGCGTCGTCGATCACGCCGCCGGTCGCCGTCGCGGCTTACGCCGCCGCGTCCATCGCCGATGCGCCGCCTATCCGGACAGCCGTGATGGCGCTCCGCGTCGGTCTGGTGAAATTCGCGGTGCCGTTCATCTTCGCCTACTACCCGGTGATCCTGATCGTGCCGGTGGTCTTCCCGGAGGGTCAGAGTTTCGCGATCGGCGATTTCGTGTCCGTCCTGTTCCGGGTGATGGTGTTCATTTATCTGATATCGAGCGCGGTGATTACTTTCGATCAACGGCGGTTGCCGGCTTGGGAAGCGGTCTTCCGCATCGTCCTCGCGATCCTGGTTTTGGTGACATGGCCGGGCATCCACTGGCCGGCAACGGCGGTGGCCTTGGCCTACATCGCCTGGCACCAGTTTGCGTTCGGGCGGAAGGCCGCGGCGGTTACCTAACGCAAGGAGCTTAAGTCATGGCATCGGACGGCTATCACAACCGGCAGAACTTCGAGATGGAGCACTGGCCCGAGCTGAGGGAGAAAATGAACGATGTCTTCAAGCTCGTGTTCCCGGGCCGGGAGATCCCGGGTGAGCTCAAGCAGTTCGTCTTTACCGCGGCGAGCATGTCGCACGGCAGCCTTCATTGTCAGTCCCACGGCTCCTATCACCTCCACCGGATCGACGTGCCGGATGAGAGGATTCAGGCGCTGTGGAACTACGACGAATCCGATCGGTTCTCCGAGGCCGAGCGCGCCGCGCTCGATCTGGCATTCGCCGCGGGCTCGGCGCCCAGCACCGTCAAACCGGAGCATTTCGAGGAACTCCGCAAGCATTACTCGGACATGCAGATCATCGAGATATTGGCGGTGATCGCCGTCGGCGGATTTCTCAACCGCTGGAACGACACCATCGGCACGGTGACCGACAACGAGTCGGTCGAGTTCGCCGACCGGGTGCTGAGACCGGTCGGCTGGGAGCCCGGGAAACACGTCGGCGCGCCCGGGGAACAGCGCAAAGCCCATCCCATCACGCTGGGTTGGACCAACAAGTAGACCACCGGCGGCCACTGGCGGCCCACTGGCGGTCGTGGCCGGCGTACCCGTATTCCACGGCTAGGCGGTTTTCATGGCTGAAGAGTTAGCGTTCGATTATGTAATCGTCGGCGCCGGATCGGGCGGATGCGTCATGGCAAACCGGCTGATCCGGGACGGAAGATTTTCCGTGGCGCTGGTCGAGCGCGGCCGGATGGATGACAACCGTTGGATTCACATCCCGGCGACCTATTTCAAGGCTCACCAGTCTCAAGACATCGACGCGGTGCTGTCCGAACCCGACGAAACCCTGGACGGCAAGCGGTTTGCCGTTCCCCAGGGAAAGGTCGTCGGTGGCGGATCATCGGTGAACGCCATGATCTATATGCGCGGCCAGGCCCGGGATTATGATGACTGGGATGACCTTCATGGGTGCACCGGCTGGCGGTACGAGGACGTGTTGCCGGTGTATATGCGCCAAGAGAGGAACATGCACCTGGGCGCGCCGTATCACGGCCGGGACGGGCAGCTGGTCGTCGCCGATCCCGAATATAAGCATCCGATCAACGAGATCATGTTGGATGCCGCCCAATCGGCCGGGTTGGCGTGGTCTGACGATTTCAACGGCGAAAAGCAGGACGGCGCCGGATGGTATCAGGCGACGGCATATGCCGGACGCCGGCAGTCGGCGGCCACGTGCTTCCTGAAACCCGTCATCGCTCAGGAACGGCTGACCGTGATGACAAACGCCGTCGCCGGTAAAATCCGCTTCAACGGCCGGCGGGCGGAAGCGCTGGAAGTCACCAGGGACGGACAAGAGTTTGTCCTCCGTGCCCGCAAGGAGATCATCCTGACGGCGGGGTCCTTCCATAGTCCAAAGCTCCTGATGCTGTCCGGCGTCGGGCCGGCCGCCGGCCTCAATCGTCACGGCATCCAGGCCGTCCATGATGCCCCGGAGGTCGGCGCCAATTACCACGATCACGTCGGCACCCCGGTCACCTACAAGCTCAAGAACGCCAAGGGCTATCACAACGCCGATAAAGGCTTCGCGGCGATGAAGCATGGGATTGAATACTTCCTGTTCAAGCGCGGGTTGCTGACCTCCAATCTGCTGGCGGCGGGTGCGTGCGTGGATACGGATGGAGACGGCCGGGCCGACGTGCAGTATATCTTCGCGCCGTTCGCCCCCGGTGCGCCGGGGGAGGGGCCGCTCGCCGTCCATTCCCTGCATCTTCACCCGCTGACCATGCGGCCGGCCTCCCGGGGCCGGCTGGTCCTGGCGTCGACGAACCCCGAAGACCACCCGGCCTTCGAGGCGCAGGTTCTGCAGACCGAGGAGGATTTGGACACACTGCGCCGCGGTATCCGGTTCGTCAGGGAAATTTGCGAACAGCCGCAGCTCAAGAAAATCCTGGGCGACATGATTTGGCCGGGGCCCGACATCTCGACGGCAATCGGGTCGAACAATCTCGACGACGCGATCAGAAAACAGGCGCGGACCGCCTACCATCCCGCCGGCACCTGCCGGATGGGCAGCGACACGGACGCCGTCACCGACGTGCGGCTAAAGGTCAACGGCGTCGACGGCGTCCGGGTCACCGATTGTTCCGTCATGCCTCAGCTTGTTTCCGGCAACACCAATGCGCCGACGATGATGATCGCCGATCGCGGCGCCGACTTCGTTCTGGAGGACGCCTAGAGCGTGTCATTTATTGGCGGAAGCATATCCTGCGTTTTGGAGGTAACTGGCGCACTCGGTTGGGGTGAAGGTTTCGGTTATGCGCCCGAGTTGGCGCCAGGTGTCCTCGATATTGCGT
>LXNI01001714.1_pt1 | contig 17607 bp, 15 predicted proteins | sample 809091 | NCBI WGS metagenome assembly LXNI01 (sample SAMN04870527, study PRJNA318959) | sponge metagenome | biome: 01000161; feature: marine sponge reef; material: water | host: Sarcotragus foetidus | place: Greece: Milos, Mediterranean Sea | collected 2013-05-29 | depth 5-7 m | reverse complement strand
ACGCTCCAGGTGACTTGGTCGGTCAGAATCGGACTGTGCGTCAGGTCGGTCGGCGCCCATTCGGGGTTGATAAGCCAGCCGATGGTCGAGATATCCCAGATTACGCTGGAGGCGCCGAAGGAGTCGGGACGGTACTCCTTGAATATCTGGCACAGGTAGTCGCCTACGCGGCCAGCCCCGCCGATGAATGCCTGCAATTCGGGCAGGGTCGTCAGCAGGTGCGAGGTGACGCCGTAACAGGGCACGATGACGAAGGGCACGCCGCTGTCGAGCACAATCTGCGCCGCCGGCACATCCTGCTGCAAGTTGAATTCGCGCGCATGGGGCATATTCAGGTTGTGCCCGCCCAGCCAGACTACCACAATCTTCTTCACGATTTCCGGCGCCAGCAGCAGCGCCGACGCCACATTGGTAATCGCGCCGATGGCGACCACGTACAGCGGGTCGTCATCCGGGCTGGCGAGCGCCCGCTCGATCATATCGCGGACGGCGGCGTTGTCTTGCGGCTGGCGTGACGCGCCCACATATTCCGTTGAGCCGCGGTAGGCCAGGCCCTCGGCTGATACCCCCAGAAAACCCAGCAGGCGCAAGATCTCTTCGTAGCTCTTCTCCATGCCATCGCCGGGGCCTTCCGAGCGACTGTTGTGGAAGGGCGCGGCATAGATCGCCTCCACCGCCATCTGCTCCGGCGAGAGCAGCGCGTAGGTCAAGGCGAACTGGTCGTCGATCTCGTTATATGTGTCGGTGTCCAATACCATGCGTACCTTGCGACCGGGATGCTGCAAGCGTTTGATGCGGAAAGCCTCGCTCAATACCGGGATAGTCATTATCAATAGCCCTCTATCTGCCTCAACAAAAACGAGCGGGCTGCGCACCCGCCCGTTCTTTCGAGCGATTATAACGCCGAAGCGGCGTCGGCGGCAGAGTCAGGGCGACGTGCCGGGATCGATGTAACTCGTGCCGTGCGTCTGATACACCGGCGGATAGATCACCGCGGCGTCCAGGGCGTTTTGCCCCTGCTCGAAGTATTGCATAACGGCAATGATCGGATCGGGCCACTGATGCCACATGTAGCTGGGCGTGTCTTCCGGCAGATCAGGATTGTGGCTGCCGTATTCGAAGTAGTAGCGCCCCTGCGAAAGCTCGAGATCGGCCGTTTCCAGCGCCGCCACAATCGCATCGGGATCAGTGAATGTCTCGGCGACATCCATGGCATGCGCTATCAATCGCACGCTGTCGTAAGGCTCCATGACAAAGCTGGGCGCGACACCGCCAAAGGCTTCGCCGTAGCGCGCGTTCAATTCCTTGGCCAGGTCGCCAAACAAAGCCGGCGTGCTGCCGGTGCGGGCAAATACGCAGTAATTGCCATCGGGCACGTTATCCCAGAATTGCTCCGAATCGACGGCGATGTAACCAGCGATGCAGATGGTGTCTTCGCTGGGAGCGACGCCCAGTTCCGCCATTTGCTGCACGATGTTGAAAGACGTCTCGCCCGTGACCAGCAGCCGAATGACATCGGGCGGCTCCGGCCGCGCCTGGATTCGGCTCAATATGGGAACGAAGTCCTCAGTACCCAATTCCACATCGTATTGCTCGACGGTGAAGTCGGCGGCCTCCAGACGCGCGCGCAGATCGTTGGCCGCCGGACGGCCGTAATCCGTGTTCTCGGCGATCAGAACGGCATCATCAAGCCCCTGCGAAATCAGCCACTCGGCGATAATCGCCCCAATCATGTCGTTGGCCGGCGATATGCGGAAGATATAGTCGACGCCGCTATTGATACGAGGCGGTCTGCCCTCGAACTCGATGATGCCATTGGCCGTGATGTTGTCGTTCCACGGTCCGGCGAAAAGCGTTGGGATCTTGTGCTCTTGCGTTACGCTCATGACAGCCAGGGCGACGGCGCTGTGATAACCGCCGACAACCGCATGGATGCCGTCATCCAGAATCCAGCGCTCGGCCAAGGCTTGCCCGCGCTCGGAAATGCCTTCGGAATCGCCGGTGAGCACTTCTATGCGGTGATTTACGCCGTCAATGTCTACCCCGCAGGCGGCATTGACATCGGCCTCCGCCTGTTGGTAGGACCAATCAATGACAACCCCGTTTCCGGCCGCGCCAGGCGCTGATAGCGGCGCGATACCGCCAATCTTGATCGTTTCGTCAGCGAAGTCGCAGTGGCCATCGGCGAAAGCGCCGCTTGCGGTCAAAAGCAGCACGATAAAAAGCGCCGCTGCCTTCCGAAATTCGCGTGAAAATGTTGACATGAGAATCTCCAAGATCGCAGTTCAATGACGGCAAATATACTCTCTCGTTGAATTTAGTGTATCACGATTTTTAAGGGCTCGTTTATTCCGTCGTGCTCAGGCCGCTCGACGAGGGCATGGTGGCGCGGGACCGTGACTACCCGCCCGGCTTGAAATAAGACGTCCCATGCGTCTGGTAGATCTCGGGATAGACAACTGCCGCGTCCAGCCCGCTCTGCCCCTCTTCAAAGTACTGCATGACCGTCACCACCGGCACAGGCCACTGATGCCACATATAGGCGGGCACATCGTCCGGCAAGATCGGATTGTGCCCCCCGTAATCGAAATAATAGCGCCCTTGCGACAAGTCGATATCCGTCGTCTCCAGCGCCGCCACGATGGCATCGGCATCGGTGAAGCTGCCGGCGCGCTCGAAGGCATCGGCCATCAGCCAGACGCTGTCGTAGGCTTCCATAGCGAAGCTGACCAGGATATCGCCAAAGTCTTCTTGGTAGCGCCGGTCCAACTCGTTCGCCATGTCGTTGTACAAGCTGGGAATGGCGCCGACGCGGTCGAAGGCGCAGAAATTGCCATCGAGCACGGTCTTCCAGAATTGCTCCGATTGAAAAGCGAGATGATTGGTGACACAGATGGTATCGGCTGTGGGCGCGATGCCCAGCTCCGCCATTTGCTGCGTCAAATTGTACGAGGTCTCGCCGCTGACCAGGATGCGGATGGCATCGGGCAGCTGCGGGCGCGCCCATAGCCGGCTGAGTATCGGCACAAAGTCTTCCGTGCCCAGTTCAACCTCCAGCTGATCGACTTTTACGCCGGCCCCTTCCAGATGCGCCCGTTCCGCCGCCGCTGCCGGATGCCCATAGTCCGTGTTTTCCAGAATTAGCACGACATCTTCGACGCCCTGCTCGATCAGCCAGTCGGTGACGATTTTGCCGACGATGGAGCTGGGCGGCGATGTGCGGAAGACGTAGTCGACGCCCTGGCTGCTGCGCGGGGGCGCGCCTTCATATTCGATGTAACCGCTGGCGCTGATGAAGTCGTTGCGCGGATGGGCGTAAATGGTCGGAATTTGATAGCGCTGCGCCAGGCCCATGGTCGCCAGAGCGACCGCGCTGTGATAGACGCCCACAATGCCGCTGACCTCATCTTGAAAAACCAATCGCTCCACCGCGGCCTGGCCAAATTCGGAGATGCCTTCGGAATCCACCGTAATGACGCGGACGCGGTGATTGGCGCCTTCGATCTCAAGGCCGCAGCCGGCGTTGATATCGGCGACAGCCTGTTGGAAGCCCCAATCCATGCCGATGCCGCCGGCCACCGAACCCGGCGACGACAGTGGAACCACTCCGCCGATGAGGATAGTCTCGTCGGCGAATTCGCAGTGGCCCTCGGCTTCCAGCGTGACGGTTTGAAACAGGACGAGCAAAGTTATCAGGTAGAATTTAGCGATTGCAGTGCTCAAGGCAGCGCGCTCCTTCATGAGATTTCAATACAGGTATATTATCAGCCTAAAACGTATCCGATTTTCTGGCAAGCGCGCGTCAGCCTCCAGCCGCAGGAGGCGGATGCGGCTCACAATCATTACAAAAAAGCCTGCCGATCTGAATCGGCGCTGATTATACTGTGAAACACGAATCTACCAGCAAGGCAAAAAATGCCCCGCTTGTTCGTCGCCGTTGACCTGCCGGAAACGACCAAAGACCAGGTGCTGAGCTTGCGCCAGGACGACTTGCCGCCCGGTCGCTGGGCGCGGCGCGAGGCGCTGCACCTGACCCTGCACTTCATCGGCGATGTGCCCGAGGCGGTCGCGCGGGCCTACGGTCGGGCGCTGCGGCAAGTCGCGGTCCCAGCCTTTGACCTGCTGATCAGTGGCGTGGGGCAATTCCCTATCGAGCAGCGTCCGCGGGTTATCTGGGCCGGCGTACAGAATACGGCGCCCTTGCGCGAGTTATACGAAGCGGTCGGCGTTGCGCTGGAGAGCGAGGGATTCCGGCGCGAGCGACGGCGTTTCCACCCGCATATCACGCTGATGCGATTCAAAAAGCCGCTGCGGCGCGGGCTCGCAAGTCGCTGGCTTCAAGCGCACCTGGATTTTCATGCCGAGCCGGCGCGCATCGAGCAGTTCACGCTCTTCGAAAGCCAGCTGCAGCCCGGCGGCGCGGTCTACACCGAACGTGGGATATACACGCTCACGCCAACCTAGACAGCGTAGGGGCGACTCTGTGAGTCGCCCGACGGCACAAGCTGCTCTTTTGACGATTGTCGCTCAAGCCGCCTCCGCTCTCGGCAAACGATGGACGCGCAATATCAGAGCCGCGAGGATGATCACTGCGCCCATGACAAGAAAGGTGAAGCTCAATGAATGCTCGGCCAGGGCGGCGTAGATCGGCATGCCCAAGGCCAGAAACAAGCTGGTGAACATGCTGATCAACGACAAGACGGTGGCGCGATTCTTGCTCTCGATGAGCGCATTCTGGTAAGCCGAGAAGAGCGGTCCCTTCATGTCGTTCAAACCATAAATGAGGATGACGGCGAAGAGCGTCGCGAAGGGTCCGACCACCACGGCAAATAACCAGTACAGGGCGCCGGGCAACAGTATTAATACCGCGATCGCGCGCGCCTGCCCCAACCATTGCTCAAACTTGTAGGCGTAGCGCTGTGTGAGAGCTGCCAGCAGGCTGCCGACGGAAAGCGCCACACCGACTGCGAATGGCGCTACCTCATTCTGCACCAGGTAAGGGGGGGCCAAGGTTGTCACGATGGCGCCCGTAAATGGCGCGGTGAAGACGACCAGCATCGCCAGCCGGCGCAGCCGCTGATGATGACGCAGCAGGCGCACGCCATCGCGCAGCAAGGTCATGCTGCCTGGTTTCTTCTCCGATGTATAGTTGGCCGGCTCGCGCAGCGTCAAGCAGACAACAGCGCCGATCAGCAGCGCAGCCGCCGTTAGCGCGATCGCCGGGATGAACTTATCGACGCCGGCATCGCCGATGATGAGCCCACCGATGATCGGTGCGATGACGAAGGCGATTTGGGCGTAGAAGCCGAGGCGGCCCATCGCCCGTTTCATAGCCTCCTCGCGCCCTTCTTCCGGCAGACTGTCATAGACCAGCGCCTCGACAGCGCCCGAGGCGAAGGCGAAACCCGTGCCCGTCAGCAGCGCGATGAAAATGTACCACTCAAACGAGCGCGCGAAGATGAAGATGACTTCGCCGGTCATCAGCAGCAGGGTCGAAGCGAAGATCGACCACTTGCGCCCGACGCGATCGGCCAGCACGCCGGTCGGCACTTCCATCAGAAAGATGGTGAAGATCATGATTGATTCGATCAGGCTGATCTGCACCAGCGTCAAGCCGCGCGCCAGTAGCAGCAGCGCCACCGCATGCACGTAAAGGTGAAAGCGCTGGCAGAAGTTGATGAAGATGATTTTATTGATATTACTGGAATACATACGTGATACCCTCAGTGGACAAGACCGATTAGGGACGCGCGCGCAGCGATTTGGGCACAGCCGGGTCGCGAGCGCCTGGAGATGACGGCAAGGAAGAATGCGGTCGCTAATTTACGGTGTTGAGGGTACCGGCCATTTGATTCTCTTGCTTGTAGTATTGAACTGAGGCGCAAAATTGTAGCAGATAGTTCCGCTTTCGCCAGATGCCGCTAGGAAATAGTAAGTAAGCGGACATAAACCTAACTGCGAACTCCACACAGGTTAATTCACCACAGAGACACAGAGGGCACAGAGATTCTCTTCATGTAAAATGAAGTTGACAAGTCGGCGACCTTTACCACTCACGCTACAACTGATTTTGGGAATCCGAGCAAGCAGCGGCTATACTGTGTCGCAGAATATTCGCCGAAGAGAAAGCGTGGAGTATGCGAGAAAACCGAGTGCGCGCCTTATGGGCCGAAGGCAAGACGGTCATCAACGGCTGGCTGCACAGCCCCAGCACCTGGTCGGCCGAAGTCATGGCGCATCAGGGCTGGGACAGCCTGGTGGTGGATATGCAGCACGGTCTGATGGGCATGGAAACGGCGATACTGATGCTTCAAGCCATCTCCACCACCGACACCGTGCCGATGGTTCGCGTCAACTGGAATACGCCGGGCGATACCATGCGCCTGCTGGATGCCGGCGCTTACGGCGTCATCTGTCCCATGATCGAGACGCGCGCGGAGTGCGAGGCTTTCGTCGGCGCCTGCCGTTTCCCACCACTGGGTTACCGCAGCCTGGGTCCGACTCGGGCGCGGATTTTCGCCGGCGACGATTACGCCGAGCATGCCAACGACACCATCATCACCTTCGCCATGATTGAGACCAAAGCCGGCTTCGACAATCGCGATGAGATCATGAGCGTGCCCGGTTTGGACGGGGTCTTCGTCGGCATAGGCGATCTGCGCCTGAGCATGACCGGGCGCGCCGGTCTCACCGCGGCGGACGCGACGGTCGACGCGGCCCTGGACGCCATCCTGGAGTCGGCGCGGGCGCACGGTCTCAAAGCGGGTCTGTTCGCGGCCGATACCGACCACGCCATCGACATGATCAAACGCGGCTATGAATTTGTCACGGTGATGAATGACGTCTCGCTGATGGCGAGCGCGGCCTCGGCGGTGGTGCAGCGGGTGCGGGCGGAAGCGGGGTAGCTGCTCACATGGTATCGCCCAGGCAGATTTCCAGGCTGCGCGCGGTACGAATCAGTGGGTGATCCAGCGGCACATTTTTGCGTACGCCGGCCACTTCCTCCAGCGGCACGGCGCATACCCCGTCGCCTTTCACGCCCACCATGATATTGTATTGCCCCTCGGCAATCAGGTTGGCCGCCGCCGAACCCAGCCGCGTCGCCAGCAAGCGATCGATGGGTGAAGGCACGCCGCCGCGCTGCACGTGGCCCAGTATCGTCACGCGGGATTCCAGACCGGTCTGCTTCTCCAACTCCGTCGTCAGCAGCTGAGTGCCGCCGCTGCGTTCAATTTCGACCTCCGCCACTTTGGCGCGGGCTTGCTTGCGCCGCTCTCTCGCCTGCCTGTAGCTTGCCTTGTCGTCGGCGCAGCGCTCCATTTCCACCTCGGCGTCCGCGACCTGAGCCCGCGCCTCGTGCAATTTTTTGCCGACGCGCTGCGTCATAGCGCCCTCGGAGACGGCGACAATGCTGAAGCGTTTGCCGCCGCGGCTGCGCGCTCGGATCGAATTAGCGATGACTTCGATATCAAAGGGAATCTCCGGAATCAGGATGACATCGGCGCCGCCGGCCAGTCCAGCTCCCAGAGCCAGCCAGCCTGTGTTGTGCCCCATGATCTCGCAGACGATGATGCGGTGGTGGCTGTGCGCGGTGGAATGCAGCCGGTCGATGGCATCGGTGGCGATGCCCAGCGCGGTATCATAGCCGAAGGTGACATCGGTGCCGCTGACGTCATTGTCGATAGTCTTGGGCAAAAAGACGACATTGATGCCCTCGCGAGACAGGCGGAACGCGTTTTTCGCCGTGCCGCCGCCGCCCAGGCAGACCAGCGCATCCAGATCGTGCTTGCGGTAATTCTCGACCATAACATCAGTCATATTGCGGGTTTTTCCGCCGATGGGCATCTTGTGCGGTTTGTCGCGGCTGGTGCCCAGGATGGTGCCGCCCAAGGTCAGGATGCCGCTAAGCTCATTCGCGCCCAGCCAGATGACGCGATTCTGCATCAAGCCGCGGAAGCCATCGCGGAAGCCAACCAGGCGCATGCCGTGTTTGTCGATGGCTACCTTGCCCACGCCGCGTATAGCCGCGTTCAAACCCGGGCTGTCGCCGCCGGCGGTGAGGATGCCGATTGTTTTGCCAATCATCATATTCGTCCCGTATCAATAGTAGTTGCTACTCATTATAACGAGAATTGAGCCGGAGTTGCAGCAACGCGGCGCCGCGGGCAAGCGAATCGGCCAGCCGGAATATGTTATGATGTAAGCGCGACAGTAGAGAGGCGAGCAGGCGATGGAACTGCGGCAACGGCTGTATGACGTGGATGATGTGTGGGAGCTCGCTCATCATCATGACAATGACAACAAGCATATTGAATTGATCGACGGATACTTGATCGAGATGGTTCCACCCGGCGGAGAACACGGAGAGTTCTCGCTCAATTTGGGAAGCTTTATTCGCGCCTATGTCCGCGAGCACAATTTGGGCCGCGCTACGGTTGAGACAGGCTACCACCCGCCAGGCAATCACCAGACGCTGCTGTCACCCGATGTGGCCTTCATCAGCCATGAGCGGGCGCCGAACCCCTTTCCCAAGCGCTTTGTGCCGGTTATGCCGGATTTGGCCGTCGAAATCCTTTCGCCGACGGACACCATTGGCAAGGCGCGCGAGAAGGCCGAGATCTATTTGAACAGCGGAACGAAATTAGTTTGGATCGTCCAACCCGAAACCTTGAGCGTCGAAACGTTCAGTTTGACCGAAGGCAGCGGGATTCGGCGCGAAGTCTACGGTCCCGATGCTGCATTATCGGGCGAAGACGTCTTGCCCGGCTTTACCTTGGAAGTGCGCCTCATCTTCGAATAGCCCGTTATGCCCACCGACAAGCGCCTGAACAAACTGAGACGCGTGGCCGAGCGGCGGCAGTCGGGTTTCACCGTCGTGGTCGAAGATGTATTTGACCCGCATAACCTGGGCGCCATCACGCGCAGCTGCGACGCCTTCGGCATACAAGAGATCAACGTTATCTTTGAGACGCAGCCGCCTTTCGACCCCAAGGAAGTGGGCAAGAACAGCTCGACCGCCACCAACAAGTGGCTGAGCTACCGCATTCACAATGACACCGAGCAGGCGCTGCGCACGCTGAAACGCGAAGGCTGGCTGGTGGTCGCCACCGTGCTGGATCCCGCTGCCGAGCCGATCCACGAGGTCGACCTGTGCCAGCCGCAGATCGCGCTGCTATTCGGCAACGAAAAGACGGGCCTTTCCTCGCGGGCGATTGCGCTGTCGGACAAGCAAGTGACCATCCCCATGCTGGGCATCGCGCAGAGCATAAATGTATCCGTGTCGGCGGCGCTGGCCATTTACGAAGTGACGCGGCAACGGCGCGAGCGCTGCCCCGAGCGTTTGCAGCCAAGCCCGCAAGAGGTTGAACGCACGCTCGCCTACTTGCTGGAGATGCACGAGCACCTCAGCAAACGCAACAAGCGCCTGCGCAAAGAACGCGCCAAGACGCGCTCGTCGGCAACCGCAAAATCCGATCGTTAGGGGCCTGTGTTAGCCTTCAAGCGCGGGCGAAGATGCCCACAGCCGGGCGATGATCCGTGAGGTCATCAAAGGGTATGGCGCTCTGTATGTGGCAGGAGATCACTTCAAACTTCTGGGCCGGGTCGTGCAGCAAGATATGGTCGATCAAAACACGATGCTGCTGATGCGTCCATAATTCGCTGGCTTTGTTCTCGGGCCTCAGCAGGCGGAAGCGCCGCTGCAGCATTTCCATCTCCGGCGCGGCTGCCTGGGCGTTGAAGTCGCCGGCCAGCAAGATCGCCCGTTCAGGCGCGTCATTGGCTTGATCGGCTCGTTTCAATTCGTCGATGACGTAGAGCACCTCGCTGACTTGCGCCTGCCGCATTTGTGATGCCATACGCGATCGCTCGTATTCGGCGTCGTGGCGATCTTCGCCGATCAGTACGCCCAAGTGCGTATTGAGGAAGTAGAGCGGAATGCCGCGATAATTCAGCGATGCGACCATCAGGTTGCGCGGCTGCGTATCGCGATTGCCGCTGCTATACAACGTGGCGCGGCTGATCGGCGTATTGCGCGCCCAGACGCCGCTCATATTGCAGTCGTCGTGATCGTTATAGCTGCCCCAGGACCAGTCTTCCACCGGCAGATTGGTGATGATGGCATTGCCTTCGGCCGCGCCGGTCATATTGCGGTAGGCGGGCCGATCCCACAAATTGGGATGCGGATGATCACACATGGTTACTTCGGGCGCGAAGGCGTCGATATACTCCGAACCCAGCAGACGCGCCATCTTGCGGCCGATATTTCTGGGCTGGTCATTATGAATGGCGACGCCCGATTCCTGCAGGGCAATCACGGTGGGCTGACGGGGGTTGATCACCTGCTGCAACGTACTGTAGGCGTCTACTGCCAGTTTTTCGTGATCGTGCGGCGCAGGTCGCATTTCGCGCGCGCCGCCGATGTTGAAACTTACCACTTGGAGCATGCAAAAGTTCCGCTCTTGGAAGATTCGCCGCATTATATCATAGGCCCGCGCCAGAAAAAGAGAGCGAGAACGTTACAGTTCAGGAAGCCCAAGTGCGCCGTCTGTTGCAGCGGTCGCCGCGCTCATTCAGAATTCCACACTTTTGCCACCGAGGGCACAGAGAGAGATATCAGGAAATATGGCGGAATCTTACCCCATCCCCCGGCCCCTATCCCGCCATCTCTATGGCGGGCATCCCAGCAAGCTAGGGAAGGGGAGCTATCCTTGGCGGAGTCCGTAGAGATTCGTTGTCGTTCGCGAGAATCGCCCCTGCTAGGCTGCGTCGCGGGCGAGCCAATGGGGCGCATAGACATCGCCGCTCTCCCTCTCTGTCCTCTGTGGCAAAAGCGTCGAAAGCCCGGCGCCGTCGTCACAGTGCCGGACAAGCCCATAAAGGCCTGCCGGCCAAAGCGCCCCTCTGCAAGGCGGCTGTCCGGGCGTATCATGGCGCGCGACGCTGAAAGAGCGAAGAAAGGACCGTGACTTTGGCCACAAGCTATGAGACTGCCGCGCTCATCCTCATTGATGTGCAAGAAGGTTTGGACGAGCCGCGCCTGGGCCAGCGCAACAATCCGGCCGCCGAAGCTAATATGGCGCGCTTGCTGCGGCATTGGCGCGAGCGCAGCCGACCAATCTTCCATATCCAGCACATGTCCACCGAGCCGGATTCGCCGCTGAGGCCGGAGCTGCCGGGCAACGCCATCAAGGCGGTCGTGGCGCCGCAGGGCGCTGAACCGGTCATTCCCAAGCAGGTGAACAACGCCTTCGTCGGCACCGACCTGGACACGCGCTTGCGAGCGGAGAAAATCGCGTCTCTGATCATCGTCGGCTTGACGACCAATCACTGCGTCTCGACCACGGCGCGCATGGCCGGCGACCTTGGCTATGACACCGTCGTGGTCGCCGACGCCACCGCCGCCCACGAACAGCGCAGCTACGACGGCAGCCATCACGATGCCGAGACGGTGCATCAGCTGGCGCTGGCCAATCTGCATCAAGAATTCGCCACCATCCTCACGACGGAGCAAGTCTTGAGTTATGCAAATTGAATTGCGCTCCGCTCGACCAGATGAAGCGGAGCATCTGAGCGAGATCGCTCGGCTAGCCAAAGCGCACTGGGGGGCGCAAATTGACCGCTGGCGCGAGGCCTTCCTCACCGTGGCGCGCGACTATCTCGCCGCGCACTGGGTCTGGATGGCGACAGATTCATCCGACCGCGCCATCGCCTTCGCCGCGCTCAAGCGTGCAGCCGCCGGCGATGTGCTGGAGCGTCTGTGGGTGCTGCCCGCCTATATGCGTTTGGGCCTCGGCCGGCGTCTGTTTCAGCGAGTCGCGACTGAGTCGCCGGCTTTCGCCTTCACCTCCGACCCGAACGCCGATGACTTCTACTGCAGATTAGGCGCCTGTATAATTGGCCAAGAGGTGTCCGATTACTAGGGACGCGCGCTGACGAGATTCGGCTACCCCTAAGGCCGCAAGCCAGACGGCGCTTGATTTTGCCTAACGCTTATGATGTGATAGCCTGCACGATACCTGAGCGAGCGCTTCCCCAATGTCCATTGCGCTTATCTCATCCTTGTACCGCAGCGAAGAGCATTTGCCCGCGTTTACGGCGGCGGTCTTCGGCTTCGCCCGGCGCGTGAGCGAATGTGGCATCGAGGCGCATTACCTGCCGATTGTCAACGATGCCAGCCGGCGCGAGCGCGAGCAGATCGACCAGTTGGCGGAGGAGATCAACAGGCAGTATTTGGGCCGCATGACCCCGCATTATGTGCCGCGCGAGACGCTGTACGCCTCCTGGAATCGTGCTATCTCCCTGTCGCCGGCGACTTGCTTCGCGCCCTGGAACGCCGACGATATACGCTCGACCGAGGCTTTCATCGAAGGGTATGCGGCCTTGCAAGAGGGCGCGGAACTGGTTGACTTTCCCTATACGCGCGTAATGCTCAGCAAGCGCTTTGGCGTCCTGCCGCGCCAGCAGCGCATCCACGTGCCTTGCCCCTTCGACAGCGAGCGTTTCACCCGCCGCAACGGCCTGGGAACCTTCTTTATGGCTCGCAAATCGCTTTACGAAAGGCTGGGTCCCTTTGACGCCAACTTTCGCGTGGCCGGCGATACCGAGTGGGCCAGCCGCGACCTGTCGACGGTAAAGTTTCAGCAAGGGCGCGCTAACGGCGGCGAATTCCTGGTGCACGGCGACAACCTGAGCAATACGGGCAGCGATCGCGAGGACATCGAAGTCAATCTGATATTCATGCGGCGGGGCGACTGGCATCACCTGCGGCCGGCCGATCCGCGCGCGCTGCGCGATGCATGGGAGTCCTGGGGCAATCCCGGGCGAATCACGCTGCCGGCTGAGGCGGCCGACTTCCTTTGGGGCGCCGAGGCTGAGGCGCGCTGGCAGCGCTACCAACGAGAGCGCAAGCAGCCCGCGACATTGCGGCGATTGCGGCTGGCGCTGGCATCGCGCGGCCTGCTCTACAGCGAGGAATGGGCCATGGCCCAACGCGGACGCGACCCGCAATGAGCGCGCTACGCTGGAAGCCGCTGCTTTGTGGCTGCGGGTTTCTCCTGCTGGCACTGCTTTTCTTTCACCAGCTCGCATTCAGCGGCAAGATCCTGGCGCGCGGCGACACATTCAAATATTTCTATCCCTATTGGGACGCGCGCAACGAGGCTTTTCGCGCAGGAGAATTGCCGCTGTGGTCGCCCGACCTGTTCATGGGTGTGCCCCTGCTGGCAAACCCGCAGCTGGGTAGCTACTACCCGCTGAATTGGCTTACCGCGCCCTTGCGCGCGCCTGCCGCCATCAGCCTCAGCATTATTATTCATACCGCGCTGGCAGCCGCGGGCGCCTGCGACCTCTACCGCCTAACAATTAGCAAACGCTGGCTGCCCGGCCTGGTCGCCGGCATAGTTTTCGCTTTCGGCGGTTATCTCGGCGCGCATGTCGAACAGATCAATCAGCTGCAAGGCTTGGCCTGGATGCCGATCTTGTTCGCGCTCTATCATCGCCTGCTCACGAGCGAAGGACCATGGCGCGCGGGCCTCCTGCTGGGGATGGCCTGGGCCCTGCAAATCTTCAGCGGCCACACGCAGACCGTTTTCATCAGCGGCATCGGTTTGGCGCTTTACGGCCTGCTCATGGCAAGGGGCGCGCGGCAGAACGGGCTCGGCTCAATGCCGGCGCGAATCCGGCGGGACCTGCTAATGCTGGCGGCAAGTTTCGCTCTGGCGCTTTTGCTGGCGCTGCCGCAACTGCTGCCCAGCCTGGAGCTGTCGTCGCTCTCGAATCGCAGCAGCGGCTTCAGCGTACAAGAGGCCACCGCTTTCTCGCTGCCGCCGAGCGTGTTTGGGCGCGCCCTGCTGCCCAGTTACGACGGCCAGCTCTTCGGCGAATATGTCGCGACCCTGGGCATCATCGGCCTGGGCCTGGCCCTTTGGGGCGTCGCCTCTAATGCCGTCAGTATTCAGAAGCGGCGGATCTGGCTGCTGCTGGCGCTGGTCGGCCTGGCGCTGGCATTCGGCCGTTACAATCCCCTCTATTTGCTGCTGGCCAATCTGCCCGGCTTCAACTTGTTTCGCGTACCGGCGCGTTTCCTGGCGCTCGTCAGCCTGGCGCTGGCGCTGCTGGCGGGCATGGGGGTGGAAGCGCTAGACATCACTGCGGCTCAAGCCCTGCGGCGTCCCCGTCGAATCGCGGCGATTGCAGTCTTCATCGCCCTGCTAATCATTCTGACCCGCTTTGTCCTGCAGCCAGATGGCAGTCTGCTATTCGGCGGCCCTGCCATTAGCGACCGCTCGCTCCTGATCTGGGCCGGCAGCGCGCTGCTGCTCATCGGCTTGTTGACTTTGCGACATCGCTGGACGCAAGTTGCCGCCGCTGTCTTGCTGGTGCTGGAGCTGTTCCTGGCTTCGCTGAACCTGCCCTACAATGATCTGGCGCCGCCCGATGTCTACCTGGGCCAGCGCGATACCGTGAGCGAGCTGCTGGAATTGCAGGCCAAGGAAGTGGCGCCGAGCCGCCTGATTGCGATCAGCCCGCTCTATTTTGATCCGCTGGATATCGCCGACTTGCGCGCGCGCTACGACGGCCTGGGTATGGACTACAACGCGCAGTTTCACGCCCTGGACGCGGTCAAAATGCAAGAGACCTTGATGCCCAATTTGCCCTTGACCTGGAGCATTCCCAGCATTGACGGTTTCGGCGGCGGCATCACGCCGGGGCGGCACTATACGCTCTATAGCTCGCTGCTGCAGCCGGCGGACGCGCTGCTGGCGGTGGACGGGCGCCTGGGCGAGCGGCTGACGTTGCGCAGTTGCCGCAGAGCCTGCATCCCCGAGCTGCGCTGGCTGGAAGCTACCGATACCCGCACCGTCATCACCGACAAAGTCTTTGACTTCTGGCAAGACGGCATCTTTTACGACACGGCGCTGTGGAATTTCTGGGACGGCGTTACTGAACTGAATCAGCCGCCGGAAGACCGTTACGATCGGGCGGGCATCGTGCATCGTCAGCCGCTGGCCATCGACGCGTCCGCGGCGCCGGTGCAAGAGGGTTTCTCGCTGACAGTGACGGACATAGCCGACCTGCCCGATATCCTGCGCCAGCAACCGGGCATCGTCGCCGTGACCGCCATTGACAGCAGCAAGCCGGGCAGATTCCAGGAGATTCAGCCGCCCCCGTTCGAGCGCGTATTCAGCGGCGCCATCAAGGTGTTCCGCCTGCCGCCGACCGGACGGCGCGCTTACCTGGCTGCGGACACGCGCATCGTGGCCGATAATCAAGCTGGCGACCAGGAGGCGCTGCGGCTGCTGCGCGCGGGCGCCATCGACGTAATACACGGCGACACTGAAGCGCGTAACATGACGCCTGAAGGCGGGCGCGTCGATATAGTGGACTACTCGGACACGCGCGTCAGCCTGAAGATTAGCGCGCCGCAAGCCGCTTATCTGATCCTTGCCGATGCCTGGCACCCCGGCTGGCGCGCCACGGTAAACGGGGAGCCGGCGCCCATTCAGCGAGCCAATCTGATCTTCCGCGCGCTGCCGGCGCCGGCCGGCGACAGCAGCGTCGTCTTCAGCTTTGAGCCAGGTCTTTGGCGCGCCGCACTTTACATTGGCTGCGCCCTGTGGTTGATTACACTTCTGGCGGCGCTGAAACCAGGCTTGATACAAAAGGTCATTAGCAGAAGTCGCCTCAAACCAAGGAGAAGTGAAGCATGAGATTGGGAACTTACGTCGAAATCCTGAACTATGTTGATGATAGGGCTGCGGCCGGCGCCTACTACCAGAAGTTGGGCTTGGTTCCGCTGGGTGATGACGTCTACACTGACGGGCGCTATCACTTGCATCTGCTGGCGGGCCAGGGCGAAAACCCGAGCCTGCGTTATTTCAGCTGCGACTTGGCTGCGCTGGCCGACGCCGGGCTGGACATCGTCGACGGCGCAATCACCAGCCCGGCCGGCATCCGCATCTTGCTCAGCAGCGATCCGCCGCCGCGTCAACTGCCGCATGACAACGTAGCCAAGGCGCAGGACATCACCCGTTTGGGCAAGTTCGGCGAGCTATCGGCTTTCATCCCCGATATCGAAGTGGAATGCGCCTTTTGGGAAGCGGCCGGCTACAAGGTCCTGGGCAAGTACGAGCAGCCCAGTCCCTGGGGCATCTGGCTGGATCAGCTTTTCCTGATCGGTTTGCACCAGGAAGATGTCGATGAGCCCTTCGCCATTTGCCATTTCGCGCCCGACATGAAGCAGGTCAACACCGATTTGCTGGCCGAGGGTTTCGACTTGCAGCCCTTCGACAGCAGCACGCTGCCGGACGACCTGACTTATCAGAAGTTGATGACGCCCTACGGCATCATGTTCTATCTCTTCACGGGAGACATTTCCGATGCGCAGCCCTAGATCGGCGCACGCTAGATTCAGGCGGTTTTCCGCGCGATGACAATCTGGTTCACGCCCCAGTCCAGCGGAATGAACGCGCCCTGTAGCAATACTTGCAGCAGCGCCGGCCAGCCGAAGAGCGCAAATTGCAGCTTGTAGGGCAGCAGGGGCAAGTAAGGCACGTCCCAAAGGCCGTCGCCGAAATGACGCTTGATGCGGAAGCCGTTTTCCTCACACCAGGCGCGCCAGACAGCGGGCGGCTGCACATTGATATGCGTGGGGTCCAAGCCAACGACATCGGTGGCGGGATCTTTGAGCCGTCTCAGCCGATACTCCGGATGGGGCGTTGCGAACAGGAAAGTCCCGCCCGGCTGCAAGACACGCCCGATCTCGGCGATAAACTCGCGCGGACGTTCCAGGTGCTCCACCAAGTGCAAAGCCACGACCGCGCTGAATTCACCTGTTTCAAACTGGAGCGGCTGATTGGCGTCGCCCTGGGCTACGCGCGCTCGCGGCGCCTGCAGACGCGTCTGCTCTACGGCGAATTCCATCATGTCGATGCCGGTGCACTGGAAGTCATCCTGCAGCAAGCCCAGCAGGTGCCCCAGACCGCTGCCGACCTCCAGTAGCGCGCCGCCCTGGGCTGGCGCAAAACGCCGCAGCAGCGCCGCGTAGTATCTCCGCGCGAACCAATACATGCTGAAGCGGCCCAAGGGGCGCTTGCCGTATCCGCCGGTGCGAAAATAGTTTTCGTTGTAATGGTGGGACGGCGCCGACGGCTCGGCCTGTTCTTTCCCGTCGCCAGTGGCGGGCTCAGGTCGCGAGCCCCTGTGCTGTTCTCGCGTTTCGATAGCCGATTGCGCTTCTTCGCTGCTCATAAAGGTGGTCCTGATTCATGTGGCGCCGACAAGGATACTAGCACGTTCCGGGAACTGCGCACAATAGCGCCGGCGACTGCAATCGGCCGCTGGCGGGGCTGTTTCGCGAAGCAGCTATTGCCTGCTCGGCAGTTCCAAGAAAGTAACGAGAATGCCGAAAGCGCCGTTTTTCTACCCCATCCCTGGCCCTTCCCCGAATCATCAGCTGACGAGCGGACACCTGTGAGCGTCGCGTGAATTGCAAAGCTTACCCCACCCCCCAGCCCCCTCCCCGACAAGTCAGCTGAGGACAGGACAGTTTTGTGGCGAGTTGAAAGGCAGTAATTTGCGAACTATGTAAAGATTCATCAGTAACAC
>LXNI01001713.1_pt1 | contig 17617 bp, 13 predicted proteins | sample 809091 | NCBI WGS metagenome assembly LXNI01 (sample SAMN04870527, study PRJNA318959) | sponge metagenome | biome: 01000161; feature: marine sponge reef; material: water | host: Sarcotragus foetidus | place: Greece: Milos, Mediterranean Sea | collected 2013-05-29 | depth 5-7 m | reverse complement strand
TGAGTCTCCTGAAATGGTAGTGTGGCAAAGGGTTGAGCGCAGAGCGGGAGCCGCGCGCCGCCGGCCACGATCACTGCGCCGGGTACAATATATGCGCGGTGATTTCGGCCTCTCAGAATGGCTCAGGAGGCGAAAACCGGGGGTGGGGACGGCATGAATGATCCACGACGCCGACGCGCGCGATCCTGGGGGCTGCGGGGGGCTGTGGGGGGCATTGTGGAAGCGGTCCCGGACGTTGTGAGAGCGCAAATCTGAAAATGGCCATGGTCAGATCGGCCTGTGATCGGACGATTTGGGACGCTGACGCTCGGATGGGACTGAGCAACGGGGATTTGGGACGGTGAGGCCGGAATGGGCCAGACGACCGGCGTTTGGGGTCGGTGAAGCCGGAGCGGACCAGACAACCGGCGTTTGGGTCGGTGAAGCCCGAGCGGGCCAGACGACCGGCGTTGGGGGTCGGTGAAGCCGGAACGGGCCAGACCACAGGCGTTTGGGGGGCGATGAAGCCGGAATGGGTCGGCGGACCGGCGATTCGGGCGCTGTTTCCCGCGGGCGGGAAGTCAGCAAGCCCGCCCGCCGCCGCGGCAAATCAAGGGACGCCGACATGCTCGGATGGGACAGCCATCTACGCCGGTCCTCACTCGGCGAGGGGCTGCCGAACGCCATCGCGACGGTAGTCCTCGGCGCGGGGCCCGCGGCAGGCGATTGGTGAGACGGCGATACTCGGATGCACCTGCGATCGGACGATCCTGGGCCAGGGAAGGCCGGAGTTGGCGAGTTCGGAAAGGGCCGGTGAGATGTGCCCCGCCGCCCGCGGCAAATCTAGGGACACCCGCATGCTCGAACGGGACGCAAGACCCGATGACCGAAATCGTCCCCGACCTTGGCCCACTCCATCGTCCGTAGCATGTTCCCCTGAACCAGCCCACCAACGAGCACCCTTATCAGCCCCGCGATGAACGCAAGCACCCCCAGCCACCGACCCCGCACTACTTCAGCCACCGTCACCACAAGCGACCCTGTCGCTCCATCCCGGCGTCCCGCCACCCCCGGAAGGGAGGGCCTCCCCATGCGGCTCAACACCATCAAGCCAGCCGGACCCATCGAGCCGGAACGCCCCCCCACCCCCACCCTCACGCTGCTACCACTCCTCGCTCCATCCCTCCTCACCCTCCTCCCCCTCCTCCCCCTCACCGCCCAACCCCCCACCGCCCAGCCCCCCACCTCCCCACCCCCCTTCCACCTGGCCACCATCTTCGATCTCGGCCATCTCCTCCTCGACGAGAACGGCGACAGCGTGCCCGACCGCCTCGGCGCGTCCATCATCCTGCCCCCGGACCCCACCGACGCGGAACGAGCCGCCGCCGCCGAGATCGCCGCCCGTCTGGGATTCGAGACCATGTCCCTCGACCTCCCCGTGCGGCGCGGCCTGCAGCCCGGCCGCGTGGGCATCCTCATCGGCACCCGCGCCCTCGAAACGGCGGGCCTCTCGCCCTCCGACTTCGGCCTGATCATCTCGCCACCACCCGATCCCCCCGACCCCGATACCGTCCCCACCAATCCAAATCCCACCCCTGACCCGGATACCATCCCCCCCCACCCCGATTCCGTCCCCACACCAGCACCCCCCGCGGATCCACCCCCCACCGTCACCACACTCACCACCCCCGATGGCGCGCGCTGGATCGCCGTTCTCGGAGGCGACGACCGGGCCCTCCTCCGCGCCGCCCGCCACCTGGCCGGCTCCCTGCCACATGTTAGTAACCTCTCCGGCCCATCTCTAAAGGAAGTTACACATCAACTCGGCACCTGGCTCGCCGGCACCGACAGCACCGCCCCCACCCCCACCCTCACCTTCCACCGGGCCACCCTCCCCGACAGCACCAACCACGTCCACCTCACCGCCGACCTCGCCTTCGCCGACGACCCCGGCGCCACGCAGGCCCGCTACGCCCTCGACCGCCTACAGCTCCTGGCGTGGGAGCGGATCGGCGACGACGCGAACGGCCCAGGTTCCGACGACCTGCGCTTTCGGAACCTCGCTTCGCTCACCCTCGAAGCCGCGGAACGCCAGGTCGTCCTGCCCTCGCTGGTGACACCGCCCGCGCGGGGCCCCGGATCCCGTCCGGGCGGGGCTCCCAAGAGCGGTCTCGACCTCTCCAACCTGTACACCACCAGCGGATTCCTGGGCGGCGGGCAGATCCCGAGCGCAATCGACGTGGTCGTCGTCCCGGGCCGAGGCGCCGAGGGCGTCCCGGACCTGACCGCCCGCATGGCGCTGGAGACCACCGGATTCACCGTGCCGATCGTCCGGGGGCTGGACGAGATCGAATCCCCTTCCCGCGAACCCACCGCCGTGCTGGTCGGCAGCGACAACCCCCACATCACCGAACTGGTCGATTCGGGCACCATTTCGATCGACGATCTCGCTCCCGGCCACGGTCTGATCGAAGTCGTGCCCGACGGTTTCGGCGGCAAACTTGCCCTGGTGGTCACCGGCGCGGACGCCGAGGGCGCCACCGCAGCGACGAAGCGGCTGGCGGAAGTCTTCCCCAACGTCAGCGTCCGCGGCGACGGAGCCCCCACCTTCGACGACATCGAACAGGAGCTCTGGGCTACCCTCTCCGGCTACACGCCCGCGGGACAGGCGGCCTTCGGGCTTTACAAGCTGGACCAGGTACTCGCCGAGCTCACGGAGGAGATGGCCGCGGCGGGTGAGGAGATCGCCAGTGCCGAAATCCTCATGTCGCTCGAGAAATCCTCCGAAGGGATCGCGGATTTCGTGCGCGACCGGGCCCTCGCCCATTTTCGGGGTTCGACCGCATCCGCTCCGGACATCACCGTCACCATCGACAACCGGGACGTACAGAACGCCGCCACCATCATCGACGACCAATTTGAAGTCCCCTCCGAAGTGGACCGCTTCTGGTCCGTCTTTGACGAACGCATCGTCGCTGGCGTCGCGGACGGGGAACCGGTGAGCCTCAAGGCCCGCCTCTCGGAGCCACCCGAGATCCGCGCAAGCGTCGCCGCGGAAGCCCGCCGGCGCCTCATCGACGCCGGCGCCGATCCCGATGCCACGACCGTCCAGGTGCTGTCCGCATTCAAGCAGGGCTTCTCCTGGCTGCGTGAATCGGTCGCGCCCCGGCTGGAAGGCCATGAAATCGGCGAGATCGTCATCGAGTTCCTCCGTAACGACCCGCCCGAGGAGTGGCCCCACCAGTCCATTCACACGCCGGTCCGCTGGCTCCACGAGATCTTCCCCATCGACGAGATCCTCGTGGCCGACCTGGGCCTCGACCTCGACCGGATTCGCTTCGAAATGGCGGACAGCGGCCCCATCTACCGGGTCACGGCCACCGCGCCCGACGGAAGCACCCTCCTCGAGGACACCTTCGACCCCGTATGGGTCCTGCGCCCCTACTTCGACCGCTTCCGCGACTACGAGCAGGTGCGCGTCACCACCGGCTGGGTCACCGCCACCTCCGGCGCCGACACCCTGGCGCACGAACGCATCGTAACCGACCCCGAATGGGTCTGGGACCGCTACCAGGCAAGCACCCTGCCCGCCATCTGGGACTACGTCATGGACCGCCACGACGCGAAACCGAGGGGCGGCCCGGACGGGCCCTTCTTCGGCACCCTCACCATCGACCTCGAGCTGAGCGAACCCGACTACCGCCTGGGCATGGACAACGAGATCATCGCGCCCATGGACGCGCTGCACGAGGAGTTCTACTTCGGCACCATCGAGTTCTTCACGATGACCGGGCGCAATGCGCAGGGGGGCGGCCTCTCCTATCCGGGACGCATCATCCCGGTCATGCGGCCCAAGGGTGACGGCACGCCCGGACGCGGTCACATCACGATGACGGGTTTCGCCGCCAGCCGCCCCACCGTGATCGTGCGCTACGAGACCCGCGACGGGACAAGCGGCGAAGTGCGCCGCGACATCACCAAGGTCTCGATGGAGCGCCCGAGCCTCTACCGCGCGGTGATCGCATCGGCAGGGGGCGAACCGGCCGAGTCCACCCGGCCAGCCATTCCCCGCCTCGACTTCAGCATGGAAGTCGACTCCGAGAAGAACCTGCGCGACTCCCTCGTGGCTCTGGCGTCCGCGGAATTCGTGGACCGGAGCTGGGTGTCGGCCGAGCAGATCGTCGAGACCGTGGCCAATCTCGGCGAGCTCCGCGACGCGGGCCTTTACCGCGACGCACTCGCCTACCACGACGTCGGCGAGATGCGCGTGCGGGTCGAGTGGGGCGACGAGGAGGAGGAGTCGCTGGAGGTGGAGGGCGACTCGCTGGATATGGAGAGCGATTCGGTGGAGATGGAGCAGGACTTTCTGGAGGTTGAAGAGGACTCGTCGCACGTCACCGCCATCCTCCGCGACAACGGAGTTCCCGCCCCGCTCCCCGTGTGGACGGACCTTGTTCCCGAGGGGTGGAGCTACTAGGGCGAACGCATCGTCCAGTGGGAGACCCCGATCCCCCCGCCCGAGGGCCACGAGATGACGGCGAAGATGAGCCACGCCTTCGCCGAAGCGCACATGTATCACGCCGGCGAGAGCTACCTGGGCAAACAGATCTGGGCGATGGACCTCATGTCGCCCGTCACGGCCACGCACTGGTCGCGCGTCAAGGCGACCACCTTCAAGCCGACGGTCATCTATTCCGCGCGCGAGCACGCCAACGAAGTCTCGTCTACCAGTCACGTGCTGCGGCACGCCGAACTTCTCCTTACCGATTCGGTACAGCGCGCCAGGCTGGACAAGGTCAATGTGGTCATTCATCCCTTCACCAATCCAGATGGGGCCCAGCTTGCCTACGACCTCTTCCGGATCACCCCCGACTACATCCTGCACGCGGGCTATCTGGGATCGCTCGGCGCCGGCGTGGGCGGCGGCGGATCGTTCCCCATCTATCCCGAATCGAAGGTGCGCAACGAACTCTGGAACCGGTGGTTCCCCGACATCTTCCTCAACCCCCACGGCTACCCCAGCCACCAGGTCGTCCAGCTGTTTTCAGAGTACTCCGGCCTCGTGCGGGGCGGACGCGTGACGGAGCGTAACTGGGGCCTCAACAAGGGTTGGTTCATGCCCGGCTTCGGCTACCTGGACGATCCCGCCTTCCCCCGACACAAGGAAGCCGCCTTCAAGATTCGCGACTACATCACCGCGGGGATCAACTCCAACCGCGACGTGTTCGAGATGAACCAGCGCAACTACGACCGTTACCGCCGCTACGGCGCCGACTTCGATACCGAGGTCTTCCGGCTTCCGATGACCGACAGCGTCATGATCCACATGCCGCTCAAGGGTTCGCGCGGATTCGGCGGCGGCGGTAGCTTCAGTCCCCGCATCACCATCTGGAGCGGAATAACCGAGGCACCCGACGAAACCGCGTACGGTCCGTGGATGGAACTCGTGGCCAAAGCGGGTTTGTCGTGGGACCAGGCGATTCTGGATTACCTCTACGATGGCGATCACAAGGTGGAGCGAAGCGGTTCGGCATTCCTGGGCGGTGCGACATTGAGGATGAGCCGAACCAGACCGCCGATCGAGACTCAGGAGGAAGAGGACGGGAAGCCCGGCTGACCGTCCACGGGGGAAGGCGCTGACCAATTACAGATCACCTCGATCTTGAGCGCCTTCATGCCCGTGATCCGGAGTTGCTGACGGAGCTGGTCCGGGAACTCAGTCCGCGCATCCGGGTGGCGATACGAGGCTTTGCGCAGAGCGACGACGAAGCGGACGACCTGCTTCAGGACTGCTGGGTACAGATTCTGCAGGATCTGGACAGCTACGGACAGCGGGGTTCGTTCGCGGCATGGGCGGTGTCGGTCAGCAAGCGCTGCTGCAACAGAAGAGTACACGTCGAAGAGCGCGTGAGAGCCGCCGAGGTTGCGGTCGGCCATCCAGGCGAAATGCCGGAGACCCTCGACGAGACGCAATGGACGGCGGAGCAGTCCAACCGAAAATACTGGGAACAGGTCGTCCACGATGCATTGGGACAGCTTCCGGACCGGGAGCGTGATGTGATTGTGCTCCGGCTGCTGGAAGGTCGGGATACCGCGGAGACGGCCATCGCCCTGGGCATCAGCGAGTCCGGAGTGCGGTTGATCCTGCTGCGAGCGATGACCCGGTTGCGAAGGATGAAAGGGCTCAGGGAGGTGTTGCCGCAGTGGATTGGGGGCAATTAAGGGTCGTTTTTGGCCAAAATCGGTCGAAAAACCGGCAAATGTCGGAAAATGACACCCCATGAAGGTGCCCGCCGTCCCCTTAAAGGGTACAGGGCGCGAGCCCGCACGACGTTTTCGGCTGGGGCGTCCGGCATCGAGGCCGATGTCGGGGCGTGCAGAAGGAACCGGTGGGAGTGAGGTCACACCGCCGGGCGTCCCGGCCAGTTTTCCCCGCTCCGGATATGGGGCTGACGCAGGGAGGGCAGGATGAAGCGATATCACGATGTGGTACTGTTCCTGCTGGTGCTGGTCGTGATCGCCCAGGCGGTTCATGTGGCAGTACGACCGGGGCCAGTCGCCGATGGAGTGGCACTGGAGCAGGGAGTGCTGGTCGGGGACACGCTGCACGCGCTGACGGGCTACGTCGACGAGGGCGTCCTCACGATGGTGCCGCTGGATTCCGATCCCGGCACGGTCACCGTCCTCTACGCATTCAACTCCGAGTGCGCGTTCTGTGACGAAGTGGCGCCTGAATGGGCCAGTCACTTTGAAGCCCCGGAACCGTCAGCCAAAACGGTCCGCAGAATCGCCGTTACCCGGGACCTCCCCGGCCCGGCAGCCACCTACGCCGCCCGGTTCGGATGGCAGGTCGACCTGCTCAGCATCTCCCAACTCGCCGAAACCAGCCGGGAGTCTTCTCTCATATCGCGGACGCCGTGGGTTTTCGTCTTCGACTCGGACGGCGTGCTGCGCTTCCAGGACCACGGCGCCGAACTGCAGCGCATGGAGGAGGCCGTCGCCGCCCTCCGACCCGGCGGCGACCAGCTAACGGGAGGTGGCCAATGAAGAGATTCCAGCTTTCCCTCGCGATGTCGGCGGTCCTGGCCGGATCGGCATGCGACGAACCTGTAACGGTCCTGGATTTGCCCGTCATCCCGATCGGTCCTCTGTCGCTCACGGTTGTCTCTCCCGCCGAGAATCCGTTATGGGAAGTGAGGGATGTCCTGGCCCACGACGGCACGATCTGGGCGCTGACGGCCTCCGCGCCCTACGTACACGGCTTTGCCGCGAGCGGCGAACTGACCTCCCAATTCGGGATTGCGGGAGAGGGACCCGGCGAGTTCCGTTTTCCATCCGCCGTGTGGCCCGGCCATGTCCCGGGTTCACTCACCGTGTGGGACCCGGGGTCCTTCTCGGCCCTCACCTTCTCCGGATTCGGGGACCTGCTCTCCTCTCTGCGCGCGCCCGCGCTCGGAGCCATTCGGTCCGACATCGCCAGCGTCACCTTCGGCGATCCGTTCCGCGCGGCAAGAGTGGCCGGAGGCCTCGTCACCGCTCGCTACGCATCCGGCGTCAACCACGGCACCGACCTGTGGAACGGCCGCCTGGTGCGCATCCCGGACGATGGCAGCGACCCGCGTGTGCTGATCGATTTCGCCACTGAGCTGCCCGGAGCCGCCATGCGCCCGGTCGGCAGCCTCCTGGCCCCGGTGCCGCTGTGGGATGGCTGTCCGGACGGACGCATCGCGGTACTCGATCCCGTCGCCCGAGCCCTCTTCATGCTGGATCCCGACGGTGGCGTGCAAGCGCTCGCAATGCCGTGGGACCCTGCCCCGTTGGACGGCAACGCCCGAATTGCGTACATGACGGCCCGGGTCCGGTCCGAAATCGAAGATGCCAGCGTGCCGGAAGCCGAGATCGTGAGCTACGCGACCGAGGCGGCCCGAACCGCAGCCGAGATGTTCGCGGTGGAGGAGCCGCTCGGCGTCGATCTGAAGTGCGCGCCCGACAGGGTCTGGATCCGGGAGTTCGAAGCGAACTCGCATCCCCTCGGCTATGGTCCGCTGTGGCGAACCGTGAACTTCGACGGGGAGAACCCCACCTTCTCGCGCGTCGTCTTCCCCCCCGACTTCAATCCGTACCGAATTACCGAGACGCATGCCATCGGCGTTGTGCTCGACTCCACAGGTCTGCAGCGTGTGGCCGCCGTCTCTCTTCCGCTATCCGCCCGCCAAGGTCCATCACCATCATCAATCCCCCAATCCACGTACCCGACCGTGGCTCAAGCCCAAGGAGATTCTGACCGATGAGGAAGAAACCCACCTGGATTCTGATTGTGTTCCTCGCCAATCTGGCATTGCTGCCGTTTGCGATGGCCACTGAGGGGAGGGCCCAGGGGCGTGGGGATCCACTCTACCACTGCTGCAAGAAGACACCGTCGGGGAATCGGTATTGTTGCGAGCGGTGCTGCGTGTTCACTTGGAATTGTGAAACGCACCAGAACTGCAAGAGGGGGGGAGGGCCATGAGTAAAGTTCGTAGCGACATGGACCCGGTGAGCGCCGCAGTTTGCTTTCCTGAATCTTCGAGCACTTAGAGGCGATGGCATTTCAAATCAATGCCCAGGGTGCGGATCTTCCTCCGCTCACCGATGCGTTCAGTCTTGCCCGTTCCACCGGTTTGTGGTTCCTCGGGCTGGCCGGAATCTACCTGCTCTACGGTCTTAGCGTCTTCCTTGGTCTGGAGGGTGGTACCGCCGTCCTCAGACGCGTGACGATGGTGTTGGGGCCCTCCACAGTCGCGTTCTCGCTCCTCATCTCGCCTGCACTGTTCGCGGCGGGTGTGGACCAGGGGGATCGATTCGACGGGAATGCCGGCCAGGTGTTCGCTCGCCGATGGGTGATGTTCGCGGTCTTTGCAGGGATTGCATTCCTGCTGTCCACCATTGGCGCAACGATCGCTACATCTTTGATGTCGCCAGTCTCGCCGCCGCTGCCCGCCGCGGCGGCGGTGCCGCGACCACCTACCAGCGGGCTCGCCCGCCAACTGATACCCGTTTCCCTCGCGTTCTTCGTCCTCATTTCCGGCACCGCCGGCACCCTGGTCGGCCACGTCACAAGCCGCTGGCGACCCCTCTGGTGCAACTCGGCCCGCTGGATATCCGGCGTAACCCTCATGGCCTCCTTCCTGCTCCCGTTCCTCGCTACCGCAAACGCCATCGCCCAACACGGCACCTCGCCCATCTGGATTATCGTGAACCCGCTCGCCCTTCCGCTGGTGCTTACCTCGGCTCTGGCCGTGCGGGAACGGGACGCCCTCGGCCTGCGTCTCGACCTCTGGCGGCGGCGAGCCAGCCCGCACGCGCTGGACCCGAAGTCATTGGACCGCATCGTTACCAGGGTTACGCGGGATCCTGACTCGGGCATGGCAGGTCTCACCGGACCCGAACGCGAAATGGCGACCCTCGCTGCCGCGATCCGCCGCATCGCCGGCTCACGGGCGACACTCTCCGAATCGCGGGTGCAGGAGATCGTGACGGCCATCGTGAAGGCCTCTCCAGCGAAAGCTCCGGAAATTGCGAGGCCGCGCCGGTCCTGGTTCGAGCCCTCGGTCCTGGGCGGCTTCTGCACCTCCTGGACGTGCCTCGCCGTCGGCCTTCTGATCGTCAGCCCACTCGGAGGCGTGCCGATGAGCGTCATTCCCGCCGTTGCCGTGGGATTCCTGGGATCCGCCGGCATCGTGGTCCTCGCCCGCCGCTACCCAGGGCTGACAACCACGCTACCCATCTGACGACCGCCCCTCCCACCCCGCCGCTGCTCGCGCTGCAGACCAGCCCCACGCTCTGCGAGCGCATCCGGATGGCCCACCGCATGGGCGATTCCCGGGGGATCATCGGACCGGTGGTCTTCGTGGCGAGTTGGCAGGAGCTCGCCGAACGGGGTGACCGGCACCCGGGATCTCCCGCCCTGGTCGACCCGGGGTTCGGGGATGTCGACGACCCCCATTCGGCACCCTCCACTTGGGCAAGCGCCTACTCCTGGTCCGCAACGCCGCTCATTCACTATGCCGAGGCGCGGCCCGCCACCTGGCCGATACCCAACGCCGACCACCCCTACACCGCCTTCCTGCGCGACGGGGTGGACGAGGACCTCGATACGATCGACGAAACGATTCTCCGGTGCATCGACGTGGGCACGGTTCGCCGACTGCTGGAACGCCTGCAGCGATGCGCTCACCCGTTCACCCACAGGATGTTCGATCACGCCCTCAACCTGGCCATCGGCACGACGCGCGTCCCGGCTGTCGCGGCCAGTATCGGTCTGGAGGAACGCGCGCTTCAGCGTCACAGTGTCCGCAACGGGATCCCACGTCCGCGCGCCATTGTCGCACTCGCGCGCATCTTTACGGTGGAACGGCTGGCCGCGTGGAGCGGTCAGCCATCCGGAGCCGTCGCTCTTTCCCTCGGGTTCTCGGCCAAGGCGAATTATCGTCGGCTGACGCGGCGGCGGCTCGGGGTTTCGCCAACAGCCATTCAGGAGCGGGGCGGGGCGGACTACCTGGAAGAAGTGATCATTCGGAGGCTTGCCCCGCGTTAGTGCGCTCGGGACCCGCGCTCAAGCCCCCGCGGCAACGCCCTGTTCGACCGCCGCCCGCGCAGTCCGCGCACTACGGCCGCATCGCCCATCGGCGACACACATCAGCACCCGTGTGCCCGGGGCCATCCTCTCGCCGGCGCGCATCTCCTCACCCTGGCATCCGTAACCGCCTGCCCTCCGCCTCGGCCTCATCCGAATCCAGAAACGCGTTGCACGCCTCCAGCTCCCGCTCCGCCACCTCGAGCGACCTCCAGTCCACCGCCGCGGTCCACCGCTGCCCATAGTCCAGGACCCGCACGAGCGGCTCCGGCCGCCCGGTTCGGGACAGCGCCCGTAGCGCCGCGAGGTAGTTGCCGCGGTACACGGTCGGAACGACGATCCGCTCCTCTCCCCCGGCAACGAGCTCCGCGTTCATCATGACGCGCGCGATCCTTCCGTTGCCGTCCGCGAAGGGGTGCACCTCGCTGACCAGGAACATCATGTAGACGGCGCGCTCGAAGGGGGATTCCAGGCTCCGGTACAGGGCGAATCCCTCGGCCAGGGTGCCCGGAACCAGATCGGGGGCCACGAACACGGTCAGTCCGGCCCGATTCTCTTCCGCCTTGAATTCCCCGGGCAGCGCCTCCGGGCGTCCCGCCATGATCCTGCGGTGGAGCTCTCGCAGGAGGCCGGCGAGTTCGCGGAAGTCTCCGGGCGTCCGGGCCATCGCCCGCGCATCGGACACGATACGCCAGGTTTCGGCCACATCGCGGGCGTCCGCCGGCCGGTTTCGTGGAATCTCGCCGTCGAAGACGATTCGAATGGCCTCGTCCACCAGGAACTCGGTCCCTTCGACGAAGTTCGAGAAATAGGCCTCGAAGAACGCCAGCGTCGCCCGGCCCCTTGCGTTGCGCGGCGGGGCCGGCCGGAAGCTGGGCGGGCGATCGCGGAGTGATCGATGCAGCCTGTGGAACAGCTCCATCCGATCCGGATCGTACGGACGTCCCCGGCCGCGCGCGATGGCCACCGGTGAATCGAGGCGGCCCGGGCGGGTCCCAAGCAGACTGCCGACCAGGGCGTCGAGCTGGGCGGCCTCCGGCTCCAGGCGGAGTTCGGCCGCAATGGCCCGGGCGTCGTCCCGCAGTCGCCTGGCGCCTTCTTCCCCGGCGGTGCGAATCAGTCGATCCAGGCGCTCCTCGAGCTCGGAGCGCCTCAAGGTGCGCGGCACGCGACCTCCCCGGGCGCGGGAAAGTCGCATGTTCTCCACGAAGGCCCTGGCCCGGGAGCTGACATGCAGTCCACTGACGAACGCCATGTCAGACCCGATCGCCCCGGGTCCCCGCCGCGGCCGCAGCACGACGCCCGGCAACTCGACCCTGCGCCCTCGCTCGCTGACGAGGCAGAGGGAACCGTCGGAAGCGGGAGCCGCCTCGAAGGCGCTGCGATCCACGATCAGAGCCCCGGGGAAGTACCCCGCGACGATGCCCCAGAGGTTCCTCCTCACGATGTCCTCGGGAGCGTCATCCAGGTTGCTGGTGTAGAGGCGGGAAGCGATTTTTCGGAGTTTCCCGGCCTTGACCGCCCGCGACACGGCCCGGCTGATCGACGTATGAGACACGAAGGCCTCGGGCATGTCGTTCAGTACGGGGTTCATGGGAATTCTCGGTCGATAGCGGGTCCGCCGGGCACTTGGGTGAGAATTATTGTAATATAAAATGGAGAATAGGGCGAAAAACGTGATGTTAGCACTTCATTCTGCCCCACGCTCCCCAACCAGCCGCCGCATCGCCCTCCTGACCCGCGCCACCAGCCCCCTATCCTCATCGGTGATCCCCCGCACCGACACCTCGATCTCGGGTGTGATCTCGATCCGGGTCCAGGTGTCCATCGACGAGCGCGAGCGCACGACTCGCTCCCGGGCCCGATCCTGAAGTTCCCTCAGGACATCGCCCAAATCCTCTTTCGTCTCCGCCCACTCGACCGGCCCGCCGCTTCCCGCGTCTCGAATGATGTCCAGGTCCATGGGGGCGGGTGCCGGTTCCTCGTACACCGGACGGTCTGGAGGTGGCGAGGAAGCCACCGGCGCGTGAAGCCTCGGCTCTTCCGCGCGTCCCTCCCGCGACATCACCCGCCTCTCCAACACCGCCCGCCGCATCTCCGGCAGCCGAAACGCCGTCGACGCCCGCTCCACCAACTCCGGAGTCACCGCGATCTCACCATCGGCCACCCGCGCGATCAGCCCCGGCGAAACCCGTTCGAACACCACCCGCATGTCGCTCAGCGAGACCGCCGACACCTCACCCGCCTCCTCCGCCTCGCGCACCCGCCGTATGAACAGCAGCCGATCCCGCACCAGCCCGGGATAACGGGTCCGCGGCCCGCGCCGGCCCACCCGCGGAAGCAGCCCCTCCTGCACATAGTACGCGATCGTGCGGCGGTCGAATCCCGTCTCCTCTTCCAGCTCCCTGGCCGTGTAGCTGGGCCTCTTTCTTGTCATGCTGACTGTCGTTTGCTGGTAAGTAATGTTGACATACTGGCGATTCCGCTGTACTGTTGATAACTGGTCACTACTGCCAACACAAGAGGAGGTGCCAAATTGGACCACGTCAAGACCGCCGTTTCCTGCCTGAAGCTCGGTGAGCCGACCACCCACGGAGGCCTCACCGTCTTCCCCCTGACCGCCGGCTTCCGCAGCAAGCTCCGCTACCTCCTGCTGGAGGACGGGCTGCGGAAGGAGCTCGTCACCATCCGCGAGGTCTCCGAGGGCGGCAGCGTCCCCGAACTCAAGGTGCGGAACCGGGCCGACCTGCCCGTGCTGATCGTCGACGGCGAGGAGCTCGTCGGCGCCAAGCAGAACCGGGTCGCCAACCTGACCATGCTGATCCCGGCCGAGCGCACCACGGTCATTCCCGTGTCGTGCGTCGAGGCGGGGCGCTGGGCGTACCGGACCCCCGACTTCGACGTGAGCGACCGCGTGCAGAATGCGCGGGGGCGGGCGGAGAAGCTCGCGAGCGTCCGGCACTCGATCCGCGAGCACGGCAGCCGGCGCTCGGACCAGGGCCGGGTGTGGGACTCGATCGAGGAGGAGTCCGCCTCTCTGGGCGCGGCCTCCCCCACGAGCGAGATGGGGGCCATGTTCGAGCGCCACAAGGACAGGCTGGACGACTACGTGAGTGTGGTGGAGGCGAGTCCCGGGCAGCTGGGCGCCGTGTTCGTGGTCGGAGGACGGCGCTACGGGCTGGATCTTTTCGACCGGCCGGCGACCTTCGCCGCGTTCCTGCCGAAGCTGGTGCGCAGCTACGCGATCGACGTGCTGGGCAGGAGGCCGCGGCGGCGCCACGAGTCCCTCGAAGAGAAGGCGCGGAGCTTCCTGGACCGGATCATCGAGGGGACGTACGACGATCATCCCGCGGTCGGGCTGGGACGGGATGTGGGGGTGGTCGGTGAAGGATTGGTTGCGGGTGCGCTCGTATCCGGCCGGACGGTCGTTCACCTGACGGCGTTTGCCGAACCGGTGGGGCGGCGCGAGGACTCGGCCCTGGACCAGTCCCACGGCGGTCGGTACGCGGGCTACCGGCAGAGGCTGGATTCGCTGAGGAGCCGTTACGGGCGGTAGAGAGCAGCCGCGAAGTCACCGGACACACGCGGGAGGCGGCCCGGGCGGACGGACTCGCTCGGGCCGCCTCGTTTGTGCTACGATAGCAGCCACTCGTCACCCCCCCACCACCCTACCCACCACCGACATGGCCCAGGACACCCTCTTCTCGAAGATCGTTCACGGCGAAATCCCCGCCGACATCATCCACCAGGACGACCTCGTCACCGCCTTCCGCGACATCCGCCCGCTCACGCCCACCCACATCCTGATCGTGCCGAACAAGGTGATCCCGACATTGGCCGACGTCTCGGAAGACCACGAGCCCGTGCTGGGAAGGATGCTGCGCGTGGCCGCCGACCTCGCGGCGAACGAGGGAGTCGCCGAAGACGGCTACCGCGTGATCATCAACTGCCGGGACCACGGCGGTCAGGAGGTCTACCACCTGCACCTGCATCTGCTCGGCGGGCGTCCGTTGGGTCCGATGGTCCGGCGGTAGGGGGTTGGCGGGCATGGTCAGGGCTTCGCCCATTTGCCGCCGGCCGACGCTCGCCGTTGCCGCGTCACTCACACTTTTCCCCGCCCACGCCGCCGCCCAATCCCCACCCCCCCTCGACCGCGTCCTCGCCTTCCCCGTCCCCATCCCCGGCGAGTCACTGCACCCCGACCGCGGCGCCACCGGCGCCTGGCACCGGATCCGCAAACTCGCCACCACCGCCAGCATCCTCCATATCACCGCCCACCCCGACGACGAGCACTCCGGCATGCTCACCCTGGCCAGCCGCGGCTGGGGCGCCCGCACCGCGCTGCTCAGCCTGAACCGAGGCGAAGCCGGCGCAAACGCCATCGGCCCCGAGCTCTTCGACGCGCTCGGCCTGATCCGCACCCGCGAACTGGTCCTCTCGGGCCGCTACTACGCGCTCGACGACCTCTATTTCACCACCGCGGTCGACTACGGCTACTCGAAGTCGGTGGAGGAGACGTTCCGCAGCTGGGATCGCGAAGCGGTGCTGGAGGACATGGTGCGCGTGATCCGCCTCAACCGCCCGCTCGTGGTCGTGTCGCGCTTTCACGGATCGCGACGTGATGGTCACGGAAACCATCATGCTGCAGGGGTGCTCACCCCGGAGGCGGTCGCGGCGGCGGCCGACCCCACCCGCTTTCCGGAGCAGATCACCCGCGAGGGCCTGCGCCCGTGGCGGGTACCGAGGGTTTATCGCGGGGGTGTGCGGCCAGGGGAGCCGTACCATGTGGCGGTGGACGCGAACGGTTACAGCCCGTCGCTCGGAACGACCCACCAGCGGTGGGCGAGCATGGGACTGAGCCTGCAGCGGTCGCAGACGTCCGGGCGGATGAGGCGCGGCGGCGGGCAGGTGTACCGGTATGAACGGCTCGCAGAGGCCGAACCGGGGACGCGTGACCCGCGGGAGGCCGGTTTTGTCGGCCACTATGAGCCCGAAGTGGCGGACAACGGTCAGGAGGCCGGTTTTGTCGGCCACTATGAGCCCGAAGTGGCGGACAACGGTCAGGAATCCGGGTTTGTCGGCCACTATGGGCCGCAAGTGGCGGACAACTTCTTCGCGGGGCTGGACACCAGGCTGACGGGACTGCCTGCGCTTGTGGGTGAAGAGGTCGATCCCGGGGTGGCCGGGCGGCTGGCCGAGGTGGACGAGGCGATCGACGGGGTGGTCCGCGACTTTGATTTCACCGCGCCGGAAGCTTCGGTGGCCGGGCTCGCGCGGGGCCTCGCCATGCTGCGCGCCGTGACGGCAGGGGCGGGCGTGCCGCCGGAGACGGGCTTCGAACTGGCCGTGAAGGAGCGGCAGTTCGAGGACGCGATTGTCGCCGCGGCGGGGGTGGAGGTGCTGGCCGAGGTCGAGGGCGGGGGCGGGGGTGCGGTGGTCGTGCCGGGTGAAGAGGTGGGGGTGGTCGTGAGTGTCGAGAGCGCGATTCCGGGCCGGGTCGAGGTGGCGGGGGTGAGCGTGGTTCCCGGCGGCGGTCCGATGGTGACCGACGCAGCTGCGGGGCACCGCAATGTTCAGATCCCCCGAAGCGCTCCAACCGCGAAGCCGTATTTCTCCCGCGCCGGGATCCACGAGAATCACTACCAGGTGTTCGATTCCGTGGACCTTCATCTGCCGTGGGAGCGGCCGCGGTTCCTGGCGGTGGTCGACCTGGTGCTGGACGGAGCCGAAGTCTCCAGGACGCTGCCTGTCACCGGGTCGGTGCCGCAGCTGCCATACGGCTCCCTGGCGCGCCGGGTGGAAGTGCTGCCGGCGGTGTCGGTGTCGGTCGCGCCTGCGGTGTTGGTCGTGCCGCGGGGTGGGCGCGCCGACGGTGCCCCCGCCATCGACGTGCTCGTCCGGATGGAGGCCAACGCCCCGGACGTTTCCGTCAACGCGGAACTCGAACTCCCCGCAGGCTGGACAGCGACGCCGGCCTCGGTTCGGCACGACTTCCGCAGCCGTGGCGGGATGGCGGACGCTTCCTTCTCCATCCAGCCGCCCGGGGCGTGGGAGGGCGACATTGTCGTCGAGGCGGTCGCGGGCGCGACCCTCCATGGGCAGGCTCGCGAGTACCGCGCCGGATACCGGACGATCGACCACCGGGATCTGCCGCTGGCACGGCTCGCAACCACGGCTCGGACCACGATTCGTTCCGTTGCGGTGGCGCCGCTTGACGGACTGGACGTGGGTTACGTCATGGGTGTGGGGGACGAGGTTCCCGCCGCGATCGAGGCGCTGGGCGCGTCGGTGCGGCTGTTCGTCGAGGCGGATCTGGCCGGCGGCGATCTGGGCGCCTTCGACGCAATCGTCGTCGGGACGCGGGCGTATGCCGTGCGGCGCGACCTGCTCGAAAACAATCAGCGGCTCCTCGACTACGCGCGCGGCGGCGGCAACCTGGTCGTCCTCTACCAGACGCAGGAGTTCGTCCCCGACGAGATGGCGCCCTGGCCGGCGTCCCTGCCTCGTGGCGCGGAGGAGGTCTCGGAGGAGGACGCGCCGGTGCGACTGTTGGCGCCGTCGCATCCGCTGCTGGCGACTCCAAACCGAATCACCGAAGCGGATTTCGACGGCTGGCTGGAGCAGCGCGGGTCGAAGTTCTTCACGGAGTGGGACGATGGGTACACGCCGCTGGTGGAAACGCATGATACGGGGCAGGAGCCGCAACGGGGGGTCTGGCTGACCGCGGAGGTCGGTGCGGGGCGGTACGGTTACGTGGCGCTGGCGCTGCATCGGCAGCTGCCGTATGGGGTGCCGGGGGCCTATCGAATCCTGTCGAACCTGCTATGGCCTCGCCCGCCGGCCCGATGAACCCGCCAGCCGACCCATGACCCTCACCACCATCGACTGGATCGTGGTCGCTGCGTACGGCGTGCTGACCCTCGCCATCGGCCTCCGTCTGGCGCGGCGGGCGGGACGCTCCGTCGAGGACTACTTCATCGCGGGCCGGTCGCTGCCCTGGTGGATCGCGGGCACCTCGATCGC
>LXNI01001712.1_pt1 | contig 17618 bp, 14 predicted proteins | sample 809091 | NCBI WGS metagenome assembly LXNI01 (sample SAMN04870527, study PRJNA318959) | sponge metagenome | biome: 01000161; feature: marine sponge reef; material: water | host: Sarcotragus foetidus | place: Greece: Milos, Mediterranean Sea | collected 2013-05-29 | depth 5-7 m | reverse complement strand
ATGTACTCGGAGACGGTCAGCCTCTGCACCCAGTTCCCCATTGCCCGATCGGCCTTGGAGTAGATCGCTGGATCGAGCCTCTCGAGAGTCCAGTCCGCACCGGCGTCGATCCAATCCCGCAAGAGTCGCTTCTCGCTGGCAGAGAGGGGCGCGAGGCCCTTGGGCATCGATTCCGCCTCGGTCATCAGCCAGACCAAGCTCGCTTCTGAGCGTCCGGGGCTAATCGCGTTGCCGCTGACGCCGCCGGCGAAGGCGGTCTCCTGTCTAGACAGGTCCAGGCCACCCTTCCTGAGGGTCGAGTCGTGGCAGCCGATGCAGCGGCGGGCGAGCAGGGGGGCCACTTCCTTTTCGAAGAGCCTGCCGTCCCCCTCCGGGGCCGACTGGCTCAGAGCCGACGGCCCGTACCCCGCCCGGAAGTTCCGCACGACCTCGTCCGGGGACAGGTCCCTGCCGTAGATAGCCGTCAGGTAATACGTTCCCACCCACGGCCGGTTCGCTTTCGGCGCGTTGCCAAACCAGAGGGTCGCCTTTTCCCAGTCTTCCACGCCGCCCGGAATTTCCGCCTCGACGGACATCGCGCCATTCACGAAAATGCGCGCCCTGCCCGTGCGGTCCCGGGTGAACACGAGGTGGGTCAGTTCGGACGTCGCGACACCAGCCGGCGTCGAGAGCCCTGGCGCTCCTTCCCGGTCGGTCTTCGATGTGCGAAACCGCGCAACGAACCGGTCGCCTTCCTGGCCGAGCAGGAAATTTCGCTGGTCGGTTCCATTGGACATCGCCAAGATCGTGGCCGGGCCGTCCTGGCCAGTGCGCGCCGGCTTGATCCACGCCTCGAGCGAGAGCTCGCTGCCGATCCGAACCATGTCGGAAACCTTGGCCGGCCTGGACCGTGACCGCAACAAGCCTCCCGGCAACAGTTCTAGGGCGCCCGGCAAGACTCGCACCGAGTGAGGACTGCTGATGCGCAGGGCGGAATCCTCGTCACGAAGTGCCAGGTCCGGGACCATCCCCTCGCGGACGGACTCGAAGTCGTAGATCGCCAGCACACCGCTCCGCAGGCGACCGTCGGACTGTCTGGACGGAGCCCCTACGAGCGGGAACAGCGCCGCTAAGGTGGCCAGGGCCGTGCTAGCGACAATGTATCCGCAGCGCTTCATGCCAATGCGACTGGACCCCCGAGCTCAGAATACCAGCCGGAGCGCTCCGCAATGGTGCGGGCCGTGCCGATCGCAGGGCATCTCAATGTTCGGTCAGGACGGCAGTTTGACAATGCATCAAGGCGGAGGGAGGCACGATCCAGCCCGTCTCGAGCGACCGCTCGCCGAGTGAGAAGGGACGGAATCTCCCTAGGCGAAGTACCGGTACGAGCGGTGCCACCCGCCGAGGCATGACGCTGGAACCGTCTGATGCAGGAGCACCACCACCTTGGCTTTCGCAACTCACATGGCAACCGCCTACGCTAGGCCGCCCTGCTTGGCGAGCGCTGGCTGGCGCTGGTCGGCAAGCAGGCTGGCGGCCAGGACGGCGGACCAAGCGGTTGAGGGCCAAGCGGGTCGCGAGGTCAACGAAAAGTCCCTGAAGGCCGTCGCGATGGAGCCCGGGATCCTTCGAAGGCCCCACGACCGGAATCTGGCTCAGGACGGCCAGTTCGGCTCATTCCCGATCGCCCACCCGCCTCGAACCATGCGCCTGCCGGCGGTCAGGCCGCAGCATTGAATTCGCCTGCCTCGTGGACTGTGACTAGCGAACGCCCAGGGATCCGGTCGCCCGGGTGACGGTTAATCCGTGCGACCTCGCCGTTGATACAGACAGGAACTCGGCGTTGATCCGACATTTCCCGAGACGGGACGGCCTGCGATGGCTACAATTTCAAGAGAGGTCCCCATAGTCGCTACCCCAGCGACGCGAGCCGACACCCTCCACGAACTCAGCATTGGCTTGCCGGGGATCCAGGCGGCGGAGCTGCAACGCAGAAACGTCGGGTCTGCCACTCCCAACTCAGACCTGTCGGCACGCCGCCCGTCGCAGGGGCGCGCCCACGCCCCTGCGGCCACTTGGCCAGCGTTCGCTTACAGCCAGCTGAGTTTCGAGCCTGGGCGAAACGCGCGCGGGCCAGCTCTGCGCGAGATGCCGAGATGAACACGCTGAGCCTGTTTCGCACCGTCCTGGCCCTGGCCGCCTGTAGCAGCGGCTTGGCGGCCAGCGCAGGACCCAACGTCCTGCTGATCCTCGCCGACGATCTGAACGACTGGGTCGGTTCGCTGACCTCCGATCCCAACGTTCGCACTCCCAATATCGACCGGCTGGCGGCCAGCGGGATGCTATTTCGCGAAGCTTACGCCGCGTCTCCCAAGTGCAACCCCTCGCGCACAGCACTGCTGCTCGGCATGGCCCCGTCGACCACCGGTATATACGACAACGGTCATTGGTGGCGGCCGCACTTGCCAGACGCCATCGCGCTCCCGGAGGCATTCCGGCGGGCCGGCTACCACGTGGCGGGAGGCGGCAAGATTTTCCACCACACGGCGGGGTTCAATCCTCCCGAACTGTGGGACGAGTACTTCGAGTTGCGATTCGACGATCCTTGGGACCGGGCCGGGCCAGCCTACCCAGGGATCGTCCCGGCCCGGCCCCCGCCGGGACACCCGTTGGCCGGAATGACTCCCTTCCGGCACGAGTTGGACTGGGGGCCTCTACCGATCCGTGAGGCCGACTATGGCGACGCCCGGACGGTGGCGTGGGCGGCGCAATTTCTGCGGCAAGACCGACAGCAACCGTTCCTGCTTGCCGTTGGCCTGTTCCATCCACACCTTCCTTGGTATGCCCCGCAGCGATTCTTCGCGGCCAGCGAATCGCGCCAAACGTTTCTGCCGCGCGCGCCCGCGGACGACCTTGCCGACGTCCCCGCCGAAGGCAAGCGCTTGGCGGGCCGCGGTGCCGAGGTCTTCGCAGCCATCCGCGCCGCCGGCAAATGGCCAGCAGCCGTCAGCGCGTATCGTGCCAACATCGCATTCGCCGATGCCTTGGTGGGCCAACTGCTGGACGCGTTGGACGCCGGCCCGCACGCTGCAAGCACGGTTGTCGTGTTCGCGTCAGACCACGGCTTCCACCTTGGAGAAAAGCAGCACTGGTACAAGTCCACGCTCTGGGAGCGGTCCACTCACGTGCCCCTTGTGATTCGCGGACCGGGCATCGAGCCCGACGGCGTGTGCGACAGGCCGGTCAGCCTGCTCGACCTCTATCCCACGCTGCTGGACCTGGCGGGCATTCCCGCCGACACCGCGCTGGACGGCCACAGTTTGACCGGCTTGCTGGCAGATCCAGCTGCGGAGCCCGACCGGCACGCCGGCATCACCTATCTGCGCGGAAACAACGCGGTGCGCAAGGGACGCTGGCTTTACATCCGCTATCGCGATGGCGGGGAAGAGTTGTACGACCGGGCGGCCGACCCGCACGAGCTGACCAATCTAGCCAGCCGCGAAGAACTGCTTGAGGTGAAGCAAGCGCTGGCTGCCTTGCTCCCGCGCGCGAGCGCCGCGCCGGCACCACTTAAGAGCGCCTACGCGTTCGACCCTGACGCGTACTCGTGGGAACCGCAGCCGTGAGTGGAAGGGATCGGGCACTTCTATAATGACTTGCCAGTCGACGGCACCGGACTGCGTTGGTTAGGATGGCATATACGGGCCAACGTAAGGACCATCGTGCAGCTCGAGCATGAACAGGCAGGAATAGGAGCGGCAAGTGTTCGCGAGGAAAGCAAGTTTGATGAAGCGATGTGCATCTCATTGGGGCCGGAGATTCCCCAAGGTCGCCACCGGGTGCCTTTTCATCCTTGGCCCCGCTGCCTTCGCCGCAAATCTTACCGTCACCGTCGACAACATCAAGGAAAACAAGGGCACGGTGCACGTTGTCATTTACGATGCGGCCAATTGGCTGGACGGTGATCCTGACAACTTCGCCGGGTCGCAGTCCGTCGACATCACTGCACGCAAGGACGACAGTCCGTTAGTGACCGACGTCGAAGTTGAACCCGGCGAATATGGAGCTTTCATCTACCAGGATCTAAACTCCAATTTCAAATTCGACAAGAACTTCATCAGGATTCCCAAGGAGCCCTACGCGTTCAGCGGACCGTTCAACAAGCTCCGCATGCCCAAGTTCAAGGACTGCATGTTCGTGGTCGGCGAAGACGGGGCAGCGATCACGGTCGGGTTGCAGAAATGATCCATTTGGCCCAAGGCGGCAATGCGCGACGCAGATGGCTCATTGCTTCGACCTCCAACCCGCCAGAATAATCGAAACACGCCGAGGGTCGTCAGAACTAACGAATGGCGTCTAGACGATCTCTTCGATGACGTTGCCGTGAACCTGCGTCAGACGCTCGTCGCGCCCTAGATGCGGGTAAGTCAGCTGGTACTGGTCCAAGCCCAGCTGGTGCAGGATGGTCGTGTGGATGTCCCGGAAGTGATACGGCCGCTCGACAGCGCGGAGGCCGATCGCGTCGGTCGCTCCCACCACCTGGCCGCCGCGGATGCCCCCGCCGGCCATCCACATCGTGAAGCCTAGGTTGTGGTGGTCGCGGCCGGCGCTGCCGTCCTGGCGGGTCTCGGCCTCCGGAGAGCGCCCGAACTCGCCACCCCACAGCACCAATGTCTCGTCCAGCATTCCGCGCTGCTTGAGATCCTTCAGCAGCCCCGCGACCGGTTGATCGGTTTGCGCGGCCATGCGCAGGTGGTTCTCCTCGATATCGTTGTGTGCGTCCCACTGCAGCCGGCCCGGCCCGCCCCCTGAAACGACGGTCACGAAGCGCACGCCGCGCTCGACCAGCCGCCGGGCTAGCAGGCAGCGCCGCCCGTAGTCGTGAGTCGGCTCCTTGCCCACGCCGTACATATCCAACGTGCCCCCGCCCTCGGTGGACAAGTCGAAGACTTCCGGGGCGTCCGTCTGCATCTTGAAGGCTAGGTCGTACGTTCGGATGCGAGCGTCGAACTCGTCATCGGACGGTTCGGGCGACGCCCGGTTAAGGGCCTTGATTAGGTCCACGGTCTTGCGCCGCTCGGCTCGGCCGACCCCGTTTGGCAGATCTAGGTTGAGCACCGGCCGATCGCCGGGCCGGAAGGTCGTGGGTTGGTACACGGCGGGCAGGAATCCGTTCATGTACATCGGCTGCCCCGCTTCGAGGGCGCCATCGGGATCCGGCATGACCACGTATGCCGGCAGCGATTCGGACTCCGATCCGAGGCCGTGGATGACCCACGATCCCATCGATGGGAAGCCGGGCACAATGCGTCCTGTCATCAGTTCGTACTGGGCTGCGGAATGCACGACCATGTCGCCGTGGCATGAGCGCAGAACAGCGATGTCGTCGATGCAACTGGCCGTATGGGGCAACAGGTCCGACACCGGAATGCCGGCCTTGCCGTAGTTCTTGAACGTGCGCTTGGTCCCCAGCAGTTTGGCGTCCGACTTGACGAACTGGTACTTGGCTTCGCCGAACTCCGCCGGTCGAGGCTGGCCGTGGAGTTCATTCAGCAGGGGTTTGGGATCGAAGGTCTCGATGTGGCTCGGCCCGCCGGCCATGAACAGGAAGATCACCGCCTTGGCCTTCGGGTTGGCCACATGCGGCGGCTTCGGGGCCAGCGGGTTCTGCGATGCCGCGGCGCGCAACGCCTCGCTGCCCGCCATTGCTTGGCAGGCTAGGTACCCCATGCCGCAGCACGAATCGCGCAGCAACTCGCGCCGTGTCCGAGCCCATTGGACGTGCTTCGCCATCGCTGGTTTCCAGACACATTGTACCGACCCAGCGGGAAGGATAGGCGGTGCTGACGTGCAAGTTAACATGAAGGAGACCGCATGTCCTTGCTTGCCTCTCTGAATCCGCAGCAGCGCGAGGCCGTAGCGCACACGGAGGGGCCGCTGCTGTTGTTGGCAGGCGCGGGCAGCGGCAAGACTCGGGTCATCGTCGCCCGCGCGGCTTACCTGATCTCCCAGAAGGGCGTCAGCCCTAGTTCGATTCTGGCCGTCACCTTCACCAACAAAGCTGCGGGAGAAATGCGCGAGCGTGTCGGAAGCCTGCTCGAGAAGCAAGGCTTGGCGCACAGCGGACTGCCGACGGTATCCACCTTCCATGGCCTCTGCGCTCGCTTGCTCCGCCAATATGGCGAGCCGCTCGCGGAATACAGGCCCGGCTTTACTCCGAAGTTCCTGATCTGCGACGCCGCCGACCAGCTTTCCGTAGTCAAAGACGTCATGAAGAGGCTTGGTGTCGAATCAGACTTCATCAAGCCGCGCGAAGCACTCTCGGCCATAAGCCGCGCCAAGAACGGCGGGGCGACTAGGATTGGCAAGGCCAACACGATTGACGAAAGGGTCCTAGAGCTCAATCGGATATTCAAAGAGTACGAAGACGCCTTGCTCGCCGCCAACGCCCTCGACTTTGATGACCTGCTGCTGGAAGCGGTCCGTCTGCTGGATCGAAGCGAATCCGTCCGCGACACGATCCGGCAGCGCTACCGCTACCTGATGGTGGACGAGTACCAAGACACGAACCGCCCGCAGTACGAACTCATGCTGCTGCTGGCCGAACCGCTCCGCAACGTGTGCGTGGTCGGCGACGAGGACCAGTCGATCTATTCTTGGCGCGGCGCTGACATTGGCAACATCTTGGGTTTCGAGCGCGATTTCCCAACCGCCAGGGTGATCCGCTTGGAGCAGAACTATCGCTCGACACGGCCGATCTTGGACGCAGCCGGGGCGGTGGTTGCGCACAACAAGCAAAGGAAGGGAAAGCGACTGTGGACCGAACGCCGCGAAGGCGATCCAATCATGCTATATCGAGCTAGCAGTGGCGCGGACGAGGCGCATTACGTGGCTCGCTGGGCGCGCGAACTCCTGGACGCAGATTCCGATATGCAGGTAGGCGTGCTCTATCGCACCAACGCACAATCGCGATTGATTGAAGACGCACTGCGGAGGCAGGATGTGGACTACGTCCTGGTTGGCGGCTTGGCCTTTTATCAGCGCAAAGAAGTCAAGGACCTGCTCGCCTACGTCAGAATCGCGCTGTCGCCCGACGACTCGGTTAGTTTGGGGCGGATACTCAATGTGCCGGCGCGCGGCATCGGCAAGAGCACGCTGGGGCTACTCACTGATTTTGCGAGTCAGCGCAGTCTGAGTCTGTGGCAGGCGATTGAGGAAATGGTCGACGGCCGCAAGCTGCCGGTGCGCGCTGCGGCTTCGTTGAAGCGATTTCGCGAGCTGATCGACGGTCTGCGCGGGTTCGCCGCAACCCAGGACCTCGTTTCGCAACTGGAGTGGGTGTTGGACCGGAGCGGCTATCAGGGAATGCTTGACGGGGATTCTTCGGCGGATGCGGAGAGCCGAAAGGAAAACGTAAAGGAACTGCTCGTCGCTGCTCGAGAGGCAGCCGCGCGCGGCGAGACACCACAGGAATTTCTCGACCATGCGGCGCTGATCGCGGACACTGATGGGATCGAGGGTTCCGCGCGGGTCCTGCTAATGACTCTACACAGTTCGAAGGGGCTGGAGTTCCCGGCCGTATTCTTGGTCGGCATGGAGGAGTCGTTGCTGCCTCACGCCCGTAGCATCGAGCCGCCCGACCAGGATGCTCTAGAGGAAGAGCGCCGACTGTGTTACGTGGGCATGACCCGCGCTCAGCGGCATCTCATCTTGAGCTGTGCCGCGTTCCGCGGGCAGTACAGTGCTGAATCTGCAGTTCGCATGCTGCCGTCACGGTTCCTGCACGAGATACCGCTGGAGCTGATCAACGAAGTCTCGCGAGGCTCGAGAGAATTCGAGCGAGCCCGCATCTACGAAGGGACCAGTCGCGAAGTTGCCGCGCAGCCGGTTCCCGCTTCGCGCCTGAGCAAGTCTACGTCGGGGAATGCCGGATTCGAGACACACGATTCGGTCGAGGCGGTCAAGGGCTTCTTCAACCGGCGCAACCTTTCGGGCGAAGTTGGTGCCGGGCCGGACCGACCTGCCCCTGCATCACCCTTGCGAGGGGTGCCCACACCCTCCAATCCCGCTACGCGGAAGCGCGAGCTGCGCGCGAATCCGCCGCAGGGGGCGGGGCAGTTCTCCCGGGGTGCAAGAGTGCGGCACAGGCGTTTCGGAGTCGGCGTCGTGCAGCACTGCCAGGGCCAAGGCGAGAGGGCCAAGCTGAGGGTGTACTTTCACCACCACGGCCTCAAGACGCTCATAGCCGGGCCGGCCAAACTGCAGGCACTGTAGCGAGCTGGCCCGGATCAGCGCTGTTCGGACAGCCAGTCGCGCAGCGCCGCTGCGATTTCGTCGCGCACCCGGCGAAACACGGCCCGGCGTTCTGTATCGCTGCCGACCGCTTCAGCGGGATCATCGAAGCTCCAGTGGACCTTCGCGGTCTGTTCCGGGAAAGTGGGGCAGTTCGATGCGGCCCGGTCGCAAACTGTGATCACGGTGTCCACGCCGGTTCCCAAGTAGCTGTCAATGTGATCGGACTGGTGTCTCGAGATGTCGATGTCCACCTCTCGCATCGCTGCGATTGCGCCCGGATTGACACCTTGCGGGGCCGTGCCCGCCGAGTGTACTTCGAAGCGGTCGCCCGCGAAGGATCGCAGCAGGCCCTCTGCCATCTGGCTGCGGCACGAATTGCCGGTACACAGGAACAGCACTTTGGGCTTAGCCACGCCAACTCCAGCCAGATTGGCTTCGGCCGCTAGTTTGCGGGCGAGGGCTTGGTGTTTAGCAGCGAGTTCAACTCGCCGCGAGCGAGATTTGCGACGCTCTTGCTCGGAAAGCGCTTGATGACATCTTCGAAGGCCTTCTTCGCCGCATCCCGATCCCGCGTTTTCAGAAAGGACATGCCTTGCTTGTACAACGCGTCGGGGGCCAGCGGACTGAGGGGGTACCTGCGGAAGACTTGTTCGAATTGCCGCGCCGCTTCTTCGTAGTCGGCGTCTGCATAGTACGTCTCGGCTAGGTAATATTGTGCCTCGCCGGCCTTAGAATGCGACGGGTATAGCGCAATATAGTCCATGAATTGCCCACGGGCATTCTTGATGTTGCCGCGCATGTAATCGTCCATGCCGCCCTCGAAGATTGCCTCGCTGGTGTTGATGTCGGATTCGGTTCCGCCCTCGCCATCCTCGCCAATCATGGGCGGCGGCAGCTCGGACAAGTGGGTCTTGATGTCCTTTACGTCCAAGGCGATGCGCTCTACGGCTAGGTTCATCTCCTCGACCGTGGCGCGGAGGTCGGAGAATTGGCTGGTCAGCGAGTCCACCTTAGCGCCCGTGGCGCGCAATGGCTCGGTCACCTCGCTGTCCAACTCCGAGATCTTGACCTCAAGAACCTCTTGCCTGGTATTGAGCTTGTCCTGCTTCTCCGTGCTTTGGCGCAGCAAGGCCTCGAGCGCCGCCATGCGCTCGGAATTGGCTTGGTCCTGCTGGCGCAGCGTCTCTTGGAGCAGAACCATGTCCCGCAGCAGTTGCTGCAGTTCCTTCCGCTGGGCGTCCGCGCCCGGCACGAGCAGGGTGGCACTAAGGAGAGAGGCTGAAAGGAACGATCTCAACAACATGAGTCACCTCGGTCCCCGAGCGTACCTTCCAGGACGCCACGGGGCTTGAAAACAGAAAGACGCTTGGGACCGCGCTGGCGTTCCACGGCGGGACACATCACTACCACCGACCTTCGTCCGTGAGCGCGGCAACCCGCTGGGATGGTCCCGACAGGTTGCCGCGCAAGCAGGAGGCGCGCATGCGGACGCGACCTGCGGCTCTATCTGAGCCGCAGGTGGGCTCGCCGGTTGCGCTGGTAACAGCTCTCGCCCTCGTCGCTACACACCGGGCGCTCCTCGCCGAGGCTCACCTTGGAAAGCTTGCTCGCCGGGATGCCGAGATTGACGAGGAAGTCCATCGCGGCCGTTGCGCGGCGGTCGCCCAAGGCCAAGTTGTACTCCGTCGTGCCACGTTCGTCGCAATGGCCTTCCACCAGGAACGCCGCCTCGGGGTAGTCCCCCAGCAGCGCCTGGATGGCCGTGCCGTTGGCGCGTAGCACGTTCTGGGCGTCCGGACGCAGATCGCTCTTGTCGTAGTCGAAGAGCGCGTCCTCGATGCCGGCGTCCGAGAACGCTTCGGAAAGATCCGGTTTCGGCGGCGGCGGCGGTGGCGGCGGCGGCGGGGCGCGTACGGTGACCATCGCGGATGCCGACGCGGACTTGCCGTCCGCGTTCTTGACCGTAATGGTGTACTCCGTTGACCTCGTCGGGAACACTTCGCGGTTGCCGCTGGTAGCTACGGCGCCGATTCCCTGGTTCATCTCCGCGCTCGCAGCGTTGGTCGAACTCCAGGTCAGCTTCGCGGCCTTGCCACGCTCGATCGAGTTGGGCTCGGCTGTGATGCTGACGGTCGGGGCCGGAGCTTCTGGCGGCGGTGGCGGCGGCGGCGGTGGTGGCGGCGGTGCTTCCTTCTTGCAGCCGAACGCGAAGAGCGTCAGAAAGACTGTGGCCGCGATCAGGATGATGCTGTGTTTTGATCGCATGGGTGTTACGTTTCCTCCATCTCTGTCGCCGCTGGATGCGGGACATCGAACCTTAGATTGTCGCAAATAGGATATCGCATTCCCACAGTTGCTTCAATCGTTGGCGCTATTTGGCTCTGAATTGCGGTCTTACGCATGCCTGCCTGACCTGCTACAGCTGCCGCGAGGCTGGGCGAGCGACGTTGGATCACTGGGTTGCCCACACCGGAGACTCGTTGATACCCCTGCTCGTGAGCTGCTGGAGTTGCGTGCCATCGGCGCGCATCGACCAAATCTGCGTGCTACCCATTCTGTCAGATGCGAACACGATGTGCGTCCCGCTGGGCGAGAACGAGGGATGATCGTTGCGCCCTCGGCTGTGCGTCAGCTGCGTGTAGCGTCCGCTGGCCACATCGACCAGAAAGATGTTGTAGTTGCCGAGTTCGTAGCCGCGCGTCCACGCGAACGCCAAGCGTTCGCCAGTCGGGTCCCAAGCCGGCTGCACGGCGTCACCGCCGCCGCCGGAGATGCGTCGTCGGTTGGCCCCTTCGCTGTCCATCAAGTACACCTGGGGCATGCCCGAGGCGCCCGAAACGAAGGCGATCTGCGCACCCGTCTTGGGATTGACCATCGGATGCACGTCCAGTGCCCGGGAGTACGAGACGCGGCGCAGGTTGCCGCCATCTGCGTCGGCGCGGTAGATCTGGCTGCGGCCCGAGGCCGAGGATGCGAAGTAGATCGCCGAGTTGTCGGGCGTGAAACTCGGCGTGGTATTCAGGGAGGCATCTTGGTTGTAGAACGGCAGCCGCCTTCCTGTCTCCAGCGAATGCACGTAGATTTCGGGCACGCCTTCGACGAACGTCGTGAAGGCGATGCGCTTGCCGTCGGGCGAGACGGCCGGGGTCAGGCATAGGCTGCGATAGTTCGTGATGCGCTGCTTGTTGCGCCCGTCGTAGTCCATGGCCCAGATTTCCTTTCGGTCGTCCCCTTCGTCGCGATGCACGTAGTAGATGCGGGTGCCGGCCAAACCCTCGCCCAAGCCCAAGTTCTTGAGAATGTCCCGTGCGAATTCGAACGCCATCCCGCGCGCTCCTGCGGCGTTCGCCTCGCTGTAGTAGCGCTTGCCGAAGATGTACGATGCCTCGACTGACTTCTGGCTGACATCGGCGACATAGCCCTGCAGCGCCAGACGGCCGTCCACGTCCTCGATCTGCCCGTACACCAAGTAGCGGGCCACCACCGGAGCCTCCGCCCAGCCGCCCAGCCACAGCCCTCGGGCTCCCGGGTCTTCGGGCATATTCTTGGTGTCGACCTGGATGTCCTCAGGCCGACGCGGCGCGCTACGCGGGTAGAAGCTGCGGGGCACGATATCTAGACGCCCCGAGGCCTCAAGGGCCTTCCAGAGCTCGTTGTTGAATTGGTCTACCGCGTTTGCGGAGCCGATGGGGCCGCGAATTTCGGGCACGGCGATGCGCGGGTCGCGCTGCTCGTCCGAGAGCACGATCACGGCGTCGGGCTCCTGCTGCGCGGCCAAGGGGCAAGCGATGGCCGCGACAAGCGCGACCGATCGGATCCAGTGGTCTGTCATGCTCTGTCCCTCTCCATGTACAGTTGTCGTCTCACCCAATCAGTCGAGTTGGAAGTGCATCTCGATCACGATCGAGTTCCGGCCAAGGCCTGACGGCAGCGGACGCACGGGACTGGCGTTGTTCGCCGCGCGCACTGCCGAGTAGTCCAGCGAGCGGTTCCCGCTCGACTCGCGAATGGCCACTTCGCCAATCTGGCCCGAGCGGGCGATCACGAACGTGATCACGGTCGGTTTAGACGACCCTCCCGCGACCTGCCCTAGCGTCTTGCGCCACTGCTCTCCGATGGCCCGCTGGAGAATCTCGGCGTACCAGCCGAAGCGCTCGCCGAACGGGCCGCCCTTGGCTCCGCCGAAGCCCAGCGCTCCGCCCGCCGTGGCTTGGTACATGTCGCTGCTCAGTGCCGCGCCGAGCGAGGAGCGGAGCTCGTTCGCGTTGGCCTCCCCGGCGCTGCGCTGTCCGACCGAACGCTCCTGCTGCTTCTCGGCCTGCTTGCGCTCCGGACTGGGGACCGGGGCAGGAGGTTCTTCGGCGGTCTCCGGTTCCGGCTGTGGCACCTCGGTAGACCGCCGAAATGAGTCCGGGGCGGGCACGTTGTGCCGACTGGGGTTGGCCACCGGATTGGCCAGCCTGGCCGGTGCCGTATTGATCGGCACGCTGCTGACCGCCACGATGCCTCCACCGCCAGCGGCATCGGGGGAGCCGAGGTTGATCGTGGGGTTGAGGACGCCCCACGCCAGCGATGCCACGAGCAGTGCGCCGTGGCAGCTCGTCGACACCACCAGCGGGCCGCGTAGCCCGTCGGTCTCCGCCGGGTTCTGGCTCGGTGCGTCCATGCGGCTGTCGCGAGGCTTAACGTCGCACCCTGGGATCTCTGACGAGTGGTTTGGTGACCACGTTTACATTGACCTTGTTCACGCCGCATTCGGCGATCACCGGGGCCACGATCTCCCATGGCGTGGTGCGATGGGCGCGCAGGTATATGCCGGGCTGGCTGGGATTCTTCTCCTTCGCCAACTCGGCGATGTCGTACACGCTCACGGGGTCGTCGCCGAAGAAGAGCTCGCCCTTGGACGTGATGTTGACGTAGGCGAAGTCTTTGTCTGAGGTCGCCACCTCGCGTGTTCGGGGCACGTCGATCTCGAGGCCGAACTCGACCACGCCAGCGGTGATCATGAAGATGATCAGCAGGACCAGCACGACGTCGACGAACGGCGTGATGTTGATTTCGGCGATCGCGTCGTCCGAATCAGGAGTGTTTGGTTGCAGCGCCATCCCTGGCTCCGTAGTCCTTTTCCGCCAAATTGAAGAATTCCAGTCCAAAGTCTTGCATGTTGGAGCGGATTTCGCGCAGCCTACCGGCGTAGACGTTGTAAAAAATCAGCGCCGGAATCGCAGCGAAGAGCCCTAGTGCCGTGGCCAAGAGCGCTTCTGCGATGCCAGGCGCCACGGCCCGCAGGGTGGCGCCGCTGGACGTGCCGAGACCGCGGAACGCCTCGAGCACGCCCCACACCGTTCCGAACAGGCCGATGAACGGCGCGGCCGAAGCGGTCGTGGCCAGCAGGCCGAGGTTCTTTTGCAGCCGCGACGTCTCCTCGCTGACGGCGAGGGCTAGCGAGCGCTCCACCGAGTCGGGGTTGGTGATGCGACCGTAGCTGTTGACCTGCCGCGCAACCTCCCTGTAGCCGTGGTCGAACACCGTCACCAGCGGTGCTGGGCGGAACTGCTCCGAGGCGGCGTTGATCTCGGCCAACTTGCCGACCCGCCGGAATGCGTTGCGAAAAGACATGTTGGCCTTAGCACTTGACGAAAGAGCGCGGTGCTTCGAGTACGCCAGCGCCCAAGACCAGATCGACATCAGGGCGAGGATCGCGAACACGGCGAAACCCACCGGGCCGACATCTAGCAGCAGGCCTAGGAGCGTGGATTGTTCGACCGCCGCCGAGACCTCCTCGGCGGCGGTCAAGTCTGCCTCGGCAGCCTCTTCGGCTACAGCCTGAAGCAAGAGTGCGAGTGTTGGCGCGAATGTCAAGCCTGACCCTCGAGATGGCGCAGATAGATTGCGGAGTGTTGCGGCCGGCCGGACCGTACGTACAACACCTACACTATACATTGCGATGGTAATAGACGCTAGTGCTTGGTCCTGCGCATCAGTTGCACATGTGAGCGAATTCTCGAGAATCTGATTCCGCGTGGCGGGTTGGTGGCGCTAGTCGGTTTGGGCCACGCAGGGTGTGTAGAGTTGCGCGATTGCCTGCCACTCATCCCGCTGGCGATCGACTGCGACGTGGTTGATGGTCCGCGCAGTGCTAGAACGATTGCCAAAGATGCTGCTGAAGGCGCCGCTGTTCTCCGATGACCGGAAGGGCCTTGGAGTGGAGCGTTGGCGGTTCGTGGGCGGCTACCTGCGACCGACCGGGATGGCACGCCCTCCGAACAGCACGCCCAGCGCTACGATGCAAGGCGCTGCGAACGAGTACCACGTGGGACTTGTGGCTACATCGCCGGCTTCGAAGAACGTCAGTTCACCAACAGATTTCCCCTCGGGCAGAGGCTTTGGCTCGACATCCAGCCCGGCGATCGCGATCGCGAGGCCGCTGGCCAGCAGGAGACCAGCCAGTAGCAGCACCGGCAAGTTGGAGGAGTGCCCGGCGAAGACCAAGGTTGCCCGGCCAACGATCGCGCCGACAGCCAGTCCGGCGACGCAGCCAAACCCAGACCACGCGGCGCTGGCCATTGTGGTCTCGCCGTGAAATGCCCCCTCGGGTCCGAAAATTGCCCACGCGAGCGCAATACTCGCGAATCCCAGCGCCATGTTCAGGGCTAGGCCGAGGATCACTGCGAGAGCTGCACGGCCCTTACTCATGGTCGGAAATTTGTTCCTTTCAGCAGTCACGAGGCGGACTTCCGAGAGTCAGTATATCCAGACCGCCGCGACACTCTTCAACGAGCCGCGGCAGGACTAGCGCTGAGCCGCAGTCGGCTCAGCGTTCAGACCCCGGTCATCGCAAGACGGTCATGTTAAGTAGATGAAAGTGTCGAAACGGCAGTCTCGGTGCTTCAACCGCCGTGGATTCCGCGCACTGGTGGATATCCCCACCTGACCGGTCTCGAAGCGAGTCACTCGACCAATCGCTTGGGCGAGGGAATTCGTCCTCCCACACCTTGCCGCGGCCGTCCATCCAAGCCCTGCTAGGGCAGGACGAAGACTGCGTCCGGGAAGCGCTCCGACGGACTACGTTGGTGGTATTCGGACAAGAGCTAACGGAGTTGTTGGGAGTGCGCCAGAGCGAGCGTAGCCCGGTGGGGCTCGTGGGACTCGTCGAGCTGCGTGTTCCGCAGGACCGCGAGAGGCGCGTGTGATGAGAATCCCAGCGAACTCGGATGGTCTATATTCAGAGGTCCGAGCCAACTAACGCTCGAGCGCTGAGTGCGCACTCACGGACGTCTCGCTATTGCCGCCAAGCTCCGTCACACTCGAGAACAATGACGACGGAGGCGCATTGGTGGAGTTCTTGGCGCGAGATTGACGACGTAGTCATCCTTCATGTGGAACTCACACCCGACGCGGGCCGCGAGACCCGTGCGCTCGTGCTGCTGGATGACGAGGAAAAGCAGCGCTGGCAACGCTTCCTAGCCAAGCGTGCTCGCTGTGAGTTCGCCCTGTGCCGGGCCGCTCTACGCGTCGCTCTCTGCGAGCGACTAGGCTGCTTGAACCACCAGCTCTCGTTCGGCTACCTCGAGCACGGCAAGCCCTTCGCCAAGGTGGACGGCGAGCGAGCCACCGCTGGCTTCAACGTCAGCCACAGCGGCCGCCACGGATTGATTGCGTTGGCGGACAACGACTGGCTCGGCATCGATGTGGAGGAACGTATTCCACGACAGGATCTTGATGGCATCGGCAGCCTGGTCTATAGCCCGGCGGAGCAGCGGCTGCTGGCGGCAGCCAGCGAGAGCCAGAAGATGAATCTCTTCTTCCGGATGTGGAGCCTGAAGGAGGCGCTGATCAAAGCCCTCGGTTCAGGCTTTGCTCTGAATCCTGCCAGATTTGAAGTTCCGGCGCCGATTCTGCAGGGCATCCGGTCGGCCGTGTTTCGCTTTCCGCACGCTCCAACCAACGCATGGCGGCTCTTAGATCTGGGGGAGACGAGGTTTGCAGCAGCGCTCGCGTATCGATTGCCACCTAGCGTTCCGCCTTCGGCGGGCAATCCGGACCAGCGCACGCTCTAGCATCAGCCCCCAGCCGAGACAGGCCGCAATCGGCCGCTACCTAGACTGTTTCGCCTGAGGTGAATGTACAGGTCGGCGCATTGCTGCGTGACGGCAGCCCCTCGCATCGGCGCCCCGGCTGCGCTCGCGTTCGCGGTGTCCGTCCTGTCATCGCGCTCCCGCAGTTAGTGGCCACGTCGGGTCAGTTCTGAGCATCGGCCAGTGTCCCACACGAAGGGTAACCTTTGACCGAGGAACAGGGGCTTGCATTGAGTTCAGAAGCCTTTCATATAATGTGACTGGGCGCAGTTCGCGGTTTCGTGCAATACGAGCCCCTGCGCGACGCTTCCCGTAACGTACCTACCGAAGGAGACCACCTCAATGCCCTCAACCGCAGATCGACTGTCGACGCTGATCGATGACAATTTCGACTTGGACCATGCGCCGAACTTTGATTCGGCATTTGGCGACATCGGCATTTCCTCTGTCGACGCGATCGCATTCTTCAAGCTTGTCAATGACGAATTCGACCTCGGCTTGGCACCGGACGACTGCAAGCAATTCGAGAACCTGAGCGCCCTCGTAGCGTTCATCGACTCGCGTGCTGGCTGAGCACTCCACGCCGCACCGGACATCCGACAGGTGTTGCTCGACAACTAGCCGCCGAGGCATACACGTCCGACTCAAGGCGCTAGTCTAGGTTTCTCACCGCGAGCTAGACATCGATCCCGGCCTAGCTGGGAGACTTGAGAGCTTGGCGTCCATTCACAGAGGCCCAGATGGAGCGTGTCGGTCGTGGGCGGCGTGTCGGTCCGATCGGATAGGGCGGACTATGCAGCCACGCGTAGCGTCTGGCGCGCCAAGAGCCCGGAGCGCTGGAGGATCAAAGACGGGCAGGTCGCGAGTTGGCCTCGGCGTCAAGATTCCTACAGGCCGTCCCCGCAGCTTCCGTATGTGGCCGCTGTTGGCGGTGCAAGCCGCCACTGCTACTGCATCCACGCTTAGGGATTCAACCGGCAGTGAACTGAAGGGCGAGCCCGGGCAATCAGCCAGCTCCGCGCCCGGCTTGCCGCCGACTCTGAACAGGTCTTGCGCTCGACCCCGGATTTGTCGTCACGCTTCACCCGCGAATCTTCTACAAACACATCGACCCCCTCCCGGTGCTGGGGCGTTGGTCTTCGGTGTGGGTTCCGGAATCTGTGACGGGTTTTTTCCGGAAATTCTGGCGGGTTAGCGGCAGCGATTTTGGAGGAAGACTTAGGGTTCATCGGTGGTCTGAGTCCTTTGAGATCCAGTCGGCGAGCG
>LXNI01001711.1_pt1 | contig 17620 bp, 20 predicted proteins | sample 809091 | NCBI WGS metagenome assembly LXNI01 (sample SAMN04870527, study PRJNA318959) | sponge metagenome | biome: 01000161; feature: marine sponge reef; material: water | host: Sarcotragus foetidus | place: Greece: Milos, Mediterranean Sea | collected 2013-05-29 | depth 5-7 m | reverse complement strand
GTGCAACGAGGTGATGGTCAAGACCTGGGTCGACAGCATTTGCGCCCTCACCGACGAAATGCGGGATTGGGGTATCGACCTTATCTTCGACGGCGACAAATATCTTCAGCGGCCGTGGGAGGGGCATACCTATCCGCGGATGGTCCACCATCACTGGACGACCGGCAAGTACCTGATGAAGTGCCTCGGCGCCAAGGCCGAGGCGATGAATCTCAAGGCCTTGAGCCACACCATTATCGGCGGGCTGTTCAAGGACGGCGAGCGCGTCTCCGGGGCCTGGGGCGTCAACTACCGCACCGGCGAGGTGTACATCATCCGGGCCAAGGCGGTGATCATGACCACCGGCGGCTACGGCTCCCTTTATCCGGTTGGCGACAATGTGGGTGCGGCGACGGGAGAGGGCTACGCCATCGCCTTCGATGCGGGCGCCGAAATGCTGGGGATGGAATTCGGCCATTACCTGCCGACGCCGGTCTACCCCGAGAAGATGCGGATCAAATCCGTTTTCGCGGGCTACGCCAACGGCCTGGTCAATGAAGCCGGCGCCAAACTGCGCAACAACGAAGGGCGCGAATTCTTCTATGACAAGTTCCCCGAGACCGGGGCCAAGAAATTGAAAATGGAGGAGTTGACCCGCTATATCGGCGAGGAGAACCTGAAGGGCGGCGGCGGCCCGCACGGCGGCGTCTTCTTCGACGTCTCCGACGTTCCCGAAGAGTTCAGGTCCAATCCCCGTTATGCGCGGGTGTGGCAATTGGCCGACCGGGCGGGCTACGACCTTTGCGCGACCCCCATCGAGCTTATTTGTTATCCCCATGATCTCGTGGGCGGCATCAAAATCACGATCGACGGCGAAACCAATGTGCCGGGCCTTTATGCCGCCGGCGAAGCGACAGGCGGCTCCCACGGCGCCAGCCGGTTCGGCGGCTCGGCCCTGTCGGATTGCCTTGTGTTCGGGGCGCGGGGCGCCGTCAAGGCGGCGAGTGAAGCCGGAAAACTCAACACCCATCCCTCGATCGCCGAGGCCGATATCGCGGCGGTCCGGGACAAGCTCGCCGGCTGGATGGGACGCGGCAAGGGCATCGATCCCGGCGAGATCCTGGGGCGCAACAGCCACGTCGCCAACATGCACCTCAACGTCGTGCGGTCGGAGGACAGCATCCGCCAAGCCTTCGCCGAATTGGACGATATCGCGGCCAACGCCATTCCGGATATTTCCACCACCGGCGGCGATGATAAGGAAGTCGCCGGCAAAATCCGGCAAGCCGTTGAAGCCGAGGGTCAGATCACGCTGTGCCGGCTGCTGGGGACAGCCTCGCTGGAGCGCACCGAGAGCCGGGGCGGGTATTTCGGCGGCGCCTACCGGCTCGAATATCCCGACCAGGATGACGAGAACTGGCTCAAGAATGTGGTCCTGCGCAAGCAAAACGGCGGTATTGCCGTATCCCATGATGCCGTGGTGAAATTACCCGGAGGTTATACGCCGGCCATGGAGAAGGCGATGTCCACGGCATGGGCGGTGCCCGAGGGTGAGGAAGAAGATTATTCGGTCACCGAGTAAGCGACCGGCGAGCGCCAACTTGGAGAAGGCGGACGACGGGACCGCAGAGAGGTCGGTTGGTCGCCGCGAGGCGGCTTAGCGAGGGAGGAATACCGTGGCACGTTACGAAGTCACCATGGAAAACAACATCGTTGTCGACATTTCCAAAATCGGCGGTGACGAGGACGACGAGGAGATGCTCGGCATCGAATGGGCATTGGCGGAAGTCCGCGAGACCTATAACCACTCCAAAGTCGTGACGGCGTCATTCACCCTGGCGAACGAAGACGAGGTTGAAGATTTTCTCGACTCGATTCCCGACTATTTCGAAGACGGCCATGATACGGGCGTCGACGGGTGGCGCGACTTCCGGGAAAGACTAGGCGCGAACTAGGAGACAAAATTGAGCGAAGTATTAAGGGCCGATTGGTTCGATTTGGCCGGCGGCAACAAGGATGCCTTCTGGGGCTGGCTGCACGAGACCTTCCTGCCGGGTCTGCAATCCGCGTCGGGCGTTGCCTGGGTCGGGCATTACGACATCATCGAGCAGCCCGACCGGCCCTACATCGAAGGCGCCCCGGTAAAGATGGAAACCGACGATCCGGACGTGCCGACGGGCTGGCAGAACGTCATCCTCACCGCCGCCACATCGCCGGAGACCTTCTTCGGCAAGGGCAATGCGGTAGAGGCGCTGCACCAGGCACATGCCGCCAAGCTGGAGGAACGCCTCAATCACCGCTGGGCGGTATTCATCGAAGAACAGGTCGTCAATTCGCCCGAATTGCGGGCCTCGCCCTATGGGATGGGACCACCGCCGGCGATGCAGCTCGGCAATTTCAACACCCGCACTTGGGAGGACGGCTTCGAACTCGCCCGTTGGTATCGGGCTGAACGCTTCCCCCGGGTCTCCGTCTCCAGGGGCATGATCCGCGGCCGAAAACTCCAATCCATCGCCGGCTGGTCGAAGCATGGCGTGCTGTGGGAAGGGACCGGGCTTGCCGATGACGATTTCTCTTTCGAGCCCCGCTTCGTCGAGGCCGACCGCGACGAGAATTGGACCGGGCGGCACGTACTGGAATACGTCATCCACGCGCCCAACAGTCCGAACGCCGGGCGGCGGGTTTGGCCCAAGGTCGAATAGATTCAATCAGGGAGGGAAGTATGAGCGACGCGCGGCTCGACCACGAACGGGGCCTCGAGGTCCTGAAGGAAATCGGATGGGGCGACACCCCTATGGCCCCGATCAAGGCGGCCGACGAGCAGTTCTGGGAACTGACGGTCGGGCACCTGTTCGGCAATATCTGGGATCGGCCCGGCCTGTCGAAACGGGACCGGGAGATGGTGACGCTCGCGACCCTAATCGCGCTCGACCGCACGCAGGGAATGCGGCCCCATCTGCGGAACGCCCGGGCCCTCGGGATCACCCAGGACGAGATTCGCGAGGTGATCATCCAGGTCATGCACTATGCGGGCTGGTCCTGCGGGGCGCACGCGATCACCGCCCTCGCGGAGGCGATGAAGGAAGAAGCCGGCAGTTCGTAATTTTGGCAAAGGAGAACGCGATGGCACGGGTCAGCTTCATCGAAGAAGACAACGCGCCCGATCACCTCAAGGCACACCTCGACATCAACGGCCGGGCCCTTGAGGCCATGTTCGGCCGGCGGGGCGCGGGCATCAATTCGGGCAAGTTGACGGCGCACATTCCGCTGATTTCGCGCTGGCTGTTTCCGCTGATCGCGTCCATGCAGCGGAACGGCGCCGGCAGCATTCTGCCGGCCAAGATCAAGACCCTGGTGGATATCAAGACCAGCACGGTCAACGACTGCGCCTACTGAATTCATCACAACGAGTCGCTTGGTCAAGTGGCAGGGGTGACGGATGAGGAACTGGTGGTGCTGCGGTCCGACGGCTACATGGCGTCCGGCCTGTTCACCGACCGGGAAAAGGCGGCGATCCTGTGGGCCGAGCATGTGACCCTCAATACCGCCAAATTCCGCGACGATGTCTTCGAGCAGGTGGCGGCGGTGTTCTCCGAGGCCGAGATCGTCGAGCTCACCACGCTCAGCGCGTTCCGCAACATGCGCAACCGGATGCACGATTCATTGCAGATCGATCTCGATCCGCCGTCGGGCGCGGCCGCGGTCGGCGCCGGCTCCAGGGTCGATCCACAGGGATTGAAGCGCTACCTGCGGGTATTGGTCGACAACTGGCCCGATGAGTTTCCGGAGGCGCCCAAGGAGTAGAACCCAGGGAATAGGGGGACGACATGGCACGACTGAGTTTGGTCGACGTCGACAAATTCACCGGCAATCTCGCCAAGCGGTACGAGTACGTGAAGAAGTCGCTCGGGCGGATCAACACCTATACCCGGGTGTCCGCTCATCTGCCCGAGGTGACCAAGTTCATGGCCTTCATGCCAATGGTGCTGCAGCGGGAAGGGGCGGGGGGCGTCCTGTCGACGCGGATCAAGGAGATGGTGGTCCTCAAGACCAGCTTTATCAACGACTGCAACCACTGAATTTCCCACAACACGTCGCTTGGTCAAGCGGCAGGCATTACCGAAGAACAAGTCGAGGTTATCCGCTCGGACGGCTACATGGAGAGCGATCTGCTGACCGATCGGCAGAAGGCGGCGGTCCTGTGGGCCGAGCACGTGACCAGGAACACCGCCAAGTTCCGCGACGACGTTTTCGAACACGTCACAAGCCTGTTCAGCGAGCCGGAAATCCTGGAACTTACCCTGGTCTGCGGTTCGTTCAACATGACCAACCGGATCATGGACTCGCTCCACATGGACATCACCGAGCACGATGTGGAGAAAATCAAGGGCTCGGTGCGGACCGATCCGGAGAACGTGCGGCGCTATTTGCAATTGATCCTGGACACCTGGCCCGGGAAGTTTCCCGAGCCCTACGACGACTAACGGGCCCGGAAATTCGAAAGGGAGAACCAATGTCCGACGCCAACCCCATCGAGGAACACCCCGAAGGCGAAACCATGCTCGGCCTTCAGCTATACCTGATCAGGATGATGGCCATCGAGCCGTTCGACGACCCGATCAAGTCGTACATGGAGGATCACCGGGAGGCGTTCGATGCGCACCTTGCGTGGCTGCGCCGGATCGAGGCCGACGGCACCATGTTCGCCTCCGGCGTGCTCAAGGACGAGAACAATTGGGACGGCAGCGGCATGGCGATCGTCCGGGCCGATTCATACGAGGAGGCGGTGAAAATCGCCGAAGCCGAGCCGTTTCACGCCGCCGGGGTGCGCAGGAACGAGGTTCAGGGCTGGCTGATGAACGAGGGAAACTTCAATTTCACGGTCAAGCTGATGAACCGGGAAGTCAGCATGAGCTAGGGCCTGTACTCAATTAGGAGATTCTCCTTTTTGCGCCCTCTCCCCCTGCCTCTCTCTCCCCGGGAAGGGGGCGAGGGGACGCATGGCAAGCCTCCTCTCCCCGCTAACCGGCGCTCACGTTGAGACCCAGCAGCGCCGCCGCATTGCCGCCCATGATCTTGGCCTTGTCGTCTTCGGAGAGATTCTTGACCGAATCCACGTGTCCGACAGGATCGGTTTCCGCCATGTCGTAGGGGTAGTCGGTGCCCATGACCACGTGATCGGCGCCCCAGACCTCGATCATATGGCGGAGCTGTTCCTCGGTGAATACCACGGTGTCGAAATAGAGCTGCTTCACGTATTCGGACGGCGCCTTGTCGGGGATGGTCGCCCGGCAGTCGTTGCGGCGCGCCCAGGGGTGGTCGAAGCGCCCCCAATAGGCCGGGATGTAACCGCCGCCATGGGCGATGCAAATCTTGAGGCCCGGATATTTGTCGAGGTAGCCGTCGAACACCAGATGGCCGACACATAGCGCGCTCTCCAGCGGGTGGCCGATGGTGTTGCGGAAGTAGTGATCGTCCATCCGGTCCTTGAAGCTGGTGCCGATGGGGTGGACGAAGATCAGGACGCCGATTTCCTCGCATTTCGCGAACACCTTCTCGATACCGGCGCGGGTCAGGTCCCGGCCGTTGACGTTGGTCGAGATCTCGATGCCGCGGAAGCCCCGGCCGTCGACGCACTTTTCCAACTCGGCCAGGGACGCGTCCTCGTCCTGCAAGGGCAGAATGCCGAGGCCGACGAAGCGGTCCGGGTGGCTCGCCACGGTCTCGGCCACCCGGTCGTTGACCATGCCGCAAATCTCCCGCGCGATCTCGACGGGCTGGCCGTAATTGTAGTGAAACGGCGAGGATGAGATGGCCTGGACGTCGATGCCGCCGGCGTCCATGTCCTTGATGCGCTCCTCGGGGTCGGTGAGCTTGGGCAGGATGGTCTGTTGCTGGGTCTTGTTGATTTCCACCGTCAGCGGGTTGGAATCGACATTGCTCTTGGTGGCGTCGGGGGAGACCAGTTCGGCCAGGCGCGCGTCCGCCGCCGGCACATGGATGTGGCAGTGGATATCGACGGTGAAGTGCTTCTTGCCCTGGCGGGCGGTGTAGGCGTGCCCGCCCGTATCGGCGGGCGCGTGATGGGCGCAGGTGAACAGCATGGGGGGCTCCCTGAAAGGCGATTATCCGTTGCCTTTCGATGTCACGCCGTTTGCGGGGAATCAAGACCCACTTCGACCATGCCGTCCGCGACCCGCACCGGATAGGCCGCGACGTCCGCCTTGCAGGGCGCCGAGACCGCCTTGCCGGTGGTGATGTCGAAACGTCCGAAATGCAGCGGGCATTCGATCACCGTCCCGGTGAGATAGCCGTCGGACAGCCGGGCCCTCATGTGGGTGCAAATGTCGTCGATGGCATAGAACGTTCCGCCCACAAGATAGAGGCCGATTTCCCGGCCCTCGATCTCCAGATGGGTGATTGAGCCCTCGGCGAACCGATCGGCCGGGCCCGCCGGACGATAGGCGGGTCCGCTCACTCGGCTGCCGCCGGCACCGGGCCCTTCCCGGCCAGCAGCTTGGCCGCGTCGTCTTCCAGCACCGTCCCCTTGAAGTAGCCGGGATTGACGGTGAGGTGCAGCATCGCCGGGTTGGTGAAGGTGAGATCGCGGAAGTTCTCCTCGTCGATCAGCTTCGCCTCCACCAGGGACCAGGCTTCGGACAGGATGGAGACCGCGTCCATCACGTCCCAGTGGCCGATGTCGGAGCCGAACATGGCCTTCAGCGGTGCGCCTACCGGCGACAGCCGCCGGTTGAAGGCCACCGAGGTCATCCGGTCGTCGGCTTCGCAGCCGAAATAGAACGGCTCGACGAAAAGCCGGCGGAGATCGCGGATCTCGGTCATGCCGCACGCCTCGAACTCATTGAAATTGTCGGGCGCCTTGCGCTGAATGGGACCCCGCGGCTGGGCGCGGACCCGCTCGCCGGTATGGATCTCATCGCCATATTCGTCGAACAGCTCGGCCAGAAGATCAACGTCGAGCTTGGCCGGATCGAGGTTGGCTTTGAGATGGTCGACATTTCGCTTCTCGAAGTGCTCGACGATTTCATTCAACAGGCCCATGGCCCAGCCGGCGCCGCCTTCGAGGAAGCCGAAGCTGAGTCCCGGGAAGCGGTTGGTGACACCGCCGAGGAACAGGGCGCGGGCAAAATACTCGGCCCCGGTGGCGAAGCCCCCGAGGTGATTGAAGACGTAGTTGGTCTTCGAATTCCGGTACATGTTGCCGATCCCCGCCGTGTGCCCGGTCGGCGCGACCCTGAGTTCCCGGCACTTGGCCCAGAACGGGTCGTAGTCGTGGGGCGGATCGATGGCGATGGATTGGGTGCGGAACGGGGTTTCCCCGTCCGGGCCGTCATCGGGACGGATGACTTCGGTGCCGATCATGATCGCCTTGTGGCCAAGCTCGCCGACGGCGAACTCCAGTTCGGCGATACCTTCCTCAGGGGTGAACGTCGGGATCACCGCCACCGGCCGGCAGCGGTCGCTCACCTCGGCGAACATGTCGGCATACAACATGTTGAGCGCCCGGCAATAGACCTGCCGAAGCTCATCGTCCTGGTAGTACAGTCCGGGGATGCCGGCGGTGGTATAGAAGTGGGCGAAATCGATGCCCATCTCGTCCATGCGGGCGCGGAAATATTTGGGCAGCCGGGACATGGCGTGGTCGGCGGTGTGATCGCCCGACGGCACGCCCCACCACAGGAACTTGGACGGCATGTTGTATTGCTTGCGCTCCATCAGATGAGTGCGCCGCTTGACCATTTTGGCGGCGGTGTCCCTGCCGGCCAATTTGATCAGATAATCATCGATGGCGAACTGGCTCTCGACGACGTGGGCATCGGTATCGATGACCGGATGGTCCAGTTTTTTTCTGACATCGCTGCCCGGGAAATCCGCGAATCCCGACATGGTGCCGTCCTCCCCAACGCCAAAACGCATTTCGTTGCAATTTCAACTTGTTGCACGGTTGGATTGCGGATTCAACGGAATTGAGCTTCGGTCGCTGCTTCGTTCCCGACGGTGATGTTGACGGTCTGTTCGGATGGATGAAAGATCAAATCGGCCGCGATTGGGCGGTCTGCTTCTACGGCATGTGTCCGGTGAAGGAACTGCCCATCCCGGGCGCCGTGTTCGAGTCCGCCGCCGAATTTCAGAAGTTCGAGACCGTGTTCCTCGACAATCAGGTCAATCGAAGTCTCGTTCATACCGGCTGCCGGGCCGCCGGGTTTGAAGGGCCGTCGAGCGAAGAGCGCCGCGGCAACCCGGAACGCCGCCGGTTGCCGACGCGGCGGCCTGATCGGCAGGGTCGCCGTCGGCGGTCCGATCGTCGGACATCCACTGGAAACCCATCGATAGCCCTAGGCGGCCCGCCGGGGCCGCGCCTACACTGATGTCCTGAAAACCGTGATGGGGACATCATGCAAGTGACGCTGCTCGGTACCGGATTGCCGTTTCCGAACCCGCACCGCCGAGGCCCCGCCTATCTGGTGGAAGCGGACGAGGAGAAGATCCAAATCGACTGCGGGTCGGGGTGTGTCCACCGGCTCTATGAGGCGGGCTCGCGGCCGCAGGAAATCGATCACCTGTTCATCACCCACCTGCATTCCGACCACTACATCGATCTCGGTCACTTCGTAATCATGCGCTGGGTGCTGGGGGATGACCGGCCGCTGCACGTCTACGGCTCGCCCGGCCTGCGGAAAATGGTCGATCTGCTGCTGGAAATGCATGCCCCGGACATCGAACTCCGGATGATCACCCGTACCAGGAAGCGCGAGCAGCCCAACATCATCGTCCACGAACTGGAAGAGGGGCAGGCGCTGGAAACCGCCAACGGCCTGACGGCGACGGCCTTCAAGGTGGACCACTATCCGCTGGAGATGCCGTTCGGCTTCCGCTTCGACACCAAGGACAAATCGGTCGCGTTCTCCGGCGACACCTGTCCCTCGGAAAATCTCATCAAACACACCCGGGGTGTCGACATTCTGGTGCACGAATGCACCGAGTACACCAAGTGGACGAACCCGGAGATTGACGAGAGCCACAAGGTCAAGACACACACCCATCCCGATCTGCTGGGGTTGGTGGCTCGGGACGTCAAGCCGGGGCTCTTGGTCGCCTCACATCTGATGCCGCGTTCGATTCCCAAGGAGCTGCGTCGGATGATCGGCGCCAACTATGATGGCCCGACGGTCGTCGGCGAAGACCTGATGACCGGCTGAGGGACAGCAAACCCCGAGTGGATGGAAACTGCTTTAGGGTCCGGACTCAATCGAGCCGCCATAGGAGTGTTGCGGCGATGAGGACGGCGCGGCACAAGGTCCCTCGCCCCCGTCAGGGGGAGAGGGATGCGGAGGCTTGGCGAGCCTGCGAGCCATAGCCGTAGCTGGGTGAGGGGGAACTTCCATATCACCCTCACCCCGACCCTCTCCCTCAGAGAGGGAGAGGGAGTCGAGCCGGGTCCCCTCGCCCCCTTCCCAAGGGAGAGGGGTAAGGTGAGAGGACGCAAAAAGGAAAATCCCCTAATCGGGTCCCGACCCTAGTAAGCGCGGACCTTCACGGTCATCCGGCCCACCTCGTCCACGGTCGCGACCATGGTATCGCCCGGCTCCACCGGCCCGACGCCTTCCGGCGTGCCGGTCATGATGACGTCGCCCGGATGGAGGGTGAAGAATTGGGTGGCGTAGGCGATCAATTTGCGGCAGCTGAAGATCAGTTTGGCGGTGTTCGATTTCTGGCGGACCTCGCCGTTTACGGTGATCTCGAAATCCAACTTGTCCGGATCGGAGATGTCATCGGGGGTCACCAGCCACGGCCCGAGCACCGCGTAGCTGTCAACGGATTTCCGCAAAGACCGGTCTTCGGGACCCCGCACGGTCATGTCGAGACCGATGGCGTAGCCCGCCACATAGTCGAGCGCGTTCGCCTCATCGACGTTCCCGCAGGTTCTGCCGATCACCAGGGCAAGCTCCACCTCATGGTCGTTTCGCCGGTCGACAAACCTGAGCGCCACGCCATCGTCCTGTCCCGCCAATGCGGAGTTTGCCTTCAGGAACAGCCCGTACTCGTCGATGGTTTTTATCTCGCGCCCGAAATTGATTTCGGTATCGTCCAGGGATTCTTCGTGGTGCGCATGATAGTTCACCGGCGCGCCGATGACCTTGGTTGGGTTGGCGACGGGCGAGCGCAGATGCACGTCGGCCAGCGGTTTGGGCGCCGACCGGCCGGCCTCTTCTTCGAGACGGCTCTTCAGCCGGTCCAGATTGGCGATGAACTGATCTCCCGGCGGCTGCGGCCAGCCTTGCGGTTCCAGGCCGCCGATGGCGGCGGTGGCATCGAATACCTGACCGTCCCGGACCAGTCCCAAGCGATCGTCGTCGTATCGGCAAATTTTCATGCGAGTTTTCCCGGCAATCCCCGTTTTCGGCGCGCTTTCACGGCCGTTGTTGCTGTTCGGACATTTACAAGTTAACGCCTCGCAAATCGAGTTCTGAATGATAAACTGTCCGAATATTCCCAAAATACCGGGAATCGAGGAGGCGAACATGCAAATTCAGAAACTTCATCATGTGGTCTACCGGTGCAAGGACGCGAAGGAGACCGCGAAGTTCTACACCGAATTGCTCGATCTCGATTTCGCCATGGCGGTATCCGAGACCAATGTGCCCTCGACCGGCGAGTCCTGTCCTTATATCCACATCTTCTTTGAGATGGCCGACGGCTCCTCGGTCGCGTTCTTCGAACTCCCCGAAGAGCCGGAGATGCAGATGGATTCGAATACGCCGGAATGGGTGCAGCATCTGGCCCTCGAAGTCAGCGATATGGACGAGTTGAATGCGGCCAAAGAGCGCCTGGAAAACGCCGGCGTCGAGGTGGTCGGCCCCACCGATCATTCCTTCTGCAAGTCCATCTACTTCTTTGATCCCAACGGCCACCGGCTGGAACTGACCATCCGCACGGAAACACCGGAGATGATGCAAAATCTCCGCGACACCGCGAGGCCGATGCTTGAAGAATGGGATCAGACCAAGTCGGTCTCCGACAAAGCGGCTTGGGTGCATGGGAACGCCGGCGCCGGCTGATAGACCGGCCTCGTTCGGCAGGCGCGGATCGTCCCCATGAACGGCGAGCTGCTCGTTCTGAGCGTCCGGCAGGGCGGCCACATGGAAAGCCAGTCGGGGCTCCAGATGAACGCGCCGAAGATTTTCGGCCGGCTGGTCGCCGACGGGTGTGATCCGAAGACCGCGTTCGTGGTCATTCATCCCACCAGCAACTTTATGGCGCACTATATGTTTGATCCGCTGCAAAGGCGGGGCCGCGCGCTGCTGGGCCTCAACACCCGCTTTGTCGCCAACGACACAATGCTGCTGATGGAGCGGGCGATCCAGGATTTGGGCGCCGGTATCCGGGAACTGCGCGACCGCGGCTACGACAAGATCATTCTGCTGGGCAATTCGGGCGGCGGGGCGTTGGCCGCCATGTATCAGGACCAAGCGGAAAATCTAACCATCGAGTCCACTCCCGACAGGCGCGCCATCGAAATTGCGCCGGAAGATTTACCGCCCATTGATGGGATTGCGCTGCTCTGCGCCCACCCCGGCCGGGCGATCACGCTCAGGGAATGGATCGACGCGGCGGTTTCGGACGAGGCGGATTTGCTGGGCACCGACGCAGGCTTGGATATGTACAACCCGGACAACGGTCCGCCCTATGATGCCGATTGGCTGGCAAGGTACCGGGTTGCTCAGCAGGCGCGCTGCGACCGCCTGACCGATTGGGTCCTGGCGCGGCTGGACGAACTGGACCAGGGCGGCGATGCCCATCCGGCCCGCGATCAGGCATTCGTCGTCAACCGGACCATGGCCGACCCCCGGTTCCTCGATTTGTCCCTCGACGCCAACGACCGGGAGGCGGGCACCCTCTGGGGCGACGCCAGGACGGTCAACTACGCCGCCAACAATCTGGGCCGGTTCACGACGCTGCGGTCGTTCCTCAGCCAATGGTCGCCCCGGACCTCGCGGGCCGACGGCCCCGATTGCCTGAGCCGCACCTCGGTCCCGGTGCTCAATGTGGAGTATTCCGCCGACAATGCCGTATTTCCGAGCCAGGTGCGGGCCTGGGCGGCGGCGGCCGAAGGACGGGTGACCGACCACGTGCTCAAGGGCGCGCCGCACTATCTCCATGCCCATCCCCATTTGATCGAGGAAGTGGCGGATGTGCTGGTGCAATGGGCCGACGCTCTATAACATTTTTCGAAATCACCTGATCCGGGGGAGAGGTCATGACCCAGGCCGTGCGCGACGGCTACGCCGAACAATTTTATCCACGGACCGAGGAACTGGGTCCCGACGAAATGCGGATCACCGCGCTGGGGACCGGCCGGCCGTTCCTCCGCCGCTCTCAGGCCAATGCCTCCTGGCTGATCGAACTCGGCAACGGCGACAAATTCGTTTTCGATTTCGGCTACGGCTCGCAGATGAACTTTACCGCCCTGGAAATTCCTTATCAGCGCATCACCGCCTGGTTCGCGACCCACCTGCATACGGATCATGTGGGAGACTTCGGTCAGGTCTGGGTCGGCAGCTGGGCCGGCGGGCGGCTGAAGCCGCTGGAGGTCTACGGACCGTCCAGCAACAAACCGGAGTACGGCTTTGCCCATTTCATCAAGCACCAGATGGAATCCTATCGTTGGGACACGGACAGCCGGGTGAGCGCGCTGCCGGCCATCGGCGCCGAGGTGAATTGCCACGAATTCGATTATTCCAAGGTTCACGTGGTTTATGACGAGAACGATGTGAAGATCACCTGCTTTCCGGCGGTCCACATCTATGACGGCCCGGTGAGCCTGAAGCTGGAGTGGAAAGGCCGCTCCTTCGTCTATTCCGGCGACACCACGCCCAGCGAATTCATGGTCGAGAACGCCAAGGGCGTCGAGGTGCTGGTCCACGAGACCTTCAACACCGTCGATCAGCTGATGGTCCGGTCGGGCTATGACGAGCGCACCGCCAAGGCCATCGGCACCATAATCCATTCGGATCCCGCCGAAGCCGCTTACGTCGTCAACCGGTGCAATCCCAAGCTCTTCGTCGCCTTCCATTTCTTCAACGATTTCGACACGGTGGGCGAAATGGAGACGGCGATCCGCGAACACTGGAAGGGCCGCCTCGCCATGGCCACGGACTTCATGGTGGTCAATGTGACCGACGAGCACATTGTCGTCCGCGAGGCCGTCGTGTCCGATCACGTCTGGCCGGCCAAGGACGAGCACGAGGGCTTTGGCGATGCGCCCCGCAAGGAGCGGATGCCCATGTCCGAGTGGCTCCGCGAACGGCAGGTCTTCCCGAAGTTCTGAGGCGGGATTGAACATTCCGTCCCGAATCCGCGCGCCGCTGGACGCGGTTGCCAACTTGGCCGTGTGGCCGTATTTCCTGCTGGTGCTGGCCCATGTCGGGTTCGGGTCCAACCAGATCATGGGCAAGATGGTGGAGGGGCACGTGCCGCCGGTCGGATTGTCCTTCTGGCGCTGGGTGTTTGCCGTCGCCCTGATCCTTCCCTTCGTATGGGGCGATTTTCTCAAAAGCTTTTCCGTCGTCCGGCGGCACTGGAAGGTACTGGCGCTGCTTGCATTCAGCCTGGTGATGCTCGGCAACACGACGATCTACATCGCGCTGAATTTCACCACCGCCATCAATGCCGGGATCATTCCCGTCGCCCAGCCGGCCGTGACCTTTTTGCTCTCCTGGCTGCTGTTTCGCGACCGGCTGACCCCGGGTCAGGCGTTGGGGGCGGCGATCGCGGTCGCCGGCGTCCTGACCGTGCTGACGAAGGGGGAGCTGGGGTCGCTGTCGGAGCTGAGATTCAACACCGGAGATTTGTGGCTGCTGGTCTCGATCACCGGATTTTCGCTTTACGCGGTCGTGCTCAGAAAAGCGCCCAAGGATCTGTCCTTCATGGTGCAGCTTGTATGGATCGAGATATTCGGCGTGCTGTGGCTGCTGCCGGTTTACATCTGGGAAACCGCCACCATTCAGCCCATGACCCTCGACGGCGTGACCGTCGCGGCGGTCGCCTGGGCGACGCTGGTGGTGGCGATTTTCTCCATGGTGCTGTGGACCGCCGGGGTGAAGGCGGTCGGCGCCAATAAATCGAGCGTCTTCGTTTACTGCCGGCTGTTTTTCATCACGGTGGCGGCGCTTTGGCTGCTTGGCGAGACGGTCGAGGTTTATCATTTCGTCGCGTTCGCGGTGATTCTGGTGGGGCTGTGGCTGGTCAGCCGCGCCAACGTCGAGGTCCCGGGATGAGCCGGTCCGGTCCGTTCCTCGGCATCTTTCTGATGATGGCGGCGATGACCCTGTTTCCCGTCAAGGACGGGTTCGCCAAGCTGTTGGGCGATACCTATTTCCCGGTCGGCCTCGCCTGGCTGCAGTACGCCTTCATGTGGCTGGCGTTGGCGCCGGTGGTCGCCAAAACGTACGGCGCGGCCGCGTTGATCCCCAGGCCGTTTCCCATGCAGGCATTGCGGGGATGCCTGATCCTCGGCGCGGTTTGCCTGTTTTACTGGGCGTTGAACTTCATTCCGCTGGCCGACACCACGGCGATGACGTTCGTCGGACCGTTGGTCACGACCGCAATTTCGCCGCTCTTCTTGGGCGAGAAGGTCGGCATCCGGCGCTGGATGGCGGTATTGGCCGGTTTCGCCGGCGTGCTGATTATCCTCCGGCCGGATTTCGGCGGCGAGCGGATCGGCTACGTCATCGGGCTGGCGGCGGGGATTTGTGTCGGCCTCTTCTACGCCGCCAACCGCAAGCTGGCGAGCGCCGACCCGCCGCTGGGCTCGGCTCTCCACTCGGCATTGTTCGGCGCTATTCTGCCGATCCCGCTGCTGCCCTGGATTTGGGTGCCCCTGCAATTGGAGGATGCGGGCTTCCTGGGCGGATTCGTTGTCCTCGGCCTGGTCGGCCAGATGATGCTGGTCAACGCCTTCAGATATGGACAGGCTTCGCTGGTATCGCCGTTCCTCTACTGGGGCATCGTCTCATCGACCGTGTTCGGCTGGTTCGTTTTTGGCGATTTTCCCGACCTGTTTACCTGGATCGGCGCGGCCATCCTGATCCTCGCCGGGATCTACATCATGGCCCGGGAGGCCCGCGCCGCCCAGGCCGCGGCGTCGGGGTAGTTTAGTTCATATCCAGTCCAATTGGAGAATTCCAGGAACCAAACATCACAGAATTTGAGCCGGACACATTGTGCAACAGACGGCGGGAACCTATGGGGTGCGATTGCCTATCCATCCGGCTCGAACACGAGTGCGGGCACGACCACCTCCCAGGCGTCGCATTTGATGATGTCGTGCCAATCCGGGTCCGAGGCCTCGCGGCGCCAGTCGACCACGGCGAACACTTCCGCCGACCGGCAGTGCATCCCCGATGGCGGCCTGAAGGACTTGGCGAGACGCGCCACGGTCCGGGCATCCCTGTCCAGCAACTTCCATCGTCCTTCTTCGCCAACCCGCACCGTCAGGGGATCGCCGACCGACAATGCCGCGATGGCGCCATGAATCGGATCGCCGGGACGGCGGCGTCCGGCGAAGCCCAGATCGACCTCCTGAAGGGTGAGCCGGACATGCCGGAATTTCACGGCCTCGGAGCACGGTGGAAGCTCGGCCGCCTTCCGCCGGATCGTGGCGGGATGGACAACCAGTTCGGCATGGAAGCCCCGGGAGCCGTCGAGCCTCGCCAGCGTCAGCGTCTGCCGCGCCCGTGTCATGGCCACATAGTAAAGCCGTCGCGGCGCGTCGGGATCCTCGTTGTTGCCGACACGGTCCCAGCCGCCGTCGAGCACAGCCACATGGTCGAACTCCAGTCCCTTTGCGCGATGGGCGGTGAGCAGCAACAGTCCCCGCTGGCGGCGGCGGATGTCCCGGCCCCACTCCGCCAGCCACTCGATGAAGTGGTCCACCGGGGTGTCGCCGCCGTCGGTTTCCAACATATGCTCCTCGATGGCCTGGCGAAGCAGGTCGTGCCAGGGATCGGCGGGACGCGCCTCCGTCCAACCGTGCAGGGCCTTCCCGTCGACGATCCGCGGTTTGCGCCGACGGAGCCATTGAACGAACGCCCGGGTTTCCCGCAGGTGCCAGAAATTGGGAATGTCCTCGCTCGCCACCTGCACCCGGATTCGCCCCGCCATTTGGTGGGCCTCGCAGAATGACCGGACCGCGACTAGATACTCCCACTCGCGCGCGATCACCGCGCACCGCGACCAGTCCCAATCCGGCGCAAGCTCCGAGAGACGCAACAGCTCCGCCATCACGGCGCGCGCCTGGTGGACCGGATCGCTGCCGCCCGGCAGTATCTGCACCTTCCCGTGCGAGACGATATCGCGCGACGACCATTCACCACCCGGCGCATCCTTTTCGCGGGCGCGGTCGACCCGGATGGGATGCTCCGCCTTCATGCGGCTCCGCGCGGGCTCGATCACCGCGTTGGCCGCAGCCACGATATTGGCTGTCGAGCGGTAGTTGGCGGTTAGGGAGACGGGTTTCGGCCCGTAGTCTGTCTCAAAGCGCCGGATGAACTCCACCGATGCACCGTTGAAGGCATAGATGTTCTGATCGTCGTCGCCGACCGCGAACAGGGTGAGCCTGCCCGCGTCGTCTTCCAGGGTCCGGCCTGCCATCGCCGAGATCAGTTCGTACTGTTCGGGACCGATATCTTGGTATTCGTCCACGAGAATCCACCGGAAGCCCGCGAGCAGGCGCTCGCGGCGCTCATCCGCTTCATCCGGCAATAATTCTTCGCCCTTGAGCAGCGCGATCGCGCGGCGCATCACATCCCGGAACGTCTCGTCGTCCGGGCGCTCCGACCGGCCGGCAAAGCTCTCGCCTGCGAGCCGCATGGCGAGCGCGTGGCAGGTGAGGACTGTCACGCCGCGCGCGTCGTCGCCGATCATTTCCACGAGCCGGCGGCGGATATCGACGGCGGCGTGACGGTTGTAAGCGAGGGCAAGAATGCTCCGGGCATTCTCCCGCCTGACGCGGATAAGCCAAGCGATGCGGTGGACCAGCACGCGCGTCTTGCCCGACCCGGGGCCCGCAAGCACCAGCACGTTGATCCGTTCCCGCACGTCCGCAACGATGCGCTGCTGGACCGGATTCTTCAGGCTTTCGACAATGGCGCGCCAAGATGCCGGTGTCGTCTGCCGGCCGATCTCCCGGTCCCGACCTGGCATCCACCGCGACAGAAACCCATCTTCCCCGAGCGCAAAATAGTCCATCGCCAGACGCAACGCATCGCTCATCGTGGCAAGGCCACGCTCAGCGAACTCCACCATGACGTGGATCTGCATTACCTGGCCCTTGTAGTGAAGCGCCAGGGGCTCGAAGTCCGTGCCGGAGAACCCGCGCCTGTCGCGCTGTTCCAGCCGGATCGTCATGGCCGGGCGGAACACCGCCAGCCCCTTGTTGAGGCGGAGCACTTCCTGCTCGTGGAGCCAGAGCAGGGCCCGGTCCAGCAGTTTGTCTGTAAGCGGTTAAAGCACGGCGTTCCGTATTTGTATTGATCTGTCCCGCCCTCGCGCGAGAGGATTTTCCGATCCATTGAGCATGATCGGAGGGTTTTCGATGTCGAACGATGTTTTGGCGGGA
>LXNI01001710.1_pt1 | contig 17643 bp, 16 predicted proteins | sample 809091 | NCBI WGS metagenome assembly LXNI01 (sample SAMN04870527, study PRJNA318959) | sponge metagenome | biome: 01000161; feature: marine sponge reef; material: water | host: Sarcotragus foetidus | place: Greece: Milos, Mediterranean Sea | collected 2013-05-29 | depth 5-7 m | reverse complement strand
ATAGGCCCCCAGACCCGCCGCGAGCGGGTCCCGAACCCCAACCCCCGCCGCCCATAACCAGAGAAAACCGACCGAACTCATCAAACCGGCCGCGCGTGGCGAGTTTTTCAGCAGCCTGCTAGGTAGTGTGGCGGCGACGGGGACGGCGCGGCAAGGTCCCTCGCCCCCTTTGAGGGGGAGAGGGATGCGGAGGCTTGGCGAGCCTGCGAGCCATAGCCGTAGCCGGGTGAGGGGGCGCAAAAAGGAAAATCCCCCAATCGGGTACAGACCCTGGACCGCCCCTGTTCATCGCGTCCTTACCCGGCGAAGTTCGGGTAATCCGGAATGCTGCGGTCTCTCTGGGTGCCCCGGGGCATAGCCGGGGCATGACGACTGCCGGAATTAACCGTCCAGTTCCTGCTCGACGAGATCGGACAGGGCCTCGGCATCGACGATGGTCACCCGGTTGCGGCTAAGTTCGACCCAGCCCCGGCGGCGCCAGTTCTGGAGGTGCTTGTTGACCGCTTCGCGGGACGAATCCATGAGCTGACCCAGTTCCTGCTGAGAGATCTTGAGTTCCACATTGTCGAAATCGATCTCTTCCATATCGCCGTCGGGGTCGCCCAGATAGCCGGACATGCCCAATAGCCGCTTGGCCAAGCGCGCCGGCAGGGCGAGAAAAGCCGAATCCTCGACCAATTCGCTGGTCGCCCGCACCCGCTGGCAGAGCATCTCCAACAGGTGAGTCGCGAGGCGGGGTTCGCTCTCCATATAGCGGGTGAAGTCCCGGCGCCGGATGCGCATGAGTTCCGAATTCACCGCCGCCACCGCGTCCGCCGTCCGGGGCTGACCATCGAGGAGCGCAATTTCGCCGAATACCTGTCCGGCCTCGATGGTGTTGAGCACCACTTCCTTGCCGCTTGGCGCGCCGGCGCTGATCCGGATACGCCCGGACATCACGCCGTAAAGCGCGTCCCCGGGATCTCCCTTGGAAAACAGGATCTGACCGGCGGCCAACTCCCGGGTCACCGCCAAATCGGCGATGTTGTCGATGACCTCCTCCGCCAGGTCGCGGAACAAGGAATTGGTGGTCAGCAGTTCGCGAATGCCGGCGCTCGACATTGCTTTTGATCCTCTCCCCGCGCCCCTTTCACCGGCCCGGTTTCATTACGAAAATGTCATCTTGAGTGTGAACGGGATAACGGAATTCGGGCCGCCGCCAAGATACGATCTTGGATAGTTGGAGCAAAGCGTTTTACCTCGCGCAGGGAGCCTGAAACATGGGCGATCTCGTTTGCGGCTACGGACACCGCCCCGGGCGCGGCTCCATCCGTTCGACGATAAAGCGGATGGTTTTGGAGACAAAAACCACGCTGCGCCTGTTTTTCGACCGCCGGCGCCGCGCAAGGTGTAAAGATCTGCGTGACCGGTCCATCCGCGGGATGAGCATGAAGGCGCTCGGCGATATCGGTCTCGGCCGGGTCTATGACCGTACCTTCCGGGTCCCGGAATAGAGCCGGATCAGGAATTGAAATACCCCGAGTGACGCCCGGCGGCGACCCCCCTCCCAGCCCCCGCCGCCGGGCTCACAACCCTCCCCCGGAGACGGCCGTGCCGCAGTTGTCCGGCCAACCGATGAGCGCCATCAAATTGATTCAATTTGGCCGGAAACTGCTCTAGTCTATGTGGGTTATTGGGGAGAGAACCATGTCCGCAGAGCTCTGGCCGGTCACCGGGGAATTCGCCGCCGAAATCGGTGACGTCGATCTGTCCAAACCGCTTGACGATGCGGATTGGCGGCTCATCGAGGATGCCTATAACCGTTACAGCGTACTGGTCTTTCCCGACCAGCACCTCGGCCACGGCGATCACGCGAAATTCGCGGCGCGGTTCGGGCCCGTCGCCCAAACCATCGATGTGGACTGGGAAGACGTGGAACTTCGGCTTCCGCCCGATATCTCGGACGTCTCCAACCTGGGACCGGACGGCAGGGTCATGGCGCCCGGCGACCGGAAGATGGAAATTCTGAGCGGCAACCGCCTATGGCACACGGACAGCTCGTTCTTGACCACGCCCGCGAATGCATCGCTGCTTTACATGCCCGCCATTCCGCCGGTCGGCGGCTTCACGGAATTCGCCGACATGCGCGCCGCCTGGGACGCACTCGATGAAGAGCTAAAGGCGAAAGTCGAGGGACGGATCGCCATGCATTCCATCGCCACCTCGCGCAAGAAGATGGGGGTCGAACTGACCGAGGCCGAACTCGACGTCTTCCAGGCCGCGCCCCAGGCAATGGTCCGGACCCATCGGATGAGCGACAGAAAGTCTCTCTACATCGCCGCCCATGTCGGCGACATCGTCGGCATGGACCGGACGGAGGCCGAACGGCTTCTCGAGACGCTGATGGCTCATGCAACCCAGCGGCAATTCGTCTACGCCCACCGTTGGCGCCCCTACGACCTTGTGGTCTGGGACAACAAATGCACCCTCCATCGCGGCCGGCCGTTTGACGAAGGCCGCTGGCCGCGGGACGCACAACGGGCGACGGTCAACGATGTCGGGCCCACTTGCGAGCAGGAAGGTCTGACCTATCCGGCGGAAGCGGCGCAGTAATCGCGGCTACCCGCAACCGATATCCGCCTTCACCACCTGATGGAGTGTGGTTCCCGATGAACCGCCCTGGCGAATCCCGCCGCCGGGAAGATGAATCCAATCACCGAACGAGGCCATGCCGACCACCCCGTGGATTGGGATCGGCATGGGCGGAAGCTGGGTCCATTTGCCGGTTTTCGGGTTGTAGACGTCGTGCTCGGTATGGACGCCGTCTTGGTTGGTGCCTTCGAGCCCCTCACCGCCGAAAACGTGCAGGCAGCCCTTGTGCACAATGCCGTTGAGCCCGCTGCGGGGTTCCAGGAGCGGGGCCTTTCGCTCCCACTTGCCGGTCTCGGGATCAAAGGCCTCGACCGCGTCGATTTGCAGGCTCCGGAAGCCGCCCCCTTCCCGGCCGCCGGCGACGAAGATCTTTCCGTCGAGGGCAACGGCGACCATGTGGTTCCGCTGGGTCGGCAGGTCGGGCAGGGTCTCCCAGCTGTCGGTCTTGGGATCATAGACCGCGAAATCGGATCCTCTGGGCGGCCGTCCGCCGGCCACATAGATCTTGCCATCCAGGACCGCGGCCATGCCCGCCGAGCGGGAGGTCGGCATCTTGGCCCGCCCGAGCCAGCGGTCATCGGCGACATCGTAGACCAGATTGGTGTTTACGTAACCGGGCGCGCGGCCCCGGCCGCCTGCCGTCAGTTGCCCGCCGATAACATAAAGCCTCCCGTCGACGACGGCCGTCATGGCGTGGTTGATCGGTTGGGGCAGCCGGGCGACGAACGACCACTTGTCCGTCTTTGAATCATAGACCTGTACCGTATCGACGGTTATCCGGGTCGACGGATAGCCGCCGATGACGAACAACTTGTCGCCCATTTGGGTCACCGCGGTTTCGGAATTGGGTTCAAGCAGCGGCGCGCGCTTTTCCCAGGTGGTCTGTGCATTCGCAACGGCAGGCCAAAGGACGGCCGCGGCGACAATTAGTTTCCAGGACGTTTTCATCGGATCCCCCTCCGGTATTTATCCTTACCCCGTAACGGGCGGCGATGGACGTTCCGTCTCGTCCGCCGACTTCTCGTCGCTGGCCGCCTTCGGCGTGTAGCCGCAACTCAAGCCCCCGTCGATGACCACCTCCGAGCCGGTCATCATGGCGGATTCGTCCGACGCCAAGAAGACAATCGCGTAGGTCACATCCCGCGGCTGGCAGATCCGGCCGAGCGGAACCAGGTCGTGAAGCCGCCGCAGGTCCGCTTCATCCTTCAGGAACTGCTCAATCAGCGGTGTTTCGATGAAGGTCGGGTGGATGGAGTTGGCCCGGATGTCGTACCCCTTCTGGGCGCAGTCCAGGGCCACGCACTTGGTCATGTAGGCGACACCCGCCTTGGTGGTGCCGTAACCAATGGTGTTGGGATTTCCCATCTTGCCGGCGACCGAGGAGATATTGACGATCGACGCCCGGCCGGTCTCGGCCATCAGCGGCAGCGCCGCTTGGCAGCCGAGAAATACACTGGAAACATTGACGTCGAGCAAGGTCTTGAAGTTCTCCTCGGTCATCGTTTCCGTATTGCCGTGAATGCTGATGCCGGCGTTGTTGACCAGGATGTTGAGCCCGCCGAAGGCGTCTTTGGTATCGCCAAGCACCCGGCTCCAGGCGGCGCCGTCGGTAACGTCGTGCCGCAGGGCGATGGCCGCCCCCTGATAGGATGCATTGATGCCGTTGGCCGTCGCCTCCGCGGTCGCCGGGTTGATGTCGGTGACCGCGACCCGGGCGCCCTCCTCCGCCAGATGTTCGGCTGTCGCCTTGCCGAGACCCGATCCGCCACCCGACACCAGGGCAAGCTTGCCCTCCAAACGTCCGCTCATTGTTTCCTGACCCCACGCTGAAAAGTTTCTCCACGAGATTAGAGCATTTCCGCCGCTTTAACAGGGCGCGGATACCGGCCACCGGGGCCGCGGCGCGCCGTGATCGCCGCCTGCTCGACATGAACAAGGAGCTGCCCCGGTTTTCCGGCCGGGACGACCCGGTCCGGGCGCAAAAAGGCCGGCTTCCCCCCCGAGAAGCCGGCCTTCCTAGGCCGCGGGGACTACTTCTTCGTAGCTGAGTAGAACCGCGCCTTAAGGTGGTTCACGACGTCGGGCTTGGCTTGCCGGATGCTGTCGAACACCCCTGCCGCCTGTTCGCCCGAATACACGATCCACTGGGTACCGAAGCGCTTCTTGAACTCGGCCTTGAACGCGGGATCGTTCTGCGCCTTCATGAACCCTTCGCGGAGCGCCGCAACGGCCTCCTTATTGGCGCCGGGAGCCGCCACCGCCATGCGGACGGCCGCCGAGCGGACCCACTTCACCGCGTCCCACTTCACACCCGAGGGCGCCTTACCGTGGATCTGTTTGTAGAGACCCGCCAATGACGGCATGTCCGGGAATTCGGGATCGTTGTCGATCACCTGGCCGTCAGGGGTCAGGGTCGGCAGGTAAAAGAGACCCATGGCCTCGCCCTTGCTGACCATGATCGGCTGATAGCGCGCCCGGAAACCGGCAATGCCGACATTCGCCATTTGCGCTTCTTTCGACTGGATGGCGGTGAACATCTTGGCCGCGCCCCGGTAACAGCAGATGACCCGCGGCTCAACGCCAAGCAGGTCAAGCGCGGCCAAACCGGCAACGTCGAGGGACGTGGTCCGTCCGCGGATCGCCATCTTGATCCCGCCCGCCTTCATGATATCGGCCGGCGATTTGAGTCCGGGCCCGGCGTCCGTCCGGGCCATGGTAAGGTGTTTGTCGTAGACCAGCCCAAGATGAGCGAATTCACCGTGCTTCGCACGCGCGCCCGTGGCGCCCATCACCTCTTCGGAGATCTTCGACGGCGAGAAGAGGATGGTCGAGGCGTCCTTCGGTCCCTTCTCAAAGAGGAAGTTGACCGCCTTGGAGCCGGCCGCGCCCGGCATGTTCTTGACCACAAAGGTCGGGGTGCCCGGCGTATGTTTGGACCAGTACGGGGCGAAGGACCGGACCACCAAGGTGGCGCTGGATCCCGGCGGGAACCCGACCAGGATGGAAACCGTTTTCCCGTCGAAATAAGCAGCCTGGGATTTGACCGGGACTGCGATAACTGCGCCCGCCACCATCGCGGTGGCGGCCACGGTCGCCAAGAACTTGAATTTCATGTAATTGCTCCCTGCACAAAATTGGTTTTCGCCCGTCGGGGCATCAATATCTGATCATGATCATTTTTTCGCTGGCGATAGTCAACAGGCCGGCCGAGGATCGCCGTCAAAAAAATTTGGCGCCAGGTGCATGGTTTCGCGGCGCGGCCGCATAAACTGTCCGAACCCGATCAGGCCGAAAAGATTTGTGGCCAGTGGTTGCCGGGAGAGGCCGGCGCCGGCGGCATGTTCACCCGGGCGCGGATCAATATTCCCGCGGCACATATCCGGAATTTGGCGGCAATGGCCGCGCGGGACGAATTTCCGGCTTCGCAGTCTTTCAGGCCGTGGCGAAATGGGCCTCGGTGCCGTGACCGGGGAAACCGCCGCGGATGACACCGGCACTGACATCGCCGAAGAACGGCGCGAAGCCCCGCGATAGCGGCCGGCTGTTGGGGATCGAGAGCCACAGCCGCAATAAATGACGTTTCCTTTCGGGTTCGTCGAAATCCTCGAACTCGGTCCGCATGTGATAAGTCAGGTGGTTGTTGAGGAACTGAATGTCCCCGGCCTCGAACATCATTTCGAGATAAAATTCAGGCCGGTTGTTGAGTTCCTCCACGTAGTCGAGGGCCTCGATTTGCGCAGCAGTCGGCGGCGGCGTCGTGCCGGACCGGGTCGCCGATCGGATGTGGGTCGGCGTGTACCGGCTGGCGAAGTACCCGTCTTCTTCCGCGAAAATAGGCTGGGTGTAGTATGGCTCCTGTCCGGGCAGTTCGTTTCCCTGGCGGCTCCACCAATAGTTCCCATAGAGCGCTTCCAGCAGGTCGGGCCGGGTGCGCAATATCTCGTTGTGGATCGCGGCGGCCGAGACGATCCGGCTGATGCCCCCCGATTTGGCGGGATGCAGGCAAAAAAGCGCCGTCACGTCGGCCGCATCGGTGTGGAACGTCAGCTCTCCACTCGAGGTGTAGCCCCGGAACTCCGGCCCGTCCCTGGGCGTACCGATATCCCTGACATCGCCCAGCAAATCGCCCCGCTTGGACTGGGAGACCGCCCAGCCCACATGGAGGCCGATCCCCCAATAGACCGTCCGGAGTTCGTCCTTGGAATAATTGGCAACCGGGAAGCCCCTGTACAGTTGTGCGCCCGTGCCCTCCTCCAGTTCGCGCCGCATCTCGGCCAGGTCCCCGGAGAGGGTCGGCAGGGGAAAATCCGCCACCGTCATTTCCGGCAGGCCAATGCCCTTTTCCCTGGTCACGCCAAGCGCCGCGTCGATCTCGGCGACGTGGGTCTCGGTCATGTGCCGCAGCCAACCCCTGCCGTTCGGCAGGTCCGGGCCGCGCCAGACCAATGGTCCTGTGAGCTCCCGATGCATGACCTCAGTGTCTCAGATTAAACCGGTGGGACTCAAGCGGCTCACGCCGCCCGGGCGCAACGAACCCGGAATTGTTCGCGGACGAAGCGCCCCCCCTGAAGCCGGTGTCCGGGAGTTCGACGATCCGTTCCAAAATTGGTTCCGTTCAGGCGGGCTTATGCGGGCTTGCGCCCGCTGCCGAGGCGATCGGTGGATAACACCTCATAGTGATCGCCCTTTTTGTACGGCTCAAAGGCCTCGGCTATGCGGCGGTGAAGTTCTTCCAAACCGTCCGGAGTAAGGTCTTCAAGCCGTTGGCCGTATTGGCGCTCCAGGAGACGTTGCCAGAACCGCCCGGCGGGCCGCGCCTGCATCTCCTCCAAGGGGGTTTCCGCTACATTCTCCAGCCCGGCCGCGGTTAGCAACGCGTTGAGTTCGCCCCCGCCCGAGTATCGGGACCGGCGATTTGGCCCGGGCGGCTCCGCCTCACCGAAATAGGCGAATACCGTCCTTCGGAGGACGCGGTAAAGATCGTTGGCCTCGGCGGGCCCGTGGACCATGTAGACGGCGCGCTTGCCCGGTTTCAGGACCCGCGCGGCCTCGCGCACCGCGGGCTCGCCATCGTCCGGGAACATGATGCCGAAGCGGCAGGTCACGGCGTCAAACGAGTTGTCCTCGAATGGCAGCGCCATCATGTCGCCGATTTCAAATTTCATGTTGGCGAGTTCGAGATTGGCGGCACGGTCACGGGCGCCTTGCAGCATCTCCGGGTTGAGGTCATAGGCGGTGACGGACCCTTCCGGTCCGACATGCAATGCGATGGAGATGCAGGGTTCGCCCGTGCCCGAACAAATATCGAGAACGTTGTCTCCGGGCTGAATTCCGGCGGCGGCGACAATCTCCTGATTGCCGCCATCCATATCGGATTTGCCCTCGGGCGAGGTCCTGGACCAATAGGCGCCGCGCTCGGCCCAGGAAACGGAGGGTTGGTGTTCTTGTTCCGTCATGTCCCCGACTGTCTATCGAATTGAAACGGGCTTTTCCAGATTAACCCGCCCAAAATTCGGAACAATCCCGCGCCGCGAACTCATTGCCTTCGGCGCCGGCGGCCTTCGCCGGCTCCACAACGGGTTCTGAACGCGGCCGCGAGCGTGTAGTCTGTCCGGCCATGTCCCGATTCCGCAAAATCCCCAATCATTTGCAAATGGCCGCCCATGCTTGAACAGGTTTCGGCGTTCGGAGACTTCGTTTCGAATTATCCGCTGGTGATCATCCTCGCGGCGACGCTGATCATCTTCGGGCTGAGGCTATTGGGGGTCGGCAAGCGGGCCATCACCTGGATCGGCGCCGCGCTACTGGTGGCCGTGGCGATCATCATCGCCGACAGTATCCCGGATTGAAATTGACCTAGATTTGGCCCGCCCGCGCGTTGGTGAGCGTCCGGAGCCGATCGCCAACCAGATTAAAGCTGAGGATGGTGAAGAACATCGCCGCGGCCGGCACGAAGGTTACGTGCGGCGCGAACGAAAGCTCGGAATAACCCTCCGAAATCATCTTGCCCCAGGTTGGATTGGGGGGCGGCAGGCCGACGCCCAGAAAGGACAGAATTCCTTCGATCACTATGACGCGGGACATGCCGATGACGGCCAACGCCAACACGGGGATAACGACGTTCGGCAACAGCTCCCTGATCATTATTCTCAGATGGGAGGCGCCCTGAGCCCGGGCGGCGATGACGAACTCCCGTTCGGCGTAGAGAATGGTATTGGCCCGGGCGACGCGCAAATCGGCAACCATCCCGAAAAAGCCCAACACCAAAATCATGTTCAGCAAAGTGGGCCCGAGAAAGAAGAGGATCGCGATAATCGCGATGATGTTCGGAAAGGCGAGAATGCTGTCGACGAAAATGCCGATGGCGCCGTCCACCTTGCCGCGGAAATAGCCCGCGGTGACACCAAATGTGAGGCCAAGCACCAGGCTGATGAGTGGGGCCGTATAGGCGATCTGTAGGGAAACCTGGGCCCCATGAACGATGCGCGCCAGCATGTCGCGCCCCACGGGATCGGTCCCCAGCAGATGACCGTCGCTCATCATCGGCTGGAACGTATTCTTCAGGTTGGTCTTGAGCGGATCCTGAAAACCCAGAAAATCGGCAAAGACAGCGCTGAAGGTCATCAGAAAAATCCAGCCGGCGGCGATCCAGAAGACCCAGCCGAGGCGCGACCAGTTCGACTTTTCGGCAGCTGACGTTTCGACCGTTGGGGCCGCCGCCGCCGGTAGCGCCTGATCGCTCATGATCCCGCCCCCGTCTGCCGGCCAACCCTGGGATCGATCACCGAATACAAAATATCCACCAGCAAGTTGATGCCAACGTAGGCCAGGGCAACCAGCGTTACCGCGCCCTGGAGCAGGACCGCATCCCGATTGTCGATGGCGTCGAGGATCAGTTTGCCCATGCCGGGCAGGGAGAATATCTGCTCGATAATGACCGTTCCGCTGAGCAGAAAGCCGAACTGAAGTCCCAGAATAGTCACCAGGGTAAAGGAGGACGGACGGAGCGCGTGGCGGAACAGAATATAGCTTGCTGGCATTCCCTTGGCCTTCGCCAAGGCAATGTAGTCTTCTTGGAGCGTCGCGATGAGGTCGACGCGGAGGACGCGCATGAGAACGGGTGCCTCCAACAGTCCGATCACCGTCGCCGGCATAATGTAGTGATATAGATTCTGGCCTAAGCCCTCCTGGATCGGAAAGTAGCCGCTGGCGGGCAAAATATTCCAGGCAACGGCAAAGACAAATACCAGCAAAATTGCCAACAGGAAGGGCGGCATGGCGACCAGCCCGAAGGCGATAACGCCAATCGCCCGATCCGCCGTCTTGTCGGCCTTCAAGGCCGAATAAACTCCTGCCGGGATGGCGATAAGAAGGGCCAGAATCTGAGATAGAACGAGAAGCTCAAGAGTGACGGGCAAGCGCTCCAACAGCAAATCCCACACCGGTGCAATCTGCACGTAGGATTCGCCGAAATCTCCCCGGATCACGCCGCCCAGCCAAGTGACGTAACGGACGATAATCGGGCGATCCAAACCCAATTCCTTGCGCAGTTCTTCGCGGGCTTCGAGAAAACCTTCCTGGTTATCCGTCGACTCCTCGGCGCCCCCCAAGATGGCGTCCGCGGCATCACCGGGCAGAATGTTCAGCAGGGCGAAACTCGCAAAGGTGACCAGGAAGAACACCGGAATCACCCGCAAAATTCTGTAGCGAAGGTAAGTCATCGCCGTATTTCTTAGTGGAGAAATAAACGAGGGCCTATCAAAAGATTTGATAGGCCCTCGATGCCACTATTTGTCCAACCAAACTCTCTGGTATTTGGGGAAGATAGAGAGTGGTTTGATCACGCCTTTTACGTGGGGTTGAAAGACGACGGTTACGCCTCTCTGTTCCCAAGGAAGGATACGCAACTGCTCGACCAGCAATCTTTGCAGATCGCACGAGGCCTTGTACCGGGCGTCCCGGCCCCGGGCATCCTTCACCTTGGCAAGGGCAGCGTCGATCTTGGGATCGTTGATGCCGTAGATGTTTGACTTGGACTTGGAATGAAAAGCGTTGCCAACGATGCTCGGATCATTGTTGGCGCCGTAATTGTTCCACCAGAAATCAAACTTTCCGGATGCCACGGCCCGTCCCCATTGCGGACCCCGCCCGCCGGGTTTTACGTCGACGTCAAAGCCGGCTTCCTTCCAATAAGCCTGATAGGCTTCTCCAACGCGAAGCAGATCGCGCAGGCCGACGATGTTGAGCGTCATCTTGACGGGCTTCCCGTAGTCCGCGAGCAAGGCCTTTGCCTTGGCTACGTCGTATTCGGGAAACTCGATGCCTTCGCAGTGCCAGGGATGTCCCTTCGCATACATATGCGTGGGCGCCTTCTCGGGCACCTTGGTGATCACGGCCCCCAATGGATCCCGGTCGATGGCGTGCACCAGCGCCTTGCGGACGCGGATGTCATCGAACGGCGGCTTGTTTTGTTTGAACGCAATGCCCAGGCCGGCAAAGAAGCTCGGCCCCGAGACGTGCCTCAGGCGTTTGTCCTTCTTGGCAACGATGGCCAGTGCCGGCGGGAGCCACAGGAAGTCCATCTGCCCGGCTTGAAGCGCTTGTAGGCGGCTCAGTTGCTGGTTGATGATGCTGAGGTGAATTTCATCAACATGCTGGTTGTCTTTGTCCCAGTAGTGCGGATTTTTCTCCAAGATGATGCTGCTGGCGCGGCGCCATGTTTTGAGCTTATACGGACCAGCGCCCACGCTGTTGTTGTTGAAGGTCTTCTTGTCCTTATTGGCCTCGAGATAGCTTTTCGGCCTGACCCACCAGACCAGATCGTTGAGGGTCATGATCGTCGGCCAGCCGGGACTTGCTTCGGAGAAGATGAAATCGATCTGGTACTTGCCGGCTGCTTCCACCCGGTCAAGCCTGGGGCCCAGCGTTCCCCGGAAACGGCCGCCGAACTTACTGTTCAGGAGGCGGCCAAAATGCGCCTCATAGTCATAAGCGGTCATTTCCTCGCCATTCGAGTACTTGACGCCCTGGCGGAGAGTGACCCGCCAGCGTTTGAAATCGTCCGACGGCTCGGCCTTTAGTCCGGTCCGGGGAACGATCTCGAACGTATCCGGATCCATATCGAACAGATTTTCGTGGATCGCCTGCATGACGAAGGCCCGTTGGCGTCCCGTCACCGGGATTTTTAAACTATCGAACCCGCCGATGTCGGCGAGAATGGCAATTCTCAACTTGCCGCCCTTCTTGGGCGTTTGGGCATCTGCGTCCCAAGCGCCAAAAGCGACCAGAGCCGCCGCCATGGCCGCGGTGGCCGCGGCGTTTCGCAATCGTCTAAATCCCATGGAAACCTCCTATTTCTCTACAAATTGGCTGGTGTTTATGAGCGTTGTCGTGGCGCGCCGTTGACCGGCGCCGTTTTGAGTTTCGTCTCTGCTTCTCATCCTGATCCTTCCCGGATCGCCCGTCTACGGCCTATTGAAGCCCGGTTGCAGCCCGAGCATCTGACGGCCGTAGGCGGTCATATTTATATCCCAATTGAGGAATATTTGCTGCGCACCGGCGTGAACGTCCCGGAACTTCCGCTGCAGATCGTTCGACAGGAACAGCCCGTTGGCGCCGGCGGCATAGAACAGCCGGTCGACGGCCCGGACCGCCAAGGCCGACACGAAGGACATGTCCCGGCGGTTTCGCTGGACGATGTCCGGATGCAGCGTCTCGCTGTCGCTCAACATATCCATGGACTCGCGGAGGTTTTGCAGGGTGACCGTCTTGGCCGCATGATGCTCGGCCGCCGATTCCGCGATCCGCAACTGCAAGCTCTGAAATTCGCCGATCTTCGCGCCGAACCGGCTGGAACGCTCCTTCATCTCCCCGACAAAGTCGTTGATGAAGCCCTGCGCGATCCCGACGCACACCGAGGACAGGCTGTAGGGCGTGGTGGTCAGCGGCGGCAGCTTATAGGTCGGATGGTCCGAAACATCGGCCTTGCGGCGCTCGCCGCCGGCGCCGTGACCAACCAATTGACGCTCGGCGGGGATGAACACGTCCTTAAACTCGACGCTCTTGCTGCCCGAGCCGGACAGCCCCATTACCTCCCAGCTATCCTCGAGAATCCTGCCTTCGGACCGCGGGACCAGGCACCTCACCCGCCCGCCGGTTTCCGGGTCGCTCCCGCCGCCCATCCACCAATCGACGTAGTCGCAGCCGCTCGAATAGTTGATTCGGGCATTGAAGAGATAACCGCCGTCGACCGGCTTCATAACACCCCTGGGGTCATTGCCGGTGGACAACAGGGCGTTCGGGTTCTCTCCCCAAACTATATCCAGGGTCTCCCTGGCGCTATTGGCGAGGGTGACATTGTGCTCGGCCAGCACCGCGAGGTTCCAAGCGGAGGATCCGCAGGCGCTGGCGACATCCATGATCGCCTCGCAGACGACATCGTAGCCTAGCTCGTAACCGCCATAGGCTTTGGGCTTGCCGATAACGAATAGGCCGTTGGCATGAAAGTCTTCGATGGTCTCGGGCGGCGCCTTCTTGAGCCGCTCGCATTCCTCCGCCCGTTCGCGCAATTGAGGCAGCAGCGCCTGAACGCGGGCTAGTACCTCGGCCGCGTCCGGTGTTTCCCGATCAAAGGCCTGAGCGTGGGCTTGGGCGTGAATATCCATGCGTCCTTGATCACCTTCACCATCCGGTCCCCCCGGAATCAGTCTCAAAAAAAGAGTGCCGCCGTACCCAAAACGGATACGGCGGCAAGGTGTCGCCTTAGGTTAAACCACAAAAAAATTCGCGCGACGGACGTACCGCGCTGCGTGTTGAAATCTCTCCGAGTGCCTGAATATCGGCCAATTCTTCTCCGCTCCCCAAACCGGATCGCCCGCCCGGACTTTTACCCGGCTGTTGCAGCAATCGAAGCCGGAGAAATCATAGCTCCCCGAGCCATGCCGTGAAGATACGATGTCTGCCGGGGGTATGCCTGACTGGCATATATTCCCGGACGTAATATACTGGGCGGAACGAAGGTGAGGGAGGAAGCCGGGGATGCTCAATCACCCCATGTCTCATTTGCAACTGAAGCAATTGCGCCAGCTGGTTGCGGTGGCCGAGAACGGCAGCATTCGCGCAGCCGCCAAGCAGCTGTCCATCGCCCAGCCGGCGCTCAGCCGGTCCATTCGGGCGATCGAGGACGACCTGCAGGTAAAGCTGATGGAACGGGGGCCCCGGGGCATCGTGCTGACAAAGTACGGTGAGACCCTCTGCAACTACGCCAAGATCATTGACGCCAACCTCCGGTTTGCCGCCGAGGAGTTCGATGACATCCGAGGTGCGCGGAGCGGCACGGTGCGGATGGGGATCGGCCCGCATGAGGGCTTTACCATCGCACACCTTGCCATCGACAAGATGTTCGAGCGGCGCCCAAATCTCGATGTGACGCTGATCGACGGCGACTTCGAGGCCCTGGCGGCCAGACTGCTCGCCGGCGAGATCGACTTTATCCTCGGGCCCGCGCCCCTCGAAGGTGTAACGCCCGGCCTGACCAGGGAAATTCTAGCCAATATCCGCCCCGTGGTGGTCGTCCGAAGCCGGCATCCCCTGGCCAAGAAAAAATCCATCGACATCAAGCAACTGGTCGATGTGGATTGGATCCTGCCGGCGGAAGGCGCCAATGCCCGCACCCGGCTCAACAATACTTTTTGGCGCCATGGCCTGGTGCCGCCCGACGGCCCCATCAGCGCCTATCCGTCGATGACCGCGGTGGCCTTGGTCAAGCAGCGGGACCTGGTCGCCATCCTGCCCCGCCAGTTGATCGACGAAGACCGTAAAGCCGGCCTGATCAAGGTGCTGCCGGTCGCCAGCGAGGATTTCCTGCTGCCTGTACGCCTCACGACCCGGGAGTTCGGCAAACTGTCGCCCGCCTGCCGGGAAATGATCGCGGAAATCAAAAACGTCTGCGAAGAAATTGGTGACCGGCTGTAGGGTCCGGACGCGATTGAGCCGCCATGGGAGTGTTGCGGCGATGAGGCATAAAATGATTGCGTCATGGCCGGCCTACGCCGTTCGAAAGTCGGCTTCGGCCGACTGAAGGCCGGGCCCACCGGACCCGCTTCGCCGGCCGGAGGACAAACCGCGACCCGGCCATCCTCGTGTACCGCCCACCGCGAGGCGTGGATCACCGGGTCAAGCCCGGTGATGACGACTTGCGGGTCAAGCCCGGTGATGACGACGTACGGGTCAAGCCCGGTGATGACGACTTGCGGGTGAGCGGGGAGAGGGAGTTTCGGCGGCTCCCCTCGCCCCCTTCCCGGGGGATAGGAGCGGGGCGGGAGGGCGCGAAAAGGAGAATCCCCTAATCGGGTCCGGACCGTAGCCGTGCGGGTTGGCGGTGCTACTTCCGGGGGCTGAGCGGCTCCAACCCGAGCTGGACCCGGCCGTAATCCGTGAGGTTAACATCCCAATTGAGGGCCAATTGCGCAGCCCCGGCGTGGGCGTCGCGGAAGCAGCGCTGCAAATCGTTGCTCTCGAACAGGGCCGCCGCGCCGGCCGCATGGAACAGCCGGTCCACCGCGTTCAGCGCCAGCCGGCAGGCGAACGCCATATCCCGCTTATTGCGGTTCATCAACCCCGGTCCAAGCTCGTCATGGTCTTCGAGCCACGCCTGGGACTCCCGGAGGTCATGCAGGACGACCCGCCTGGCCGCCTCCGCTTCCGCCGAGGATTCGGCGAGCCGCAATTGAAGGCTCTGAAAATCGGCGATCTTGTCCCCGAAGCGGGAAGACCGCTCGCTCATCCAGCCGGTGAACCGGTCGATGACGCCGAACGCCACACCGACCGGCACCGAGGCGAGATCGAAGGGAAACGCCGACCATTGGGGGAGCCGCCAAAGCCCGCCCTGATCGAAACGTCCGCCGGGGCCGAACGGGTAGGTCCGGTGCGCCGGCACGAAGGCGTTCCTGACCACCACGTCCTTGCTGCCGGTTCCGGCGAGCCCGGCGACATGCCAGTTGTCGTCGATCTCCCGGTCTTCGGCCCGGTACATGATGTGCCGGCGGGCCTTCATCGATCCCGTAATGTGCCAGGCGGCGTGATCGCAGCCGCTGGAGAAGCCGAACCGGCCGTTGAGCCGGAACCCGCCATCGGTTTCCTCGAGCACGCTTCCGGGGCTGTTGCCGGAGGAGATCAGGACATCCGGGCCGTCCCCCCAGACTTCGTCCTGCGCCTCGGCCGGATAATGCCCGACCCGGTGAGCGTGCTCGCCGTAGACCGCATAGCACCACGCGGTCGAGGCGCAGCCGCGGGCCAGTTCCATCGCCGCCTCGCAAAAGACATCCCAGCCCAACTCGTAGCCGCCATGCTCGCGGGGCATGCAGACCCGGATGAGGCCCGATTCGCGGAGCGCCCGCGCGGTCTCGTCGGGAAGGCGGCGGAGCCGCTCGGTCTCCCGGGCGCGGGGCCGGACCTCCGCCGCCAGCGCGCGCGCCGCCGAGATGACGCCGGCGGCGGTCGCCTTCGCCGGCGCGGCGCCTGCATCGTCCATCGGCGCTACCACCGCACGGGCGCGGGATCCAGCCCCAGGGCCATCTTGCCGTAAGTGGTGCCGTTGATATCGAAGTTGAGGGCGATCTGTTTGGAGCCCGCATTGACGTCGCGGAACGCCCGCTGGATGTCGTTGTCGAGGAACAGCCCATTGGCGCCGGCGGCGTAGAAAATGCGCTCCATGGCCTTGGCCGCCAGCATGGGCGCATAGGCCATATCCCGCTTGTTGCGGGCCAGCATGAGGAAGTCCGGCTCTTCGTTGTCCTCGAAGTACTCCATGGTCTCGCGGAGATCGTTCAGGATCGTCAGCCGGGCCGCGTGCAGCTCGGCCGCCGATTCCGCGATCCGCAATTGCAGGCTCTGGAACTCGGCGATCTTGGCGCCGAACCGGCTGGAGCGTTCCTTCATTTCTTCCGTAAAACGCTCCACCGCCCCCTCGGCGACGCCGACGACGACGGCGGCCAGGCAAAACGGGTTGACCGACCATTGGGGGAGCCGGAACAGCGCCGCATCGTCGAAGCGGGGACCCCGCTCTCCGATGGGAATCGTCCGGTGGTCCGGAATGAACACCTTCTCCAGCTTGATGTCCTTGCTGCCGGTGCCCGCCAATCCCATGACGTGCCAATTGTCGACGATTTCGCAGCCGGCCTGCGGCACCAGGATTTTCAGCGGCTGGCCATCGACCGGCATCCCGGTCAGGTGCCAGTCCGCGTGGTCGCAGCCGCTGGAATAATTGAACTGCCCGGTGATCAGCCAGCCGCCGCCGGTCCGTTCCATTTTGCAGTTGGGGCTGTTGCCCGAGGCCACCTGGGCGTCCGGGTCGTCGCTCCAGACATCGTGCTGGGCCTGCATGGGGTAGGTGCAGACGGTGTGCGCATGCTCGCCGAGCACCGCGTAGACCCAGGCGCTGGAGCCGCACCCCTTGGCGAGTTCCATGGAGATTTCGCAGAACACGTCCCAGCCCATCTCGTAACCGCCGAAGTCCCTGGCTTTCACCACGTTGAGGATTCCGGCCTTCCCGTAGTCCTCGAAGGTTTCGTCCGGCATGCGCCGCAGCGTCTCGCACGCGCCGGCGCGCTCGCGCAAGGTTGGTATGAGCTCCTTCGCCCGCTCGACCAGCGTCGCCGGAGAGGGTATCTCCCGCCCGGCGACGGCTCCCGTTCCCATATCGTCCATGGGTTTTTCCCCCGTCAATTTGGCCCCCGTCAATTTCGCCGGAGAGTATCAAGAGCGGTCCATGCGGGGAAATGCCCAACCCGCCGGGGCCATATCATTCCGGTATAGGCTTCGGCCCTGCCGGGCCAGAACGGCATAGGGGCCGCCGTCACGGCCCCAAGGCGGCCGGCCGGGACGCCATTGCGCATCGAGCGACTTAGAAAATAATTCCAACGCAAATTTCGAATCCGGCCCGGCCGCGCGGGCCGGAATAGACATTCATGGACATTAATGGACATTTGATGACTTGCTTAAATTCCAATTCGG
>LXNI01001709.1_pt1 | contig 17643 bp, 15 predicted proteins | sample 809091 | NCBI WGS metagenome assembly LXNI01 (sample SAMN04870527, study PRJNA318959) | sponge metagenome | biome: 01000161; feature: marine sponge reef; material: water | host: Sarcotragus foetidus | place: Greece: Milos, Mediterranean Sea | collected 2013-05-29 | depth 5-7 m | reverse complement strand
TACTCGCTGCTCGTCGATTGCGAACGACCCGCCGCCGCGTCTGTGACCGGCGAGGCTCCGGTGCGGATGCTGGTGGCCGAACAGATTTACCGCGACCAGGAAACCGGCTGCAACCTCTTTCTGTCCGCACTGCAGGGGCAAGCGGGTCTGGATGTCCTGCTGCTCGGGGAAAGGCGGCGGGAGGCCCGGGTCTACCTGTTTCTACCCGGAGAAGAAACAGCGCTGCAGCCCGAGCGTGAGCAAGAGGAAGATCAACCTGACGAGGGCGAAGCGCACGTAGCCCAGTTTTATTCCCGCGACTCGAACTGGCGGCCGGGTCTCTATCGCATCGAACTGAAGCTGGGCGAAGTCAGCAGTGCATTTGGCTGGGAAATGGAACGTCTGAGCGGGTATGCGCTGCTCGTCGAATGTGAGCGTCTTGCCGACACGCTCGTGACCGGCGATGCGCCGCCACAATTGCTCCTGACCGGAGAGATTTACCGCGACCGGGAAACTGGCTGCAACCTTGTCGCGACCGCGGGAGAGGAGCAGGCGGGTTTCGAGGTCATTTACATCGGGGAACAGCGACGTGAGGTCCGGGTCGAGCTGTTTCTTCCCGACGACGATACGGCTCTGATGGCGGAGCCTGAGAAACAAGTCGGCCAGTTCGACGATGGCGAAGCGTACATCGCCCAGACCTATGCCAGCGATTTGAACTGGCGGCCGGGCCTCTATCGCATCGAACTGAAGCTTGGCGAAAGCGGCAGCGCCCTTGTCTGGAACATGGAGTCCCTGGGCAAATACTTTCTCTTCGTCGATTGCGATGAGTCGCCGACGGGCGAGTCCGCGTCGGATCAGGCGCCGGTCATGCTGGAACTGGAGGAGTCACACCATGACCCGATCACCGGCTGCATCGTCGTGCTCTTTCCGGAGAGCGTGGACGACGACCTGAATCTCCTGCTCCAGGGTGAGCGCCAGGAGGACCTCGCAGTCAGGGTCTTTGGCCCTGACGAGAGCCGTCCCAGGACGTCTGACGGGCGTCTGAACAGGACTTTTACCGACAGCGACGCGCCCTACCTGCTGCAATATTACGCCGCGGACCAGGGATGGCCGGCCGGGCTATACCGACTGGAGCTGGAACTGGAGGGTCAGGTCAGCGAATTTACTTGGCACATGGAAGCGCCGCGCGACCAGTCGCTTCTCATCCTTTGCGACGAGGACCCGCCCGGGCAGGAGCGTGCGGGGGTCACAGTCGGCCCCACGCCCACCCCGCCCAGGGTGCCGGATGCCGAAGAACCCGGTCAGGGTGCTCCCCTGTTCCAGGCGGTCACGAACAACACCCTGAACCTGCGCGCCTGCGCCAGCGCGGACTGTGAGCGGGTCGGCCAGGTGGCGGGAGGGACAAACCTGCCGGTCTACGCCGTCGAGGGCGACTGGTATCAGGCGCTGGTCAACGGCGAACCGGTCTGGCTGGCCGGCTGGCTGACGACGCGCGTGCCGGACATGGTGCTTGAAGACACCAGCATGATTCTGGACGAAAGGACCGGCTGCACGGTCCTGCTCGGCGCCCGGCAACTGTTTGACGTGCTGCACATCATGGTGGGAGGCGAGCGCCATGAGGATGTCCACTTTGAATTCTTCGCGCCCGGAGCGAGCAGCCCGCTGACCTGGTCCGATCGCTCGACGATCGGTCTCGAAGAGTCCGACGGCACCATGATTGAGCACGTCTATCAGGGCGTTCTGGTCAGCGCAGGCGAGCCCTACCGTCTGTTGATCGAACTGGACGGCAGGTCCAACCTGGTGGAGTGGGTTCCGGCCCAGTCCGGCGGAACGGCCATCTTTATCATTTGCAACGATCCGGAAACGCTCGACAGTGGGACCGGCCCGGGGCCGATTTCGGCGGCAGCCACGCAGATTTCCCAGGTCCCGGCGGATGGTGGGGGCGACAGTCCAACGTCTGCAGCGCCCGTCATTCTGGAAATCGGGGACACGCTTCGTGACGCACAAAGCGGCTGCCTGGTGCGCCTCGCCCCGGAAAGCCCGGGCCAGGACTTTGACGTGGTGCTCTCGGGTGAGCGCCGGGCAGAGGTCGAGGTCAGGGTCTTTCGCCCTGGCGCCGGGCAGGCGTTGCCCTTCAGCGACCGTGTCGAAAGATACCTGGTTGAGGGTGAACCGCCCATCATCAGGCAAAACTACAGCGCCGACCTGGACTGGCCCTGGGGGCTTTACCGTCTGGAGGTGGAACTGGATGGCCGCATCAGCGCCTACGCCTGGCGCATGGAATTTCCGACGGACCAGTTCTTCCTGATCATTTGCGAAGGGACCCGCGCCATTCCTGCGACCCCTGCCACGACCGCGCCCGACGCCGCGTCGCCCAGGTTGCTGGAGACGGACGTGGCCTGGCGTGATGACCACACCGGCTGTGACATCCTGGTCTCCGACAGAACGCTGGATGGCGACCTGAACATCTGGATTACCTCACCCAGACCGGAAGACGTGGTCGTCAGGGTTTACCGCCCTGGCGAAAGTTCGCAGATCCCCTTTTCCGGCCGCTTCCGGGACGATATTGAGGAAGCGGACCTGCCGCTTGACTGGCAGTACTATGAGACCGACGACAGCTGGCAGGACGGGACCTGGCAGCTTGAGATCAGCCTGGAAGGCAAGAGCAGTCGCTTCGCCTGGCAGCTCGAAAACGCGGGCGACCAGATCATCACGATTCTTTGTGACGCGCCTGACCTCAATCTGACCGGGTCGGCCCCGCCCCCGGACAGCCAGCAGGCCGACCGGGATGAGGCGCAGGTCCCCGTCGAGCCCACCCCGCCCAGGGTGCTGGAGACGGACGTGTTCTATAGGGATGACCACACCGGCTGCGACATTATTGTCGATCCGGATGCCCTGGATGGTGACCTGAACCTGGCGCTGGCGGGAGACAGGTACGAAGATATCGAGGCGCGCGTCTACCGTCCCGGCTCCGATACGCCGCTGCGTTACACGGACCGGATTGATGACGTTTTTGCCGAGTCCGACGAGGCATTCATCTGGCAATACTACTCGGTGACGTCTCCCTGGATCGACGGGCTGTATCGCCTCGAAATCGAGCTGGACGGCAGGACCACCCAGGGGCTCTGGGAACTTGAGCGCGGCGGCGACCAGCTCATTTACGTCTTCTGCAACACGGACGAGAATCAATTGCCCGTGGCGACCCTGACCCCGACGGCCACGCCCACGCCCAGCCCGACCGCCACAGCCACGCCCTCACCAACGCGCACGCCCGTTCCCACCCGGGCCAGGGTGCTGGGCCGGGGGGAAAACCTGCGCGACTTCATTACCGGTTGTGATCTGTTCCTCGACCATGAAGGTCTGGACGGGCACTTTCATCTGGTGTTTACGGACAGCAGGCAGGAAGAAGTGGAGGCCTGGGTCTACCGCCCCGACGACAGTCAACCCTACGAGTATTCCAGTCGGCGCAACGAGACCTTCGACGATTCAGGCGAGCCCTTCGTCTGGCAGATCTACCGCAACTTCGGCAGCTGGCCCGACGGGATGTATCGTCTGCAGATCGAGCTGGATGGCAGGGTTAGTGAAGTTTTCTGGGACCTGAAGCGCGGCGGCGATCAGGTGATTTACATTTCCTGCGACCGGTCTGTGCCGCCCGCCACGGTGACCCCCACCGCCACGCTCACCTGGACGCCCAGCCCCACGCCCACGCCCACCCTGACGCCGACGCCCACGCCGCTTGAAGCCGACGCCGACGTGCGGACCGGCGCGCTCCATAAGGACGAGGCGACCGGCTGCACGCTGCTGGTGCTGGAGTTCCCGCCGGAACAGGTGGACTGGAAGGACCTGTGGATCACGCGGGGCGGTTCGGAACGGGACTTCGTGGAGGTCGAGGTCTGGCTGCCGGACGCAGAGGCGCCGCTGCCGGTCGATGAGATGTACGAGGATGTCATCGAAACGGGCGAGTCGCTGATCGTGCAGAGTTATTCGCCGCGCACCGACTGGCGCAACGGCCTGTATCGTTTTGATCTGGGGCTGGATGACGACTCCAGCAGCCTGACCTGGCGCATGAGCGGGCCGGGCTACTACGCGGTCAGCGTCACCTGCGACCGGGCGTCAGGGCCGGCCCCGTCAGTGTGACGGGGCCGGGATGATGGTTGCGGCCTAAAGGGACTTCTCGCCGGCGACCAGGGCCTCCAGCAGTTGCTCAAGCCAGTCGATGCGGCGCGTCAGCAGGGTCACCTGCTCCGTGAGGGTCGTGGCGTCGGCCACCTCCTGACGCGCCGCTTTTGCATCGTCGTGCGCCGTCCTGATCTGCGCTTCGCGCGTCTTCTGCGCCTGTTGCGCCGCGCTCGGTTGCTTTGGGTCATGGCCGCTGACGAGGCTGCGAATGGCGGCGGCCTGTTTGTCGTCGGCGTCCGCGCCGAGGTGCACGATGACGCTGCCGCGGCGCAGGCTGATGCCCTTCACCGCCGCATCGGGCAGGGCGCGCAGGCTGGCGTCGAGGGCCTCCACGTTCACGCCCTGCATGTTGCTGATGACGATCTCGCGCATGTCAGCTGATCTCCCGCGCCCAGAACTGGGGATGAACGTCGTAATTCTCGGTGCCGGCGCCGGCGAGCATGTTGGCGATGCCCTGTGGCCCGCTGCGTCGCCATTGCAGATAGAGCTGGTGCGACCCCGCGGCCAGGTCGCGCACCAGCGCCATGAAACTGACCGACGTCCAGCTGCGGTCTGCGATGGCTCCGATCAACAGACCGTCGTCCCTGCCGACGCGCCTGCCATCCAGCGCGACGTCGAGGGCCACGCCTCCGCCGCTGTAGCCATTGAACAGCATGCCGAAGTAAACGACCAGTAGATCGCCACCGGCCGTGGTCAGCTTCAGGGCCAGGCGCTCGCGGTCGACGTCGACGAACTCGTCGCTGCTGGTGGTGTAGTCCGCTTCCTCGTCGAGGCGCACGAAGGCGGTGGGCGGGTCTTTCAGAAAAGTCAGATTGTCGCGCAACTGGCCGTTGAGATCGGCATCGGTCACCAGTTGATCGACCTGCCAGGTGAGCGGCGTGTGCCAGGTGGGGGTCATGGTTGCTCCTGTATTCGATGAACGTGAAAGATGGGGTTACCAGGCCAGCAGGGCGTCGCGGTTGAGACGCCGCCGGCCGAGCGACCAGAAGGGCTTGCCGGCGCTCTCCAGGCGCCAGCTGAGGCGCGGGCCGCTGTCCGGCGAGACCTCGAACGCCTCGCCGATGATGAAGTAGTCGTCCTGGTGGCCGGTCTGCGCTTCGCCGATGCGGATGCGATCGAAGAGTCGCCGCGCCAGGGCCGGCCGGACCTGCGCCGCGCCTTCCAGTTGCATGCTGTGAACGAATCCGCGCGGCGCCTGGCGGCGGGCCAGTTCAAAGCGGGCGAGGGAGCGGGCCTGGGTCAACGAGTCGAGCGCGGGCAGGTCGAGGCGCAGCGTCGCCGGGCCATGGCGGTTCTGGCTGCCCAGGCTGCGTTGAGTCACCAGCAGCGGATCGCCCCGGTAGAGTGGCGTGCCGCGCAGGCGCGCGCCGGCCTGCAGCCAGGCGGTCACGCGGGCGCTGTTGCGTATCTCCAGCAGCGCCGCGCTGATGCCGACCTCGCGCAGCAGCAACGTGACCCGTGCCGTGAGGTCCGCGCCGTTGCCGTCGGGGCTGGCGTTGGCGCGCCAGTCGCGCCCGACGGCCGGCGCCATCAGGTCCAGCGCGGCGCAGGGCTGGCCGTATTCGTCGCGAAAACGCAGTAGCACCCGCTGTGAGCGCAGGACGGGCAGCGACTGCAACAGGGTCCAGACCACCGTGTCGGGCGGGCCCTGATGTCGTGGCGTCAGCAGCACCTCGACCTGACTGACGCGCTCGTCGGCCCAGCTGTAACGCAAGCCCTGCATGTCATCGCGGAAGCTGGCCTGCGCCTCGATGTGTTGCAGCAGGTGATGGCGGCTGAGGTAGACGGCCTGTCCCTCGTGGTCGATATGAAAGCGGCCGCGCACGGCGGCGCAGACTTCGGCGATGGCCGCCAGGGCCGGGATTCCCGCCGACCAGGTGTCGCCGACGCGGGCCAGCCGGTCGGGGTCGCGCCCCAGATGACGAGGGATGTTCTGCGGGGCCAGGCGCGTGTTGCTTCCCAGTTCGCCGTGACTGGCCTGCCCCAGCAGCCAGGTGCCCTGCAGGCGCGCGCGACGCAGGGGCACGGCGTCGAGGCAGCGCGCGATGATCTCGTCCGCGCGGCGGGCGTTCATGGGCGGCAGACGAATGGGGTAGGCGGCCAGTTGCGCGCTGGCGTCCTGCGCGACCAGCAGGGCGCGGCGCGAACCGTGGGCGCCGGCCTGCGGCTCGACGCGGGCGACGTGGCCGCTGAAGTGGACGCGGGACTGCGCGCCGTCATGGCTACGGATCTGCAGCAGACGGCCGGGCGCCAGTTCGCCGCGCTCCGGCGAGAAGCGACCGTCGCGGTTGCGCAGGGTGATCTCCGCCTGACCTGGCTGCGCGACGCTGTCGTGAGGGCGATCCATGCCACGGCGCCAGCGAATCGCCAGCACCGCCTGGCTGATGTCTTCGTCGGGGCCGTCGAAGCGGCCGTCGTCGTCGTGGTCGAGGTGCACGCTCCAGCGCAGGCTCATGGTTGCAACTCCAGCAGCCAGCGGTGGCGGAAGGCGCAGCCCTGCCAGTCGACGCCGCCGTAACGAAAGACGCCGGGCTCGACGCGAACCTGCGTAGGCGTCGCCAGGGCATCGCCGAGAGTGACGTCGGCGGCGAGGGCTCTGAGGCAGGCGTCGATGCCGTCCACCAGCGCGGGCAGGTTGCCGCGCAGACCGGTCGCGGCGCCCCCCGGCGAAACCAGCAGCAGGTGGGTCACCAGCACAGTGGCCTGGCGCGGGCCCTCGCTGAAGGTCAGGGCGCTGAAGGCCTCGCCCTGCTCGCGGAAGAGCGAAGCCTCGCGCTCGCGCAGGCCGGGCAGCAGCACCAGCAGGGCCGGCGCCTGGCTGCGGTCGAGCACGGCGGGCAGCTGGTCGATGGCGAAGTTGTGGGCGATGCCGGGCACTTCCAGCCCGGCCAGGCGGGTCAATGCGTCGCGTAATGGCGGCAAGGTGAACCTCCCTGTAACCTTGTACGTAAGCGTTATGAAACCTTGATGAAGACTTGGGTTTTGGAGACAGAATGAAGTCTTGTTGCACCTTCACCTGTGTAGCGATGCTGATTTTCTTGTTGGGCAGTTTTCCTGTGGCTGCTGCAGATTCCTGGCAGCGCGGAGATCAGGCCTGCAGTGTGAGCGACTGGATCATTCCCTTGCAGGAGCCGCTGGTGCGATTTACGTCAACCTTTGAGGAACCGATTAAGCGGTATACGGCCTCCATAATTGCCATTACAGACAAAATTAACAGTCCGGATAAGGGTGCCGATGCGGACTGGCTCAAAGAGCTTCTATTGAGTGAGCGCGAACTCTTTTTTGTGCTTCACGAGGCCAGTGTTGGGCTCGTCCAGGCTGCCGCCCACGTTATTGAAGATTGTGGTTTGTCAGATGAAGTGTCGGCTTTCTTGTCTACGCCCGTTGACACCGAAAACCCACTTGCGAAAATCGTAAGACCATTTCTTTCGTTGAATTTCGAACACTCTTCCCCTGAAATGCGGGAGTTGGTCGACCCATGCTGGATAGTTCCGGCCATGGAAGCAAGCATCACATTTGTGCATAGATTTCTTTCGTCTGCGGACACATTTCTTCAACTTGAAAGCTTGCAGGGCCAGGAATTGCTGACCGCGCCCCCGGACGCCCTTGTAAGACTTTATGGCATCGCACTGGAGTTTTCGGAAGTTTCCAGGGTGATCATTGAAGACTGTGACCTGACAGAATCAGACACCGGCGGTACGGGAGTTGGTTCAACCGAACGCAGGCAAGAAAGCGCGGCAGAAGTCAGGCCGACGGCGACTCCTGTGCCTCAAGACCCCACATCCTGTCAGTGGCAGGATGCCTACCGCGGCGTACTCGATGCCTTTCTGATTCAGGTGAACCTTGTCAATGCGGACTCACCGGATGCGCCTGGCAAGTTGCAGGACTACGCCCTCAATCTCGCGAACTCACTTGATGACAGCAGGCAGAACTGTGGACTGCCCTGAGTGACGAGTTTCATCCTTTCCGGTCTTTCTCCCTCTTTGCACCAGGGGAGAAGGGTCCGGAGGTGAAGGCGTCGCGTAGTGATGGCAAGGTGGACCTCCCTGTCACCTTGTGCGCATCAGGGCAATGAAGTCTGGATGAAGAAGTGGTCTGTGGAGGCAGGATGAAGTCTTTTCGCACCTTCACCTGTATAGCGATGCTGGTTTTCTTGTTGGGCAGTTTTCCTGTGGCTGCTGCAGATTACTGGCAGCGCGGAGATCAGTCCTGCAGCGCGAGCGACTGGTTCATTCCCTTGCGAGGGTCGCTGGAGCGATTTGCCACGATTTTTGACGAGCCGTTTGTGAAATACAGCGAGACTCTCTTTACAATTGCAGACCAACTTACCAGTCCTGAAAGGGTTGCGGAAAAAGGGTGGCTAAAGGAACTATTGTTGAATGAACGTGACTATTTTCTTTTGTTGCACGAGGCCAGTGTTGGGCTCGTCGACGCTTCCGCCGACGTCATTGAAAACTGTGATCTTTCTGACGAAGTGTCTGATTTCCTGTCCACACCTGTTCACTCTGGCCCTCCACTTGCCGGCCACATCGAAACGATCCTTTCGTGGAATCTTGAATACCTGTCCCCTGAAATGAGGGAGATAGTCGACCCATGCTGGATTATTCCAGCCATGGAAGCGAACGCCAGACTTGTGGTCAGATTTGTTTTGTCGGAGGAGGAAATTCTTTACTTTGCAAATTTGCAAGACCAGGAATTGGGGTCCGCGCCTCCTGACCTGCTTGTCATATATTATGGACTTGCGCTTGAGTTTTCAGAAGTTTCCAGAATGATAATTGACGATTGTGGCCTGCCAGGGGCAGAAATTGTTGTAGAGGAACGCACGCGGGCTGCTGCAGATACCTGGCAGGGCGGAGATCATTCCTGTCGCATGAATGACTGGTTCATTCCATTGCAGGGGCCGCTGGTGCAATTTGTCATGAATATTGCGGAGCCAGTTGAGCGGTATTCAGGGACCCATCTTTCCAACGTCGACAAACGTGAAAGTCCGGATAAGGGTGCCGATGAGGCCTGGCTCAAGGAACTTCTATTGAATGAACTTGACTTCTTTCTCGTGCTTCATGAGGCTAGCATTAAGCTTGTCCGTGCTGCTGCCCACATCGTTGAAGAATGTGGCTTGTCGGGCAATGTGTCTGATTTCTTGTCCATTTACGTTTCCAACGTCAACCCTCTTATTCAAGACGTCAAACAGCTTCTTTCCTTGAATATCGCAAACGCATCCCCCGAAATGGAGGAGATAGTCGACCCATGTTGGACAGTTCCAGCAATGGAAGCGAACTGGAAATTCATCAACAGAATAGGATGGTCCGAGGGACCGGTTCTTGACCTCCAAAATTTACAAGACCAGGAATTGGAGTCCGCTCCTCCTGCCGTGCTTGTCATACTTTATGGTACCGCGCTGGGGTTTTTGGAAGTTTCCAGGGAGATCATTGAAGACTGTGACCTGACAGAAACAGACACCGGCGGTGCGGGAGTTGTTTCAACCGAACCCACGCAAGAAAGCGCGGCAGAAGAAGTCAGGCCGACATCGACTCCTGTGCCTCAGGACCCCGAATCCTGTCAGTGGCAGGATGCCTACCGCAGCGTACTTGATGCCTTCCTGATTCAGGTGAACCTTGTCAATGCTGACTCACCGGATGCGCCCCGCAAGTTGCGGGACTACGCCCTCAATCTCGCAAACTCACTTGATGACATCAAGGTGAATTGTGGCCTGCCCTGAGTGACAGGCTCCCGATTGGAATTGATGATTCATGATGGTCGCGGAAACGCGTTACACTCCCCGCCACGCTGACCCGACGGCGAGGGTTGTCTCATGGCGAAGAAAAAGAAGAAACGCAAACGGCTGAACCGCAAGTTCTACGAGGCCGAGCTGGTGCAACTGCAACTCGGTCTGGTCCGGCTGCAGTACTGGGTCAAGCACACGGGACTGCGCGTGCTGGTGCTCTTCGAGGGCCGCGACGCGGCCGGCAAGGGCGGCCTGATCAAGCGCATCGTCCAGCCGCTGGACACCCGCGGCGTACGTGTGGTGGCGCTCGGCAAGCCCTCGGACGTGGAACGTACGCAGTGGTATTTCCAGCGCTACGTGCCTCACATGCCCGCCGCGGGCGAAATCGTGCTCTTCGACCGCAGCTGGTACAACCGCGCCGGCGTGGAGCGCGTCATGGAGTTTTGCACGGACGCGCAATACTGGGACTTCCTGCGCAGTTGCCCGCAGTTCGAGCGCATGCTGGTGCGCTCCGGCATCCTGTTGTTCAAATACTACCTGTCGGTCAGCGACGAGGAGCAGGAGCGGCGTTTCCAGGCGCGCGCGCACGACCCCATGCGCCGCTGGAAGCTGAGCCCCATCGACCTTGAGACGCGCCAGCGCTGGGTCGAGTTCTCCAAGGCCAAGGACATCATGCTGGAGCACTGCGACATCCCCGAGGCGCGCTGGTACCAGATCGACACCGACGACAAGCGCCGCGCCAGGCTGATCTGCATCCGGCACCTGCTGGAGAACATCCCGCACGAGGACGTGATGCCCGGCCCCCTCAAGTTGCCGCCGCGGCCGACGCGCGAGGGCCAGTACACCCGCCCGCCGCAGGACCGTCATCTGGTGCTGCCGGACCCCTATGCCGACCATTGAGCGCCGCGTTTAATCGGCAACTCATCTGATTTACACAGTTTTTACAATGTGGCAATCGCTGCGTGACAAGTGACAGGCATGCTTGTCTTGGCCTGCAAGAGGCAGGTCTGCAACCAGAGACGGGAAAGGACGTGAAATGAACACCCGCAACCTGTTTTTCACAATTTTGCTGATCGTCGCGCTCGCGTTGGGCGCCGGCCTGATCATGGCCCAGGACGACGGCGGCGGCAGCGATGAGGACAGCAACGCCAAACAGCACCAGGATTCCGGTCGTCGCGGCGGCTTCGGTCGCGGCTTTCACGGTTTCGGCGGACGGGGTATGGCGATGCCACGCGGCTTCGGGATGCCTGGCCTGCCGGCCTTGATGGACCTGGTCACGGAGGCCACCGGCCTGGAGGCCGCCGCGCTGCGCGATGCCTTGCGCGCTGGCGACAGTCTGGCCAGTCTGATCGAGGCCAACGGCGGCGACGTGGAGGCCTTCATCGCGGAAGCCACCGCTACGGCCACGGAAAACGCGACCACCAACATCGCCGCACGTATCGAGGCCATGGTGCGCGGCGAGTACGGCGCCGGCATGAAGGACGCGGACACACGCGGCTTCGGCAGGCGTGGCATGGGCGGCCCGAAGGGCTTCGCCGGACGCGGCGCTGGCCGGCTGCCGACCGGCATGGCCGACGTGGCCGGGATGCTGCTGGAAGCCACCGGCCTTGAGATCGTCGACCTGCACAGCGCGCTGCGCGAGGGCGACTCGCTGGCCAGCCTGATCGAGGCCAACGGTGGCGACGTGGAGGCCTTCATCGCCGCGATGAGCGAGAATGCCAATGCCATGGTGGACGCGGCCGTCGAGTCAGGCAGACTCGACGCAGAACGGGCCGCCAGTTACCGGGAAGGCATGGCAGCGAGGCTTGAGGCGCTGGTGCATGGCGAGTTTGCAGCTGGCGGGAAGGGTTTCGACTGGCGCGGCCGGCAGCAGGACAAGGGCGGCCGCGAAGGCAGTGGCGAACACGGCAGCCGCATGGGTCAAAAGGTGAGTGGCGGCGAGGAAGCGGGCGCCACGCTCACGCTGGACGAGAGCTACGACTTCGTGAGGAAAGGCGTGCGGCTGATCATGGCCTGGGACGCGAACGCCAACGCCTTTGTGGGCACGGTGGAGAACGTGACCGACGCGACCATCTCGCAGGTGCGCGTAGAGGTCCACCTGTCGAACGGCGTGGAACTGGGCCCGACGCCCACGGTGAGTCTCGCGCCTGGCGAGGTACAGGATGTTGAGCTGTCGGCAGCCGGTCAGGAATTTGATGGCTGGACGCCACACGCCGAGACCGGCAGCGGCGAACACAGCGCCGGTGACGGTGAAGATGGTGTCGGTGAGGGTGAAGGTGAGCACGGCAGCAACGGCGAAGGCGGCTCGGGCTGATATAAACATCCGGGCTTGGCAGTAAGAACGTCGGGGGCGCGGGCGACCGCGCCCCCCTTTTGATTCCCCGGGGCTTCAGGAAGCGGCGCTTTCGCGGCGCAGCGCGCGCAGTTCGCCGGCGACGTCGGCGGGCAGGTCGGCGGCAGGGATGTGCTCCGGCTCGCGGTAGAGCCACTCGGCCAGGCGCAAACAGAGCAGATTGACGGCCGCCGCCGGCCGGTAGACGTCGATGGCGCTGCCCTGGCTGTGGTGGGCGGCCGTCTTGCCCTGTACGCCGCGCTGCACCTGCAATTCTTGGTTGCCGACGTCTCTGGCCAGCAGACGCAGGTACTCGTCGCCGAGGCGCAGCAACTGACCTGGCTGGAAACGGCTGCCCTCACTGACGCGCAGGGTCGTCGCCGCAGCCGTCAGCGGGTCGTCCTGCAGCGTGTCAACGCCGCTGCGCCAGGCCTGTGACCAGCGATCGTGCCAGCCCCAGAGGCCGCTCACCTCGACGGCGCCGGGCCCGCTGAAGCGCTGCTCGCCTGTCAGGCGCAGTACGCTGGCGCTGCCCTCCGTCGCGGCGGGCAGGGCCTGCACGTCGCTCAGGTCGATATCGCGGCCGTCGCCATTGCCGAGGCCTTGCAAGTGCAGCAGGTCGTCCAGCAGGGTCAGCTCGCGCGGGTGGCGGGCGACGTGTGGCAAGGTGGCCAGTCGCGGCGTGAAACGGCGGCCGCTGTCCCTTTCGATGCGCGCTGTGGCCGCCGTCAGCGCGCGCCACAGGCGTTCGTCCACCGCGCTGATGCCGGGTTCGAGATCCAGGCGGGTTCGCAGTTGTTTCGCTGTTGCCAGGGTATACATGGTCAGCTCCCTTGTGACCGGTCGATGAATGGACCAAAAGGCGGGTTCCGGCGCCGCAATTGAACAGGCGTCGCCATCAATGCGTAGAAGGGGTGTAACGAGGAGTGAGTGGATGCTGTCGGGCCCGACGCTGGCTGAAGAAGAGGCGCATGAGCAGGAGGAGCGGGGCCGTGCCGACGAGAACGACCTGCTGCGCGCGTTGCAGGCTGGCGATGATGAGGCTTTCGTGTCGCTTATGCAGCGTATGGAAAGCCCCCTGCGACGCTACGTGCGGCGCCTGATCGGCGACAGCGACGCTGAGGACGATATCGTGCAGGACGTGTTTTTCAGTCTCTATCGCAAGAGCGACCGGATCGACGCCCGGCGCGGGCTGCGGCCCTACCTGTTTCGCATGGCGCGCAACCGCTGCTACGATGAACTGCGTCGCCAGGGACGCTTTCAGAGCGTCTCGCTGGACGAGGAGCCGGAGGGCGAGTCCTTTTCGCTGGCGGAAACCCTGCCGGACCCGGCCGAGCCGACCGACGAACTGGCGCACTGGCTCTTCATCCAGCTGGTGGTGCGTGAATCGATGGAGAAGTTGCCGGAAAACCAGCGCCAGGCGCTCATCCTCTATGCCGAGGAGCAAATGAGCTACGCCGAGATCGCGGTGGCCACCAACACCAACCCCGGCACCGTCCGTTCGCGTCTGTCGCATGCCCGTCGTACGCTGCGCCGCCTGGTGCCCCCCTGGGTGCTGGCCGAGCTGGACGGCGATACGGCATCCGGCCTGAGCGCGAGTCCGTCATGAAACAGTTCGACAAGGTGGAAACGCCGCCAAACCGCCCGTATCCCCCAGGCACAGAGAGGACTATGTGATGAACGAGGAAACCCGCGACCAGTTGCAGCAGATCGTCCGCGCGCTGAAAGCGCTGGACCAGTCTCTTCGCCATGCCATTCGCGCCGACGCGACGGCCGGCACCGGCGCGATGATCCTGCGCAGCTACAGCAGCCTGCAGGCCCGCGCGGCAGAGCGTCTGCCTGATGACGTCTTCGTCTGCGAGACCCTGCGCCTGGAGCCCGAGCCGGACCTTGACGAAGCGCAGCTCATCACCCAGGTCAGCCTGGCCTGCAGCCAGCTGGCCGGCTACCTCGAGAGCCTGCTGCGGGCCCGGCGCCGGCCCCAGGTCGACATCGACCTGGACCTTGATGACATCGATTTCGGCGAGGTCAGCCGCACCCTGCGCGACACGCTGGTCACCCAGACGCGCGACACCATCCGCCGCGCCATGTCCGACATCGGCATCGATCTGGAGACCAGCGGCAGTGCCGACCGACGCCGGCGCGTGGTGATCGTGGACGCCGACGGCGAAGAGGCGGAAGCGGAGAGCCTGGCCGGCAGCGACCTCAGCGGCCGCGACCTGGGCAACGAGAACCTCGCCGGCCGCGACCTGCGCGGCGCGGACCTCAGCGGCGCCAATCTGCACGATGCCGACCTGGCCGATGCCGACCTGCGCGGCGCGCGCCTGAGTGGGGCGGTCCTGCGCGGCGCGGACCTGAGCGAGGCGCAACTCGGTTCGGCGGACCTGACCGGCGCCGACGTCGGCGACGCCAACCTGGCCGATGCCGACCTGGACGAAGCGCGGCTGAAGGGCGCCAACCTCGCCGGCGCGCTGCTGACGGACGCGAGCCTGGCCGGCAGCGATTTGCGCGGCGCGCGGCTCAGCGGCGCGGACCTGCGCGCGGCCGATCTGCGCGGCGCGGACCTGAGCGGGGCCAGCCTGCATCGCGCCAACCTGCGTGAGGCCAGCCTGGTCGAGGCGAATCTGAACAGCGCGGACATCCGCAGCGCCAGTTTCCGCGCGGCGGACCTGAGCGGCGCGACCCTGCCCAACGGTCAGCGCTATCAGGACCCGGCGGACCTGGAGCAGTTCGGCGCGGCCAGCAGCCGCAAGAAGTCGCCGCTGCCGCCGCAGGAAGACTGAGCGGCGGCGCGGGTCTGTATCAGCAGCGGAGAGCGTTCCCGGGCTGATTCAGAACCTGTATCAGCAGCGGAAGATGTTCCGGCACGGATATGTGCGTCTGACGCCTGTTCGCCGCAATGGATGGCGCTGCCGCCGCGTCGCCGGCGATGTGCAATCCGCGCGTGACGGGCGTTTTAATAAATCGCACCTACGCCGCAGGTGCGCCAGAAGATACAGGTACGCCGCAGATATGCGGCAACCAGGGCCGATCTCATTCTCGCAGCCGTCATTCAGGCCACGCTTTCAGCGATTATCGCCGCCGTGGTCACCAGGATCATGACCTGACAACAAAGTCCGTCCTGCGCCGCAGGGGCGCCATACCATGGGGCGCCCGCGCCAGAATAACAACAACGCTCCAGACACGCGGCATCCAGGGTGGACAGACCGACTCTAAAGCCAGCGGCGGAACCAGTCCTGGCTGGACGCGTGGTGGTAGGCGTGTTCGCCAGGGTGCACGGCCAGTGACAGGCGCTCCGACGCGCCGGCCAGCGCCCAGGCGCGCTCCGCGGTGCGGTACTGCTCGCGCACCGCTTCGATCGGGAAGATGGGGTCGCGCTCGCCGGCGATGACGCGCATGGGGCGCGGCGCCAGCAAGGCCGCCAGTTCGCCCATTTCCGCCAGTTCGAGAATCCCCGGCACGTAGTTGCACTCGCAGTGGACGATGTCGAGGATCGATGCCTTGAAGGAACAGAAGTAGCAGGAGGGCACGGCGACCGTGATGCGCTCTTCGATGGCCGCCAGCCACAGGGTCGTGGTGCCGCCGCCGGAGTTGCCGGTCGCGCCCAACACGTTCGGCACGATGTCGTCGCGCTGAAGCAGCCAGTCGATGGCCTGCTGACCGTCGCGACAACGCTCCCCAAGTAAGGTGCGCCCCTCCAGCAAATACGAAAAGAACAGGTGACGACAGCTTTTGGTCGTGTGCTGGTCGCTGAGGCGCGTGCCGAAGCCGCGCTGCTCCGGCGCGCAGACGAGGTAACCCTGCCGCGCCAGCGCCTGGGCGTAGTTAACGTCGCGCGCCAGATGCTCGCGTTCTGTCTCTGCGTCAGGGTAGTTGCCGAGGACGTACTGCACGGAGGGGTTGTGGCCGTGGAAGACGATGACGGGCTTCCAGGGCGGCGGGGTCTTCGGCCGCAGCAGGTAGACGGGCAGGCGCGCCTCTTCCCCCACGTCGAGCGCATGCAACTCCTCGACGTAGTCGCCGCAGTCGCGCGCAGAGAGTTGCTGCGGGTCGGGCGGAGGTAGCGGCGGGCGTCCCTCCAGGCCCAGCAGACGGACGACTTCCGCGCGCAGTTCCGCTTGCCAGAGGCGCAGCTGCTCCGCCGTCTCCGCGCGCAGGGCCAGGCGCCGCGGCTGCGTCGCGTAGAGCTGCTCAAGGTGGGGTTGCAGGCCAAAGGTCCGAACGTCGTACTTCATGGCGCCGTTCACTCCAGGTCGAGGACGCCGGGCGATTGCGCCCGAAAGTCTACCCTGAAATGGTGGCGTTTTGTGATGCCCTACCGGTGTTCCTCAATCGCCACGGCGTCGGGCTGGTCGAAGCCGGCAAAGGCATCGACCAGCGCGCCGGCGAGCGTACGCAGCCAAACGGTATCGCCACTGGCCGCCAGCCAGCGACGATACCTGTCGCAATTCGGGCCCCTCAACTGCTAGGGGTGGAACCAGCATCCGCCATTCCTGGGGTCTTCGCCAGGGCCGCACTGATTTGCCGGTTGAATTGAGCATTCCGCTTCCGGGACGCCAGGGCCGCAGAACCAGCGATACTCCGCGATGAATGTTGAGCCATCATCGGGGTCAGGAATCGGGTTTGTTATCTCAGCCAACCTGTAGGCATCCATAAAGGACTGGAATGATTCCTTCAGGGCTGGCGAGGTCGAACTATCATCAGCATTCAGAATGCTGTTCGCAATGTTGAATAAGGAGGCGTACCAGCCTCGTGTCCAGTCACAGTTCGGGTCAGCCGACTCAAAGCACGGGTTGGGGTCATTGGTCGGATCATCGTCTTCCAACAGCTGGATTGCGCTTGTCAGCTCGGCTTCCCGCTCTATCCTCACCTCTTCGGGCAGCCAGTCAGTAGGATTCAAATCAGGAAAGCGGGTCCGGGCCGCCTCCAATGTGATGTGTCCCACATTCACAGCCGCCTGAAACCAGCCGCGCGTCCAGTCGCAATTCTCGGGCGCTTCTGCGGAAGCGCAAAAGTTGGGATCATTGTTCGGGTCAGCATCATCGAATGAACCCGTCACCTGCCCCAATGTCCCCAGGAGCATTGAAAGGGCCACCAGAATCACAACAATGGGACGCAATCGGAAAATCATATGTAACTCTCCCTCATCTGTATTTTCAAACGGCACATCAATTGCTCACTTATTGTGCCTGTAACGGGCAATAATTATAAGACACCGTTAGTTTCACAAGGGAATTGTAGTCGGTCTTGACAAAACTTACAATAAATGGGTGTAAATCAACGGCGGAAGGCGGGATTGTGTCGGGGCGCAGGGCCATGCGCCGCGGCTGCGTCGCGTAGACATGCTCGAGCTGCGCTTGCAGGCCGAAGGTCGGGACGTCGTATTTCGTGGCGCCGTTCACTCCAGGCTCAGGACGACGGGCGCATG
>LXNI01001708.1_pt1 | contig 17673 bp, 15 predicted proteins | sample 809091 | NCBI WGS metagenome assembly LXNI01 (sample SAMN04870527, study PRJNA318959) | sponge metagenome | biome: 01000161; feature: marine sponge reef; material: water | host: Sarcotragus foetidus | place: Greece: Milos, Mediterranean Sea | collected 2013-05-29 | depth 5-7 m | reverse complement strand
CGCAGGATGATGTAGTCGCGGCCCCGGACCTCGACCTCGTAGCGGTCCTCGGGGTTGAACAGCACCCGGTCGCCCTTCTCCATGTTGCGCACGTTGGGCCCGACCGCCACCACCTCGGCCCAGGTGAGGCGCTTGCCCACCTGGGCGGTGGCCGGGATCAGGATCCCGCCCGTCGAGCGGCGCTCGCCCTCGGCCTCCCCCACCGCCACCAGGATCCGGTCGTTGAGCATCTTGACCGGCAGGCGGTCGTCGTCGTGCGGACCTGGGGCAGAATCGTTGCGGGATGCCGTGTCGGTGCGGGGCTCGGTCGTGGTCACGGGCGCCCACGGTACCCGCCCGCACGGCCAGGCCGCGAGGCCGGTCGGCGGGTCAGTCCGTCGGGGCCTGCTCGATCTTGCCGTCGGCGATGCTGATCAGCCAGCGCCGGTACTCCACGGTGCCCGCGTCGGCGCCCTTGACGTGCATCTCCGCGGTCAGGTCCACCGGCAGCTCCTCGGGCCGCTGCGACTCGACGATGGGCTGGTCCTGGCCCAGGATCACGTACTGCATCTCGCGGAACTCCTGGTCGCTGACGTCCAGGGCGTAGTTGCGGCCCACGAACGTGAAGCACCTGGTCCGTCGCCGGCTGACCGGCGCCACCGCCACGTACAGCACGAAGTCCTCGGTCGCCCCGGCCGAGCTGTTGAGATGCATGGCGTTGGGCATGAACACCCGGTAGCGCTTCCACGCCTCGTAGGTCTCGCCCTCGTGCTCGACCGCGGAGTTCTTCACGTTGTCGGTGTACTCGATGAACGGCCCCGCAGTGATCCGCAGCTCCGAGCCGTGGCGCATCACGTCGTAGTCGGCGATCTCGGCCTCGTCGCGGTCACCGAGGATGCCGTGGTGCACATGGGCGAAGTGGGAGAAGTCGAAGTAGTTCTCCAGGCGCCGGGCCACCGAGCAGTCCCACTCGTAGGGATCGAAGCGCAGGAACCGGTAGGTGGGGTCGTCCAGCTCGGGGCACTCCGACGGACCGAACAGCGGCGTCTCGCCCGAGACGCAGGTCCACACCAGGCCGCCGGCCTCGATGGTCGGGTAGCTCGGCAGCTGGGCCACCAGCTTGCCGTTCAGGTCCGGCCTCGCCGGGATGTCGACAACGGTGCCCTCGGCGTCGTAGGCCCAGCCGTGGTAGGCGCAGCGCAGCATGCAGCCGTCGATCCGGCCCAGCGACAGCGCCGAGCCCCGGTGCCGGCATATGTCGCTGAAGACGTGGGCCTCTCCGTCGAGACGGGCCACGGCCAGTCGGGTGTCGAACAGCGTGACCTGGTGCGGCGAGTCGGTCAGGTCATCCGAGAAGGCCACCGGCTGCCAGAAGCGCTTGAGCTGCTGGTAGAGCCGCTCCTCGCCGGCCATGTCGAGCTGGGTGTTCCCCTGAACCTCGAATCCGCCGGGCGCTGCTGGATCCTGGGTCATGGTCATGGTGCTGTCACCGTCATGCTTCTGTCACCGTCATGCTTCTGTCACCGTCATGCTTCTGTCACCTGTATGGCCTCTACCGGGCAGCACGCCTCGGCGCTGCGGGCCTTGGCCACCAGCTCGGGCGGCAGCGTCGGCTGCAGGACCTCCAGCTTGAGCCCGTCGTCGTCGATGTCGAAGATCTCGGGCGCCAGCGAGGCGCACATGCCCGAGACTATGCAGACGTCGTGGTTGACTTCAACGGTCGCGTCAGCCATCGTCGGAACCGCGTCAGCCATTTTCGGAACCTCCTTCTTCATGGTACGCGGCCCACGCCTCGGAGACCGCGTTGACGATGTTCTGGTAGCCGGTGCACCGGCAGAGGTTGCCCGACAGCAGCTCCACGATGCGCTCGGGCTCCCGCCATTGGTCGGGATCGACGCTCTCCAGGGTCATCAGGAACCCGGCCGTGCAGAAGCCGCACTGGAGGGCGTAGTTGTCGTGGAACGCCTGCTGCATCGGCGACAGCTCGCCGGAGCCTGCGGGTGCGAGGCCTTCGACGGTGCGGACCTCGGCGCCGTCGGCCTGGACCGCCAGTATCAGGCACGACCTGACCGCGTCCTGATTGACCATCACCGTGCAGGCGCCGCAGTAGCCGTGCTCGCAGCCGAGGTGGGTGCCGGTCAGGCCGACGACGTCGCGGATGTAGTCCGACAGCAGCAGCCGGGCCGGGACCCGGTGCCGGTTCGTCTGGCCGTTGATCCTGACCTCGACATCGACTTCGGCGGCGGTCTCGATGTTCGTCATGAGGCCTCCTGGGTTGCCAGGGCACGCGTGGCCGCCCTGACGGTGAGGGCGGCCACCGCCTCTTGGCGGTACCACGCGGTGGCGTGAATGTCGTCGAAGGCGTCGGCGGTGTCGGCCATCACCGCATCGGTGATCACTGCGGTCGGGTGACCGCCGGACCAGCCGGAGATCGCAGCCTCTGCCGACCGCAGGCGGGTGGGAGCGCCCCCCAGCCCGAAACCGACCAGGCGGGCCGAACGCACCGACCCCTCGGCGGCTTCAACCACCGCGACCAGGCCGGAGACCGCGAAGTCGCCGGCTCGCCGGGAGATCTCGTCGACGATGGTGACCGTGCCCGTCGGCGGGGCGGCAAAGCGCACTTCGGTGATCATCTCGGTGTCGTCCAGAGCCGTCCAGAAAGGCCCGAGGAAGAAGTCCTCGGCGTCGATCCGGCGTTCGCCGTCCGCTCCGGCGACACCGATGACCGCGTCGGCCGCCACCGCCAGAGCGGGCAACTCCGCGGCGGGATCGGCGTGGGCAAGGCTGCCGCACACCGTGCCCCGGTTGCGGATCTGAAGGTGGCCCACATGGCGCAGCGCGGCCCGCAGGCCAGGCACTGCGGCGGCCACGCCGTCGTCGTCCAGCACCCGGGTCTGGGTGGCAGCCGCGCCCACGGTCACCCCTGAAGGGTCAACGCTCACGCGGCCCAGCCCCTCGACGTCACCGATGTCGACCAGCACGGACACGTCGGTGAGGCGGAAGTTCATGGCCGGGATGAGGCTCTGGCCTCCCGCGAGGATCCGGCTCGACTCCGAGGAGCTCAGAGCCTCGACTGCCTCGTCGACCGTGGAGGGCCGGCAGTACTCGAACGGCGCCGGCTTCATGGTGCGCCTGCCCCGCCTCGGGCGGCCTCCGCAGCTCGTATCGCGGCTCGCACCGCCACCGGGGTGACGGGGCACTCGGTCAGGTCGACGCCCCATTCCGACAGGGCGTCGGAGACGGCCCCGGCCACCACCGCGGGCGGGCCCACCGTGCCTCCCTCCCCGCATCCCTTGACTCCCAGGGGCTGCTCCGGCGCGAACGACTCGAAGTGGTCGACGGCCATGTGCGGCACCTCGGAGCAGGTGGGAACCAGGTAGTCCATGAACGACGCGAACCTCGGGTAGGCGGTGTCGGGGTCGTACTGGAAGTGCTCGTACATGGCGCCCGCGATGCCCTGGGCCACGCCGCCGTGGATCTGGCCCTCCACCAGAGCCGGGTTGATGACGGTGCCGCAGTCGTGGACCACGATGTAGTCCTCGATCCTGACCTCGCCGGTGCTGACCCGCACGCTCACAACCCCTATGTGGGCGCCGTTGGACCAGCTGGCCGCGGCATTGATCTTTCCGGTGTCGTCGAGCTGATGCTGCAGGTTCTCCGGGTGGAAGTACCCCGAGGTCTCCAGGCCCGCCTCCACGCCGTCGGGAAGGTCCACGTTGCGAACCCACGCCACCGTGCCCACATCGGCCCAACTCACCGACGGCCGGCTGCTGCCGGCCACATGGAACGCCCCGTCGGTGAGCACGACGTCCGCCTTGGCCGCCTCCAGCAGGTGGGCGGCGATGTCGCGGGCCTTGTCCAGGAGTCGCTCCGAGGCCAGCAGCACCGACCCGGTGAGCATCATCGCGCCACGGCTGCCCCATGATCCCAACCCGTAGGGGGCCCGCTCGGTGTCGCCCATCACGACGGTCACATCCTGCGGCGAGACTCCCAGGGCGTCGGCCGCGAGCTGCGCCGCGATGGTCTCGGCGCCCTGGCCGAAGGCGCTGAGACCGGCGGCGACCCGCACCGAGCCGTCGGGATCGACTCGCACGGTGGCTGAGTCGCCGCCGCCCCAGTGACCGGTGGTGAGGTGGTAGCTGGGCGAGGTCGGCTCCACGTAGTTGCAGTAGCCCACGCCGACGCGAACGTCGGCATCGTCGGCGTGGCGCGCTCGCACCTGCTCGAGCCGCGGCGCCAGCATCTCCACAGCCCGCTCGAAGGACTCGGTGTGCGAGCCGGAGTCGAGGCGCCCGCCCCCGTGCATCACATGCGGCGTCTGCCCGGGCTTGAGCAGCATCCGGAGTCGCAACTCCACCCGGTCGGTCCCCGTCAGCCGGGCCACCCGGTCGATTATCCGCTCCATCACCAGCGCACCCTCGGGAATCCCGAAGCCGCGGTAGGCGCCGGCCGGAGTCTTGTTGGTCACCATGCCGATGGTGCGGGCCTGCATGTTCGGGAAGTCATAGCCGCCGGTTATGCATGCGTTGGTGACGAAGACGGGCGCGGTTCCGGGCATGAAGATCTCGCCGGAGCCCATGTCGAGCATGGAGGCGCAGCGCACTCCCCGGATGGTGCCGTCGTCGTCGTAGGCGACCTCCACGTCGTGGCGCTGGTCCCGGGCGTGCACCGAAGCCACAAGGTTCTCCATGCGGTCCTCGATCCAGCGGACCGGCCGGCCCAGCCGCCGGGCGATCCAGGGCACCACGACGTCCTCGGGGTAGATGTGGGTCTTGGTGCCGAAGCCGCCGCCCACGACTGGATGGATCACCCGCACCTGCGGCTCGGGCATTCCCAGCATCAACGCCACGGTGGTGCGGACCATGTGGGGGCTCTGAGTCGATGTCCACACCGTGAGCGTCCCGTCAGCGATGTCGGCCACCACTCCCCTGGTCTCCATGGGCAGGCCGGTCTGGCGCTGGCTGGTGTAGGTCTCGGTGAAGGTGTGGTCGGCTGCCTCGAACGCCCGGTCCACTTCGGGCTTGTGGGGGGCCACATCGAAGGAGCAGTTGCTCTCCCAGTGGTCGTAGAGCTTGGGCGCGTCCGGCGCCAGGGACTGGTCGAGATCAGCCACCGTGGGCAGCGGCTCGTAGGTCGTGCCTGCGGCCACGAGGGTGGCCCCGTCCTCGGCGTGGTAGCGGTCGGTGGCCACCACCGCGGCGTAGGGCGCGCCGACGTAGCGGACCCTGTCCTCGGCTAGGGGGCGCTGCTTCACCGGACCTATGTACGGGATGTAGTCCGGGTATGTGCTCACGTCAGCGAGGTCGGCAGCGGTGAACACGGCTACCACGCCGTCGAGGGCCAGGGCCTGCGACGTGTCGATCTCCACGATGCGGGCATGGGACTCGGTGCTGCGCACGAAGGCGACTTCGAGCATCCCAGCGATCTTGATGTCGGCGACGTAGCGACTGCGGCCGGTGAGCGGGCCCCGGTCCTCGCGGCGAGGCACCGAGCGGCCCACGTAGCGGGAGCTGTGGCGGATGTGGGGGTCGATGTCGAGGCTCAAACGCCGCTCCTCGTGGTCGGGGTCTAACGCTCGCCCCGGTGGTATGGGATGGTCAGCGCCAGCGGGACCCGGGACCGGCTGCGGTTCAGGACCAGCGCAGCGATGGTAAGCACGAACGGCAGGGCCAGCAGCAGCTGGTACGGCAGGTTCACGTCGCTGGCCTGCAGCGACAGCTGGGTGGCCTCGAGGAACCCGAACAGCAGCGACCCGACCAGGATCCACGACGCCCGCCAGTTGCCGAAGATGACGATGGCCAGGGCGATCCAGCCTCGGCCCGCGATGATGTCGGGGAAGAACTGCCCGGCCTCCGACAGTGACAGGAAGGCGCCGCCCAGCCCGGCCATCACGCCCCCGTAGATCACCGCGGTGTACTGGCGGGAGATGATGCCCACGCCGCGCATGTCGCACGCCTCGGGGTTGTGGCCGATGCTGCGCAACTCGAGGCCGTACTTCGTGCGGTACAGGAAGATGAACGTGGCCGGCACCATGACGACGCCGAAGTAGGTCAGCCAATGCTGGTCGAACAGGATCTCCCCCAACGCGGGGATGTCCGCGAGCAGCGGGATGGTGGCGGTATCGAACCGGTCGACGGTGGGGAGCGCGACCGCGCCGCTCTCGTCGTAGACGGAGCGGTACCAGAAGAACGCGCCCCCGAGCCCCAGGATGTTGAGGGCCAGACCGGCCACCACCTGGTTGACCTTGACCGTGGCGGTCATCACCGCCATCAGCAGCCCCAGCGCGCCCCCGCCGACGGCTGCTCCCACCAACCCCAGCCAGAGACTGCCGGTCTCGTTGGCGACCAGGAACCCAGTGAAGGCGCCGATCGTCATCGTCCCCTCGAGGCTCAGGTTCAGGATCCCGGCGCTCTCCGCGACCAGCTCGCCGGTCGCCGCGATCAACAGCGGGGTGGCGATCTTCACGGTGGCCACGAAGATCCCCAGGATCACGGAATAGGTGAAGAAGTCCTCCATGGCGGCTACACCGGGTCCTTGCCGGCTCGACCGTGGGGCGGGTCGGCGAGACTCGTGGCGAAGAAGTCCTCCATGGCCGCTACTCCGAGCCCTCGCTGGAACCTTCGGCGTGGACGGCGGCCCTGCGCAGCCGGTAGCGGCAGGCGACCGCGGCCAGCAGCACGAGAACCAGCGCGACGCCCTCGATGACCGTCACCAGCGCGGCCGGGATGCCGGTGCCGACCTGCATCTGGGTCGAGCCGTTCAGCAGCCCCGCGAAGGCGATGGCCACCACGATCACGCCTGCGGGATGCAGCCGGGCCACCAGGGCGATGATGATCCCGGTGAAGCCGATCTGCTGCTCGCCGAACTCGAAGTTGATCCGGTGGTGGAGGCCCAGCAGCTCACCCGAGCCCGCCAGTCCTGCCAGTGCTCCTGAGACGGCCATGACTGCGATGGTTGCCGCCCCCACGCTGATGCCCTTGTAGGAGGCCGCCTGCTTGTTCACGCCTATGGCCCGCAGTTCGAACCCCAGGGTGGTGCGGCGCACCAGGAAATGGACCACGGCCGCCATCGCGAGCGCGAGGGCGAAGCCCAGATGCAGCCGGCTGTCGTCGAAGAACCGGGGCAGGAATGTGCTCTCGACCATCCGCTCGGTCTGGGAGTAGGGCGTGTCGTTCGCCTGCCACGGCCCCGACAGCAGCCACGACAGCATGTAGTCGATGACGAAGTTCAGCATCACCGTGGTGAGGATCTCGTTGGTTCCGTAACGGACCAGCAGGACGCTGGCCACCGTCGCCCACACCGCTCCGAAGACGGCGGCTCCCGCGAACATGGCCACGAACAGCAGCGGCGCCGGGAGGCCGGGCATCGTGGCGTAGACCCACCAGGTGCCGATGGCGCCCGCGATGAACTGGCCCTGGCCGCCGATGTTCCAGACCCCGGCCCGGAAGGCGATGGCCGCGGCCAGGCCGGTGAGGATGAGCGGGGTCGCCTGCACCAGCGTCTCCAGGGCCGACTCCCGGTCGCCGAAGGCGCCGTCGTACAGCGACGAGAAGGCGTCCAGCGGTGACACCCCCGCGATGATCACCAGCAGGCCGATGATCACTGCGGTGATGGCCAGCGCGATGAGGGTGGCGTAGAGCTCGTGAACCGCACGGGTCTCCAGCCGCCGTTCGAGCCGCCATGCGCCCGGCTGGAACAGCAGCGACAGGGGATCGCGCCGGGCTAGGGCGTCACCGCCACTGCTTTGGTCTTCGGCTGCGTCGTTGGTCTGCTCGCTCACTGCGCGTCCCCGGTTGAGCCGCTGGCGCCGGCCATGTGCATCCCGATCTCCTCGAGGGTGGTGTCCTCCGGCTCGGTGATCGCGACGATCCGGCCGTCGAATATCACCGCGATGCGGTCCGAGAGTTGGAAGATCTCGTCGAGGTCCTCCGACATGAGCAGCACGCCCGCGCCGCGGTCGCGTTCTTGCACCAGCCGGCGCCGCACGTACTCGCTGGCTGCGATGTCGAGTCCTCTCGTCGGCTGGTGAGCGACGATGAGCGCCGGCATCCCCGAGAGCTCGCGGGCCATGATTATCTTCTGCAGGTTGCCGCCCGACAGCGTCCTGGTGGTCTGCGACGCCGAGGGGGTCTTGATCTCGAAGCTCTCGATGGACTCGGCGGCGAAGTCGTCAATGCTGGTCCCGTTGAGCACTCCGGCTCGGGCGAACTTGCGGCTGCGGTGGTTGCCGAGCACCAGGTTCTCCTTGACGCTGAAGTCCATCAGGAGCCCCTGTGCGATGCGGTCGGCCGGCACGGTGGCCACGCCGAGCGCGGCGACCTTGTAGGGCGACGCCTCCGTCGTGTCCACACCGGCGATGCGGATCGTGCCGCTGGAGGGGTGGCGCACACCCACGAGCGCGTCGAACAGGGCGTTCTGGCCGTTTCCGGACACGCCGGCCACTCCTACTATCTCGCCCGAGCCGACCGTGATCGACAGCCCGTCGAGCGAGCCCCGGCCGGTGTCGGACTCCAAGTGGACGGCCTCGGCCTCGAGCACCGGGGCGCCGGGCTCGGAGCGGGTCTTGTCGACTTGCAGCAGCACCTCGCGGCCCACCATCATCCGGGCCAGGTCGAGTTGGTCGACGTCCGCGGTGTTCACCGTGCCGACGACCTGGCCCCGGCGCAGCACCGTCACCCGGTCCGACAGCGCCATGACCTCCCGCAGCTTGTGCGTGATCAGGATGATCGTGAGGCCCTCGTCTGACATGGTGCGAAGCGTGCGGAACAGCTCCTCCACCCCCTGGGGGGTGAGGACTGCGGTGGGCTCGTCCAGAATGAGGATCTCGACACCGAAGTAGAGGGTCTTGAAGATCTCCACCCACTGCTGCTCCCCCACCGAGAGCCGTCCCACCTCGGCGTCGGGATCGATATGCACGTCGTAGCTCTCGAAGAACTCCTCGAGACGGCGCCTGGCCTCGGTCAGGTCGAGCCACTGCTTGGCCGGGGTGCCGATTACCACGTTCTCGATGACCGACAACGGAGGCACCAGCTCGAAGTGCTGGTGAACCATGCCGATTCCGGCCTCGATGGCGTCGCGGGGCGAATGCAGGTCCAGCGGCTTGCCGTTGAGGAGCACCCGGCCCTCCTCGGGTTGGTAGACCCCGTAGAGGATGTCGGCCAGCGTCGTCTTTCCCGCGCCGTTCTCCCCCAGCAGGCAGTGGATCTCACCCCGCCGGATCTCAAGGTTGACGGCGTCGTTGGCGACCACGCCGGGGAAGACCTTCGTCACCTCTTCGGCGACAAGGATGTTCTCCCCCGGCGCGGCCGCGTCTGACTGGGCCGACTCGACCACCGGACCGGTGCGCTCTGTCAATCGCTTACCGTGAAGCCTGGGCTCTCTCGACTACTCGAAGGCGTCGAACTTGAGCGGGACCACCAGCTCGCCCGACAGGATCGCGACCCGGGCTGCCTCAACGGCAGCCACCACATCGGCCGGAATGTCGTCGGCTATGGCGCCAAGCGCCGAGCCGTCGTCCACCATCGACTGGTAGACGATGCGCTGCGGCGGCGAGTTGTAGGGCACGCCGTGCACGTTGTAGTCGTACCAGGCGTCGAGCACGTCGGTGAAGGCGGTGTCCCACTGCGCGACCGCGCTGGTCAGCACCACCGACGACAGGCCCAGCTGGTCGGTGAAGTGGCCGACGGCACGCACGTTGCCGGCGTCCTCGGCCGCGGCGAACGGCCCGAAGCGCTCCGCATAGATCACGTCGGAACCGTTGGCGATCTGGGCGGACGCCGCGGCGGACGCGGTGGCCGGATCGAACCAGCTCTCGATGTAGGTCACGCCGGCCACCTCGATGTCGGGGTTGACCGACCGGGCACCGTCCACGAAGGCGTTGAGCGGGGCGTTGACGTTGGGGAACGGGAACGCGGCCACGCCGCTGATCCTGTTGGTCTCGGTCGTCATGCCCGCGATGATCCCGGCGAGGTAGGCGGGCTCGTGGATGAACACGTCGATCCAGTAGGCGTTGTCGCCGCCCTCGTGGTCGTCGTTGCCCGATCCCGAGTACACGAACAAGGTGTCGGGGAAGTCGCCCTTGTTGGCGGCGACGCCGTCCACATAGGTGCTGTGACCGACGATGATCTCGTAAGTGCCGGTCTGGGCAAGGTCGCGGATGACGCGCTCGCCCTCGGCGAACGGGATTCCCTCGAGGATCTCGAGGTTGATGGAGATGCCGTACTTGTTGGATGCTGAGACGCGATTGACGCTGTCGATGAACGTGGCGTACCAGCCCTCCTCCTTCGTGCCGACGACCAGCATGGCCATGTCGATCTCGCTCGGGGCGGCGGCGGCCTGCTCCGCGGCAGCCTCCTCGGCTGCGGCTGCGGCCTCGGCGGCTGCGGCTTCGGCTGCGGCTGCGGCCTCCTCGGCTGCGGCGAGCTCCGCCTCGAGTTCGGCGACCGCCGCTCCTTCGGCTTCGGCAGCCTCCAGCGCGGCCGCTGCGGCGGCGGCTTCGGCCTCCGCGATGGTGGCGGCATCAGCCGCGGCCTTGGCCTCGGCCTCGGCGGCATCGGCCTCGGCGGCCGCAGCGTCAGCCGCAGCCTGCGCCTGCGCGGCTTCGGCCTGTGCGGCTTCGGCCTCGGCCTCGGCTGCTTCGATGGCCGCGTCGCTGGCGCCGCTGTCGGCGGCGGGCGCCGGGGCCGGTTCGTCGTCGCTTCCGCAGGCGACTAGGCCTGCAACGAGAGCAAGGGCGACCAGTAGCCGCATTGTTGTCTTGCGCATGGTGTTGCTGTTTCCCTCCTGGTGGGACCTATCGCACAGCCACCGTTGGGCACGGGGCGTCGCATGCCCGGTGGGTCCGCCGGTGGCCGTGGGAGTCGGTGATGTGTGGATTATTGATCAGGACTATACGCGACGGCCGAGCGCTTGTCAGCGGCACCGCAACGATCCCGGCGGGAACCCTAGTGGAATCCCGAGCCACCGTTCACCCAGACGTTCTGGCCGGTGACGAAATCGGACAGCGGGCTCATCAGATAGATGAGGGTGCCCACCATGTCCTCGGGAACCTGGCTTCGCTGGAATGCCCGTCGGGACTGGATGGCCGCGTCCACCTCGGGCTGCACGCTCGAGTAGGCCTCGTCGTGGGGTATGTAGTCGGGCGTGATGGTGTTCACCGCGATCCCGGACCCGCCGAGCTCGCGGGCCATGGCCCTGGTCAGCCCCCAGATCGCTGACTTCGACGACACGTAGTGGAGGAACCCGGGAGTGCCGTCGTTCACCGTCATCGATGCGATGTTGACGATCCTGCCGCTGCCCTGGGCCCTCATGGCGGGCGTCACCGCCCTCGAGCACAGCCAGGACCCCTTCACGTTCACCGCGAAGCACAGGTCCCACTCATCGGGTGGGAGGTCCTCCATCGGGGCCCGGGTGGCGGCCATGTAGAAGGCGGCGTTGTTGACCAGGCCGTCGATGCGGCCGTAGGCGTCGACGGTGGCCGAGGCCATCGCCTCGGTCTGGGCCACATCGGAGACGTCTACCTGCAGCGACATCGCCCGGGTGCCCGATGCGCTCAGTTCAGCTACCACCTCGCTGCCGTCGCTGAGGTCGGCGACAACCACGGTCGCGCCCTCGGCAGCCAGCCCCCGGCAGTAGGCCAGGCCGATGCCCTTGGCCCCGCCGGTGACGATGATCACCCGTCCGTCCAGCAGTCCCATCTCTGTCCTCCTTCGAGGTTGTCGTCGGCGAGCCTCGCCGCGTTCTCGATTAGTGCGATTCCAGCTCCTCGGCTAGTTCGAACAGCCACTTGCGGTAGGCCAGGGTCACGTCGTCGGCAACCTTCACGTACGTCTCGGCGTTGAGCCGGTCGGGCAGGTGCTCGGGCCATTGCGACTCAACGATGGGCTGATCCTGGTCCAGCACCATGTACTCGAACTCGAGCAGGAAGTCCATCTCGTCAGGGGTCTCCACGAAGTCGGCGCCGATGTGCCAGAAGTTCCGGCACGTCGCGGGACCGGTCGGGGCGGTGACCATGTACAGGGCGTAGCGCTTGCCGTTGGGGAAGTTACGCACCATGGAGATCGAGCCGGGCACGGTCAGCTGGTACCAGTTGCGCACGGTCATGATGTCGTCGTCGATCTCCAGCAGCTCTTTCATGCGGGGAACGTTGGGCTCCACGAACACCTTGTCGAACCGGAGGGCTCCGTCCTCCCGCCATACGTCGTGGTGCTCGACCTCGGGCTTGTCCCGGGTGCCGAGGACGTTCTCGTGGACGAAGGGGAAGTGGGCGAAGTCGACGAAGTTCTCCAGTCGCCGGGGCGAGCTGGTGGCCCAGTCGTAGCTGGGAGGCGTCTGCCAGCGCATGATCGGGTCGTCCCATTCAGGTATTCCGGGCGGATCCCCCCACGGCTCGTCGGTCATGCTCACCCAGACCATGCCGGAGCTCTCACGGCACAGGTAGCGGACCAGCCCCAGCTGGAGCACGCCGTTCAGCTCGGGTCGCGACGGGATCGACACCAGGGTGCCCTCCATGTCGTAGGCCCACCCGTGGTACGGGCAGTTGATGCACCCGTTCTCGACCCATCCCAGCGAAGGAGCGGCGCCCTTGTGGCGGCACACGTCCATGAAGGCCCGGGCCACGCCCTCGTGGCGGACGACCAGGATGCGCTCCCCCAGCAGCTTGCCTGAGACCATCTGGCCCTCGGCGACGTCCTTGGAGTAGGCGACGGGATGCCAGAAGTGCCTCATCGCCCGGTACCACCTGGAATCCCGCTCGGGAATGAACGGATCGACGGTTTCGCGTCCCTCCAGAATCGTCACAGGCCCTCCTTCGTGTTGTTCGTCTCGGATTGGCTTGCCAGCGAGCGCGTCGGCCGGGTCACGTTACCCCCGTCGATCGACCCCCCGGAAAGGCGAGCGGCGGTGCCTCCCGCTAGCTTGTCGCCGCGTCCCGTGCTCCGCCGACGGCGGCACCTCGATCCCCTAGGAGTCTTAGCGCCATGTCTCTCACCACTACTGCAGCGGCCCACTTCTTCGTCGAGGGGGCGGCAGGCAACCGGATCCACGGACTCGACTTCGGGGGCGACGGCCCGACCCTGGTCTGCCTCCACGGAGTGACGGGCAATGCTTGGAACTGGTATGAGGTCGCCGGGGGCGTGCGCGCTCACCGCCGGGTGGTGGCGCTCGACTTCCGGGGCTACGGCGAGAGCCAGTGGTCGTCCACCCACGACTACACCACCGCCGACCACGTCGCCGACCTGGCCTGCGCCGTCGATGCGGTGTCCGGCGGCTCGCCGGTGGACCTGGCGGGATCCTCGTGGGGCGCGCTGGTGGCGATCCAGTACGCCGACGAGCATCCCGGCAACGTTGCACGGCTGGCCGTGGTCGACGTGGAGCCCTCCTTCGAGCAGGGTGAGACCGAACTGTTCCCCCGTCCGCGGGACCACGCCGACCACGACGAGGTCCGCGCCGCGGTCGCGGGCGCCTATCCCAACGCCCCCGCCAGCATGGTCGAGGTGGTGGCGGCCACTTGCTACGGCCCGGTCGACGGCGGCCGTCTGGCCCCCAAGCACGATCCGTTCTTCTTCGAGCGCTGGCCGTTCCGCTCCGACGACCACTGGGATCGACTCCCGCGGCTTCAGGCGTCGACGCTTCACGTCCATGCCGCCGGCAGCTTCGTCCGGGCCGACATCATGGCCGAGATGGACCGGCTCACGCCCGACTCGCGCCTGGTCGAGATCGGCGACAGCACCCATGTCGCGCCGGTGGACAACCCCTCGGCCCTGGTGGACTCGCTCGTGGAGTTCCTGGTCGGCGGTTGAGCACGACCTGGGGAGCTAGCATCTCCAAGCAGAGCGATGAGAACGCACCATGGCGCGGTAGAGGGCGACAGACCTGCTGAAGCGACGCCGGTCGCTGCGCAACTCGGGCCTACCCTCCGGCAGCGCCGCAAGGCCGCCGGGATGACCATGCAGGAGCTTGCCGACCGGTGCGACCTGTCGCAGCCGTTCCTCTCCCAGATCGAGAACTCGCGGGCCATGCCCAGCCTCTTCGCACTGCACCGGGTGGCCCAAGCACTGGGAACGACCACGGTCGCGCTGCTCGACCCGGCGTTCTCGGAGGTCACGCTGGTCAGGGCGGACGAGGGCGAGGCGTTCCTTCTCGCCGAGGGAGCCAGAACCCGCTTCCTCACCCCGGGCGAGGGCCACCGCCTCGAGGCCAACGAGACGGTGGCGGAGCCGAACATCGCCTCAGAGGTGATCGTGCACGAGGGGCAGGAGGTCGTCCACCTGCTCGAGGGCTCCGTCGAGATTTGCTTGGAGGGCAGGGATCCGGTCCCGCTCAATCCGGGCGACACCGTGCTGTACCCGTCGATGACACCGCACCAATGGGTCTCGGGGGATGCTGGAGCGCGCTTTCTGATAATCACCAGTCCTCCGTCGTTCTAGCGGTCCGCAGCGCCGGCTCAGCCGACCTTCCTGCGCTTCATCTCGACGAACGGCAGGTCGACCACACGGGCCGGGACCTCCCCGTCGACGACCTCGCCGCGACCGTCGTGGATCTGCCAGGTGAGCGTCACGTCGGCGCCGACGCCGACCTCGGGCGACTCGACGTGCGCGAATCCGATCATGGTCTCCAGCACCGGGCTCCAGCACATCGACGTGGCGAATCCCGCGTTGGCGCCATCGGCGAGGATCTCGGACTTGAAGTGGCGGTGCAGCCGGGGGCTCAGGAAGGGAGGCGACCCGGCGCTCTCGTATAGGGCGGCAATACCGGCGGGATCGATGTCCAGGCCAAGCATGACCTTGCCCGGGCGGTCCCCGGCAGCTTCGGCCTCGAGCGCCCGCCGGCCGACGAAGTCGGTGTCCCGCCTGAAGTTGACGAGGCGCCCGAAGTTGAGTTCCGCTGGTGTGTGGAAGTACCGGTCCTCGTCGAGGTACGCGAACTGCACTTGGGCGAAGGGACCGGAGGGGCGGTAGTCGACGCCGATGATCAGCATGCCGGCCTCGACGCGGGTGGCCGCCTGCGCCGCGTTGCCGATGGGCACGGCCCCGTGGGCCCGCCCTCGTTCGACGAATGCCGGGTACATGTCTTTGGCGGCCTCCGGCCCGACCCACATCTCGAAGCCGACCTCACCGGTGAATCCGGTCCGCCACAGGCGCACTTCATGGCCGTCGACGGTGATCATGCGGCCCCGGGAGAACGGCAGGTCCCTGTGGGCACTGCCCGTCACCGCCTCCATGACGTCATGGGACCGCGGGCCCTGCACGCACAGGACGCTGTAGTCGCGATCGGTGTCCAGCGTGTCGGTGAGCTCTATGTCGTAGCCGTCGGCGAACTCGCTGAACCACCCGACCATCGGTCCGCCCATGTGGATGAACTGGTCGGCCGCGGTGCGGAACGTGATCCCCTCGTTCACCACGCGGCCCCCGCCGTCGCAGTAGAAGGTGTAGATGCCGTGGTCTGTTTCCACCTTCGACGCGTCGCGAACCTGGACCCGGTCGACGAACGCCTCGGCGTCGGGGCCCTCGATGATGGTCTTGAACAGGGGCGACTTGTCCTCGATGCCGGCACCGGTTCGCAGGGCCATCATCTCGGAGACCTCATTGACGTAGTGGTCGACGAGGTGGTATCCGCCCCACGCGATCCACAGCCCGGTCTGGGAGTAGGGCGCGGCCCCGGGATTCAGGAATGTCCCGGTGAACGCGCTCGGATCATAGGTGTGTGCTTCTGCCATTGTGGGCTACCTGTCATGTCGGCTTCATAGATCACATCAATAGTGACCCGAGCGGATGGGCTCTGTCAATCGCCGGCGGTCAGCTCCGTGCGCACCCGGTCGGCGGCCCGCTGGTCGAGGGTGAAGTGGGCCTCGGTCACCGCGTCCACGATTCCGGCGATGCGGCGGAACGGCTTCCACGCGGCGCGGCGCGCGGTCCGCCGATCCTAGGAGGCCGGCAGATGCCGGCCCTCAGCCGGTCTGAGTGCCTGCGCCCGCCCCGGCCGGCGCGCTCTCCGACCCGCCGGCCATCAGCAGCCCGAGGCCCTGGACCGTGCACTCGGCGCGGGGCACCACCGCCACGATCCGGCCGTCGAACATCACCGCCACCTCGTCGGACAGGGCCATCACCTCGTCAAGGTCCTCGGATATGACCAGGATGGCCGTTCCCCGCTCGCGCTGAGCGACGAGGCGCTCGTGTATGTACTCCGCCGCACCGATGTCGACCCCGCGGGTCGGTTGGGCGGCCAGCAGCACGGGGGGCTCGCCGTCAAGCTCCCGGGCCAGGATCAGCTTCTGGATGTTTCCCCCCGACAGTGAGCTGGCGGTGGTGGACAGGTCGGGCGTCTTGACCGCATACTCCTCAACGAGGCTCTCGCCGTGGGTCCGTATCACGTTGGTGCGCAGCACGCCCCGCCGGGAGAACCGGGGCTCGCCGTGGGCCAGCAGCATGAGGTTCTCCGACACGCTGAAGCTGCCGATGGCGCCGTCGCGCATGCGCTCCTCAGGGATGAAGGCCAACCCGGCTCGACGCACTTGCTTCGGCTCGGCTCCGGTGACCTCAGCGCCGTCGATCGACACGCTGCCTGAGGCGACCGGTCGGAGGCCGGCGATCGCTTCGGACAGCTCGCGTTGACCGTTGCCGGAGACGCCGGCGATTCCCACGATGCGCCCGCCTCGCACGTCGAGGTCGAGGTCGTCCACCGCCACCGTGCCCCTGTCGCCGTCCACCGTGAGACCTCGGATGCTGAGACGCACGCCCCGGTCCGGGGTGTCGGCCATGTCGGGGGCCAGCTTCACGGGCCGGCCCACCATCATGTGGGCCAGCCCCTCCCGGTCGGTCTCGGCGGGGACGGTTGTGCCGACGACGCGGCCGTCGCGCAGCACGGTGATCCGGTCGGCCAGAGCCAGCACCTCGTGGAGCTTGTGGGAGATGAACACCAGGCCCCGCCCGTCGTTGGCCATCCTGCGCAGGGTCACGAAGAGGTCGTCCACCTCGCCGGGGGTCAGCACGGCGGTGGGCTCGTCCAGCACCAGCAGCCGCGCCTCCCGCAGCAGGGCCTTGATGATCTCCACCCGCTGGCGCTCGCCGACCGCGAGCTGCCAGAGGTAGGAGTCGGGCTGCACGTCGAGCCCGTAGGCCTCCGACAGCTCCACGATGCGGGCCCTCACCCCCGCGAGGTCGGGCCGGCCCGGGCGGCTGGATGACAGCCCGAGCGCCACGTTCTCGGTGACGGTGAGCGTCGGCACCAGCATGAAGTGCTGGTGGATCATGCCGATGCCAGCGGCGATGGCCGAGGCAGGCGATCGCACCCGTGAGCGTTCGCCGTTCAGGATGATCTCGCCCTGGTCGGGCGCGTAGAGCCCGAACAGGATCTTCATGAGGGTGCTCTTGCCCGCTCCATTCTCACCCAACAGGGCGTGAATCTCCCCCGACTGGACGTCGAGGTCGATCGAGTCGTTGGCGAGCACCCCGGGGAAGCGCTTGGTGATGCCGCGCATCTCCAGCAGCGGCGTCACGTCGCGCTCCCCCGGAGCGTTCGTCATGGGATGGGCCGGCCTGTGTCCGGGAGCCGGCTCAGCCGACGCCGGTGGACAGCGAGCCGTCCTTGAAGCCCGCTACCGCGTCGTCGATGGCCGAGCGGGCCGCCGCGGCCAGGTCGTAGGCGTCGTTGTACTCGATCACCAGTCCGCCGTTGGCGAAGTTGATCTCGTAGGAG